>Ga0307477_10000116_pt1 | contig 117094 bp, 106 predicted proteins | sample atmos_gasesECM2C_FD_203316 | JGI IMG/M metagenome (GOLD analysis project Ga0307477, IMG submission 203316) | Hardwood forest soil microbial communities from Morgan-Monroe State Forest, Indiana, United States - atmos_gasesECM2C_515 | ecosystem: Environmental > Terrestrial > Soil > Temperate... | reverse complement strand
TCGTCTCTTGGAATCAGGCCTGCCAGTTCTGCATATCATGATCCACCAGAATCAGCTCTATCAGTGCGCTGGTCAGCATCATAAGGGCAAAAGAGACCGCCATTTGCGGGTCGGGGTGCTTGACCTCCTTGCGATGTACCAAGAACAGCTCGACCAGGTACTGGTAGGTGCGCATCTCCAACCTAGTCACTTTCCTGTAAAACGACGTGTGATCGCGGCCCTGCGCGAACTGGCGGAGGGCACGCATCAGTCCGGCGTTGGCGCGCCAGCTGACCAGCATGTTGTTGATGAGCTGCTCGGCAAACACGGCCAGAGGAATCTGGCGCGCCATGGCGGGCGTGAACATCATGCGAAGCCTCTCGTCCTGACGCTCCAACATGCGGATGATCACCGTTTCGAGCAGCGCGTCCTTGTCAGGAAAACGGCGATAGATGGCCCCGGGCGTCAATCCCGCGTGCTGGGCGATGCGCGGAATGGTGGCGCCCTCTAGTCCGTGCTGTCCCAGGACTTCCGCCGCTGCCTTCAACAACTTACGCATCGATTCCCGGCTGCGGGCTTGTTGTGGTGCGAGTGTCTTGTTGGCCATGGCCTTCCTTTTATATCAGTTCGGGAAAATAATACTTGACATGAATGTAAATGTAAATATACATTTACGTTTATCACCGGTGGGGCGCCCGCCAGATGCTTTCTGGCTTTCCCCGTCGACAAAGATATTGAGGAGATTGTTTATGGCCACTGCAACCGTCCCCAACGCGTCCGTTCCCGCCGAAACCATTTCCGCTTCAGCCGTCGAGCACCCGCTGCGCAACCCGGACTATCGCCTCTGGCTGATTGGCGGCACCATTTCGCTGCTGGGCGACCAGTTCTATCTGGTGGCCTTGCCATGGCTGGTCTTGCAGCAGACAGGCTCCGCGGTGGCCATGGGCGCAATCATGATGGCAGGCGCTATTCCGCGTGCTCTTCTCATGCTTGTGGGCGGCGCCGTCAGTGACCGCATGTCCGCGCGCAAGATCATGATCGCCACGGCAGCGGCGCGCACCATCTGCGTCACAGTGATTGGCGTTCTAGTATGGCTTCGCATCTTGCGGACCTGGGAGCTGTACGCTGTGGCGCTTGCCTTCGGCGTGGCCGATGCATTTGCCGTTCCTGCGCAAACGGCCTACATGCCCTCGCTGGTGAAGCGCGAACAACTGGTCGCGGCATCGTCGGTCAGCCGAAGCACGGCGCAGATGACCACCATTGTTGGTCCAGTTCCAGCCGGGCTTGTGATCAAAACCCTGGGTGTGGCATGGGCCTTCTTCGTGGATGCCATCAGTTTCTTGTTTATCATTGGCGCATTGTGGAAGCTGCCGGATCCACCCAAGTCTCAGACTGCCCGGAAAGCGATGTTGCACTCGATCGCGGAGGGAATCGCCTACGTGGGAAAAGATGTGCCGCTGCGCTCGCTGATGCTGTTGGCCACGATCCTGAACTTCTGCATTGCCGGGCCGGTTTCGATTGGTCTGGCGTACTTGACCAAGACGAGATTCGGTTCGCCTGCCGTGTACGGCATTGTGATCTCGGCGGTTGCCGCGGGAAGTTTGCTAGGCGCGCTACTGGCCGGTATCTGGAAGATTCGCCAGCGCGGCGTGATGATTCTTTTGGTGTCGTTGGCGTTGGGTGTCTGCTTGGGATCCATCGGCCTGCTGGGGAAAGTATGGAGCATCGCCAGCGTGCTGCTGATCATGGGCGCAGCGGCGGGAATGGTCAACATCCACATCGGCGCCTGGATCATGCAGCGGATCGACGTCGCGGTGCGCGGGCGAGTTGCGAGCGTGCTCATGCTAGCCTCCTTCGGAATAACCCCCATCTCCCTCGCGGTTGCAGGATTCTTGGTTGCGTGGAGCTTGAAGCTCATGTTTCTGCTCGCTGGAGGACTCATGGTGCTGGCTGCCGCCGGAGCTTCGTTCCAGAAGCAAGTGCGGGAGATTGAGTAAGCACCACAAGCTTACCGTTGTGCGAAATTGGAGTCCTGGTGTGGCGCCGATTTCGGACGAATGACGGGCCACCCGGAAGTAATCCACATACCTGATTATCGCGCTAACCGGACAAGTGGCTCCCTGTGTCGAAACCATGGGATTTTGAACAGGTCGAGTCGAATGCCAAGCCTTTGTGTCAAAGCTCCTAACAGGAGCCCCCGCAACGTCTTCCGGGGCAAGCGGGAGAGGGGCCAGCTCAAGGCTTCGGTCGTTGTTTGCGGATCAAGTAGCGTGCAAACGATAAAAGCCCGGAGAACCGATAATTTGGATCCACGTAGCGTTCGATCACATAGAACGCGAAATAATAGAAACGACAAAGGCACCAGACAGCTAGAATCAGCAGGAGCGCCGCCCGGGGTGTTGGATGCTCGGAAATCAAGAGCGCCGCCGACAGCAGACCCAAAAACAGAAAGAGAAGTCCCTTGGCTTTGATCCAGGCCGGGTTGGACAGGTCCTTCATGTTTGGCGGGTAGGAGAAGAGCCGGGCTAAAGCCCGGCCTCTACAAGAATTTGCGCCCAGGCGCTGTTTACCAGGAGGGTCTTGGGGCCTTCACCTGGCTTTTCAACGGACTGCTAAAGGGCGATGATTCCTACAGGCCAGAAAGGCAGGCGCACCATGAAGCTCCCCGAGTTCAAGCTCAGCGAGATCAAGCTCAAAAAGGAGATCGTGGATATCGCCGTTCGCGTACTTCTTGCCATTGTCGCTCTGGTTGCCTTGCTGTTCCTGGTAATCCAGGCCGCCGGCTGGATCGAACAAGCGCGGGTACGCCGCATCACAAAGGCCACCGATGCGGTGACGCCGGATCGCTTGATCGCTCGCTGCGGCCCGCCTGCCGAAGAAGTGACCACGGATGTGTTCCCCGTCGTCAGACGCACCATGCGCTACAAAGCCAGCGGCCAACGAATCATCATCTTCACCTTCACCAGGAGCGCTGACGAACCCCAAAACTGGGTGTTCCTGTCCATGAAAGACTCGGCGGGAGACGCGCCGTACGAGACTGCCGAGGCGAAAATCTTTGCGCTCCCCTGCCTCGACTCCACCAAGTAACCCCGCGCTGGCGGGGCGGGCAGCGCCGAGTTAGCTCTTTGCGGGAGCGGCAGACGCAGCCAGGCGTGACTGCATCTCGCGAGTCGTATGCGGCACGATGCCGAACAGCCGCTCGATCAGCATCAATTGTCCCCGGTGGTGCATTTCGTGTTCTTTAACGGAAAGAATCATTTCGAAGCGGCTTCTTGATGGCGGGGTCGTGCCCGGGAGCATCTGCACCCGCTCCGCAAGGAAATCGTCAGCGAGCCCCTCGACAAATCCGGCCCATTTCTCCCCGGAGCTCTGGAGCATCTCCAGAATCTGATCCTTGGTGCGGGGTTCTTTTTCCTCCGCCATGACGCGCTTGATGAGCGACGGGAGGTCGAATCCCTCAAACGAAGATCGGCGTTCGACAGCGTGGAGTTGATACTGCAAGGTGCATGCCGATGCGATATGTGCCAGCAGCTCGCCAACGCTGCGGGTGTCGGGCGCCGCCCTGAAGGCGTACTTCTCCTGCGGAATGTCCTGAGCAATGAGGAGCGTATTCTTGCGGACCGTGCGGAAACTGTCGGCCAACTCTTTGGCGGCGTAGTAATTCATGGGAAAAACCTCTTCTTTCGTCAAGTGACGAGTTGCCCATGCAAAGGGGCTGAGGTTGCATTTTAACATGCCGTCAGAATTTGTTGTTATGGCAGCGCCACCCGCCCTTCGCGAAAATCACGAGTCGTGTGGCAGGGATGCCAAGCGCACAGATTGAAGTGTGCGCTACTGGGAAGGCGGGTCATGGGCGGGCACCGGTGCCGATGACGATTTCGAGAATCATGTTCATTTCCCGACCGTCCCAGAATTTTTTCAGCGCGGCGAGAATTTCGGCGACGGCCTCGGCTTTTTTCTGGGGCGTCAATTGCTCCAGCAGCGGGCGGAAAGGCGCGGCGATTTCCGTGAATTGCACCCAATATTCTTCCAGCGTCCCCGCCCAGCGCCCCGGAACGATGCGGTCTTCCTCATGGACATTGCGGAAGCCAGCCGCTTCCAGCGCTCGGCGGAGCCGGCCGCGCTCGCCAAACATGAACGGATTCGGCGCGTCAGGATCGGGAGGAGGCGGAGGGACGGGAACATGTTTCAGCAGGATGCCTGCAGTGGTGGTGAAGAAGGGCTGCTCCTTGATTCCCCAGGCGACAAAGGCGGCGCGCCCGCCGGGCTTCAGCACGCGGAAGCATTCGCGCAGCGCTTTCGCAAGATCAGGAAAGAACATGATGCCGAAGCGGCAGGTGAGGACGTCATACGACGCATCCGGAAAGGGAAGCGATTCTGCATTGGCCTCGCGGAATTCAATGTTGGCGATGCCCTTCTTTCGCGCGAGCTCTTCGGCGAGTGAGATCATGCCGGGGCCGAGGTCCGTCGCGGTCACGAGGCCCGAGGGAGCAACCTCCGCTGCAATCGACAGCGCGGGATCCCCAACGCCGCTTGCGAGATCGAGGACGCGCAAGCCCGGGCGGAGCTGCGCGGCCTCCAGGATGGCTTCAGTGGCGCCACGCGTGAAAGCTGCGATGTGGGCGTGCCATTTACGCCAGCCGGCGACGGTCTTGTCGCCGGTCCACTCCTCGCGAAGATGCTCGCGAAACTTTTGGATCTTGGCGGGGTCAGGCGCGCTCATGGGTGGTCTCCTTGGAGGTGACTACTTTCCGTCGACGGAGAAGGCCAGCAGAACGTTGCCAGGCATGGCGCCAAACCTGCCGTAGCCGGAGTTCACGTAAAGAATGCCACCGGCGATGGCCGGGCCGGGGCCATCGAAAGCCCCGCCGCGAGCGGCGACACCGTTGACGGTGGTGAAGTCGCGGAAAGTATCGAAGTCCCACAAAACGCGGCCGTCCTCGGTGGAATAAGCGCGCAGATGTCCGTCCATGGAGCCGGAAAAGACGGCTCCGGGGATCGCGGTGACGGCGGCAGACTGCGCTGGACTGCAATTGGGGCGATCTTGACAGGCCGATTTAGATGGCAGTGCTTGCCAGAACTTTTCGCCGGTGGAGAGGCGCAGAGCGAATAAGCCCCCGCCCTTCGCCGGGTCCAGCGTGCGCGTCACCATTTTCTGCCCATTGATGGTTGTTTCGTGGCGTATGCGAGCAACATCCGACACCGCCACATAGGCGTTGTTCTCATCAACGGCGGGGCCCCACTGAACGCCGCCGTTGACGCCGCCCTCGCCGACCCGCACCTGCCACAGTACTTTCCCGGCATTGTCGGGGTCCAAGGCGTACACGACTCCCGATTTCTGGCCGGCCACCAGGGCCCGGTGCCCGCCGGGCAAAGAAACAAGAATGGGGGAAGAACCGAAATCGAAATCGGGCCCTTTGGTTTTGGGGCAGTTCTCAAACGTCGTCCGGCAGGAACTGTTGTAGGCATCTTCCGGCGTGAGCTGACGCGACCACAAGAGTTTTCCGGTGTCCATGTCCAGCGCGAGGATGGCGTCGCTCGTCGTAACGGCGGGGTCGGAATAATTATTTCCTGTGCCAACGTACAAGATTTTATGTTCCGGATCGAGCGTGGGCGCGGACCAAATGGCTACGCCGGAAGGACCCAGGAATTGCGTGCCGAGAGCGCTCTTGGTAGTGGGGTGCGGGGTTTCGTCGATGACGTAGGTTTTCCAGACCTGGGCTCCAGTTTCGGCATCGAGGGCGACAACGCTTCCGCGGAAGCGGCAGCATTCGTAGTGAGGATCGATGGAGGCAACCTCTTCCGCTGAACTCACCGGAATGTAGACGCGGCCGCGCCAGAGTTGCGGTGAGCCAGTAACTCTGACCTGGGGATGCGAATCGGCCTGCACTTGCCAAACCAAGCGGCCGGTGGCGGCATCGACGGCGTAGACACCACCGCGTTGATCGCCAAAAAATGCGGTGTAGTTGCCGGGTTGCTTGCCCGAAAGAGGCCCGATGGTGACGGCCGTGCGCACCGCAGTTTCCGCCTGGAAGGACCAGCGGAGACAGCCTGAGCCAGCGTCGAGAGAAAAGACTTTGCCTTGTTGGCTGCCGACAAACACATTCCCACCAACAATGGTGGGCTGGCCGAATGCCAGGGAATCTCCTTCGAACCCAAAAGCCCATTTGAGTTTTAGGCGGGGAACATCTGTGGCAGATATACCTGCCATGGCAGCAGTCTGGAAGCGGTGGTTGGACAAATCGGGACTCCAGCCTTTCCACTGCGGGGCGCTCGGCTCGACGGAAAAACTTTTTGACGACGCCGGGCACAGGCCAATGGGAGGGTGGGGCGCGGCATCGGATTTCGCGCGAGGCGCGCCGCCGGTCAGAAACGCGGCGATGGCGTCGCGCTGGGCCGGGCTGAGGGACCCCGCCATTTCACGCATCACGCCTGTTTCGAGGGTTCGCACAATGGACACTGCCGGCATGTATTGAAGAATGGCGCGGTCGGGCGCGCGGTCCGAAGCGCCGCCTTCGTGGCAAACGGCGCAACGCTGGCGGTAGAGAGCGGCTCCGTCCTGGGCCCAACAGGTTTGCGAGGAGGTCACAACTAGCAGCGCGAAGAAGAAGGTCCGGGAAACAATCAAAGATTTCATTGAGCGGCTCCATTCTTGCCGGAAAGAGGTCACATAAGACAAAGAAGGATGTATCACAACCCTAGCGGATGCGTCACTTTTTCCAGAATTTCATGACGGCGGAGTAGTCGAGGTCTTCCTTGGTTGCGCCCTTGACGGCGCTGTAGGTTTCTCGGGCAGCGGCGGTGGCCGGCAAAGGAACGCCAATTTGATTGGCGAGATCGAGCGCCAGCCCGAGATCTTTGTGCATGAGGCGGAGAGGGAAACTGGGGGCGTATTCGCCTTTAAGGAGCAGCGGAGCTTTTACGTCGAGGACGGGGGCGCGCGCCATGCTGGATTGCATGACTTCGACAAGCTTTTCACCTTGGATGCCGGCGCGAGTCACGAGCGCGAGGGCTTCGGCGAGAGCGTCAACCTGTAAGGCGAGGATCAGATTCATCGCAAGCTTAATGATTTGGCCAGCGCCGTTGGGCCCGAGGTGAAACCATCGCTTGCTCATGGCACCCAGGATAGGTTCCGCTTCTTTCAAGGTTTCGGGGTCCCCGCCTACCATGAAAATCAACTCTCCTTTTTCCGCGCCCCAGGTGCCGCCGGTGACGGGGGCGTCGAGGAAACGCACGCCGCGTTCGGAGCAAGCTGCGGAGATTTTGCGCGCGAGAGCAGGAGACACGGTGCTGGAATCGATGTAGATGCTGCCGCGCTGGAGTCCGGGGAGCGCGCCATCCTTGCTCCAAAGAACTTCCTCGAGGGCGGGAGGATCGCTGACGATGGTAAGGAGAATATCGGAAGCGGCGGCGACTTCGCGGGGAGATTTCGCGAGTTTCGCTCCGGCGGCGAGGAGCGCATCAGCGCGCGAGATAGTGCGGTTCCACACCGTGAGCGAATAGCCGGCTTTCAAGAGGTTTAGTCCCATGGGCCGGCCCATGAGGCCGAGACCGATCAATCCGATTTTTTGCTGGGGGCCGCGGGGAGATGTCACGAATGACCTCCTGGAGAGCTGCGGCTCGATGAAACGCCGAGCCACGATCGATTTTCAGGTGTCGCGGAATGATTGTAGCTGAATTGGACGGATGGAGTCGCGGCGAGGAGAAGGATCGGAAACGGGTCAGGCGGTCTTTGGCCGATGGGGGAATGGAAGGAAAGAGGATGCACCGCCGGAGGCGCTGGCTGCAGCGCTGGCCGCATTGCGCGGCTCTTTTGTTGGGGAAGACGGTTGAGTAGCGCCCGAGGTCACGGCTGACTCAGCAGGGGCGTCGGCGGGGTTGGGCGGTGCGTCGACAACCTTCAGGTCCTGGATGCGAACAATATACTGATAAGGAATCTCCCAACGAAATTGTTTCTCCTGTCCACGCTGTTCGAAATGTTCTTCGAGGAAAATGGAGCGGCCGGAATCGGCCACAAAAGTGCCGGACGCGGGCAATAGGATATCGCCGGCGCGGTATTGCACCTCAACCCTGTGCCCGAGAAAGGCAGAATAGCGGGCCATACTGGTTCCAGTGTCGGAAGAGGTGGCCGCGGCGTCAATAGTACGGAAGGACTCGTACTGGGGGGTGTGGAAAAGCGATAGGTCGTGCGGAGGCACCTCCGTGTCTAGGATGCGTATGAAGGATCAATGGCGATTCGACTGACGGGAGCATGGGCGGCGGGCGATCAGCAGACAAAGAACGCAGCGGCCGGCGGCGCGCAAAGGCGCATCATTGCACGCTCGAATGCGAATCAGCGGAGCCGAAGAGATCAAGAACTTCTGAAAAGCGGTGGGATGGGACAAGGGGCAGCTCATGACGCTAGAATAGCCAACGCCTCGGCGATTCTTTGCCTGCGCAGAGCGCGTTGGGGAAAAGCGATCTGCTTGCCATTTTGCAGGGACGGGCTATTGTCGGCTTCCGGCAATTCCTGGAGAAAGCAAGGAGAGAAACAAATGATGCACAAAAGATGTGGCTTGAGCTTGGCGTTCGTTCTGTACGCGATCTTGGGAGTGGCGCTCCCGGTGCACGGGCAGGCGCAAAAAGCGGCGAGCAAGACGTACGCGTTGAAGGCGGCGCGGCTGTTCGACGGAAAGAGCAACGCGCTGGCGACGCCGGGGGTGGTGGTGGTGACGGACGGCAAAATCGTTGCAGCGGGGACGAGCGCGGCGATTCCGGCAGGCGCGGAAGTGATCGATCTGGGAGACGCGACGCTGCTGCCGGGCTTCATCGACGCGCACACGCACCTGACGATGATGAACAGCGATGATTACAAGCAGAACAGGCTGGACGAGCTACAGAAGACGATTGCGGAGAGGGCGCTGGATGCCAGCGTGAATGCGCGGGTTACGCTGATGGCCGGGATTACGACAGTACGCGACGTAGGCTCAGCGGACTACCTGGATGTTGGGCTGCGCAATGCCATCCGGAACGGAAAGGTGCCTGGGCCGCGAATGCTGGTTACCGTGCATGCACTCAGCGCGACGGGGGGCCACTGCGACTTCTCCCAGGGCTTCCGCGAAGGTCTTTTCGGGCACGAGAGCGGGCCGCTTGAGGGGGTGGTGAACGGTGCGGATCAGGCGCGCTATGCGGTGCGGCTGGACCACAAGTACGGGGCCGACTTGATCAAGGTGTGCGCGACGGGCGGCGTACTCTCTGAGACTGACGACGTGGACACCCCGCAACTCACTCAGGAAGAGCTCAACGCGATCGTGGACGAGGCGCACGCCCTGCGCCTGCGCACTGCAGCTCATGCACACGGAGCGGAAGGAGCGAAGCGGGCTATCCGCGCGGGGATTAATTCGATCGAGCATGGATCGTTTCTCGACGACGAAGCGCTGGACATGATGAAGCAGCGCGGCACATTTCTTGTGCCCACGCTGATGGCCGTGCAAGGCATGCAAGAAAAGATCGACAAGGGAACGTACATTCCGCCGGCGATTCTCGCCAAGTCAAAGGCCGCAATCGCGTCCCATCACCAAACGTTTCAGAGGGCGCTGGCCAAGGGCGTGAAAATCGGGCTCGGAACGGATGCAGCGGTCTATCCGCACGGAAGGAATGTGGAGGAATTTCACCAAATGACGGACCTGGGCATGAAGCCAATCGATGCGCTGAAAGCGGGAACTTCGATGGACGCGGAGCTACTGGGGCTGGCGGACAAGATCGGCACGCTGGAAGCGGGAAAACTCGCGGACGTGGTCGCGGTTCCGGGCGATCCGGTGCAGAATATCCGGCAGACAGAGCACGTTTTTTTTGTGATGAAGGAAGGCGTGATTTATAAAAACGAGAAGGCGAAGTAGAAGTGAGCCAAGAGAGATTCTTCGCCCCGCTGCGCAGGTTCGGAATGACAGAACGAGCGCGGATGAAGATGAGCAACAATTTGGTCGAAGATCTTAAAAGGATGGAGAGATGGCGGAATTGGCGTCGGTAATTGCGAACGATCTCGCGAATTACTACGAGTTCGTTGCGAAGCAGTTGCACGAGTGGGTGGACCCGCTTTCGAACGAGCAGTTCTGGCGCAACCCGTATCCATACGGGAACAGCGTGGGACACCTAGTGCTGCATCTAACCGGCAACTTGAACTATTACATCGGCGCGCAGATTGCGGAGACGGGATACGTGCGTAACCGGGACCGCGAATTCACAGAGACCCAGCGCCGACCGAAGGAGCAAGCGCTAGGGGAATTTGATCGCATCATCACATTCGTGGCGGCGACGATTCGCAAACAATCGCCCGAGGATTGGTCTGCGGATTATACGGCGGAGCGAGAGCCCGAGGCTAAAGACCGGTTCACGGCGTTCTTGCGGTGCGCCGGTCATGCCTATCACCACGCGGGGCAAATCATTTATTTGAGCAAAGAGCTGGCCAGGGAATCGGAGCCGCGTGCGGCGTCGGTCTGAGCAAGGGCCGGAAGACGTATTGAGGGCACTTGTTGGCGGCGCTCCGCACGAATCTGAGAGATAGAGATGGAATCTTCACCGCGAAACAGGGCACGCGGCGCAATCGCGGTACTGTTTGCGGTCATCGCCGTCAGCAGAGCGATCCGGTGGGGCCGCGGCACACCGGCGTTTGTCGCCGGCGTGGCCGGGGGCATTCTGCTCGTGCTGGGGGTTGTTCTCCTGTTTCGCAAGGACTGAGGCCTGCTGGGTTAACGGCCAGTTCTAGCGAGACGACTGTTTGCGAGGCGGTGGCAATTCCGCGGCCACTTCCAAGGATTGCAAGACCTTCAATACTGGTCAAGGGAGTTTTCCATCCGGCCGGATACGGCGAGGAGATCAGGATTCGAGCTTGAAGCGGGACGAGGCGAGGCGGTAGAGGCGGCGCCAGACCAGGCGGTTGATGAACACAACGACGGTGGCCATGATCAACGTCGAGGCGAGCAGAACATCGAAGCGGCCGGAGTCGCTGGCTCTGCTGATGGCGCTGCCGAGCCCGGCGGTGGAGACAATCTTTCCCTGGAAATGAAAATACTCGGCGATGATGCTAGCGTTCCAGGCGTTGCCAGAGGCGGTGACCAGTCCCGTAACGAGATAGGGAAAAATTCCCGGGAGAATCAGGCGGCGCCAGCGGCCCCACGAGGTGAAGCGGAAGACTTGCGCGGCTTCTTTTAAGTCGGTAGGGATGGCCATGGCGCCGGCGATAACGTTGAAGAGGATGTACCACTGCGTACCGAGAAGCATGACGAGCATGGCGGCGATTTCGAGGCCGCCGCGCGAGCGAATCAAGAAAAGCAGAAGGATGGGAAAAAGCGCCGTAGCAGGAATGGACGCGGCGATTTGCGCGAGAGGCTGTGCGATGCGCGCAAAACGAGGATTCGAACCGATAGCCACGCCGACGGGAACGGTCCAGAGCGCCCCGAGGAGGAGCGCGGCGTTGACGCGGAGAAACGTCAGGGCGGCGCTGCGGACGAGGAAAAAGTAATCCGCCCGGCGCAGATCGGAGAGCTCGCGAACGGTGTGGAACACGGCGAAGCCGAGGCCGACGAGGACGGTTGCGGCAAGAAGAAAGACAAGCCAGCGGCGCGTACGCAACTCCTTCGGCGCGGGAAAAGTTTGCGCGGCGCTGCGGGCCAGAACAGCGAAGGTGAGCGTCAGCCAGCTGATCAAAGGGCGAAGGACGACACGATAAGAGCGAACAACCAAAGAGGCCCGGCCGAGGAAACTGAGCAGATTGTGTTGCACTGCTTTGGCGGTTTCCACTTGTTCGAACTTGAATTTGTCCGCCCAGTTGATAACCGGACGCCACAAGAGTTGGTCGAGAAGGACAATCAGGGCGATCATAGCGGCGAGGCCCCAGAGGATGGCGCGGGTGTCGCCGTTACTCGCGGCGGTCTGCAGATAGGAGCCGAGGCCGGGCAAGCGGAAGTCGCGGTCGCCAAGGACGAACATTTCGCAGGCCATGAGAAAAAACCAGCCGCCGGCCACGGACATCATGGAATTCCAGACCAGCCCGATGGTGGAGAACGGAAGATCCAGCTCGACGAAGCGCTGCCAGCGGCTGAAACGGTAAATACGCGCGACTTCGCGCAGCTCGCGAGGGATGGTCTTGAGCGAGGAGTAGAAACTGAAAGCCATATTCCAGACCTGGCCGGTGAAAATAAGCAGGATCGAACCGAGCTCGACGCCCAACTGGCGGTGCGGAAAGAGCGCGACCATGGCGAGCATTACGGCGGGGAGGAAACTGAGGATAGGAATGGATTGGAGAATGTCGAGCAACGGAATAAGAACAACTTCTGCGCGGCGGGAGCGTGCCGCGAGGTAGCCATAGCTGAGAGCGAAAACAAGGCTGAGCGCGTAGGCAATCGCGATGCGCACCAGCGAATAGAAAGAGTAGAGCGGCAGAATGCGCGGATTTTGCGAAATATGGGATGCCGGCGTGGCCGGGCCGAGCCACGAACGGCCAAGAGCGTAGACGCCGTAGATGGCGGAAAAAACGAAAAGAAATACGGCGACATCAATGAGGAACGCCCAAGCCCAGCGCGAGCCGGCAGGCCGCACTGTCGTGGGCGGGAGGGGCGTCGCATGCGCAGCAGCGGAGATGGATTCCGGCACGGGAGGATCAGGCCTCAGTGAGCGTCAACTTGCCGGTGGAAGCATCGTAATCGAAAATTTCGGAATAACGGCCCCATTGAATGGCGGTCTCAAGCTGGCGGCGGGCTTCGTCCGCGCTGAAATGCTCGTCAAGGAGGTCGCGGAAGAATTCGTCCTGTAGCGTGCGATTGGATTTTGCTTTGAGCGCCTGCTCCATCTGACGGAGCAACGGAATGTTGGCGAGCGCGGCTTTGCGGAAGATGGCCTTGCGAGCCTGGATGCCGGCTTGCGCGAAGGATTGGCCTTCGGGAGTGATGATGGCGTCGCCTTCTTCGACGCGGAGAAATCCGAGAAGAACGGCGGTGTCCACGGTGGGAAGAAGCGCGTCAACTTCGAGGCTGAGCTCAGCGGCGAGGCGGTGGAGATCGGCGCGGCCGCCCTGGTCCACGAGAATTTCGAGCAGGCCGGCCATGCCGCCGGGACGCGTGTGCGGGAGCATGATGACGTGATGATGCGCCGAGCGACTTGCCGCCTCGGTGGCTTGAAGAATATCGCTTTCGAGGTCCGGCCGCGTGAGAACGCGATAAATGGCATCGACCAGCTCGATGAAGCGCGGGGATTTGCGGTCGCGCGGCTGGGGAATGTCCACCGCAAAATCAGCGTGGATGTGAGCGGGATTGCGGCCGAGGACGATGATGCGGTCGGCAAGAACGACCGCTTCCTCGATATTGTGGGTGACGATGAAAATGGCGCGGGTGGGGACTTTGTGCTCGAGCCAGAGCTCGAGCAGCTCGCCGCGGAGCGTTTCGGCGGTGAGCACATCGAGCGCGGAAAAAGGCTCGTCCATGAAGAGGACTTCAGGCTCGACGACGAGGGCGCGCGCGACGCCAACGCGCTGCTTCATTCCACCGGAGAGCTCCTTGGGGTAGGCGGTTTCAAAACCGTCGAGGCCGACAGCGTCAATGATGCGGAGCGCGCGCTTGTGGCGCTCGATGGGCGGCATGCCGCGAGCTTCGAGAGGGGCTTCAACATTTTCGATCACGGTGAGCCAGGGGAAAAGCGCAAAGCTTTGGAAGACGATAGAAACATTGGGCGTTTCGCCGCGCACGGGCTGGCCGTGCCAGAGGACGCCGCCCGCCGATGCGGGAGCGAGGCCCGTCAGCATGCGCAGCAAGGTAGATTTGCCGCAGCCCGAGGGGCCCAGGAGCGCGATGATCTGCCCCGGGTAGACGGCGAGATCGGTGGCAGCGATCACCTGAATGCGGCTGCCGTCGGGTTGGGCGTAAAATTTTTCGAGCTGGCGCGCCTCGATGATCGGGGCAACTGCCGTGTTGGCGGTGCTCATGAGCCGGGGTATTATCGCTCAACTTTAGGCGCCCCGCACGGAATGTGAAGTGGAGCGCCGCGAATTCCTTTGCGGTTACAATTCGATGAACCCTTAATGACTCCTTCCGCTGAGAACATCGAACAATCACTAATGAGGCCGCGTTATCGCGGCTGGCTCCTCGCTTTCGGCGTCTCGCTGATTGCGTCGTTGCTGATCGTGACGCCGTTTTTCTGGCTCGGCAGCCCCTCGGGACACGACATCGCCTTCCACGCGGGTTCGTGGCTGGACGCCGCGGGACAGTGGAAAGAAGGCATCGTCTTCCCGCGGTGGGCGGAATGGGCGAACCATGGTTTCGGGGAGCCGCGGTTTATTTTTTATCCGCCACTTTCGTGGATGCTCGGAGCGGCATTGAGCTTCGTGGTGCCATGGAACACCGTGCCGGGTGTTTTCGTCGTGCTGGTGCAAACACTTGCGGGAATGTGTGCGTTTGCGCTTGCGCGGCGCGTGCTGCCGGAACGCGCGGCACTTTTCGGTGCTTTCTGCTACGCGGCGAATCCCAACGCGCTGCTGATCGTTTACTTGCGCAGCGACTTCGCCGAGTTGCTGGCGTCGGCGTTTTTTCCGTTGCTGTTTCTCGTGGTTTTCGAGCTGAATGGCACACTGGAGAACCGGGGACGGTCGTTGGCACGTGCCATGGGCCTCTTCGGAATTATTTTTGCGGTAGTTTGGCTATCGAATGCGCCTGCAGGAGTGCTGGCGAGTTACAGCGTGGCGCTCTTGTTTGTGTGGGCGGCGGCGACGGAGAAATCCTGGTTGCCGCTGGCGCGGGGCGCCGCCGGAATCGCGCTGGGATTCGGGCTCGCGGCGTTTTACGTTGTTCCTGCAGCGTACGAACAGCGCTGGGTAAATATCACGCAAGCGCTGTCGACGGGGTTGCTCCCCAAAGAGAATTTCCTCTACACACAGATCGGTGATCCCGAGCACAACCTCTTTAACTGGGTCGCTTCGAGTACCGCCATCCTGATGATTATTTTGACGGGAGCTGCCGCCCTCGCGGCGCGGCGAGGAATGATGGGTGAGGATGGGGGCGGCGAGAAGAAAAAGTTGTGGGACGCGCTGATTCTTCTGAGCGCGGCGGCGACACTACTGATGCTGAGGGTGACAGCGATTTTGTGGAGCGTGCTACCCGAACTGCGCTTCGTGCAGTTTGCGTGGCGCTGGATGTCGATTCTGGCGGTGGCGTTTGCGGTCTATCTCGCGGCGGCGGTCGTATCACGCCGGTTGAGCTGGCTCCTGGCGGCATTGGTACTAGCGATCCTTGGCGGAACCGGCGTGTTCCTCGGAAAGCAGGGATGGTGGGAGGGAGAAGATATCCCCACGCTGCAAGCGGCGATTGAGAAGGATGATGGCTTCGACGGTACGGATGAATACGATCCGGTAGCCGACGACCACTACAACCTGCCGGCGAAAGCCCCGCTCGTCCGCATGTTGCCGCCCAAGGAGGATTCCTCGAAAATGCCCAACGCGATCGTTTCTGTGGAGAGGTGGACCGCGGAAGAAAAAGTATTGCGCGTGAAAGCGCGTGGACCGTTGCGGCTCGCGCTGCGCTTGATCAATTATCCGGCGTGGCGCGTGGAAGTGAACGGCAGGAAGATTGCGCCGGAGCGCGCTGACCGTTACGACCAGATGATCGTGCCTGTTGCGGCCGGCGAATCGCGGGTCAGAGCGCTCTTCACGCGAACGCAAGACCGCACCCTTGGTGCTGCCATCTCCCTGATGAGCCTTCTCACCTTCATCACCTTGTACGGAGTCCGAGGCCGGAAGGCGTATTGAACGACTCCAGGCCTTGACCGCTCAACCCACGCGGCAAAATGCGACATGGGCTCTCGGAAGGAGATTGTCGCTCCATGTCGCTTGCCAAAAGGAAAGTGGGCGACTACATTCGCGACCACGCGCTACGTTCCGGCGGATTGCCGTGGAACAGCGTTGGTGATAGTTTTTACGCAAGCCCATCTGGCGGAGAAAATCATGTATTTCAGGCAAGCTGGCCATGTGCAGTGTTCAGTTCTGCTCATGTGCGCCCTGGCAAGGGTATCCGCTGGAGCGGACGACCCCAAACCTACCCCCGAGAACACTATCAGCGTGCAACTCGCGGAACCGGTGAAGCCGCAAACATTTTCCCGCCCGCTCAAGTTTTTCCTTGTGGACGTAATCGACCGCTCCGGCACTGCGCAGCCGATGCTGGTCTTTAAGCCTCGCGGGGGGATTTTCCTCGACCGGACACCGGCGGAAATCACCCGCGGGGGACTCGAAACCTGCTTGAAGTCCGCCAATATGCTCGCTGCGGACCGTGACTCGGCTGACTTCCTGCTGACCGTATATCTTTTTAATTTCGGATTGAGCGACAGCTCGGGAATGGATTTCTTCGGCAAAGTGGAATTTGCGGCTCTGTTAAAAAATCCAAAAACCGCCAAGTCGCAGCAGATCACGGCATCGGGAACATCGATTGCGGGTGTGGCCGTTCGAAAGAAAAATATCCAGAAAAACGTGAAGGAAGATATCGAGCGGGCCTTTGGAGATGCGCTGCGGAATCTGCTGCGCGGTGTGAAATTGCGCGATGCCGTGAGTGCGCTTGACGTCCCGACGGAACTCCCGGCGACTCCGGCGCAGCCTTCAGCACCGGCTCAGCCGCCAGCGACTGAGAAACCTCTTGCGAACCGGATGAGCCGATAAACGAAGAGGGATTTGGAGAAGGAGAAAACGATGAAAACCATAGCACTTGGGACGATTGTTGCTGTGCTGGTCTGGGCTATTCCGGGAATGGCCAAGGATCCCCAGACGCAGTACAAGACAGTGGAAGCGAAACATTTTACGCGCGCTGAGGGCGTTGAGCTCTCGCCGGCGTTTTCCGACTATCTTTACGCCGAACTACGCGCGGAACTCGCAAAGGCAAGACTCTTTGGGCAAGTCATCGGAGAGGATGAAGTTGTGGACAAGGCGGACGAGCCGAAATCGATCGTAATTGTTGGCACGATAACAGAGTACAAAAAAGGGAGCGTGGTGAAGAGTGCAGTCATCGGTTTCGGGGCAGGATCGCGAAGTTTGAAAGTAGATGCAAACGTCGCCCGGCGTGGCGACCAGCAAAATCTAGGGGCCATCCATGTTCACGTGAAAGTTTCTCCGCGATGGGATGAAAAAGTTATGGCGCGGTTCGCAGCGCGGGACATCGTGAAGCAGCTAAAGAATTTACTGAAAGCGGAAGCAAAGGCTTCCTGACTTCGGGAACTGTCCAGAGGGTGCGAAAGACTCCATGAGCTGCCCAACACGATCTTTGCCCAACGACCGATTCGCTACCTTGCTGCTGGCGCTACTGGTCACACTGCTTGCGCCGTCGGCTTCCGCGGGATCAAAAGTCAAGCTGCATGGCTACATCACCGGACGGCCGGACGATCAGACGGTGGCTATCCTCGACGACAAGCTGGAACTCACGAGGGCGAGCCGAATTACAGGACAGGATGCGACGGGTGAGCATGCGCTCGCCCCCGCCGACCTCGCCCCGGGGATGCTGATCGAGGCGGAGGGTCAGTGGCTCGACCACCACAAGTTTTTCGCAGAAAAAATCATCGTGGACCTGAAGGATGCTGAGAAGCAGATCCACAGCACGGCTTATTTGCAGGAGGAACCCGCCGATAGCGCAAAAATCTCCAAAGGTGAAACGGCTGAACTGAAAGCCGATGGCTACTGGCTGGAGCTCGGTTCACAGACGCGCCGGGAGTGGGATATTGCCAAGGCAAGGGCCAGCACGCCCAGCCCAGCGGCTTCTGGCAATAGCCCCTTGGCGGGCGAGCCTCCCCTGGCTGGATTCCACGTGACGTACACGGGCGTGAGGCGCAGCGATGGACGCATCACGGCGGAACGTGTGGAGCTAGGCCCGCCCGCGCCAGCGGACGCCTATAAGATGCCGCATAACCTGGAAGTCGTGCGCGGGAACGATCCGCAAACAGGAATCGAGGTAGTTGAATTCCGCCAGGGCAAGAAGGTGCATGGGAGGATGAAGCTGCTGGCGGTGCGAAGCGTGCAGGAGTACGTCTCACAATTGGGAGATTCGCTGCTCCCCTCAGGAATCAAAGGCACAACACGCCCGCTGGAATTCCGATTCTTCGTTGTCGAAGACCCAACGATCAATGCCGCTTCACTGCCTGACGGAACGCTGCTGGTGAATACGGGGCTGCTCGGCGCCCTCGACAACGAGGCCCAGCTTGCGTTCGTTCTCAGTCATGAAATCGCGCATGTCCTGCAGGTGCACCAACGGCGCGAAGTCGAGGAAACGCGAGGTAAGCGGATTGGCTTGGTCATCGCAGGGGTTGCGGCGGGAGCGTTTATCGGCAATGCGGGCCTGTTCATGGCGGAAATCGGCATCGCTTCTGTCGTGAACGGCCACCAGCGCGAACTGGAAAACCAGGCGGATCGGCTGGGGCTGCAGAACGTTATCGAACACGGCTACGACCCACGCGAAGCGCCGAAGTTTTCGCGGATGATCATCGAACGCTATAGCCAGCGCACCACCAGCAGACTCTGGTCCGACCATGACTCGAGCCTGATGCGCGGAAGCTTCCTGACGATCCAGCTCATGCGGCAGTACCCGGACAGCCATTGGGACAATGCGAAGACGGACACGGCCGCGTTTCAGGCCATGCGCGAGGCAATGGGGCCGGTCAAGATCGAGTAACGCAATGTGGCGCAGACGACCCCGCGTCAGCGGCGGTCGACGGTGGGGTGGCGGACGTCCTGTCCCTGGACGATGTAGATGACGTCTTCGGCAATGTTGGTGGCGTGGTCGCCGATGCGCTCGAGATTTTTTGCCATCAGGATGAGCTCGAAAGCCGGGAAGACCACGCTCGAATCACCCATCATGTACGTAAGCAGCTCGCGGAAGATCTGGTCGCGGTAGTGGTCTACTTTGTCGTCGCTGGCGAGAACCTTTTGCGCGAGGTCAACGTCGCGGCGGACGACGGCGTTCAGAGCGTCACGAACCATTTGTTCGGCGACTTCACTCATACGGGGAAGATCAACGTAAGGCTTGACGCGCGGATGGCGGAGGATGCGTTGAGCGCCCTGGGCGATGTTGACAGCCTGATCGCCGATGCGCTCGAGGTCATTGTTGATGCGCGAAACGGCAAGAACGAAGCGTAAATCGACGGCCATCAATTGATGCAGCGCGAGGAGCTGAACGACGCGGTCATCGATTTCGATTTGCAGCTCGTTGATGGCGTCCTCTTCGTCGAGGACGCGTTTGGCCAGCTGGTCGTCGGAATCCAGCACGGCGTGGACGGCCTGATGGACGGAGCGTTCGGCGAGGCTGCCCATCCAGAGCAGCCGCTCTTTCAGCTCGTTCAGATCTTTTTCGAAGTGGCGTTCCATGAATTCCTCTTCCGCACTTACAACACTCTTGCATCTCAGCCGAAGCGGCCGGTGATGTACGCCTCCGTGCGCGGATCACTCGGCGTGGTGAAGAGCTGGGGCGTCGGGCTGAACTCGATGAGCTGACCGGTGAGCAGGAAAGCGGTGAAATCGCTGATGCGGGCGGCCTGCTGCATGTTGTGGGTCACGGTGATGATGGTGCAGAGGTCTTTCAATTGCACGAGCAGCTCTTCGATCTTGGCGGTGCTGATGGGATCGAGAGCCGAGCAAGGCTCGTCAAGAAGGAGCACTTCGGGCTCCACGGCGAGAGCGCGGGCGATGCACAGGCGCTGCTGCTGACCGCCGGAAAGTTCGTAGGCGGACTTGTGGAGATGGTCTTTTACTTCGTCCCAGAGCGCGGAGTGGCGAAGGCTTTTTTCGACGGCCTCGGCTAAAGGGAGTTTCGTGCCGTTGACGCGCAAACCATAGGCGACGTTGTCGAAGATGGACTTGGGAAATGGATTGGGCCGCTGGAAGACCATGCCGACGCGGCGGCGGAGAAGGGTGACGTCTTGCGCAAAAATGTTCTGGCCATCGAGGAGGATCTCACCCTCGAGGCGCGCGTTGCGCACCGTTTCATACATGCGGTTCAGAGTGCGGATGAGCGTGGACTTGCCGCAGCCGGAAGGCCCGATGAGCGCGGTCACTTTGTTGGTGGCGATGCCGAGGCTGACGTCGAAGAGAACTTGCTTGCTCCCATAAAAGAAATTGACCTTGGAGATGGTCATGCGCAAAGGCAGGGAGGCGGGCGCCGCCTGGCTCGCGGCCCCGGACCCGATGTTGGGAGTGATGTTCACGGTCACTGCCGGCCTCACGGAAGCATGCATGGTCAAGACCTCGGAACCGCAATTCCCCGGGCCAGAATCCCCCGAGCGACGATATTAACGACGAGAATCAATCCGAGCAAGACGAGCCCTGCGGCCCAAGCCTGACGGTGCCAATCATCATACGGAGCGACGGCATAGGTATATATCATAACCGGAAGCGAGGCCGTCGGCTGGCCCCAGCCGGGGCTCCAGAAGCGATTTCCGAAGGCAGTGAAAAGGAGCGGAGCAGTTTCGCCTGCCACGCGCGCAAAAGCCAAAAGGATGGCCGTGACAATACCGCGATAGGCCGCGGGCACAATCACGGTGGCGATCGTCCTCGATTTGCTGGCACCGAGAGCCATGGCGCCTTCACGCAGCTCGCGCGGAACGGCATGGAGAAATTCCTCTGTGCTCCGCAAAGTGATGGGAATCATCATCAGGCCCAGCGCGAATCCGCCGGCCAGTGTCGAAAAATGCTTGAACGGCAGCACGACGAGACCGTAAGCGAAAATTCCGATGACGATCGAGGGGACGCCATTGAGCAGATCGGCGGCGTAGCGAACCACGTAGGCAACGGTGCCGCCGCTGAATTCCGCGAGGTAGATAGCGCCAAAGAAACCAATCGGGACGCCGAACAGGGAAGCGAGCAGAAGCAGCTTGGCGCTGCCAACGATGGCATTGGCCATACCGCCGCCGGTTTCACCGACGGGTGTGGGCAGCTTGGTGAAGAAGTTCCAGTTGATGGATGTTCCGCCGTGGTAGACCAAATACCCAAGAATGAAGAAGAGTACGCTGACAGCGACAACCGCGCACAAGCCGGTCATGGTCAGCATGAAGTTGCTCACGAATTTGCGCCAGCGAAGACGAGGGTTCATGCCAGCCCCGTTCCAGCGCCGCGCTGCGTGGTGACGAGGATGAGCAGGCGGGCCAAGCCATTCAAGATGAAGGTAAGGAGAAAGAGCACCAGGCCGAGCTCGATGAGCGATTGCAGGTACAGATCGCCGGTGGCTTCGGTGAATTGATTGGCAATGACGGAGGCAATCGAATCACCGGGCGAAAAGAGGGATGCGCTGATTGCCGGTGCGTTGCCGATGACCATGGTGACAGCCATGGTTTCGCCGACGGCGCGAGCCAAGGCGAGAAAGACGGAGCCCAGGATGCCAGTGCGGGCGAAGGGGACGACGACTTTCCAGGTGGATTCCCAACGAGTGGCGCCGAGAGCGAGCGCGGCTTCGCGCTGATCGCGCGGAACGGAGAGGAGAATTTCGCGCGAGACAGAGATGATGTAGGGAATCACCATAATGGCGAGGACAATTCCAGCGGTAAGAAAACCCACGCCGTACGCTGGGCCTTGAAAGAGCGGGAGGAAGCCAAAGGTTGACTTCAAAGCCGGCTGGATATATTCGCGCATCAACGGAATGACGATGAAAACGCCAAGAAGACCATAAATAACGCTGGGTACGGCGGCGAGAAGGTCAATAAAGAACTGGAGGGTGGCGGAAATTTTCTGCGGCGCAAGCTCGGCGAGAAAAATAGCGGCGCCGATGCCGAGAGGCACAGCGATGAGGAGAGCCACTACCGAAGTAACCATCGTGCCATAGATGAAGGGCAGAGCGCCGAACTGTTCGAAGATGGGATCCCAGACTCTGGTGAAGAAAAAATTGAGGCCAAATTTGTGGCGGGCCAAAACGGACCCTTGCCACAACTCGAAGACGAGCAACAAAGTGACAAGTACAACCGAAGCGGCAAACAAAAACGTTATCAGACGGGCGATTTCGTCGCCATCGCGCAGCCGGCTAAGAAAGGAGCGCGAGCCCTCAACCGGGCCCGCGCTCGGAACTGTTGTGGTTGATGTCGCCACTCTACCCGCTTATTGGACGTTATTGATGGCCTTTAATTCCTTGGCAACAACTTCCTTCGGAAGTTTCGCATAAGAGAGGGCTTCCGTGTAATTTTGGCCATCGGCCAGCATCCAATTCAGGAAACCTTTGATGGCGTCACGCTTGCTGGCGTCGGAAAACTTGGAAGGAACGAGGAGCCAGGTAAAAGTGGAAATCGGATAAGCCGTCTTGCCGGGAGCATCCGTTATGGAAACGCGGAAATCGTCAGGGATATTTTTGGCTGCGCCGGCTGCCGCTGCCGTAACGCCCGCAAGGTCTGCTTTGATGAAGGCCCCCGACGAGTTCTTTACGCGGCCATACGGCATGTTGTTCTGGACCGCGTAAATCAACTCGACATAGCCGATGGAATTCGGGGTCTGCTTAACGAACCCGGCGACGCCTTCGTTGCCCTTGCCGCCAAGACTGTCGGGAACGGGCCAGTTGACGGAAGTGCCTTTGCCCACTTTGTTTTTCCAGTCATCACTGATTTTGGAGAGATAGTCGGTCCAGGCGTAGGTCGTGCCACTGCCATCCGAGCGGTGCACCACGACGATATCGTTTGCGGGGAGTTTTACGCCCTTGTTGGGGCCAGCGATGGCGGGGTCATTCCACTTGGTGATGCGGCCGAGGAAAATTCCGGCAATCGCATCCTGAGTAAGGTTCAACTCCGCGGTAATACCGGGGATGTTGTAGGTCGGCACAACGGCGCCGAGCACGGTGGGAAAGTGCAGGATGCCGAATCCGTGCTTATCCTGAAAAGCCTTAAGCTGATCGTCGTTCATCGGGCCATCAGTAGCACCGAAATCCACCGTTCCTTCCGTCACCTGCTTGATGCCTCCGCCGGAACCAATGGACTGATAATTAATCTGAATACTGCCGTGAGCCTTATGGTATTCGTCAAACCATTTTGAATACATCGGATAGGGAAACGTCGCCCCTGCGCCGTTGATGAGAAGAGGGTCCTGTGCCCATGCCATGGCTGCTAGGGCGAAAACTGCCAGGAGTAAACCTGAGATTCGCTTCATTCGTATTCTCCACAATGCGATTTGTGCTTGCCCGGGAGCAGAGAGTGTGACTCTTTCGTGTTACAGCATTGTTACAAGGGATTCAGAGTTGGTTGACATAGGGTGCAATGACGGCGGGTCAGCAGTTAAGCGCTGCATTTCCAGGAGGATAAGAAGATAGGGTTAGGGTTTGGAGCTGTACTGGATGGGCAAGATAAGACGAACGCGCAATGGGCGTCCCCTTGACCGGAGTCGCCAGTCTTACTATCTTGTTTAGAGAGCCAGGGATGTTGAAAGCACTCCAATCCGGTGAGACGCGCACAGTGCGCAGCCATCGGGCGTGGCTATGCTTACTGCTCGCCGGGCTGTTTCTCTACAATCCGTTTCTGGCGGGAGCGGGTTCTTTTGGCGGGCTAAACCTGCGCCACCCGCCCAGCAACCGGGCGACGATCGGATCGTCCGAGCTTCAGCAATTTAGAGTTACCGACGGACGATCCACCTTCGCAATTCCCGAAGCCGCTTTGATGGAGTTCTACGCTCCCTTGCCAGAGCCTTCCGTGGCGGTTTCTGAGGGTCCTGCCGAAGGCATTTCCCCTGCTCAGCAGTTTCTGTGCGCGAGTTTGTGGTTCAGGCCACCACCCGTTTCCTGATCGTTTCCGTCGCCATTTGAAGGAATGTTTCGCTGCCGAGTGGTAAAGGCAGCGAGAGATGATTTGGGCCACTCAAAAAATTCGGCAGGTGTCTGAACCCGGTAGAGATCCCGGTCTGCTGATTTTTCGTTGGACAAATTCCGCGAGTTGTTTCGCGGTCTTAACCCCGAGCCGAAGGAAGACAATACCGGTCGGATCAAGGAATAGGGCGCTGGAATTTCATGCTTAGAATGGATCGCGAAACCTTGCGGAGCATAAGAACAAGCCTGGGACTCCTGCCTTTCCTTGCGAGCACACTACTGCTCGTATCCTGCTCGTCGGACGCCGCCAAAGGCCGGCCAGATCCCGCCGCCGCACCGACCGTTGCCGCGGCCAAGGTTCACCGCGCTGACCTCACGCGGGCCTTGACCGTGACTGCGGAATTCCGGCCCTATCAAGAAATTGATGTGCATGCGAAAGTCGCGGGTTACGTGAAACGGATTTATGTCGATGTGGGCGATCGCGTCAAAGAAGGGCAACTGATAGCGGTCCTCGAAATTCCTGAGCTTCAGGACGAGGTTCAGACGGCCGAAGCATCAGTCAGCAAGAGCCAAGAAGAAATTCGGCGGGCGCAGGCAGACCTGGAGCGCGCCCAATCGGTGCACGAGGTCGCTCACTTGGCCTATTCACGGCTTGCTGATGTCTCCAAGACCCGTCCGGGGCTGGTGGCTCAGCAAGAGATAGATGACGCAATGGGGCGCGATCGTGTTGCAGAAGCCCAAGTGGCGACCGCAAAAGCGTCGCTCTCCGCCGCGGAGCAGCAACTTCGAGTGGCGCAAGCCGATCGTGAGAGAGTTCGCACCCTGTTTGCCTACGCTCAGATCAAAGCCCCCTTCACCGGTGTGGTCACAAAGCGGTACGCGGACACCGGATCCATGATTCAGACGGGAATTTCCTCGCAGACGCAGTCGATGCCGCTCGTGACGCTAGCGCAAGAAAACCTCCTTCGCCTCATCATCCCCGTCCCGGAATCCGCGGTCTCGAAGATCCGATTGGGAGGCTCCGTGGAAGTAAGCGTCTCGGAGCTGGGAAAGAAGTTCCAGGGCAAGGTGGCGCGATTTGCGGATCAGGTGGATATGGCCACGCGAACAATGCACACGGAAGTGGACGTTGCCAATCCGACCGGCCAACTCGTTCCAGGGATGTACGCGAGTGCATCCCTGGTCCTCAACGATGAGCGGAATGCCCTCGCTATTCCGATCCAAGCCCTCACACGCAGGGAGGATAGTTTGACCATCTTGTTGATCGACAAGCAAAACAAACTGGAAGAGCGCTCCGTGCAGATCGGCATCGAGACACCAGATCAAGTCGAGATTTTGTCGGGGCTCAGCGAAGGCGAACTCGTCGTCGTCGGAAACCGGAGCCAACTCCAGCCGGGAATGGCCGTTCAACCGAAGATTATTTCCATTGCCCAGACGAGCGGAGGAAAGTAATGTCTGGATTCTCGATTCGAAATCCATACTTCATCATTGTGGTCTGTCTGATCGTGGCCGTCGTCGGCATCACGAGCCTGGTTCGCATGCCGGTGGACTTGTTTCCCACCATTAACATTCCCGAAGTTGTTGTCGCCACTTTCTATTCGGGAATGCCTCCGGAAGAAATCGAGACGGAGATTACCGGACGATTCGAACGGTTTTTCACGCTCGGCAGCGGTATTGAGCATATGGAATCCAGGTCACTGCCCGGTGTCAGCATCATCAAGGTCTATTTTCAACCGGGCACCAACAGCGACTCGGACGTCAACGAGATTTCCAACCTGGCCATGGCGGATCTCCGTCGTTTGCCTCCGGGAACACTGCCGCCCGTAGTGGAAAAATTCGACGCTTCGAGCCTTCCTGTTTGCCTGATCACGCTGAAAGGTAAAGGATTAAGCGAAACGCAACTCCGTGACCTCGGCCAATTTCAGGTTCGCAACCAGCTCGCCAGCGTGCCCGGTGCCTCCGTGCCTCCGCCGTTCGGGGGGAAATACCGGCAAATCATGGTGTATGTCGACCCGGCAAAACTGCAGGCCTACCAACTAAGTCCGATGGATGTCGTTCGGGCGGTGGATAATGCGAACCTGATTCTCCCCGCCGGGGACGCGAAGATCGGTCCCTATGACTACAACATCTACTCGAATAGCCAGTTCCGCGACGTGAAGGGTATCAATACCCTTCCGCTGAAGACCGTTGGCCAGTCCACGGTGACTGTCGCGGATGTAGGCCACGCCGAAGATGCGCACCAGATCCAGACCAACGTGGTCCGCGTGGATGGGCAGCATTCCGTATATCTGCCAATTCTCAAGCAGGGTGGCGATACCAATACGATCCAGGTCGTAGATGGAGTCAGGGAGGTGCTTTCCCGTCTCACCGACATCCCAAAGGAATTGGAATCGCGACTGGTGTTCGACCAATCCTTGTTCGTCAAGCGGGCCATCGCAACGCTCCTCCATGAAGGAGGAGTGGGGTTGCTGTTGACGGCTCTGATGGTCTTGATCTTTCTGGGAAGTCTTCGCGCAACCGTCGCCGTGTTTCTGTCGATTCCACTCTCTGCGCTGACCGCCATCATTGCCCTGTATTTCGGCGGCAGTTCCATCAATTCGATGATTCTTGCGGGGCTGGCTCTCGTCTTTTCTCGTTTAATAGACAATGCGGTAATCGTTCTCGAGAACATTTTCCGCCACGTGGAACTCGGCGAGAAACCGGAGGTGGCGGCGGAGAAGGGCGGCCAAGAAGTAGCTCTGGCCGTCCTCGCCGCGACGCTGACGAGTGCGGTCGTATTTTTCCCAGTCACATTTCTGTATGGCGTGAGCCGGTTTCTTTTCTCCGCGCTGGCCTTGGCGGTCGTACTGGCGCTGTTTGCTTCTTACGTCATCGCCATGACCGTCGTGCCCTTGTTCTGCGCTCGATACATCAAAGCTCCGGCTCACAAACACTCCGCAGATGCGCCATCCGGTCAGGAGTCTTCGGAACAGAGCCGGACGGCTTGGGGCCTATGGGGAGACCGGTTCAACGATTTATTTGCCGAAAATTTCCATCGTCTGCTCGGATTCTACGAATCGCATGTCCGGAATGCGCTTTCCCGGCCTAAGGCGATTGGCGGAGGAATTCTCGCAGCCTGCGCGGTCAGTCTTCTGCTTTATCCATTCCTGGGCATTGCGTTCTTCCCCCGAACGGATGCCGGACAGTTCGTCATCAACGTAAAGACCCCCTCAGGAACCCGGGTGGAGATCACCGATGAGGAAGTCGCCCGCGTGGAGAATCTGATCCGGCAAACAGTGCCACCCAAAGATTTGCATCTGATCGTCTCCAATGTGGGCGTGATTCCGGGATTTTCCTCGATCTACACAAGCAATGCGGGGCCGCACACCGCGACGGTCCAGGTGGCCTTGAACGAGGGGCATCAAGGCAGCAGTTTTCAATACATGGACGCGGTGCGCCAAAAAATCCAAGAGAATCTGCCCGAGTTGACGACCTACTTCCAATCCGGCGGCATCGTAGATGCGGTGTTGAATCAAGGATTGCCCGCTCCGATTGATGTTCAAGTGAGCGGGTCGAATCTGGAAGCCGCCTATCGAACCGCAACTCAGCTCGCAGGCGAAATTCGCAAGACACCCGGCGTGAGTGAAGTCTATATCCCGCAGGACGTCGACTATCCTTCGCTTCATCTTGACGTGGACCGCTTGAGGGCAGGTGAGCTCGGGCTTAGCCAGAAAGAAGTCGTGGACAACGTCATTACGGCACTGACTTCCAATGGAATGATCGCTCCGAGCTACTGGATCGACCCAAAGACAGGCAATGATTACATGCTGACCGTGCAATATCCCGAAGAGAATATTCAAAGCCTCTCCGACCTGAAGGGAATTCCGCTGCGGTCGTCAGAAGCGAAATCTCCCGCGTTTCTCGACGCCGTCAGCAAGGTGTCGCGCTTCAATGCGCCCACGGAGATCGATCACTACCAGATCCAACGCGTCTTCGACGTGTATGTAAGCCCGTCCACCGAGGACCTCGGCCGCGTGGCCGCGTGGGTTCGCGGCATCGTGGAGAAAACTCAACTTCCTGAGGGCGTTCGCGTAAACATTCGAGGGATGGTCCAGGGGATGGAAGCGTCTTTCCGGAGTTTCGGATTGGGCCTGCTGCTTTCGCTTGTTCTGCTCTACCTCATCCTAGTCGCTCAGTTCCGGTCGTTCCTCGACCCCGTCCTCATTCTCTTGGCAGTTCCCACTGGAGTGATGGGAGTCCTGCTCACGCTTCTGCTTACCGGCACTACGCTGAACGTGATGTCACTCATGGGCATTATCATGATGGTCGGAATCGTGGTTTCGAACAGTATTCTGATCGTGGAATTCGCACACCGGCTGGAAGAAGACGGGTTGTCGGTCCGGGAAGCCATCATCGCTTCGTGCCGGATTCGCTTGCGGCCCATCCTCATGACCTCGCTTGCAACGATTATCGGCCTGATTCCGATGGCCTTAAAACTCGGAACGGGGAGCGAGCAATACGCTCCTCTGGCGCGCGCAATTATCGGCGGCCTCACTGTTTCCGTGGCGCTTACAGTCTTCCTCGTGCCGGCCGCGTACGTCGTCGTCCACCGAAAGGAAGAGCAGACTTTTAAGGAGGCGCAGGCGTGATGCGCTACTTTTTCGCATTAACCTTGAGCTGCGCTTTGGTGAGTCTGCCTGCCGAAGCGCAAATGCAGGGCAACTCAGGTTCAACTCCCGCTCAGGCGCAAACGGGCACTCCCTTGACCCTTCAACAAGCGGAAGCCATCGCGCTGAAGAACAATCCTCAGATTACGATCGGGAAATTGCATGCGTTGGAGGCGCAGCAATTCGTCCGGGAAACGCGCTCGGCGCTTTTGCCGAACGCCTACCTCAGCCTCACGGGTGTCGATTCCAACCCGGGAAGCCGCATTGCTGCGGGCGGTCTCAACAACCCGATCGTATTCCCGCGTGCCGCCGGCGGCGCCGCGGTCAGCCAGTTGGTTAGCGATTTCGGCCGCACCACGAATTTGCTTTCCAGTTCGGAATTTCAAGCCAAGGCGGAAGACAAGAACGCCGCAGCCACAGCGGCGGACATCACCCTGGCCGTCGACCAGGCGTTTTACAACGCTCTAGAAACGAGGGAGCTCGTCAAAGTCGCAAAAGGGACCGTCGATGCGCGCCAGCTTATCGTCGACAAATTGCAGGCGTTAACCGACGCGAAGCTCAAATCCGAGCTGGACCTTAGCTTCACCAAAGTCGATCTGGCTCGCGCCAAACTTCTGCTTCTGGAAGCTCGGAACAACTACCAGACAGAACTAGCAGCGCTTTCCGCGATTCTCGGTTATCAAGACCAGCAGAACTTCCAGCTTGTAGAAGAGGCGACTCAAATTACTTTGCCGGCCCCGGATGTGCAGCTGCTAATTCTGCAAGCCCTGCAGCAGCGTCCGGAGATCACAGCTTTGCAATACAGCGTCGAATCGGCGCAAAAGAATAGCAACGCGGAGCACGATTTGTGGCGGCCGACCGTCAGCGCCCTGGGTGTGGTCGGCGAAGCGCCGGTTCGCGACGACCACATCCCCAACTGGTATGGAGCCGTGGGCGTCAACATTAACATCCCGATCTTCAACGGATTCCTCTACAACGCCCGGGCGAAGGCCGCCGATCTCCAGACCGAGGTGAACCGGCAAAAGCTGACTGCCCTTCGAAACAACATCGCGCGGGACGTAAGGATCTCCTGGCAGGACAGCAACCGTGCCTATGAGCGCCTGTCCGTTACCAAGCAACTCCGGGAACAGGCCAGCCTGGCGCTAGACCTGGCGCAGGCGCGCTACAACCTGGGACTCGGCTCGATTGTGGAATTCAGCCAAGCCGAGTTGCAGAAGACGGAGGCGGATATCGCGGATACCGACGCCAAGTATCAGTATCGCTTGACACAGATTGTGCTCGCTTATACGATGGCGGCGCCGAAGTAAGCCATCCCGTTGCAGAAGGTAGGGGGGTCTTCAAATCACCATGAGCAACTTTCACAGAGTCTTGCCGGCCGTTGTGAAGCGTGTAAGGTACTGTGCGGACGATTCTGCTTTCAGCTTTGTCTGTTGTTGATGCCCACCTTAATTTGTAAGTAGTGTTATGTCAATGATTTACAGTGGACTTCCTGTTTTTGTTACAGGATATTCATATTCAGTTGACGTAACCGTAAGAGACGCCCGATACCTTCTGCCGCGGGGTGTTCGTATTCCGGCCAATCCATTTTGAACTTTAGCTTAAAAGAGAGAGGAAATGAAAAAACTAGCAGCACTCACACTGTCGCTGTTCCTGGTTTCCGGAACGGCGCTCGCTGATACTCCGAAAGAAGCTGACCCGCAACCTGCCAAACCGGCCCAGCCGGCAAAGCCCAAAGCGGCGAAAAGGGCTGAGAAAACGGATTCTGCTTTCGCGGCGGAGCTGGAAGAGCTTCGCCAGACCCTGCAGTCGCAGCAGGAACAGCTCCAGATGCTGAAGGAAGAGCTCGCCAAGCGCGATCGCCAGATCGACGAAGCGCGCGAGACAGCGGCGGCGGCCAACGCTCGGGCCGCGGAAGCCAGCACGAAGGCGATCGAAGCGGTCAACACTACCGCCGAAGTCAAGACCACTGCGGCTTCGCTTAACGCGACGGTCAGCGGCTTGAAGGCGAGCAATGAAGCCCTCAAGACCGCAGTAACGACCGAACAAGCCCAGGTCAGCAAAGCCACGGAAGAGGGTCCTGCCACGATTCGGTATAAGGGACTCAGCATTACACCCGGCGGCTTCATCGAGGCGGCGACGGTCTTCCGCACGCGGGCCGTCAGCGGGGACATCAACACCCCGTTTACGGGTATCCCGTTCCCGGGCAACTCGCTGAGCAAAGTCTCCGAAAACAATTTCACGGCTCGCCAGAGTCGTTTAAGCCTGCTCGCAGAAGGCAAGATCGGCAGCGCCAAGCTGACGGGTTACTATGAGGCAGACTGGCTCGGAGCCGGCGTACCCTCCAACAACCGCCAGAGTAACAGCTACGTGAACCGCCAGCGGCAGATTTGGGGGCAAGCCGCCTTTGACAATGGGTTCAGCGTTACGGGCGGTCAAATGTGGTCCCTGGCGACGGAAACCAGAAAGGGAATCCAAAACCGCGGAGAGTGGATACCGTTGACCGTTGATCCCCAGTATAACGTCGGGTATAGCTGGGCGCGGCAATACGGGTTCCGGTTGGTCAAGGACTTCAATGGCAAGTTCGCGCTTGCCTTTTCCGTAGAAAACCCACAGGCCACGCTGGGCGGCCGCGGATTCAATTCCTTTTCAAGTACCGCTGCCACTGGCGTGATAACTACCTCCCAGAACTTCTTTATCAACGCTCCGGGAGCTAGCGGTGGTTTGTTTAACGCGTTTGACCCGACGGGCTACACCGTAAACAAGGCACCCGATTTTATCTTTAAGGCTGCCGCCGACCCCGGATACGGCCACTACGAACTTTTTGGAATCGTCAGCACCTTCCGCAACAGAATCTTTCCCTGCGGCGTAGTTGGTACGACCGCGAAAAATCTTCCCGCGCCAGCTACGCCGACGGTAGTGGCCTGCTCGGTGGACGGCTCGACCGCACCAAGCGCGCTCGGTGCATTTAATGATACCCATACCGGCGGTGGCCTTGGCGCCAGCGCGCGTTTCCCATTCTTGGAGAAGAAGCTGGAATTCGGCATCAAGGCCGTCGCTGGCGACGGCATCGGCCGTTACGGTTCGGCGCAGCTTTCCGACCTGACCATTCGTCCAAACGACACGCAGGCCTTGATCCGCACAGCCCATGGACTCGTCTCACTTGAATATCATCCGACTCCGAAACTAGATCTCTACGCTTACTTCGGTGATGAATACGCGTGGCGCGCGGCTTACCAGGGCTATACCTCGATTGTGATCACAAACACGCCCGCTATTCCCGCGACGGCTACCTCAACGGCCATTCCCGCGACCTCGGCGACGAAAATCACGCTCAATGGGATCGGGGGATATGGTTCGCCATTTGCCAACAACTCACAATGCAGCCTGGAAAAGTCTCCGACGGGTTCGTTCACTCCATCGAGCGGAGGCACCTGCGCGGGCGACGTCCGCAACATCTATGAAGCCACCATCGGCTTCTGGCACAAGTTGTACCAGGGCCCGAAGGGAGGTTTGCGCTGGAGCATTCAGTACTCCTACTTCACCAAGAATGGCTGGTCGGGCAACAACAACGTTCCGGCAGCCGTTGGCATTTCGCCGAAGGCGGTTGATAACATGGTATGGACCTCTTTCCGCTACTACATCCCGTAGACGCGGGTATTGCGACAGTTCCGAGCACCACTCGGACGGAAAAAAGGCAGCTCCTTACAGGGCTGCCTTTTTTATTGCACTGAAGCGCGACTCTGATTTCCAGCAGCGAAAACTGAGGAGGGGGGAGAAGGGGACCGGAGCCAGGGGTGCACCGGTCCCCAGGTAGGGCATGGAGTGAAGAAGACTAAGCTAGCGGAGTCTCGCACGGCGGCGTCACATCCGCATGAAGGCTGTGTGAATTCTCCGTAACCTGCGAGGCACCGCTTTCGGCTTCCCCGGTGCGGTCCGGTTGCGCGGCGATGGCATGGCCGTGGCGGACATCCAGTCCTCGGACCCAGAAGATGATGTCCTCGGCGATGTTCGTGGCGTGGTCGGCGATGCGCTCGAGATGGCGGGTAGCCAGAACGAACTGCAGGCCGAGGCTGACCAGCGCGGCTTGCTGGGTCATGCCCTCGAGCAGTTTTTCGAAGATGCGGTCGCGATATTGATCCACGACATCGTCGCTCTCGAGAACTTGCCTCGCCAGATCGGTATTCCGAAATATCAGTGCTCCAAGACTCTCGCTAACCATGGCGCGCACGGCGGCCGCCATAGGAGCCAGCTCCTCGGGCAATTCGGTGCCCGGCATTTCGCGGAGGGAGATGACGCGCTCGGCAAGATTCACAGCGAGGTCACCAATGCGCTCGAGATCATTGGTAATCTTCAAGGCGGCAACAATGAGGCGCATTTCGTCGTCGGAGAAGTAGCCGCCGCGGAGCAGCCGGATGGCATGCTCATCGATAACGATCTCCATTTCGTTGATGCGCGGCTCGAGAAGAAATACCTCGCCAGGGAATCCGGCGGTGCGAGGACTATCGAGGCTGACAATCGCGTCAAGCGCGCGGTTCATGGCGCTTTCGACGGTGCGCGCCATGGACACCAGATAGTTCACCAGCGTGTCGTAGAGAACGGCTTCGGTCAGACCTGCGATGTTTGCCATGCGGCGCCTTTCGGAGCGACGGGTTGGACAGCACCCCATCGCTCGTCAGCACAATCTTACGGGCGGCATGGTTACAGAGTGTTCACACGCAGATGAAAATACAGGAAAAGCACGGCTCTTGCTGAGAGGCGGGACTTGGAGGGTTACCTCCGGCCACCGTTGCCGCCACTGCTGGCGGCGGGACGCGAAGCAGCGCGCTCCGAATCGAAGAGCGGAACCGAGAAATGAAATTGCGAGCCCTGCCCGACTTCGCTCTCCACCCAGATGCGGCCACCGTGGACTTCGACGAGATGCTTGGCAATGGCCAGGCCCAGGCCGGTGCCGCCGACCTCACGCGAACGCGCGGCATCCACCCGATAAAAACGTTCGAAGATGCGCGGCTGATCGGCCTGCGGTATACCGATGCCCGTGTCGGAGACGGTGAAGATCACTTCAGCGTCACTGGTTTCTGCGCTGACCATGATTTGACCACCCGGCAACGTGTACTGCGTTGCGTTGTCCAGCAGATTTTGCAAGACCTCGGCCAACTGCCGGCGGTCGCCGGCGATTTCCGGCAAATGTTCGGCAATATTGACGGAAATGCGGATGTCTTTTTCCGCGGCGCGATGCTGTGCCGTCTCGAGGCAGCTTTCGATGAGCTGAGAAACGCTGAGCCGGCGGATTTCGAGCTCCAGCCGGTCGGCGTCCATTTTGGAAAGCTTGAGAAGGTCGTCGGTGAGCCGGGCAAGGCGCCGGGAGTGCTCCAGGATGATGCCGAGGAAACGCCCGCGGTTCTGGGGATCGTCGACGGCCCCGGCGAGTAAGGTTTCCGCAAAACCCTGAATGGCGGTAAGCGGCGTCTTGAACTCGTGCGAAACATTGGCGATGAAATCGCGCCGGACGCGCTCGAGTTTTCGCAGGTCAGTGATGTCGTGCAGCACGATGACCGCGCCGGAAGTTTCGCCGGCGCGCACCGCCGCCACGGTAGCGGCGAAAAAATGCTGCCGCAGCGTGCCGGTTGTGATCTCGGCTTCGACGCGCGGGGCGCCGCCGAGGACTCTGCGCACCGCCTCGATCAATTCGGTTTGCCGCACGACCTCGACGAGACCGCGGCCTGATTGCGGCGGGACATCCAATTCCAGGATTTCCGCGAAACCCCGATTGGCGAAGAGCAGGCGCTCCGAGGCATTCACCACGGCGACGCCTTCCAACATACTTCCGAGAATGGCGGAGGAAAGATTGCGCTCTTCGGTGAGTATGCGAATGGTGCGGTCGAGCCGAGCGGCTGTTTGATTGAGCGATGCCGCCAGCGCCTCCAGCGCATCGCCGGAACTGTCCGCGGGCAACGGGCGGAAATCGCCCTCTGCGACGCGGCGGGAAAATTCTTTCAAGCGTTCCACGCGGTCCGAGAAACTTCGCGAAATCAGCAAAGAGGCCGCTCCCGCGAGCAACAGAATCACGAACGAGGCGAGCCACAAGCTGCGACGGAACGAACTGAGCACTTCATCCACAGTTTCCAGGGGAAGAGCAAAGCGCAGCACGATCGGAGAGCCACCGGGCATGTTCTGCCGCACGGCGTAGTAGAGAAGATCGCGATTGATGGTGACGCTGTGGCGGATGGAGCGGCCGTCGCCCTTTGCCAGGGCATCGCGAATTTCAGGACGGCCGGCGTGATTTTCGCTGGCCTGGGGATCGGGCTGCGAATCCGCGAGGACGAGTCCGTCCCTAGTAATCACCGTTACGTGCGCGCCGCTCACAGCCATCTGCTCGACCCACACGCGTAAGGAGGCGATATCTTCGGGACGCAGCACAGGAAGTTGGGACAACTGCGGCGGGCGCGCCTGGGCGACACGCGCGATGGCAATAAGTTGATTGAAGCCGGTGCGCTCGTAATCGCTGCGCAGCGCGCGTTCGGCAAAGAAATCCACGGCGACCAGGACGCCGAGGAGCAGCGCCAGAAAAGTAAGAGCGAGTTTCCAGAAAAGGTTAGGCCGCACGAGTTTCGAACAGATACCCCGCGCCCCGGACGGTCTTCAAATGGGAGGGATTTTCCGGATCTGCTTCGATCTTTTCGCGAAGGCGGCGGACGTAAACGTCCACGCTGCGCGGGGTCACGAAGCGGTCCGTACCCCAGACGGCGTCGAGGAGCTGGTCCCGGGTGAAGACGCGGTTCGGGCGCGAAGCAAGATAATAGAGCAGCCGGAATTCGAGCGTGCTGAGCGGAACGGGTTTGCCGGAGTGGCTTACGCGATACGACGCTGGATCGATCGCCAGCTTGCCGACCTCGATGACACGCGGGGAATCCGTGGGCGGCGCGGCGCGGCGGAGGAGCGCCTTGACGCGCGCGAGCAGCTCGCGAGGGCTGAATGGCTTGGTGACGTAATCGTCGGCGCCCATTTCGAGCCCTACGACGCGGTCGGCTTCTTCGCCGCGCGCCGTGAGCATCAGGATAGGCAAGCGATTCAGCGAATCGTCCCTCCGCACCTCCCGGCAAATGTCGAGGCCCGAGAGTTTCGGAAGCATGAGGTCGAGAAGCAGGAGATCCGGTGGCGTTTTCTTGAGGGTATTCAGGCCGGTGCCGCCGTCATAAGCAGCGCTGACCTGAAAGCCTTCATTCGCGAGGTTATAGCGAACCAGTTCGACAATATCGCGGTCGTCTTCGATGATCAGGATGCGTTTCATGCAGACCGTGCGTTCCGCTCGCCGGCTTGGCCGCAGTGTACCGTACACCGGCGAATTGCGGTAGTTGTTAGGAAGATTTTGATTCCCGGGGCCTTGGCGTAACACAACCGATTGTCTCAGTCCGGCGGCCGCCCGTGGTGACGCAGGGATTACAGCAACATGAACGAGATGTTAACGACCGACGAGGCGTCCCAGCACCAAACAATGGCCTCTAGTTGCTGCTGGTCGTAGTAAATGCCAAGGTGAGCAGCGTTTTCTGCTCCAGTTCATGAGCTTTGGCGGAGCCGGTTGCAGGACTGGCGCTCGCCGAGCGTTTCACGGAACGCACCTGCAATCCTTTGGTATGCGCCAGCCGCTCGAGGCGCGGCAAAACATAAAAAAGCGCGCCCATGTTCGCCGGCTCTTCTTGTACCCAGACGATTTCGCGAGCCTGGGGATGCGCTTCGATCGCGGCCATGATTTCCGTACGCGGGAGCGGATAAAGCTGGTCGAGGAAAAAGATCGCCGTGGTCGAATCCTTGCGTCGGCGGCGCTCGGCGCGCAGCTCGTGGCCGACCTTGCCGCTGGCGATCAGAATGCGCTTGGCGTTTTGCACTTCGCGGTCCGGCACAAGCGGGAGAAAACGGGGCCGGGTAAATTCCTCGATGCTCGAACTGGCGTCGGGATGACGCAGCATGCTCTTGGGCGTGAAAACGACGAGCGGCTTCCGCCACGGCCGCCGCGCCTGGCGCCGAAGCATGTGGAAATACTGCGCCGCGGTTGAGGGCTGGCAGAGTTGTATGTTGTCTTCGGCGGCGAGCTGCATATAGCGCTCGAGGCGCGCGCTGGAATGCTCCGGCCCCTGGCCCTCGAATCCATGCGGCAGGAGCATCACGATGCCCGATGGAAGGTCCCACTTGTCTTCGCCGGCGCTGATGAACTGGTCGATGATGACCTGCGCGCCGTTGGCGAAATCGCCGAATTGCGCTTCCCACAGCACGAGCGCTTCCGGATAGTCGCGGCTGAAGCCGTACTCGAAACCGAGGCAGCCGGCTTCGGAGAGCGATGAATTGTGAATCTCGCAGAAAGCCTGGTTCGGGTCGAGGTGCGCGAGCGGCAGATACTCCTCTTCCGTTTCCGTGTCGACCAGCACCGCGTGGCGCTGATTGAATGTGCCGCGCTCCGAATCTTGCCCGCTGAGCCGGACGGGATTACCCTCGAGAAGCAGGGATCCGAACGCCAGCGCTTCGGCAAAGCCGTAATCGACGGCGCGCTTGCCGTGGCCCATTTCGGCGCGCTGTTCAAACAATTTCACGATTTTCGGATGCACATGGAAACCCGGTTGCGCGTGAACGAGGCCATCGGTGATTTCCTCGAGCTTTTCGCGTGACAGCCCGGTGTCCACTTCGTAGGAGGCGTTGTAGCGCCCGCGATGGTAGGCTGCCCAGTAATTCGGCAGTATGCGCAGGTGCGGAATTTTGGTTATTTGACGCGCCTTGGTCTGTTCTTCTTCATATTCCCTGCGGACAGCTTCAGCCGTCTGCGTGGCGTCGATTCCCGTGTGTTCCGCGTAAATCTTCCAGAGTTGCGGATGATTTTTGATGCGCTCGTAGAGGCGCGGCTGGGTGATGGTGGGATCGTCGACTTCGCTGTGGCCGTGGCGGCGGTAACCGATGATGTCCACGACGACGTCGCTGCCGAATTGCGCGCGATATTCCGCGGCGAGATGGCCGATACGGACCACGGCATCAGGGTCTTCGGCGTTGACGTGGAAAATCGGGACGGACTGGCGCTTGGCGATGTCCGATGCAAAACGGGAAGAGTGCTCCTGCACCGGCAGCGTGGTGAAGCCGATGAGGTTGTTCACGATGATGTGAATCGTGCCGCCAACGGTGTAGGCCTTGAGGTCGGCAAGATTGAGCGTTTCCGCCCAGATGCCCTGGCCGGCAAACGCGGCGTCGCCGTGCATGACGATGGGGACGATTTTATTTCGGCCATCCACGCCGTAGCGGGTCTGCTTGGCACGAGCGCGGCCGACCGCGACCGGATCGACGGCCTCAAGATGGCTGGGATTCGAAACGAGGTGGATGCCGATCTCTTTGCCGGCCGTGGTGACATAGGTGCCGGTTGCGCCGACATGATATTTCACGTCGCCGGCGCCAAGCACGCTGCGCGGGTCGACGTCTTCAAAGCCAGCGACGACTTCGTGGGGCGCCTTGCATGCGGTGTGGACCATCACGTTTAGCCGGCCGCGATGGCTCATGGCCACGACGGATTCAATCGCGCCGTGCTCAACGACGGTATCCAAGATGGCGTCGAGAAGCGGAATGACTGCGGTGACGCCTTCCAGAGAATACCGCTTGGTACCAAGGTAGCGAACCTGGAGAACCTGTTCGAAAAGGTCCGCGCGGATAAGACGTTCGAGAATTTTCCGCTGGTTGACTTCGAGCTCTGGACCTTCGATACGCTCGGCAATCCATTGGCGCCGTTCGGGCTCCGGCAGGTGCATGAATTCGGCGCCGATGGTGCCGCAATAGATGCGTCGCGCCTCGTCGGCGGCTTCGCCAGTGAGAGCAAGATCGGGATGTTTCAGCGGACCGAAAAAACCGAGGGGATCGAGTGCGGCTTCGTAATAACCCCAGCGGCGAAAGGCGTCGAAAACTCGCTCCCGATCTTGGTTAACTACTGCGGATTTCTTAAGCGCCTTTGTTGGTTTCGCGAGGCGCTCTGCTTCCAGGGTTGTCCGGTGTGCCATAGCATCTGCCCAGCAACTTCTATTTTGCCACAGATTCCAAATTGAGGCGTCCGAGGCCAATTTGTCGGCTTCGGAAGGCGCTTCTGGCCAAAATGGCGCTGCCCATGGATTACATTCGGAGCGAAGTTGTGGCGTGCCCCAGGCGGCGCGCCCTCCGGCTGCGCTCCGGGCGGGCCGCCGCACTCCAAAGCCGCTTTCATGGAACTGCCAATGCGCGCTTTCGAAATAGAACGAGCGACACCGATGGAGATCGCCAGTGCGTATGAGATCGTTCAGGAGTACTACGAAGCCCTGAGCGTTGTAGCGCGTGATACGCGAGAAGACTTTGCACGGCTGTATTTCGAAGACGGCGCGGGAATCTGGCTGGCTTCGCTTGGGAAACAGGTGATCGGATGCATCGCGCTTCGCGCAATGCGGCAATTTGCGGAAAGTGGCGAGGTGAAGCGCTTGTACGTCAGGCCCGCGCAGCGAGGCCAGGGGATCGCCGTAGCACTGCACGATGCGCTTCAAACTTACGCAATAAAGTTTGGCTACCGATGGCTGTATCTGGACACGGCGGATAATATGACGGCGGCCATCCGCTTTTATGAACAGCATGGCTATGCACGGTGTGAGCGATACAATGAAAACCCACAAGCTACAATCTTCATGCGCAAGCAACTGCGACCTGCTCCGTAACGAAAAAACCAAAAGATCAGGGCCGGGTGCATCACCTTATAGAGACCGCACGAGGGACTCAAGATTGTGGGCGATTTCGTCGGGCGGCGTGCCGGGCGGGAAAGTGACGGGCACGCCGATTCGAACGGTGATTTCGCCAAAATGGGCTAGGCGGCGGTGTTCGCGCTTCATTTGCCAGACGCCGTCGAGGCGCATCGGCACGATGGGGATGCGCAAATTCTCCGCTAACAAGCCGATGCCGCTCTGGAAAGGGGCCATTTCGCCGGTTTCGGAGTTGTTCACTTCGCCTTCCGGAAAAACGAGGACACTGTAGCCGCGATCGGTGGATTCACCGGCGAAGCGAAAACTCTCGCGGAAACCCGAGCGCTGCGGCAGCGGAAAGACGTTGAAGAGCCCGGTAACGAGGCCGTAGCCCAGTTGATAGGCCCAGCGCCTGACAAAAAACCAATCGTGCGGCGGGCGCCGCATGTTCTGCAGCGTCTCGCCGCCCATGGCCGTAGCAAGGCGATGGCGAAAGCGCAGAGGCAGAGCGGCGAGGATCAACCCTATGTCGGCGCGGCGCGTGATGTGATTCGAAATGACGAGCACAGGGCCGCGCACGACGCGGAGATGTTCGCGGCCGACGATTCTCGGGTGGGCGAGGATTTGTGTCGCGGGCCAGACCAGGGCGTAGTAGACCGCAAGTCTTAGCCAGCGCAGGGGCGCGCGCTGCGTCCAGCGCGGATAAATATATTCGCTGCGCCGGGCAGAGGGCTCCTGCAAAAGTTGCTCGATGTCGGCGACGGTTCTGGCATTCGCAAAAGACGATTCGTTCAGCTCCACCTGGAATCGTTGTTCGAGCACGCTCATCAGCTCGACGCGGTCGAGCGAGGTGAGATTCAATTCGCGTTCGAGATGATTCGAATCACCACTGGCTGAGGCAAATTTTGCGATCAAATCATCAAGAGCGCCGGTGGCCACATTCCAAGGCGGCCCCGACGGGGTCAGGGCTGCTACATTTGCCGTTGCACCGCTTGATCGCTCGCGCAGGAGTTCTAAGGCGCAGGCCGCAATGATGGAAAGACGGGGTTTGCCCGTTGGCGTGCGGGGGAAATCCGGCTCGGGCCACAGGATCCACTGCAACATGCGCTGGTACTCGGCTAGCGAAGCGTTAGCCGCCGCGACGACGGCACGCGCAGCTTCTTTCTCCGGGTTCTTAACGAGGAGCACCGCGCATGGCTCGGCGTTTCCGCCGCGTTCGAACGGCACGACCACGCAATCGCGCACACCCGGCTGTTTGCGGAGCGCGGCTTCGAGGTCCTCGGGATAAACATTCAGGCCCGCCGGCGTGACGATTACGTTTTTCTTGCGGCCGCGGAATCGCAGATTGCCCTCGACATCGAGCTCGCCGACATCCCCGGTGCGCAGCCAGCCGTCGTTTTCCCGCTGCGCTTGGTGCGGCCCTTCTTCTTGCGCCGCTAAACGCAGCGAACCATTCTCCCAATAACCTGTAGCGACGTTTTCGCCACGGACAAGAATTTCGCCATCCTTGGCAAGGCGGAATTCGCGGCCGGGAAGGATTTTGCCGATGGAGCCTTGGGCGGCGCGAAAGGGGTGATTGAGGCTGATAAGCGAGGCGGTTTCTGTCATCCCATAGCCCTGCACGACGGCATATCCCATGCGCTTGAAGAATTCCTCGGTCTCGCCGGAGAGCGCCGCCCCGCCGGAGATAAATGCCCAGAATTTCCAACCGAGGCGGCGATGAACGCGGCGTAAGCGCCAAGCGCGGCGGAGAAACTTCTCGCCGTCGGCTGCGGCAAACGAGCGCGCAAACCACTCGCCATTTCCTTGCGATTCGAAATCGCGGGCGAGGCTGCTGCGCAAAACGTCAAGCATGCGTGGAACGGCGACAAGCGCAGTGGCGCGCTCGCGCTTGATCGTTCGAACGATTTCCGAGGGATTTGCGGAAGGTTCGAATACGATCGCCGCCCCCAAAAGCGGCGGAACGAACACCGCCATGAACTGCCCGAAGACGTGGCTCAGCGGCACAAGCGCCACAAAGCGCAGCGGATGTAACCACCGTTCATACTTTCTGTAGGGATCGATGCCGCTTTCGAGTGGCTCGAGATTTGCCAGAAAATTGCCGTGCGTGAGAACGACACCGCGCGGCTCAGCGGTCGTGCCGGAGGTGAAAATAATTTGCGCAACGTGCTTGCGGGTTATGGGCCCGTCGGAGAGAGTTTCGTAAAGAGGCTTCGCGCGTTGATCGGAAGTCCACGACGTGATGTGGACGCGGGGCCGGCCGGCCGTGTCGGTTAAATCCTCCAGTACGAGCCTGGGGATTGCAGCATCGAGTGGGCGCTTTTCGCGTGCGGCAATGATGAGCTTAACGCTGACATCGCGCCCGACCCGCGCGGCGAATTCGGGAGTGGCGCCGTCGTCCATGGGCACGGCGACTGCTCCACGCAACAAGCAGCCCCAGAAGGCCACCATCCATCCGGCGCAGTTTGGGCCCCAGAGGAGAACGCGGTCGCCCGTTCGAACTCCGCGATCTTTCAGCTCCAATGCGCAAGAAACCGCTCTTGCCGCCAGGCCTTCGTAAGTCCAAATTTCGCGCCGGTAGCCACGCCGCTGCACTACAGCAATGTCGCGCGCGTAGCGCTCGAATTCGCGAAATAGAGATAGGAGATTTTCTCGCGGCATGCTGATACAGCTTCTTGCGCTCCGGAACAGGCTCGATTCTACGCCTACTCATGGAGCGGAGAATGCCGGGCTGAGGCCCGGCGCTACAAGGAAAGGCTTGGGAGCACGTCCCGTGCCAGCCAGGAACAGGTCTTTGCATCTCCGGAAAGCCAACGCGGCGAAAAGAAGCAAACTCGGTTACAATAATAGCGGGGGAGTTTACCCTAATTTTACGTCGGATAGCGGTAGGGAGCGAATGCCGGTACCTATTTCACAGGCGTGGACGGTCGCAACGTACGTCCTCAAGCAGAAGATCAGAGGGCGCAAGCGGTATCCCTTTGTGCTGATGCTGGAACCGCTCTTCCGCTGCAACTTGGCTTGCGCGGGCTGCGGCAAGATCCAATACCCCGCGCACATTCTGAAGAAAGAATTGACCCCGGAAGAGTGCTTCAAGGCCGCGGAGGAATGTGGCACGCCGATGGTCTCCATTCCCGGCGGCGAGCCGCTGATGCATTCGCAGATCGACAAAATCGTCGAGGGGCTGGTCGCGCGGAAGAAATACATCTACTTGTGCACGAATGCGCTGCTGCTGAAGGAAAAGCTCCACCTCTTCAAGCCGAGCAAGTATCTGACGTTTTCGGTGCATATGGACGGGCAGCGCGAGCACCACGACTTTTCCGTTTGCCGCGAAGGCGGGTTCGAATTGGCTATCGAAGGAATTCGAGAAGCGCTGAAGCGCGGCTTTCGTGTGACGACCAACACAACGCTCTTCGATGGTGCCGATGCGAAGAGCGTCCGCGCGTTCTTCGACGAGATGATGGAGCTCGGCGTCGAGGGCATGATGCTCTCACCGGGCTATTCCTACGATAAAGCTCCGGACCAGAAGCACTTCCTGGGGCGAGCGCGAACGCGGCGGTTGTTCCGCGCCATCCTCTCGAATCGTAAGAAGAGCTGGCAGTTCAATCAATCGCCCCTGTTTCTTGAATTTCTGATGGGCAAGAAGAATTACACGTGCACGCCGTGGGGCATGCCGACGTACAACATCTTCGGCTGGCAGAAGCCTTGCTATCTGCTCCAGGACGGCTACACAGACACGTTCCAGGAGTTGCTGGAGACGACAGAGTGGCAGAATTACGGCACGGAATCCGGCAATCCGAAGTGCGCGAACTGTATGGTGCACAGTGGGTACGAGGCTTCTGCGGTGGATCATACCTTCAGCGGGTTGCGCGGGCTGTGGGCCACGGTGAAGGCGGGTTTTTCTACGACCTACGCAGACCCCGATGCACTCGAGCTTTTGAATGAACCCGTCAAGCCGGTGTATTCCTATAACCCGCTCGTTCAGATTGACTCCTCCAAGACGCAGATGGAGGAGACGCGAGCGTGAGCGGTCCGCGGCACGCTGACCGGCCGAGCCACACGGAAGGATCACCCCTGAATCCTGATGAGCTGGAAGTCGCGCCGGGAACTCAGCGCGAGAGCGTAGAAGGCTGGGTGCCGCAGCTGGCGACCGAAGAAGAATTACGCATCGCCCTCGAAAAAGCGTTCGACTACCGCGGCGACATCACCGTTACACTCAAGAATGGCTCAAAGATTGAGGGTTACGTCTTTGATCGCGTGACTGGTCCCACTTTGGAAACCTCCTTCGCCCGTATTCTTTTCAAGGATTCGAATCAGCGCGAGAAAATTGCCTATGCCGACATAACGGCACTGGCGTTCACTGGGCGCGACACTGCCGCCGGGAAGAGCTGGGAGGCGTGGGTGCGGAAGTACTGGAAAGAGAAGGCTGCGGGGGAAGGACAATCGAGCCTCCAACCGGAGTCTTTGGAGTAAGGAAGTTCCGGGTCGGGTACCAGCCCCCCGCGTTGCCATCCTTCCCTCTAAATATTGCATTTACATATGGTTACGGTCCTGCAGAGAACCCCCCGCCATCCGAGAGTGGCATGGACAAAGTGCCCTTATTGTGCTATGTTATGTGTAGCGTTTGTTGCTCTTGTATTACCTTTTGATTCGTTCAGGGGGCTGCAAGGACAAACTTTGCAGCCTTTTTTTGCGGGCAGGGGGATGTCATGGCGCTTGGGAGATCAGGGGCGTTAACTGCTTCGCAGTCACCGAGAAACGGGCCAAGAGAAACAAAGCAGTTTCAATATTGAGGCGTGGAAGTGAAAGAACAAGGAACAGTTAAGTGGTTCAATTCCTCGAAGGGCTTTGGTTTCATCCAGCGCCAGACTGGAGAAGATGTTTTCGTGCACTTCTCCGCGATTCAGATGGACGGCTATAAGTCGCTGAACGAGGGCCAAGCTGTAGAATTTGAAGTGAAGAAGGGCCCCAAGGGCCTTCAAGCAGAAAACGTTACCGCTGCCTAGCCTGTGACGAGGACGGTCCGGCCGATACAGACCGTCCGCGCAAAGAGTTTCGAACAGAGATTGAGGCCGGCAGAGCGAATGGTCAAGGAGGATGTTGTGCAAGTAATGCAGGAAGGGCAGACCATCAAGCATGGAGTGTACGGCTTGGGAATTGTCACCGCTTCGGACATGGAGCGTACCGCGATTGATTTTGATGACCACGGCCCCAAGTTGTTTGTAACGAGCATCATGACGGCGGAACTCATTGGCGAAGCTCCGGCTACGCCACCGAAGACCAAGCGGCGCCGCAAGGCCTCGACCACCGCCAAAGCGGCCAAGAAAGCCGCTGCTGCGGCTGTCGCCAGCCGTTCGTAGTTTTCTTCTCCCCCCAACCACTGTAAAGATCCCGCGCCGAACTAGCGCGGGGGTGTATTTAAACGCTAGACGATTCCCCGCCTCTGCTGTGATATGGTGATTCCCGTGAAGCGCCTCATCATCCTCCTCGGGATCATTTTCCTTCTGGCGGGAACCGTTGGCATGCTCCACCCATCCTTCAACTATCACAAGCGCGAAGAAGTGGCCAAGCTCGGGCCGATCCAGGCCACAGTTGATGAAGAAAAAACGGTGCAAATCCCGGTGGCTGCTTCCGCAGCCATGATAATCGCTGGACTAGCGTTGCTGATCCTGAGCCCGCGGATGAAGACGTAATTCGACCCCCTGTGTTCCGTACCGATTTGCAGTTTTTAGCTGAAAAAGAAGGGCACAAATGCCCGTCTTACCGGATTGCCGATTCGGTCTGTTCGAAGGCGTGGTAGGAGGAACGGACAAGCGGGCCAGCTTCGACGTGCTTGAAACCCATCGCTTCGCCGAGGATCTTGTATTCGGCGAATTCGTCGGGATGGACGTACCGCACGATGGGGAGATGATCGCGTGTCGGCTGGAGGTACTGGCCGAGGGTAAGAAGGTCGGTGCCCTGAGCCGCGAGGTCCCGCAAGGTGGCGAGAACTTCGTATTTTTCTTCGCCGAGACCCAGCATCAGGCCGGTCTTGGTGGGCACTTCGGGATATGCTTCTTTTGAACGGCGCAGCAATTCTAACGAGCGCTCGTAAACCGCTCCTTTGCGCACCTGGCGATAGAGGCGCGGGACGGTCTCCGTATTGTGATTCAAAACATCGGGCCGGGTCTCAAGAACGACATGTAAGGCGTTCCAGTCGCCGCGAAAATCGGGAATAAGGACTTCCACTTTGCAGCCGGGAACGCGGCGGCGAATCTCCTCGATCGTACGCGCGAAGATGTGCGCGCCGCCGTCGGGCTGGTCGTCGCGGTTCACCGAAGTTACGACTGCATAGCGCAAGCCCATTCGCGCGACGGCTTCAGCGACGCGGAACGGCTCATTCTCATCCGGCGGGCCAACCGGCTTGCCGGATGGCACGGCGCAAAATCCGCAGGCGCGTGTGCAGATGTCGCCGAGAATCATGAACGTGGCCGTGCCGTGTTCCCAGCACTCGCCCATGTTGGGGCAGCGCGCGCTCTCGCAGACGGTGTGCAGGTCCAGCGTGCGCATGATGCGCTTCAGGTCTTGATAGCGTTCTCCACCGAAGAACTTCACCCGGAGCCACTCCGGCCGAGGGTGTGCATTCGGCGGGGGCACAGACATCGCCGGCGGATTCGAAATGATGTTGAACGGGGAGGCCATAGGCATATGCGACAAAGCTTTATTTTACGCATATCCACGATCGCGCACAAACCGCCCGGCAACTGTTGTGGCCAGCCCGCAACAGGCAACCCTATCTCTACTTGTGTACGTCTCGTAACGTATACTCTGCCTGCGGGAGCTTTCTGTTGAAATTCTTTCTCTTCGCTTTATCTGCACTGTTAACCGCCTCTTCATTGGCTGCCCAAGAGCTGCCTCAGCAGCTGTCTGCCGAAAAGCCTAAAAAAGAAACGTGCACCATCGCGGGCACCGTCGTCCGGTTCACGGACAGCGCACCTCTCAAATCCGCCATCGTGGAGTTGGTGGACGCGGATAAACAGGAAAGTAAAGTCACTACCGTTACGGATTCCAACGGGCGATTTCAACTGAAAGGTCTTGAGCCGGCCCGTTACCGGCTGTTGGTCAGCCGCAACTCCTTCGTAACCCAGCAATATGGGCAAAGAAGCCCCGGGGGTCCTGGTTCCACGCTCGGCCTGGCCCCCGGACAGGAAATGAACGACCTCCTCTTCCGGATGATTCCTTCCGCGGTAATTGCAGGCCGGGTTTCGAACGAAGATGGCGAATCGTTGCCCAATGCGGAGGTCACCGCACTTCGAGAAGCCTATTACGAAGGCGCTCGCAAGTTGGAGCCTCAGGCATTCTCGCAGACAAACGATCTGGGAGAATACCGCCTATTCGGTCTTGGTCCGGGCCGCTACTTCGTCAAGGTCGCGTACAAGCTTGGCATGCAAACCAAATTTGAAAATAATGCTCATTTGCGGGCTGCGGACAATTCCGTACAAGGCTATGTGCCTGAGTATTATCCAGGCTCTCCTGAACTATTTAAGGCCACAAGTGTGACAGTTAAGGCAGGAGAAGAAGTTTCCCGGATCGATCTCACCGTGCGACCCATTAATGTTTTTAGTGTTAGGGGCCACGTTTACAACGCCGTGGACAAGAAAAAGGGAGTGGGCGGCATTCTTGGGCTCGTGCCTCGCTCTAGCAGCATTATTTGGGGCCGTCTCGAATCTCAGCGTATTTTTATCCAGAGGCCGGATGGATCGTTTGAGTTTTCGGATGTACTGCCGGGCTCTTACGTCGTAGCGCTGCAGTGGCAAGACGAAAACAAGACCTATTTTGCGCGGCGCGATATCGAGGTCGGCAACGCCGACGTCGAAGGCGTCTCGCTAACGATCACACCGGGGATATTGATTAACGGCCACGTGACCTGGGATGGGAAACCCGCCCTCGAGAGCGAAGAGTTGAATGTGTACCTTCGATCCGCAGTTTCAGGTTCGAGTATTCTGTACCACGAGGGCGCTAAGGTCAGTGAGGACGGGGTATTCTCTCTAAAAAATGTTTGGGAGGACACCTACCATCTGCTGACATATGGCGAGTCTGCAGATTGCTACTTAAAATCCGTTCGTTACGGCACCAGCGACGCGTTGGAGGACGGCTTCACCGTGCAGCGGGGTACCGATGCGTCGCTTGAAGTGACTCTCAGCTCACGCGGCGCCCGCGTGCAAGGCACGGTCACCGACGCAGATGGCTTGCCGGTCGCGGGAGTTTGGGTGGTGCTCGTGCCGGAGGAAGCGCACCGAGGCCAGACGCAAATGTATAAAGTAGCGACAACCGATCAGTACGGTCATTTTGAGTTGCGGGGGATTGCTCCAGGGGACTACAAACTCTTCAGCTGGGAAGAGGTGGAAAATGGCGCCTGGCAGGACCCGGAATTTCTGAAGCCATTTGAAGAAAAAGGAGAAGAAGTAAAGCTAAGGAAGACGACCACAAAACCATGAACCTCACCACAATCAAGACAAAGAGTCCAGAGCAGGAAAAACCTTAGCGTAGCACCAAATAAACTACAGCGGCTGGCGTGAAGAGCGAACGAAATCGCGCAGGACGGTGACGTTGGGGCCATACGCTCCGATGCGGCCGGCGTCGACGGGCAGACCCAGGCGCTCGGCGAGATCGAGGTCCACACCAGCGTCATCGAGCTCGGAGAGACTGAAGCCTGCCGCGGGCAGCACGCGATTCAACCCCGTCGAATAAACAGGCCGCGGAGGGCGGTGACGCTGCCAGGGGCGGCGCGCCAGTTCGTAAAATTGCTGCCAATCGCGTTTGTGCCAAGTGGTCATGCTTTTCATCGCGATCCCGGTTCGGCCGGGGTCAAGCTATCTCGTTGTACGTCCCGCTCTTGCCATTGGATGCGCGGTGAGCCCAGAAGGTTCTCCTGGTGCTTTGCCGCTGCTCCGTCAGGCGGCTGCTGCCCCAAAGGTTGAGCTATCCATATACTTCACAAACAGCCCCGTACGATATTTTCCTCATCTAATGTTTCAAACCCGTTACGGGGCGGTTTGTTTCTGGAGCCGATGCGCGCCGGGGGGCTCAACCGCGGCCTCACGTCCCGAGGTGGGGGGCCGCGGGCGGCTGTATACTACGCGCATCTGGCCATCCTGGCCAGCGAGAAGTCATGGTGCCAGCGCACATTGTCGTCCATTACCACGAGCTGTGGCTCAAGCAGGGCAACCGCAAATTTTTCCTGTACAAGCTGCGCGAAGCCATGCGCCGCGCTTTGGAAGGCATCGCCCTCAAACGCATCACGCAACCCAGCGACCGTTACGTCATCGAACTCGCGGACGCAGCGCAAACGAAGGAGGCGCTGCAGCGGCTCGCGCGCGTTTCCGGAATCGCAAATCTCGGAGTGGCGCGCGTTATCGACTGGCGCGCGGATGCAACGAGCGATCCACTGAAGAGGATCTGCTGCGCGGCGTGGGATGAAATTCGCAGCGAGCCATTTTCCACGTTTGCCGTGCGCGCCAAGCGCAGCGACAAGCGCTTCCCGCTCAAAGTCATGGAGTTGGAACGTAAGGTCGGCGGTTTTCTCTTCGACGAACTTCACGCCGCGGGCCGCAATGTCCGCGTGGATCTAAAACATCCTGAACTAACTTGCCGCATCGAAGTTACGCGCGGACCAGTGTTGCTCTATGCGCGGAGGATTCCCGGTGCAGGCGGCCTGCCACCCAATACCGCCGGAAAATTCGTGTGCTTGCTCTCCGGGGGATTCGATTCCGCCGTGGCCGCGTACAAAATGATGAAGCGCGGCGCGCATTTGAGCTTCGTGCATTTTTGGGGAGGTGGCGGGGGCGCGGGCGAATCGTCCGTGTACGTCGCGCGCGAACTGGTAAGGCGGCTCGTACCCTGGCAATTCACGGCAAAGCTGTATCTCGTGCCGTTCGAGCCATTGCAAAGAGAAATCGTCCGGAGCGCGCCGGAAACGTACCGCACTCTGCTGTATCGCCGGCTAATGCTGCGCATCGCGGAACGTGTTGCCCTGCGTGAGCGCGCCAAAGGCCTTATTACCGGCGACAGTCTTGGGCAAGTGGCTTCGCAGACTGCCCAGAACTTGCAGGCGGTCGGCTCGATCGCAAGACTGCCCCTCTATCGCCCGCTGATTGGCGACGACAAACTCGAGATCCAGGAGATCGCCCGGCGCATCGGCACGCACGACATTTCCGCCGAGCCGTTTCACGATTGCTGCCCGGTGTTTCAACCTAATTCGCCCGCGCTGTTTGCCACGCCGGAAGAATTGGACGTTGCGGAGGAGCAACTCCGAGTCGCCGAACTCGTAGAGCGCGGCCTGCAAACTCTGACGGTCGACCACTTTCGATACGCGCAGGGCAGAGTGGAGCAGAGGCAATCTGTCGCTCGAACGGCCGCGAAGTCGAAGATCCCGGCCCCGCCGGGGCCGGCCACACACATAGCTACGGCATAGAACTCTTCACGGAGAAGGAAAGCGGCGCCTTGCGGGTTTGGCGCCGCCACCAAAAACTTGGAAGGTTACCAGCGATTGCCGCGGTCGCCGCGATCCCCGCCGCGTCCACCGCCACCGCCATGTCCGCCGCGCCCGCCTCCACCGCCGCCACGCCCACCTCCGTATCCGCCCCCACCGCCGCCGCGCTCAGCTTGCGGCCGCGCTTCGTTCACCACCAGGTTCCGCCCGCCGAAATTCTGTCCGTTAAGCGAGTTTACGGCCTTGTCGGCGTCTTCGTCGTTGGTGACTTCCACGAAGGCGAAGCCGCGCGATTGACCCGTGAAACGGTCGCGAATCAGATTGACACCCGAGGGAGTTACACCTACCTGCGAGAACCACTCGTTGAGCTGCTCCTCCGTCGCGGAAAACGGAAGATTACCGATATAGAGCTTCTTCACCTGCCCACTCCTTCTGCCCGGCACCCAACTGCGAGTCGCGGAGCGCGCCGAAGGGCTGGAGACGTACGCGGGCGGCCAGGAAAACGAAGCCACCGCGAGTGCGGGACTCACACTTCAGCGGTCAGTTGCATGGTCTCGAAAATTAACCCCTTTTGCAACATCAAAGAGTCCAGCCAACCCGGACCTTCAGGAGGGCTCTCCCAAGGGCTCGATTGTCTTAATCCGATTCAATTATTGGTGGTAGGATTCCGCCAGTTTGGTCCCGGAGAGGTCCCGCCATGCGCGGCACGATGATGGATTATCCGCTGACCCTGCCAGCGATGCTGGAGCGCACGGGAAAACTGTTTGGGCGCGTGGAGATCGTCTCGCGCCGCCCTGACCGCTCCATCGTGCGCACGAACTACGGCGATTTCTGCCGCCGGGCGCGCCGGCTTGCGTCCGCGCTGACAAAACTCGGTTTGCGGCCGGGCGACCGCGTCGCTTCCATGATGTGGAACCACACCGGCCACCTCGAAGCCTTTTTCGGCGTGCCCTCCGCCGGCGGAATCCTGCATACCCTGAATCTGCGGCTCCACCCGCATGAGATTGCCGCCATCGCCAAACATGCCGGAGACCGTTTCTTGCTTCTGGACGACGTGCTGCTGCCAAATTACGAAAAATTTTGCGAGGGTGTGCCCTTCGAACGCGTCATCGTCGTGCCTTACGGTGGTGGAACTATTCCTGAGAGCTTCCTGAATTACGAGGAGCTTCTCGCTCAAGCGAGTGACGATTTCACTTATCCCAAAATAGACGAAAACGACGGCGCGGCGATGTGCTTCACATCCGGCACGACGGGCGTTTCGAAAGGCGTGATCTATTCGCATCGCGCGCTGGTGCTGCACTCTTTCGCGGAAGCGATGGCGGATTCTTTTGCGATCAGCCACGACGACACTGTTCTGCCGGTCGCGCCGATGTTCCACGCCAATGCTTGGGGGCTCCCCTACACCTGTGTCATGACCGGCTCGCGGCTCATCCTGCCGGGACCCAACGTGGATGCGGAAAGTGTGCTGGATCTGCTCGAACAGGAACACGTAACGTGTGCTTGCGGCGTGCCCACGGTGTGGCTCAGTGTGCTTTATGCGCTGGAGAAGAACCCGGGACGCTGGAAATTCTCCTGGCCGGTGCGGATTGCGTGCGGAGGCACGGCGCCGCCGGTCCGGCTGATGCGCGCGCTGGATAAGTACAATCTGCATATCCTGCACTTGTGGGGCATGACGGAGACAACTCCTCTGGCCACGCTCGGAAAACTCAAGAGGCACATGCGCGATTGGCCAGAGGACGACCAGTACGAAGTGCGCGGCAAGCAGGGGTGGCCTGCCCCATTTGTTGATTTGCGGGTGATGCGCACGGCCGACCCCGAAGGTAGTCCCGAAGGAAAAAGTGTCGAAGCTCCCTGGGACGGCGAAAGCGCTGGCGAGCTGGAGATACGCGGGCCGTGGATCGCAGCAAGCTATTACAACGCGCCTGACCAGGCCCACCGCTGGACCAGGGACGGTTGGTTCAAGACTGGCGATGTGGCGACCATCGATTCCGAAGGCATCGTCAAGATCGTGGATCGCGCGAAAGATCTGGTGAAATCCGGCGGCGAGTGGATCAGCTCCGTGGATCTCGAGAACACGCTCATGGGGCATCCCGCCGTGAAGGAAGCCGCCGTCGTCGGCATCCCGCACCCGAAGTGGCAGGAACGCCCCCTCGCCGCGATCGTGCTGAACGACGGCGCCAAAGTGACGCCCGAAGAATTGCGGGAATTCCTCGGAAAATCGTTCGCGAAGTGGCAGCTTCCCGACGCCTTCGTCTTCCTCGATGCGATTCCCCGCACCTCCGTCGGCAAATTCAAGAAAACCGCCCTCCGCGAACAATTCGCCAACTGGAAATGGGCCACCTGATTCCACGCACAGTCTTGATACAGAGTTCGGCCTTTCCAACTTTCGACCGTCTACTTCTCATCAAACGCGATAGGAAGCCCAGACGGTTTAGGTCCGATACGAAGCCCGCACCGGCTAGGTGCGATAACTGGCATTGATGCGCACATACTCCGCGGTAAAGTCGCAGGTCCAGTAGCGCGCGGAAGCCTTGCCGACGCGCAAGTCCACCACAATCGGGACGTGTTTGGCCAGGAGGCGGTTGCTCGCGGCGCGCTCGTTGAAATCGAGAGGCTGGCCGCGGCGAAGAACGCGGATTCCGGCCATGGTGATGTCCACCCGCGCGGGATCGAACGTTACGCCGCTGCGGCCCGCGGCGGCAAAGATGCGTCCCCAGTTGGGATCGCCGCCGGCGAAAGCGGTTTTCACGAGCGGGGAAGTGGCGATGGTTTCGGCGATGCGACGTGCCGCGGCTTCGCTCTTGGCGCCGCGCACTTCGATCTCGATCACCCGCTGAGAGCCTTCGCCATCGGCAACAATTTGCAGCGCGAGCGAACGGCAAACATCTTCCAGGGCAGTCGTAAACGCGCGATGTGCGCTGCCGCCCGCGTGAATCGCGGGAGCTTCCGCGGCGCCGTTCGCCAGCACGAGCAAGGTGTCGTTCGTGGAAGTGTCGCCGTCCACGCTGATGGCATTGAACGTGCGCGAGGTCACCTCCTCCAGCGTCTTCTGCAGCAGGGAAGGAGCGATTGCCGCGTCCGTCGCGACAAACGCCAGCATCGTCGCAAGATTCGGATGGATCATGCCTGCGCCTTTGGCGCAGCCCACCAAATGAATTCTCTTTCCCGCCATCTTGAACGAAGCGGCCGCGGTTTTGGGACGCGTGTCCGTCGTGCAGATCGCCAGCGACAGTTCTGCGAAGGAGCGCGCCGAGGGGCGCCGGTGCCGCGCGATGGTCCGCAAGGCGCGCAGAATTTTTTCCACCGGAAGCGGCACGCCGATCACGCCGGTCGAACACACAAAAACTTCCTGTATCGCGCAGCCCATGCGCTTCGCGGCTTCGGCGACCGTCCGCTGCGCCGCGGCGTAGCCCGCTGTGCCGGTCGCGCAGTTGGCATTGCCCGCGTTCACGACTGCCGCGCGCATGCGGCCCTTCGACCTCCGCAGATGCTGTTTGGAAATCAGCACGGGAGCGGCAGCAATAAGATTTTGTGTAAAGACAGCCGCGGCGGAGGCAGGAACATCGCTCGAAAGAATCGCGAGATCGAGCGCGCCGGTTTTTTTCAAGCCGCAGGCGGTCGCGGCGAAACGAAAACCGCGCGGGAGGGAAGCTTCGGAAAGAGCGTGCTGCATGCCGGGCAAATCCACGGTCTTAACGCGATGTTGTCGGAAGCGACCTCCGATCCTCCGCAACGGATGCGAGAGTGTGTAGCTGACTTACGGTTTGCGTGCTCATGGCTTGGCTCCTTGTGCGGTGACTGTTTTGTTGAGACGTCTTTCCAAATTAGCGATGGCGTCGCAGACGTTTTCGGGCGCGGTACCGCCGGGAACTTTTTTCGCGGCAAGGGCCGCGTCAACGCTCAGGCTGTTCGTAATATCGGCCTCAAATGCGGGCGAGATTTTCTTCAGAGTTTCGAGAGGCAACAGAGTCCACGAAATATTTTGTTTCTCGGCTTCGCGCAGCACTTTGCCGATGATGTCGTGTGCCTGACGGAAGGGAATGCCTTTGCGCACGAGGTAGTCTGCGGCTTCGGTGGCAAGCAGCGCGGGATTGGAAGCTGCAGTGTGCAGACGTTCGGCGTTGAACTTCGTGGAAGCGACAGCCCCAGCGGCAACGGCGATCATGTCCGCGACAAGGTCATGCGCGGCAAAGAGCGTTTCTTTGTCTTCCTGCAAGTCGCGCTGATAGCCACTCGGCAATCCTTTCAATGTGGTGAGCAGGCTGAAGAGCGCTCCGGTAATACGACCTGTTTTGCCGCGGATGAGTTCCCAGGCGTCGGGATTTTTCTTCTGGGGCATCAGGCTACTGCCGGTGGAATATTCGTCGGGAAGAATCACGTAGGAAAATTCCTGCGAAGCAAAAATCACGAAATCTTCGGCGAGGCGCGAAAGGTGCGTAGCGATGCCGGCGAGTGCAAAAAGATAATCGAGCGCGAAATCGCGATCGCTGACAGCGTCGAGGCTGTTCGCGGTGATGCGGGAAAAACTCAGGAGCTCGGCAATGGCGTGACGATCAATCGCAAACGAATTTCCGGCGAGAGCACCGGAGCCCATCGGGCACGCGTCAGCGCTCTCCCTGGCATGCTCCAGACGAGTGATGTCTCTGGTGAAAGCTTCGGCTTGCGCGAGGAGAAAATGCGAAAACAAAATCGGCTGGGCATGCTGCATGTGCGTCATGCCCGCCATGGGCACGTAGATGTTGGCTTTTGCCTGCAGAAGGAACGCATTCAGTAGAGCTTGGAGGTCCCGCTGCATTTCAGCGGCAGCGTCGATGACGAACAATCGGAAATCGGTGGCCACAAGCTCGTTGCGGCTGCGGCCAGTGTGCAATTTCCAGCCGAGCGGGCCGAGCTCCTCGACCAGCGCCTTCTCGACGAAGTGGTGGACGTCTTCCGCGTCGGCGCCGAATTTTTCAAGCCACGCGGTATCTGTCTGGGCGCGCTTGGAAATTTTGACCAGCGCCGCCAGGGTTTGCTTCAGTTCGGCATCTGTGAAAATGCCGATCTTTTCGAGGGCAATGGCCCAAACCGAGTCAACGGCAATCTCATAAGGCAAGAGACGCCGATCGAACGCAAACGACCGCTGGAACGCGTCGAACTGTTCGTTCGGTGCGCGCTCGAAGCGTCCTCCCCACAGCCGGTCATCTTTGCGTTCGGTCATGGCTTCTCGTCAGCCGCCTTCGGCCCTCGATTTCGGCCGGACCGTCACGGGCAACGCGAACAAATTAATGAAACCTTCGGCGTCCTTGGGGTTGTAACGGCCCATCGTGAAGCTCGCCAGGTCCGTGCGATAGAGTGAAAAAGGCGAAACGCGTCTCGTTACGGTGAGCGTGCCCTTCCACAAGCGCAAGCCGACGGCGCCGGTGACGCGCTGCTGAGAAACGTTGAAAAAACCGTCCAGCGCGGCGCGCAGCGGCGAAAACCACAGCCCGTAGTAGACCAGCTCGGCATAACGCAGAGAGAGCGCCTGCTGAAAATGCGCGGTTTCCCGATCGACGGTCAGCGCCTCAAGCTCACGATGGGCGGTGACAAGGAGCGTGCCGCCCGGTGTCTCATACGCGCCGCGCGACTTCATGCCGACAAGCCGGTTCTCCACGATGTCAGCGCGGCCGATACCGTGCTTCGCCGCAATTTCATTCAGCGTGTTCAGAAGATCGACCGGGGCGAATTTGGCGCCGTTCACCGAAGCCGGTGCGCCCGCTTCAAAGCCGATCTCGATTTCCTCGTCCTTGTCCAGCGCTTCCTTCGGCGAGACGACCCACTGCCACATCGCTTCGTTCGGGGCGTTGGCAGGATCTTCGAGCTCGCCGCCTTCGTGGCTAAGGTGCCAGATGTTGCGGTCGCGGCTGTAAATGTTTTTCTTGCTCTGCTCGACGGGGATTTTGTGCGCTTCAGCGTAAGCGATGGCATCTTCGCGCGAATCGATGTCCCATTCGCGCCACGGCGCGATGATTTGCAGAGTGGGCGCAATCGCTTTGTAAGCAAGTTCGAAGCGGACTTGGTCGTTGCCCTTGCCGGTGCAGCCGTGTGCGAGACCATCGGCGCCAAGTTTCAGCGCGATTTCCGCCTGGCGCTTTGCCAGCACTGGCCGCGCCATGGATGTGCCGAGGAGATAGGTATGTTCATAAATCGCGCCGGCGCGCAGCGTCGGCCAGATGTAATCGCGCACAAATTCTTCCCGCAAGTCTTCGACGTATGCGGTGGAAGCTCCCGTCGCGAGAGCCTTCTTGCGAGCGGCTTCCAAATCTTCCTGCTGGCCGACATCGCCGATCATGGCGATCACTTCGCAGCCGTAGTTTTCCTTAAGCCATGGAATAATAATGGAGGTGTCAAGCCCTCCGGAGTAGGCCAGCACGACCTTCTTTGGCTTGTTCACGATGCTTCTCTCTCCACCGAGTTAATACAGCGGTGTTTCGGAGCGCGCCATCCTGCTGCGCGAAAAAATCCAAAAGCAAACAAATTCCCACTTGCAGACCGGCAAAGACTGCCCCAGCGCGGGCTGACGGCTCTCAGCATGACATAGCAGGAAAAGACTCTGTATGCATCATTCGCGGAGGAGCGTCTGCAGAATCGCCTTCTGCACGTACATGCGGTTTTCCGATTGGTCGAGAACCACCGATTGTGGACCGTCGAGGACTTCGGCGGTGACTTCCAGGCCGCGGTGCGCCGGAAGACAGTGCAAGAAGATGGCATCGGGCGCAGCCAGCGCCATCAGCTCGCGGTTCACTTGATAAGGCTCGAACACGGCGTTCCGTACTTTCTCCTCGGCTTCAAATCCCATGCTCGTCCAGGCGTCAGTATAAACACCCTGCGCGCCCGCAGCGGCTTCGCGCGGGTCGGTGAAGAGCTCGATCTTCGCGCGAGTTTCGCGCGCCACGCGCTTTGCTTCGGCGACAACTTCCTGCGCAGGCGCGTAATCGGGCGGCGTGGCGATGCGCAAATGCACACCGAGCCGCGCGCCGAGAAAAATCAGAGAGTGGCAGACATTGTTGCCATCGCCGACGTAGGCGAGTTTGAAACCGCGTAGTGAGCCGAATTTTTCCTCCAGCGTGAAAAAATCCGCGAGCGCCTGGCAAGGATGAAATTTATCGGACAGCGCGTTAATGACCGGAATCTCCGCGTTTGCAGCCATTTCTTCCAATACGCGCTGTTCGTAAACGCGCGCGACGATGCCGTGCACCCAGCGCTCGAGGTTGCGCGCGACATCCGCAATCGATTCGCGCTCGCCGAGCCGCGCCTGGGTGTGATCGAGGAACACCACTGAGCCACCCATGCTCTGGATGCCAACCTCGAAGGTGACGCGGGTGCGGAGCGAGGGCTTTTCAAAAATCAGCGCGATGAATTTGCCGCGGAGCATGGCAGCGCAACGTTCCGGCCGCGCCTTGATGTCCGCCGTGAGTTGTAGCAACTCGCGCGTTTGCCCCGCGCTCCATTCCGAGCCGGTGAGCAAATCGTTCGACAATAAGAGGGACGTTGAGAGTGTGGTTGCTGTCATTTTCACCTCGCTGCAGCTTGGGCCGCGCGCGCAGGACTTCCGGCTGGCAGAGACTCCGCCGTGGCGACTACTCGCGGGGCTAACATAAAGACGCGTTCCATCAGGCGAAGGAATTCGCGCACCTGCGCGCGGGTCACGATAAAGGGCGGCAGGAGGCGAAGCGTGTTGTCATGGGTACAGTTGATGAGCAGGCCGCGGTTCATCGCCTCGGTCACGAAGGGAGCGCCTTCGACGGACAGCTCGATACCGAGCATTAGGCCTTCACCGCGAATTTCGCGAATGAAGTCGAATTTTGCGGCGAGCGCTGTGAACCCTTCGCGCAATTCCACGCCTCGCGCCCGGATATTTTCCAGAAGATTCTCACCCTCGACGATTTTCAGAAATTCCAGCGCCGTGGCACAAACCATTGGCCCGCCTCCGAAGGTAGTTCCATGCATGCCGGGCGAGACGCGGGAAGCAACTGCTTCGGTGGTGAGAATCGCGCCGAGAGGGAGTCCTGCGGCGAGCGGCTTTGCGACCAGTACAATGTCCGGCTTCGACGCGAATTTCTGATAAGCAAAATAGCGGCCCGTGCGGCCTAGTCCGCACTGAATCTCGTCGGCGATGAGGAGGGCACCCAGCTCTGTGGCGAGAGCGCGGGAGCGATTCCAAAATGCATCGCTGACCGGATAGATTCCGCCTTCGCCTTGAATCGTTTCCAAGAGAACGGCGCAGATGGTTTCATTGAATTTCGCTTCGAGATCGGCAACGTCGTTGAAGCGCACGAACTCCACGCCGGGCACCACGGGCGCGAACGGGAGGCGATATTTTTCCGTCGCGGTAACACTGATGGCGCCGAACGTCCGGCCATGGAACGAATTCTCCATCGCCAGAATGCGGTGTTTCTTCGGCACGGCATCCGGAGCATCCTTCGGCATCCGGGCGCAGAGCCGGGCCAGCTTCATGGCTCCGTCAATGGCTTCCGTGCCGCTATTGCTGAAAAACACGCGATCGAGGCCCGACCATTCGGCGAGCTTACGCGCCAGCGGCCCCTGATAGGCGTTATGAAACAGATTGGAAATATGAATGGCCCGGGCCGCTTCGCGGCGGATCACTTTTACAATCCGCGGATGCGCTTGGCCGAGCGCGTTGACAGCGATCCCGCCGAGAAAATCGAGATATTTCTTGCCACTCGCATCATAAACGGTGCAGCCGCGGCCGTGGGTAAAAACCGCGGGCGGCCGTTTGTAGGTTGGCAGAAGAAACTGCTCTGCATCGCGAAGCCGCGCGTCTCTCTTCGCCCCGCGCGCAGCCGCCTTATTGGCCTTGGAGCTGGCCGGCATTGTGGTCCGTTTTGTTTTCACTTTGCGCATCATGCCGCCGAAAGTGCCGTCCGTGCGGCGGAGAGAGGCTCACGCAGCACGCGTGTGCCGGGATTCGCAGGCAGGCTGTCTTCCTCTCCCGCTTCTTCAGGATGCGCCGCACGCAGCAGCGCTTCCGGTGAGGTGCCGCCCACGATCCGGACTTCGCTGACACCGCCTTCGAGCGCCCGCTTGGCTGCTTCAAGCTTCAACACCATGCCGCCCGAAACGACACGGCTCTGAACCAACTGCTCGATCTCTTCGCAGGTAATGGTGGAGAGAACTTTTTCCCCATCGAGAACTCCGGCTACATCGGTGAGATAAATCAACTGGTCGGCGTTAAGAAACTCAGCGCACGCTGCCGCCATGTGGTCGGCGTTAATGTTGTAGAGCTCGTTGTCGGAACCCAGGCCCAGACACGGTGCGACGGGAACGAGGCCCTCGCGCCAGAGCGATTCGAGAAACGCCGCGTTCAGACCGGTGAGATAGCCGACAAAGCCGAGGCCGCCTTCGACTTCATTGTGCACGAGAGGTTCCGCGCGGAAGCACTGCGCGTCGGCCGCGGAAATACCCATCGTGGGCTGGCCTTCCGCAGAGATAGCCGCGGCGAGACGCTTGTTGAGCAAGCCGGCGAAAACCATCACTGCGATATCGCGCGTATCCCGGTCTGTCACACGCAGCCCGGCAACAAATTTACTCTCAAGACCCATGCGCTTGAGTGTCGCGGTAAAGACCTGGCCGCCGCCGTGCACGATAAGCAGCTCATGGCCCTCTTTCGCCAGAGCGGCAACTTGGCGCGCCAACGCGCGCAGTGTGGGGCCTTCTTCAAGCAAAGCTCCGGCAAACTTGATGACAATTTTCATTGCAGTGCGGTCTGCTCCTTAATTCCTAGCATGAGGTTGAAATTCTGAACCGCCTGCCCGGCCGCGCCTTTTCCGAGATTGTCGAGGCAGGAAACGATCACCAAACGGCGGCCGGCTTTGTCCAGCGCGAAGCCGATATCGCAGAAATTCGTGTGCGTCACGTGCTGCAACTCCGGCAGCGTACCTGCGGGCCAAATTCGCATCATCGGACGTCCGGCGTAGAATTTCCGGTAAAGCGCCTCGACGGCTTCGGGAGCCTGGGGCGAGTCCAGCGTGACGTAGATCGTTGACAGGATTCCGCGAGCGAGCGGCAGCAGATGAGTGGAGAAAACGAGTCGCTCCTCACTCAGGCCCGTATGCTCGAGAATCTCCGGCGTGTGTCGGTGTGAAAAAAGATTGTAGGCTTTGAAATTTTCGTCCAGCTCGACGAAATGCAGATCGCGCCGAGGATCTTTGCCGGCACCGCTCGCGCCTGACTTGCAGTCGCAAATGACGCTATTGTCCACGGAGAATAAATTCGCATCCACGAGGGGCCGCAGCGCGAGAATTACGCTTGTCGCGTAGCAACCGGGATTCGCCACGAGGCGAGCACCGGCGACCTTCTTCGGATACAGCTCCGCAAGGCCATAGACGGCTTCGGCCAGCCAGTTCGCAGGCGGCGCGGGGAGCTTATACCAAGAGGTGAAAGTTTCCGCGGAGCGGAACCGGAAGGCGCCGCTCAAATCCACCACTCGCATCCCACCTTCGACTAGCGCGGGGGCCATTTCGGCGGAAACTTCATGTGGGGTCGCCAAAAATGCCGTGGCTGCTTTACTTGACATGATGGCATCCACGGAAAGAGGCCGGAGCGGCGCCTCACCCCAACCGCGGAGCTGCGGAAACAGCTCGGACAGGCACTTCGCGCCGTTTGTCTCGCGGACATAGAAGACGGGTTTCTCGACCGCGGGATGGCGCAAGAGAATCTTTGCCAGCTCGAAGCCTGTGTAGCCGGTGACGCCAACCACTGCGATGCGGCGGGTGTCTTTCATATCACCAGCGCTTCAATCTTTTTTTGCAGCGAGTCACGCGACTTTTTCGTCGGCGTGATGATCAAGACGGTGTCATCCCCGGCGATAGTTCCGGCAATCTCGGAAAACTTTGCGCCGTCCACAGCGGCGGCTAGGGGCTGCGCACCGCTAGGCGGTGTTTTTAGAACCAGCAGATTTTCCGCGGGGCGAATATCCAGCAGGAATTCACCCAGGGCGCGGGTCAGGGGCAGCAGATGGGCCGCTTCCTCCGGTAGTGCGGCCGTTTGCTTGTAGCCATCGTGAGTCTTGACGAGTTTCAGCTCTTGCAGGTCGCGCGAGAGGGTGGCCTGAGTAACGCGCAGCTTCTGCCGCGCGAGGCGGCGGCGCAGGTCTTCCTGGCTGGCGATGCGCCCGCCTTCCACCAGCCGCAGGATCTGTCCGTGTCGAAATGTTTTCCCGGTACTCATGGTCTCCCAAGAATATGCAATAGCTTGTATTTTTATACATGCGCTCGAACACCTTGTCAAATGATTTCTGGAGTTACTCTTGCGGGACTCCAGTCCATCGCGCGTCGCAAGCGAAAACCGGGCTCTTGCAGCATTCGCAGCACCCGGCAAGACGCACACTGGATTTTCTCGGCCAGGAATGTTACCAATCAGCATGCGCCTAGCGCGCCATCATGCCGACACTTTGCCAAGTTGCGGGTTGCAAAAACGACACACCGCCAGCTCTCGCGGATCAGAAGCTTTGCGTCCTTCACTTCACTCTTTCGCTGGAAGCGAGCTGCGCCGCGATGCGGCGAGAGACCGCGCTGGGAAATGCTCCGCACGAGCGTCAGCGCGAGATCATGGGCTTTATTACGGAGCACGGGGAGAAACTCGCGCGCGTCGCCACCAGCGGCCTGCACCTTACCGACGATCTCAAGGCCCGGATTTTGAGCACCTTTCTTACCTTGATGAACCTGCGGGAAAATCTCGACCGCGCCAACATGCGCAGCTCGTTCGGCCGATCGGGCCAGCACCGTTCCAACTGACAGCTTCAAATCCTTGCTAAGAAGAATTACGCGCCGATGTAGCGCGCGTAGAGTGTGCGGGCGACGGCGGGATCTCTCGTTCCTTTGAGGATGGCGCGGCCGTCGGCGAACACCGTCATCTCGTAGGGTGGAACGCGGAAACAGAGAAGAAATTCATTGTGGCGCACGTCCGCCACGCTGGGAGCGAGTCGCGTCCGCAAAGCGCCGAGATCGAGGACCCGGTTGCGTTCGTGGATTTGTACGGAGTCCCGTCCGCACATCGTGATGTGGGGCTGCGCCGCACCCTGTAAATAAACAAATTCACGCCGCGCGCAGGCACGGCATCCCGGGTTGCGCGCGACGCGCACGGACTGGAAGTGGCCACTCCACACGTCGCAAGAGATCAACCGTCCGTGCAGCGCCTCTTCGCAGCCAGTCAGAAGCTTCATGGCTTCCGCGACTTCGAGCGATGCAATGAGATTCACAATGGGCCCGAGGACGCCGATGGTGTCGCAGGTTTCTTCCAGCCCCTGGCTGGGGCTATCGCTCTCCAGTAGGCAGGCCAGGCACGGCGTGCGACCGGGCCGAATGGCCATCGTCAGGCCATAGCTTCCCACGGCGGCCGCGTAAATCCAGGGACGGTGATTCTTCACCGCGACGTCATTGATTAGGAAGCGCGTCTCGAAATTGTCCGTGCCATCCAGGATGAGGTCGAATCCCAGGAGCAGCTCCTCGACGTTTTTCGGGGCCAAATCCGCAACAATCCCCTCGACGGCAACGCCAGAATTGACTGCCCGCAGCTTGCGCTCGGCCGCCACCGCTTTCGGCAGGGCTTCCCGCGCGTCGCACTCGTCGAAAAGAGTCTGCCGTTGCAGATTCGACGGCTCGACAAAGTCGCGATCGACAATGCGCAGACGTCCGATACCCGCGCGCACCAAAAGATTCGCCGTTGCAGCACCGATCGCGCCGCAGCCAACGATGACGGCACTGGCTGACATCAACCGTTTCTGACCCTTTTCGCCAATGCCGGCGAAGAGAATCTGCCTCGAATATTTCTCGTGGAATGAATCGTTCACGTGCGGTGTGGCCCAGTAAAACTCACTGTGTCCTTTCCATCATTCATCATAGCGCCAAAGAGCGCGAGCCAGGCAACGCCGCTGTGCTACCCTTCGTCTGAGCGAATGGGGCATGAAAGTGAGCTGGGCCAATGGGATGCGAAGCATTGTCGTGTTCGCGCTCCTCTCCGGAGCCGCGTGGACGCACGCCCAAGCGCCGGAGGAGGCCCGGCAAGTCACGGCTCAGAGCGGGCCAGTAACGGCGGCCCCGTCCGTGAACGATGCTCCCGTTTTGGCCATGCGAATCGTCACCGAAGACGGCCGCGTCCTCTCGGAATTGCCCGCCAGCCTCTCGGTCGAAATCGGCAAGCCCCTCGACCGTGCACAAGTCAGCGAAAGCCTGCGCACGCTTTACCGCACCGGCGATTATGCAGACCTGCGGGCCGTGGCAACGCCGGTAGAGGGGGGTGTGCGTTTCGATTTTATTGTGCGCGAAAATCTGTTCTTCAACCAGGTGCTGATCCGGGGCTTGACTGCTCCGCCCACGGACGCTTCCGCAGCTGCTGCGATGCAGCTCTCTCTCGGCCAGGTTTACCGCCGGGCCGCCGTCGACGAGGCACTGGACCGATTGCGAGAGACATTGCGCGAAGAAGGCCTCTACACTGCTGAAGTTTCCGCGGAAACCGTGCCGCACGTGGATACGCATCAGATGGACGTGATGGTCCACGTAAAGCCAGGCCCGCGGGCGCGCGTGGGCAAAATCCAATTCAAGAACGGCACGGAATACCCCGACGCGGAAATCCTTTCCCGCCTGAAGGTGAAAAGCGGAGGCGAGCTTACGTCGGCGCGGGTTCAACGGAGCACCGACCGTATCCATAAATTTCTGGTGAAAAAAGAGCATCTAAGCGCGCGCGCGGGCGTGCGCCGCGGCGAATACGATGCCGCGAAGAATACGGTCCCTTTGCAACTTGAGGTAACCGAAGGTCCGCGGGTCCACGTCGCCGTGGTGGGGGCGAAATTTTCCAGCCGGAACCTGAAGAAACTCATCCCCATCTATCAAGAAGGCGCTGTGGACGCCGACCTCCTCGAAGAAGGCAAGCGTAATCTAAGCGACTGGCTTCAGCGGGAAACCTATTTCGACGCTGAAGTTAACTATTCGATTGAAACGCGTGAAGTGAAGCGCACCGGCGGCGACGGACAGGGCACGGAACAAGTCATTACCTACCGGGTCGAGCGGGGCGAACGTCATAAGCTCGTGGGGATTGAGATCACCGGCAATCAGTACTTCGACACGGATCTACTGCGCAGCCGATTGCAGATTTTTGGCCGCGCCTTTGGGTCACGGGGGAGGTTCAGCCGCCGCCTAGTCGATTCCGACGCGCAGTCCATGCGCGACCTCTATCTCGCCAATGGATTTCTCGATGCCAAGGTGGAAGGGCAGATCCAGGATGATTACCAAGACAGAAAGGGCAACATTTTTGTTCGCTTCCAAGTGCAGGGAGGCGCACAGACTCGCGTTGCCTCGCTCAGGATCGAAGGCAACCACGCTTTCAAGGAAGAAGAGTTGCTTGACGTGATTGGCTCGACCCCGGGCCAGCCTTACTCTGAATTCAACGTGACATCGGATCGCGACAATATTCTCGCGCGCTATTTCAACGAGGGCTTCCCCCAAGCGCACTTTACGGCCACTGCCGAGCGCGTCCCGCAGGAATCAACGGCGGCGAAATCCGGAAGTGCAACCGGCGGCACGAACGGAAAGGAAGAAAAGCAGAAAAATAAAGAAGAATCCGAAGAGGAGACCAAGCCCACGATCGCGCAGGCTCCACCCGTCCGTCTCGTGTATCACATCGAAGAAGGGCCGCAGACGCGGGTCCGGCGGATTTATGTGAGCGGCTACGATCACACACGTCCGGGAGTGATTCGCCGCGAGGTGCGCGTGAAGCCGAACGAACCGCTCCGCGAAGGCGAGGTGGTGGAATCACAGCGCCGGCTCTATAACCTGGGGATTTTCAACCGCGTTACGATTGAGCCGCAGAATCCGGCGGGCAGCGATCCCGACAAGGACATCGCCGTCCTCGTCGAAGAGGCCAAGAGATATACCGTGGCCTATGGCGGCGGCTTCGAAGTGCAGCGATTGGCCAGCACTACCAATCCGACTGGAGGCCAAGTGCGCGCGGCGCCGCGTGGAATACTCGAGCTGACCAAGAACAATCTCACGGGACGCGGCGATTCGCTCTCGCTCAAGCTGCGCGGCAGCACGCTCCAGTGGCGCGCCCTGCTGGGATATTCCGCGCCAAACACCTTTGGCGACTCTCATTTGAGTTTTCAGACAACGGCGTTCGTCGAAAAAGCGCAGGACATCAACACATTTACCGTGACGCGCTATGAAGGTTCTGTGCAGTTGACCGATCAGGTCAACCGGCTGACGACACTCCTCTACCGGTATACGTTTCGCAAAGTCATTGTCACCCATCTGAACATCCCATCGGATGAGATCCCGCTATTCAATCAGCCCACACTGGTGTCGTCCTTCGGCATGACGTGGTTTCGCGACGCCCGCAACAATCCGGCCGACCCTTCGAAAGGGAGTTTCAACAGCGCGGACGTGAGCCTGGCAGACACCACCATCGGCTCCAGTACAAGTTTCTTGCGCTTTTTCTACCAGAATTCCACGTACCACCCTATCAAAAGGCGTTTCAGTTTCGCGCGCTCTCTGCGGTTCGGCCTTCTACAACCTTATCGAGAAACCGTTTCCCTTACTTTCCCCGCGCCGACCACGCCTCCGCTTCCGCTCGTCATCCCCCTGCCGGAGCGCTTCTTTGCGGGCGGCGGAACGTCCCTCCGTGGTTTCGCGCTCAACCAGGCGGGTCCGCGCGATTCCGGGACGGGATTTCCCGTGGGTGGCCAGGCGTTGCTGGTATTCAATCAGGAATTTCGCTTTCCCATGCACGTGCCGTTTTTCGGTACCCAACTGGGCGGCGCGCTTTTCTATGACGGAGGCAACACCTACAGCCGCCTGAACCGCATCTCATTTCGCGCGACGTTGCCGAAGCCGACTTTCACTTTTAATCCCAATCCATCCAATCCAACAGGGCCCCCTCTGACGACATGCGTGACCAACTGCAGCAACGAGCTGAACTATTTTGCGCATACCATCGGCTTCGGCATTCGTTACGCAACACCGGTCGGCCCGATCCGCATCGACCTCGGCTATCAGATCAATCGCCCGTTTTTCGTGGTGCCGTGCGTGAGCAGCACGACGAACGTGGCCGCGGTAACAAATTGCTTTAAAGGTACGCAACTGCCGCGGCTGCAAATTTTCTTCAACCTGGGTTCGAGTTTCTGATGCGCGGCCGACTGACTCTCGCGCTTCTGACTGCTCTCGTGGCTTCTTGCGGACTTGCCTTCAACCGGCCGCTGCCAGCGCAAGAAGTAATCGACCGCATAGCCGCCCGCGTCGAGAATGACGTCATCCTCATGAGTGATATTCGCGGGCTCAGCCGCTACCAGCAGTTTGTGGATGGCAAGGCAGAGCCGGATGAACAACTGCTTGACCGGCTGATCGATCAGTGGATCGTGCGGACCGAAGCGGAAGCCTCGCGCTTTCCCCAGCCCACGGAGGCGGATATCAATCTCGGGATGGAACGCGTGCAGAGGTCGTTCGCCTCTTCCGAAGAGTATGAGTCGCGGAAGAAAGAGAGCGGGCTGAGCGACGCCGAGGTGCGCCGGATGGTGGTTGCGCAACTCTATCTGAGCAATTATCTCGATTCGAGATTTCGTCCCTCGGTGCAAATTGACTCGAAGGCCATTGAGAACTTTTATCAGACCGCCGTGATTCCGCGGGCGCAGGCACGCGGCCAAGCGCCACCGGCGCTCGAAGCCGCCCGTGATTTCATTCAGGAAGCACTCGTGCAACGCGGCATCAACGAACAGGCGGCTCGCTGGTTGAAGGAGAGCCGCGCGCGGCTACACGTGGATAAACTTCTTGCAGAAGGGGCGAAATGACGCGCGGAACACGGCAACGAAAATGGAGGTGGCTGCGCCACGTGGCCTGGGTGCTGGGCGCGAAAATATTTCTGATCGTCGTGGGCCTGACGATCTTTTTCGGAAGCGGGCTGGGTAATCCGATTCTTCAGCGCTTTCTCGTACGCCGTCTCGTGGCCATTACGGGCGGCCGGGTCGAGCTACGGAGTCTCTCGGTTCAATGGCTCTCGCTGCGCGCCACGCTGAAGGGCCTGGTGATTCATGGCCTCGAGCCCGCCGACACCGAGCCGCTGTTCGCCGCCGAAGAGGTGCAAGCTGGCTTGCGCGTCGATTCGTTCTGGGGCCGCAAGATTTTACTCAATGAAGTTCTCGTTCAGCAGCCGCACGTCCACATTCGCATCGAGAAAAACGGCGCCACAAATATTCCTTCGGCGCCCCGCTCACCCTCCACCAGCAAGACGCTTCGCGAGACGCTGCTCAATCTGCATCTGCGTGGTGTAAAACTCGAAAACGGCTGGATTCTCTACAATGACGTGAAAGCTCCAATGGCCGTCGAGGGTGGTGAGCTGCGTTTTGCACTTGATGCCGGCGGCACGCCCGAGCATCCGCTGTACCTGGGCACCCTCGACTGGCAATCCATCCGCTTGACGGCGCGGCGATTTCTGCCCGTGGCTGTCAACGTATCCGCAAAATTCACGTTCTGGCGCGATGGCTTCACGCTAGAACAAGGAGTACTCAGCGCCGGGCGCTCGCATATCGACGCGGAAGCGGAGATGGCCGGCTTCACGGATTCCAAATGGACATTCCGTTACCGCGGTTGGCTGAGCCTGCTCGATTTTCGTGAAACGTTCCGTTCGCCGTTGACGCCCACCGGACGAGTCGATCTACGCGGCGAAGGCGGATTCGCTAGTGGCCAGGTCCGCGGCACGGGAGAATATTCCGGCCAGGACATCACGCTGAGCTACAATATTTTCCATGCTGCTGGACTCACGAGCCGCGGCAGCTACCGGATGGATAACCGCGGCCTCGAGGTGCCGGACTTTTCCGCGCAGGCGTTCGGCGGCAGCGTTAAAGGCCGCGTAACACTGCGTTTCGACGGATTGCTCTTCCGCGCCGTCACGCATGTGGACGATATGCATCTTGCGTCGGTGCTGCCCGCCATCGAGCGCCGCGACTTCCCCGTCAACGAACTACACTGGGACGCTCAGATCTCCGCCGACACGGTCGAAACCTGGACTGGCGCGTTCTCGCATTTTGAAATTTCCGGACAAAGCGATTGGTCGGAGCCGGACTCGCTCGCCGCAGGTCACATTCCCGTCAACGCGTATTGGGAATTCCGCTACCGGGATGATCTACGCACTTTGAACGTCGACTCAGGCGAATTCGACACCCCTTCCTCACGCATTCTCATCTCCGGCGTGCTGGCGCCACGGAATTCCGCACTGGATGTGAAATTTGATACCGGGGCGCTCGAAGCCTACAACGACTTCATCCACGCCATCTCTCGCGCCGCTCCAGGATCTCGGGAGGCCGCGGAACGCGTGGCTGGCAGCGTGCGCTGGGAGGGGAAGATTACCGGCCCGGACGGAGAACCAACCTTTGCTGGTCACGTGCGGGGCGAACGCATGAGCTACGACGGTCTGGCGTTTGATTCTGTGGACGGCGACCTTACCTACTCACCTTCGGAACTCACACTTGTCCGCGGACACTTGCGCCGCGCCGCAATGGAATCAGACGTGGATGGCTCACTGGCGCTAACCACCTGGAGCTTTCTCCCATCAAGCCAATGGGTTGCTGACGCGAATATGGAAAAGATCCCCGTCGAAAGCATGCAACAGCTCCTTGGCTGGTCGTATCCCGTAACTGGCCTGCTCACGGGCCAATTTCATGGCGGGGGAACGCGTGAAAAGCCGGGTGTCACGGGCCCCTTCGATCTCGCCGATGCCAAAGTCTACGGCGTGTCTTTCAACCGCCTGCGCGGTCAACTCTATGTCGCGCCGGATGAAGCGCGCATCGCCAATGCGGAATTGCGCATCTTCGCGCCTGGCAAGGAGAATGCCCGGGGCGCCAGCATCGTCACCGGTACAGCAGACTACCGCTTCACCGATCGCACGATTTCCTTGGACTTGGTAGGAGCTTCGCTACCGCTTGAGAATTTCGAAAAGTTGCAGACGCCGCGTTTCGCCGTCGGCGGACAAGTCAGTTTCCGGCTGAGAGCCAGCGGTGCGGCGACCGCGCCGACGGGGGAAGGCACTTTTCGCGTCGTCGATCTGCGTGTTGGGCAGGAAGTGATCGGGAGTTTCGACGGCGGGCTGACCTCGGATGGCCGCGTCGCAAAGCTCGAACTCGGCTCGGCGATGAGCACGGGTGCGATTTCCGGGGGTTACACGCTCGGGCTCGCCGACCCTTATCCGATCAACGGCAAAGTCTCCATCACGAATATCAACCTCGATCCCTACTTGCTCGCCGCGCTGCATCTGGAAGAATTGAACGGTCACGGCACGGCCGATGGCGACATTGCCGTGAGCGGCGCGCTGAAGCAGCCCGAAAGTATCATGTTGGATGCAAAGTTTTCGCGGCTCGTTCTGAACTATGCGAACGTGCAACTTGAAAATGCTGGTCCAGTTCATTTCCGTTCTTCGCGCGATGACCTGCAGATCGAGCCGGCAACGTTCCGCGGCACAGACACGAACATTCAAGTCGAGGGAGCCGTGCAATTTTCCGCGCGGCGTGCGGTCAATCTAAAGTTGAACGGCGCCCTGGACTTGCGTCTTCTCGGTGGTTTTGTGCCGAGCCTGGATGCGCGCGGGCCGGCGCAAATTAACGCTGCGTTCGAGGGCACGCTCGACCGGCCGCGCATCACCGGCAAGTTACACATCGAGAATGCCTCTGCGCGCGCCGCCGATTTCCCCACCGGGCTCAGCGCCATCACGGGCGATATCGTCTTTGACGCCACGCGCCTTTTCTTCGACAACGTGACTGCCGAAGCCGGTGGAGGGGCGCTGCGCCTCTCCGGCAGCGTCAACTACCTTGAGCGCCCATTGCGCTACGACATCACGGCACGAACCGACCGTACCCGCGTACGATACCCCGAGGGCATGAGCTGGCTGGCCGGCGGCTCCCTCCGGCTCACTGGCACTTCCAGCGCCGCAGTTCTTTCGGGCCGCGTGACCGTCGAGCGCGTTACCCTCACCCAGGGAATTGAAATTACGGGCATGCTCGTCTCCGCCAGAGAAGGCATATCTGGCCCTTCGACGAGCTCACCTTTTCTCCGCAACCTGCAGTTCGACATTGAAGCGTTGTCCACGCCCGGTGCGCGCATGGAATGGCCCGGCGCCGAACTCGAGGCGGAAGCCAATCTGCGCGTGCGCGGCACCTGGGAACATCCGATTATTCTCGGCCACATCCACATTCTTTCCGGCGATCTCTCTTTCCACGGCAACCGCTATCGCGTTGCGCGCGGCGACTTGAATTTCGCGAATCCTTTCCGCCTCGACCCCGTTGTCAACGTGGAAGCCTCGACGACGATCCAGCAATACGAAATCACGCTGAATTTCAACGGGCCCGCGAGCAAGCTGGCGCTTGCCTACCGTTCCGACCCGCCTCTTCCCGCCAACGACATCGTTACGCTCCTCGCGCTTGGGCAGACCAGCTCCGAAGCGGAAGTACGCGGCGGCGGGACCGGAGCCTCGCAGAGCGCGACCTCGGGCGCATCGGCGATTTTGTCGGAAGCGATTTCCAGCCAGCTGGGGGGGCGCTTAGAGAAATTATTTGGAATCACGCGCTTCCGCGTGGATCCGGGGCTCGCGGGTGTCGGTTCGACAGGTTCGGAGCAAAACGCTGCAGCGCGAATCACGGTAGAGCAGCAGGTTACGCGGGAATTGACGATTACCTATGTCTCGAATGTGAGTTCGACGCAGCAGCAGGTGATTCAGGTGGAATACAACGTGAACCGCAATGTCTCCATTGTCGCGTTGCGCGATCAGAATGGCACGTTCGGTATCGACATCAAGATCAAAAAACGCTTTTAGTAGCCGCTGAAAAAGTCAACAGACGGGGCTGGACGCGCCGTCCACAGCAGACCACGCTAATTTAAGTGCGACGCGAGAGAGATGCCGCGATGAAAGATAACAAACGTCGGGGCTATTGTGGATTCTGTTGTTGCGATTGACCCGGCCGCCCCTGGCTTTGCTGCGGATTCCGCCGCTGGCCGATCCCGAGGCGGGCTGATTGTCCGACTTCGGGATTTTGAGCTCTGAGCGCTTGTAGAACTTCTCTTGCGGCGCGGTTGCTGGCCACACGGCTAGCAGCCTGAATTTCTCTTGAAATTTTCGGCATTTCCGACGCGACCTTCTGCCCTAGCGGCGACCCGTAGAATTGCAGCAGTCCTTTGATTTCGTCTTCGGTGAAATGCTTGTCGTAGATGCCGACAAGCTGGTCAGTCACCTGATTTTGATCAAAATTCTTTTGATAGCTAACCACGAAGGCGTTCACGAAGGCCTGGCCCTTGTCGTTATTCGGGACGGTCTCGAGCAAGTTTTGCCGAAACTGTTCCGTCGCATTGTTTAGGCCTTCCTGCACTTGATCCCGCGCACCCATGAGTTCCAGCAGGGAACGGATGTCGACATCCCTTGCCGAATCGATCGGCTTTGCTGAAGCTGCGCCCTGCGGGGACGCTTGTACTGGGTTCTGCGACGCACCTTGGATGGCAACAAAAAATGTGCAGACGTAAATAATGACTAGTGCTAGGACGGCTTTCATGACTGCCTCCGTGGCGGCGCCTCTCATTTTCCCGCCACGTCTGCGATTGTAGAGAATGCTGGTCCCTCCCGAGCGGCCGGCGGAGGTCAGTCGTGCTCCGTCGGACACTGCCCGGTCGTTCAGGTGCCATCGAATTATTGGAGACAGCTTTCTGATACGATGCCCGGCCATAACCGGTTTCCAAGCTTCCGACATGACATCGACGAACAAGATCGACGGCAGCGACATTCTCGAACGTGAAGCAGGCCTGCATCGCAACCTCACGCCGCGGCAACTCTCAATGATCGCTATGGGCGGCGCGATCGGTACCGGCCTGTTCCTCGGCAGCGCCATCTCCGTGAAGCTTGCCGGACCCGGCGTGATTCTCAGTTACATTGCCGCTGCCGCCATCGCTCTCTGTCTGATGTGGGCGCTGGGCGAGATGACCGTCGCACATCCGGTGGCAGGCTCCTTCGGAGTCCACGCCGAGATGTATCTGCATCCTTGGGCGGGCTTCGCGATGCGCTACTCCTACTGGCTCGCGCAGGTGATCGCCATCGGCAGCGAAATGATCGCCGCGTCAATCTACGGCAAGCACTGGTTTCCCGAGGTGCCGTCGTGGTGGTGGATCGCGGGCTTTTCGGCAGCGCTTGTTTATGTCAATGCGCGCAGCGTCGCGAGTTTCGGCGCATTCGAATACTGGTTCGCAATGCTCAAGGTCGTTACCATCACGCTCTTTCTCATACTCGGCGCCGCGCTTATGTTTGGCATCGGGACAACGCGCATCGGCACTGCGAACTACACCTCCTTTGGCGGTTTTCTGCCCAACGGATGGATTGGCGTAGGTCTCGGCGTGGCCATGGCGGTGTTCAGCTACTTAGGTCTGGAGATTGTCGCCGTCACGTCCGGGGAAGCGAAGGACCCTGCCGTGGCATTACCGCGCGCAATGCGCTGGACGTTCGCACGCCTAGGCATCTTCTACATCGGTGGACTGGCCATCGTCGTCGGAGTGGTGCCGTGGAATCAGGTGGGCCTCGGCGAGAGTCCGTTTGTGCGTGTCTTCGAAACTGCCGGCATCCCTGCTGCCGCAGGCGTCATGAACTTTATCGTGCTCACCGCCGCGCTCTCCAGCGTCAACTGCAACCTCTACCTCACGTCGCGAATGCTGTTCTCCCTTGCGCGTGGCGGCTATGCGCCATCGTCCCTGGGCCACTTGAGCAAGCGCGGTACACCTGTCGCAGCGCTGTTAGTCTCCAGCGCCGGAATGATCGCGGCACTTTTTCTTGAGCACTGGTTTCAGGCGACGGCCTACGTGTACATGCTCGGGGCGGCTTTCTTCGGCGGCATTTTCGTATGGCTCATGATTTTCGTGACGCATCTCGCGTTTAGACGTCGTACAGCGCAGTGGCTGCAGCCACCGATGCGTTTTGCGCCGCGCGGCCAATGGAGTTCACTCTTCGGCCTTTTCGCGCTCAGTGCCGTTCTTGTATCCACCTGGTGGGTCACTGGCCTGCGCGTCACGCTTACCGCCGGCCTCCCCTGGCTGGCTTTCATTTCGTTGTGTTACCTTGTGTGGAGAGTAGCTCGATCTCGCAAGCCCGTTGATGGAGCTTCGCTTCATGGATGAACTGCTCAAGTGGCGCGGTGAATTCCCCATTCTCGGCCGCACCACGTACATGATCAGCAATTCACTGGGTGCCATGCCTCGCGGTGTCTATGACAGCATGCGCGCTTATGCCGATTCCTGGGCTGAGCGCGGAGTTCGCGCATGGGGGGAGGGCTGGTGGGAGATGGCCGTAGGCGTCGGCGACAAGATCGCGCCGCTTATTGGCGCCGGGCCGGGGGAAATTTCCCTGCACCAGAACGTCACGCTCACTCAGGCCGTTATTTCTTCCTGCTTCGATTTTCGCGGCGCGCGCAACAAAGTCGTGATGACGGATCTCGAGTTTCCCTCTATCCAGTACTTCTACCACGAGCAATGCCGCAATGGCGCCCGTGTAGAGCTGGTCTCTTCTCCCGATCCCGTTCGAATTGACCTCGATAAGTTTCTTGCTGCCATCGACGAAACCACTCTACTCGTTCCCATTTCCCACGTTCTCTTTCGCAGCTCTTACATCGTCGATGCTCGTGCGATTATTGAGCGCGCTCATCGTGTGGGCGCGCACGTAATCCTGGATAACTTTCAAGCTGCGGGCACGATCCCAATCGACGTTCGCGCTCTGGGGACTGATTTCGCGGTTGGCGGTGCTCTTAAATGGCTGTGTGGCGGTCCGGGTGTGGCCTATCTTTACGTGCGCGAAGACCTGCGCGCCAAGCTGAAGCCTGCACTGACCGGCTGGATCGCGCATCAGCGGCCGTTCGGTTTTGAAGCCGGCGCCATTGATCCGCGCGGTGATTCTTTCCGCTACCTCAACGGTACGCCACACATTCCCGCGCTCTTCGCATGTCAGCCGGGCCTCGACATTTTGAATGCCGTCGGCATAGCTGTGATTAGAGAAAAATCGATCCGCATGACGACGCGCCTTCTTGAGGGCGCAAAATCACGCGGCTGGCGAGTCAACACACCGGACAATCCCGCCGAGCGCGCCGGCACGGTGTCCATCGATTGTCCCCATGCCGCCGAGGTCTGCCGCGAACTCCTGGCGCGAGAGATCCTCGTGGATTACCGCCCGAAAGGGGGCGTGCGCCTGTCGCCGCATTTCTACAATCGCGAGGATGAATGCGATTTCGCTCTCGCGCAAATGGAGGAAATTCTTCGCACGCAAGCCTGGGAGAAACATGCGGTTGCCGTCGCACCAGCATAGAGCCATGGACGACACCAAGCAGACTCGCGGAAGACCCAAGTCCGGCGTACCCGGCCATTCCGCGGGCGAAGGCCTCGACGAATTCGAGGCCGTGCGCCGCGCGATGGTCGAGGCTCAGCTCCGTCGCCGCGGCATTATCGATAACAACGTTCTCGCAGCCATGAACACCGTGCCGCGTCACGAATTTGTGCCTGCCGATTTTCGAAATCGCTCCTATGACGACACGCCGCTCCCCATCGGCGAAGGCCAGACGATCTCGCAGCCCTACATTGTCGCTGCCATGATCGCCGCGCTAAATCTTGCAGGCGGCGAGCGCGTCCTTGAAATTGGCACCGGTTGTGGCTATCAAGCGGCTATTTTGTCGATCCTTGCGAAACAGGTATACACGGTGGAATGTCGAAGCGCGCTAGCCACGGCCGCAGCCCAACGTCTTTCGCGCTTAGGCTACGGTAACGTCCATGTCCATTGTGGAGATGGCACGCTCGGGATGCCAGACTTTGCGCCGTTTGATGCCATCCTGGTCGCGGCGGCCGCGCCCTCCGTACCTCCACCGCTCCTCGCCCAACTGGGCGAGGGCGGCCGCTTGATTCTCCCGATCGGCGATGCCGAGAATCAGGAATTGCAAATCATGGAGCGGCGCGACGGCGCGTTTCGCACGCGAACGCTCGAAGGCTGCCGCTTCGTACCGCTGGTGGGTTGCCATGGATGGAAGGATTCGCCCGCGCGATGAGCTCCGCGCCTCCTGAGAACTCCTTCATAATCCCTTCGTACAACGAAGAGCGCCGCCTTCCAGAAACGCTCGAACGAGTCGCAGCTTATGCGCGCGCCTCCGGCCGGGAAATGGAAATCCTGGTGGTCGATGACGGCTCGACGGATCGCACTGCTGCAGTTGCCGAATCCTTCCGAGGTAAATTTCCCGCGCTCCGGGTGATCTCCAACGGCGTGAACCGGGGCAAAGGCTACAGCGTCCGCCGCGGCATGCTCGAAGCCCGCGGCGGCATCGTTCTCTTCACCGACGCCGACCTTTCCGCGCCCATTGAGGAGGCCGACAAGCTCTTCAACGCACTGGAAACTTACGATGTCGCCATTGGTTCGCGCGCGCTCGACCGCCGCCTCATCTCCGTCCACCAGTCACGCTTCCGCGAATTCGCCGGCATTATCTTCAACACGATCGTACGCCTGTGTTTGCGCCTTCCTTTCGTCGACACGCAGTGCGGCTTCAAGGCGTTTCGCCGCGAGCCGTGCCGCATCATCTTTGAACAGCAGCGCATCGAGCGATTCGGCTTCGACCCGGAGCTGCTCTACCTCGCGCGGCATCACGGCCTGCGGGCCGTGGAAATCCCGGTGCGCTGGGGGCACTCGCCCGCCACCAAAGTGAGTATGTTCCGCGACAGTTTGCAGATGTTCCTCGACGTGCTCATTATCCGGTGGAACGCGATTGCCGGGCGCTACCCTCGCTCGGCGTAGAGCCGCCAAGGGAGGTCAACTTTGTGGTACAAAGTACTTGACAGACCTGCCTGGCGCTGGCAATCTTTCCTCATGGCAACCGTCAGCCCGTTGCGCTCGCCCAAGCGTCAGCCCATCCCCATCGACGCTCGCGCCGCCGACCACCTCCGCTACATCCGGGAGACGATGGAGCGCGCGGCGGAATTCACTGCCGTCCCTGGCTGGGGCGGCATTGCCATGGGCATCACCGCGCTGGCCGCGGCCTTCTTTGCCTCCCTTCAGACCACCCCGCGCGCGTGGCTTGCGGTCTGGCTGGTCGAAGCTTTCGTCGCCGTGTCCATCGCCGCGCCCGCTGCGGCTACTAAGGCTCACCGCGCAAATTCGCGGCTTTTCTCCGGCCCGGGGCGCAAATTTCTCCTGAGCTTTGCGCCGCCCATCGTTGTGGGCGGATTGCTGACCTTTGTTCTCTTCCACGCCGGCGCCATTGCCACGTTGCCGGGCGTTTGGCTGCTGCTTTACGGCACGGCAGTTGTGACCGGCGGCGCATTTTCCGTTCGCGTTGTGCCCGTCATGGGCCTCTGTCTGATGGCTCTGGGCGCGGCCGCACTCCTTGCGCCCGCGGCGTGGGGGGACGCCTTAATGGCTGTAGGATTCGGCGTCCTGCAAATCTTCTTCGGCGCATGGATCGCCAGGTATTACGGAGGATAGACCGACCGCTCAGCGGCCGCACTAAAGAAAGAAAACTCATGGCCAAATCTTCCACAGCACAGCAGGAACGCCTTCAGCGCACGCGGGAACGAGATGCTTCGCTCGCCGCACTGCGCGGCCAGGCCCGCGAAGCGGTTCCCGCCGCTCTCGATCGCCTTATCCACGAGCGAATTCGCCTCGGGATCGTGAGCGCGCTCGCGGTCAACCGCTCGCTTACTTTCAACGAGCTCAAGGCCTTGTTAAAGACGACTGACGGCAATCTCAGCGTCCACGCGCGCAAGCTGGAAGAAGCCGACTACATCCTGTGCACGAAATCGTTCGACGGCCGCCTCCCGAAGACCGCATACCGCCTGACAGCGGCCGGCAGGCGCGCCCTGGAGCGTTACCTCAATCACATGGAGGCGCTGATTCGCGCGACGCGCGAGCGCTGAGCGGTAAAAAATTTTTTGTGTTTATACTTTGTGCCATAGAGTAGTTTGCACTGCTTTGTCCCCGGCGGAGAAAGAGCATGACCATGCAACCCGTTGTCCTGCAACAGATCCTCGCGGCGAACTCCGCGCTGCACCCGGCCCAGCGCCTCCATGTCGCCATCATTTCCGACGGCAACGGCCGCTGGGCCACTTCGCGAAGTCTCCCGAGATCTGCCGGCCATCGTGCGGGAGCCGAGGCCGCCCGTCGCGTCATCCGCGCCGCGCCGCGTCTCGGTGTTCACACGCTTACACTCTTCGCACTCTCCTCTGCGAATTGGAAGCGCCCGGCCTCGGAAGTTAACGGGATTCTGCGCCTCTTGCATGAATACCTATTGACGGAGACCTCGCACTGCGTCGAAGAAGGCGTCCGCCTCAGCATTGTTGGCCGCCGTGACCGCTTGCCAGCCACCCTTCGCCAGGCCATCGCCGATTCGGAAGCGGTCACCGCCCACGGCACCCGTTTGCATCTGCGCCTGGCGGTGGACTACTCCGCCCGCGAAGCCATTTATCATGCGGCCTGCCGCTTCTACAAGGTCACCGAGCTTTCGCCTGAATCTTTTTCCAGCGTTCTCGCCGAAGTTCAGCGCGGCGGCTCAACCGAAGTGGATCTGCTCATCCGCACCGGGGGCGAGCAACGCCTTTCCGATTTTCTGTTGTGGGAGTGCGCGTTCGCCGAGTTTGTTTTTCTTCCGAAGCGCTGGCCGGACTTCACCGCCGCCGACCTCGAAACTGCGGTGGAAGAATTTTACTCGCGGGAGCGCACGCGCGGCGCTTTGCCGGACGCCGTTACGGGATAGTCGCACTTCAAGACAAGAAGGGAGCGGAACGATGCCTGCATACACACCCAACTTTGCACCGGTCGTTGTTCTTCTCTTTCTCGGCGCCGTCTTCCTCACCGGAGCTACCTTGCTTGTACTTTTCTATGGCACAGTGCGGCGTTCCGAGTTCTTTGCGGGCCTCGGCGCGAGGAGCGCGCTCGTGGTCACTGTTGGGTATGGGTTAGTACTCTGCGGCGTGTCGATTGCGAGCAGTGAAAAAGTATTGCCTCCCGGTGGATGGAAGTATTTCTGCGAGACCGATTGCCACATCGCTTACTCGCTCATCGGTGCGCAGACGAGCGCGGCGCTGGGCCCGCAGATGCAAGAGATCTCCGCGCGCGGAAAATTCGTCGTTGTTCGCGTGAAGACATGGTTTGACGAGCGCACCATCTCCGCTCATCGCGGCAACGGGCCGCTCACGCCAAACCCGCGCAAGGTCGTCGTCGTCGATGACACTGGGCGCAGCTTTGCACCATCAGCCGAAAGCCAAGGGGCGTTCGCACTCCTCGGGAGCACGTCCACTCCGCTCACAAAGCCACTGCGGCCCGGAGAGTCTTACACCACTGATTTCGTCTTCGATGTCCCTAAGGACGCTCGCGGATTGCGCCTGTTAATTACCGAAGATGACCCCGAAACGCGGCTCCTGATCGGTCACGAAAACAGCCTCTTGCACAAGAAAATCTATTTTGGCGTCGCTTCCGTTCCCCCTCTGGCCAAGGCTGCTCAATAAACTACTCAGAATAAACAGGTTGTTGGTGCGTCCCCCCGCGCGTTTCTACCCCTGACGTTCCGTCCTGCCCGGTCGTCTATATCCTAGGAGCAAGGCATGGGAACCATGGGACTTGCGCTGCCCTGGGAAGCTAGAATCTCTCCCGTGCAGCGCCAACGGGAGAATCGAGTGGAACCTTCCGACGACCCTGCCACCAGCCCTGGCCTGGCTATGGCAAATGCGCAAGTCGAGGACGTTGCTCTAGCTGCCGCCTGCCAGGCGGGTGATCTTCGAGCCTATGAGCGTCTCTACGCGCTTCATGGGGTGCGGATGAAGAATGTCGCGCGCAATCTTCTTGGCAATCCGATTGATGCTGAAGACGCCGTGCAGGACACGTTTTTGAAAATTCAGCGAAGTATCGGCAGCTTCCGCGGCCAGTCTAGCTTCGCCACCTGGACGTTTCGCATCCTGATCAACACGTGCTACGACGCGCGCCGCAGCCGCATGCGAAAGAAAGAAATCGCCAACGACGAGACAGCTGAGTCTCCGCGGCCCGAGCCGCGCGCGCCCGCAGCACACCCTTCGCTGCGGCTGGCGCTCGAGCGAGCGGTTGCCACGCTAACGAGGCACCAGCGCGACGTTTTTCTGTTGTACGAAGTCGAAGGTTTCCGCCACTCAGAGATTGCGGCGGTGCTGGCAATCACGGAGACGGCTTCGAAGAACACGCTTTTTCAAGCGAAGAAGAATCTTCGCCAAATGCTGGAACCGCCGCGCAGCAGCAGCGCCGCGGGAACACGGTGAGTGCTTATGAACGTAACTTGTAACGATCGCGATCGCATTTTCGAGGATGGCACGCTCGCTGAATGGGCGGCGCTGGAGGCGCATGCAGCTAGCTGTGCGGACTGCGCCGACGAGCTCCGCTCATGGAAGTCGCTGAGTGTAGCCGCCCAAGAGATGCGCGAGTATACCGAGAGCCCGGCACTTTGGCCGCGCATCGAGCGGGCGCTGGCCGAAGAAGCTGCTCGCAATACGCGCCGGGCCAGGCGCTGGAGTTGGCTCTCCTTCTGGCGCGATATCCCTCTCGCGTGGCAGGCCGCTGCGGCCGGCGCTTTTGTCCTGATCCTCACCGTCTCAGCCGGCTGGTTCTATCTGCACCCAGCAAAATTTGCGCCCGCGGCCGACCAATCTTTGCTAAAGAGCGCTGCCCTCGCCGAAGTCGAGCGCACCGAATCCGCATACGTCCAAGCGATTGACAAGCTCGCCGCGGACGCCAAGCCACAGCTCGACAATCCGGCGACACCGCTTCTTGCCAATTACCGCGAGAAGCTGCTCGTTCTCGATAGTGCTATCGGCGAATTGCGCGCCCAAGCCGAACAAAATCCGGGCAACGCGCATCTGCGCCGCGAGCTGCTGGCCATGTATCAGGAAAAGCAGAGCACGCTCCAGGGGATTCTAGAGGACAAATAACGATGATTCCGCTTTGGTTGAAGACCGCCGCGCGAATTGGCTCTTGGCGGCACAAGGGTCTAGTGCTGGCCGGCGCGATGATGCTGGCCGCTGCCGCCTCCCGTTCGGCGCAGGAAGAAGTCACGCGCGATTTTCAGAAAAGTCTCACGCTCGGTGCAGGGCAATCCGTGAGCGTGGACCACCGCTTCGGCGAAGTCCGCATCCATGGGGAATCCGGGCGCGAGGTGAAGATCAACGCGACTATTCGCGTGCAGGCAGGCTCGCGCTCTGATTCCGAGGCTTTTGCCGACAAGATCCGCATCGAAGTGGAACAGACAGGCGAGGGAGTGCGCGTCCGCACGGTGTACCCGGAAGAAGAGAAGCGGTGGTTTTCACTCGGAAGACGCTCCTCGTATTCCGTGAACTACGAAATTGCCATGCCCGCGGACGCACCGCTCCGCGTGAAAAACAACTTCGGCAGTGTTGAAACGACGGGAGTACACGGCGCCGGCGACCTCGAGAATAGCCACGGGTCGCTTACGGTGCGCGACGCAGGCGCTGCCCGGTTGAACAATTCTTTCGGCAGCATCGAGCTCGGCGGAGCGAGCGGTAATGTCTATCTCAGCGACAACAACGGTTCCGTGCAGGTCTTCGACGTGAAGGGTACGCTCGAAGTCCGGAACCGCTTCGGAAGTATTAGCGCGCGAAACATACAGGGAAGTGCGACCATTACCGGCGGAAACGGCACCCTGGAATTGACCGATTCCGGGGCCGCGACCATCACCAATTCGTTCGGCAGTGTGAACGCCCGCAACATCCGCGGCGACCTCTCCGTTCACGACAACAATGGGAACGTGGAGGTGTCCACCATCGCCGGAGGGATTGCTATCACAAACAGCTTCGGCAACGTCACCTTTAGCGACGTGCATGGCCGTGTAAACTGCACGACCCACAACGGCCGCGTGAGGGGCAGCGCACCGGGCGGCGGTGGCGTGACTATCCGCGATTCTTTCGGAAACATCGAGCTGGACACGATTGTGGGCACACTGGACGCCGAAACATCGAACGGAAAAATCACCGTTCGCGATGCGCGCAGTAGTGTCACGCTCAAGTCGTCGTTCGGCGCCATTGAAGCTTCGAATATCCCCAAAGGCATTAGCGCAGTCACCGGAAACGGCGCGCTCAATCTCACGGACATCGGCGGGGATACCTACGCGAAGACGAGTTTCGGAAGCATCCTGGTCGAGCACATCGGCGGCAACCTGACCGCGGAGAATTCGAACGGCTCCGTGACGGCACGCAACGTGAAAGGCGACGCCGCAGTGGATACTTCTTTCGCGAGTGTGACACTCGAAGCTATCGGAGGCCGGATCCGCGTTGATAACCAGAACGGCGCAATTTCCGTAAGCGCCTCGCGGCCAGCGAGCGGCTGCCGCGACATCTCGCTGAAAACTTCGTTCTCTTCGATCCGCGTGGGCATATCCGAGGGCCTTGGCTACAACCTGACCGCGCGCACCTCATTTGGCCGGGTTAACACGGAACTCCCGATCACCGCGACCGGCAGTGTGGGCGGCGAAACTCTCAACGGAACGATCGGCTCGGGGGGATGCCAGCTTCAGTTAACGAATTCGAACGGGAACATTGAAATTACAAAGGCGCGGTAACCACAAGGTATCTCAACGCGCAGTGCGGAGCGCGCGCTCCATAGCAAAGGCCTTCCTCAGGATGCGCAGGGCCGTTTCTGTCAAATGAAATTTGTCGAGTTCGTCTTCGCGGGCATAAGCGACGTCGGTGACATCGCTCCCCGCGCGTGGTTCGCCGCTTATGCGTTCGCAAAAATAGTCTACGATCACGTAATGAAAACGCGGCCGCTTTTTCTTTTTGCTCGCCCCGCCACTCTTCTCTGTATAAATTCGCTCGAACACTTCGATTTGCCCGAGCACGCGCACCACAAGCCCCGTTTCTTCCAGCAGCTCCCGCGCCACGCCTTCAGCCAGCGTTTCGCCGAGCTCCAGGGTACCGCCGGGAATCGACCACTCTCCGCGCAGCGGTTCGCTGCCGCGCCGGATCAGCAGGGCGCGGCCATCGTCGATGATCACACCACCAACACCCACGACCGGCCGATCGGGATATTCGCGGGAAGAAGCCATTGTTCAGTTACGGCCACAACGCATGTTACGCTCGAAGCAGCGAAGCCGCGCGCAGGAGTTGACTTCAACGAACGCGGTATATAATACGCCGGACGGTGGCGGTAGCGGAGTACATGGCGCCCACCGCGAAGATCCTAACGGAGGATGGAGCCGTGATCCGTTGCCCTGAATGTTCCGCCGAAATCGATGTCGATGAAGACGAGATCGAAGAGGGCGAGATTCTCAGCTGCCCCGAGTGTGAGTCCGAGCTCGAGGTTTCGCAGACGCATCCCCTCCACCTCAATCTCATCTCCGACGACCTGGATGAAGAGGAAGAAGACGAAGAAAGCAGCAAAGAGAGCGGAGAGAATGGAAACCCTCCCGAAAAAGAGGACGAGGAGGAAGAAGAAGATGATGAAGAATAACAAGTATTCTCCACTTCCCTCACGTGGCATCTCCCTCCCTCGCCAGATCATCTAAACAAGACAGGAGCGGAGTGATGCGCAACCTGCGATGGATTGTGTTTCTCGGCACGGCGGCGCTCCTCGTTCCGCGAGTGTATGTTTCCGCTCAAGAGCCCCAGCCTGCTCGTCCCTCGCCAAACGCTCCCCCTGCTGCGAATGGCGCACTGCAGACGGCGGCGACATCGGACAAACCGGCTGAGAAAAAGTACCGTCACGCCAACGATTTCTTGATTCGCGGAACTGTCTTCAACGACAAAGGCCTTTCTTTTCCCGGAGCCCGGCTCCGCATCCGCCGCAGCACCGAAAAGAAATTCCGCTGGGAGAGCTACACAAATTCCCGCGGCGACTTCGCGATCCGCGTACCCCAAGGTTCGGACTATGAAATCGTGGTGCGCAGCAAACACTTCAACGAACAAACACGCACCGTAGACGCCAAAACAAGCGCGCACGAGGAAAATATGGTGTTTCGTATGGAGCCCGCGGCAGGGAGCAAAAAATGAACGCCCAAAAACGATTCCTCGGGCTAATGGCGTTAGTGCTGGCTTTTTTCGCGATGGCGGCCACCGCGCAGGATGCCAAGCGCGAGGCGCAACTCCGCACGGTGCGAGGCGTCGTGCTCGACAAGTCAGAAGCGCCGATTCCTGCGAGCGTCGTCTTTCTGAAGAATACCCGCACCAACGCCGTGCGCAGCTACATCTCCGACGAGGCCGGAAATTACCGCTTCAGTGGCCTCGATCCCAACGCCGACTATGAAATTCATGCCGAAAAAGACGGCGCCAAGTCGCAAACACGCACGGTGTCCAGCTTCGACAGCCGCAAAGATATTGTCCTCAACTTGAAGATCGACAAGAAAAAGAGCTGAGAATAGACGCAACCGTCCGGCACACCCCTGGCATCGAATTTAGGGTTGTCTTCCCCGTGTCGCGGTGACTTCTAGCCCTTAGGCAAGAGTGCGCGTCTCGGGTAGACTGACAATTCGCTCAAACCGAAATGTACAGGGAAGAAGAAAGGCATTTTCTTGATCCGTCGAAGAATTCTGTTGCCACAAGCAAGAAGAGTATGGATTGCTTTGCTGCTGGCTCTTGCCGCTGGCGGTACTGTAAGCCGCGCGCAGGAAAAACCAGATTCGCCGGAACCCAAACAGGAGGCACCGTCGATCTTTCAAATCACAGAAGTACAATCGCAACAGACGGGTTCCTCCCAGCAAGATCCCCCTGCACCGCCGGCCAGGCTCGACAAACAGCAGGATGAAAATCCGAAGCGCATCCTCGACATCATTCCCAATTTTCAAACGACCAATGAGAAACCGGAATACACACCCATGACACCGCGAGAAAAATATGTTCTCGCCTACCACCAAACGGTTGATTTCAGTGCCCACATTGGAAACGCCTTCCAGGCCGCTCTCCAGCAAGCCAGCAACGGCCAACCGCACTACGGACAGGGCTGGGGACCTTACGCTCAGCGCTTTGGCGCCGCGGAAGCCGATCAAGTGACATCGGCTTTCTTTATCTTCGGTTTTCTGCCGCACGTACTAAAGGAAGATCCCCGTTATTTTCGGCAGGGAAAAGGCTCGGCTTGGTCCCGCATCTACTACGCCGCAAGCCGGACCGTGATTACGCGTACCGATGCCGACAAACCGACGTTCAACACTCCCCAAGTTTTAGGCCAACTCCTGCAACAAGGGATTTCGACCGCCTACTACCCGCAGCAGGATCGTTCGGTGAATGGTGTCTTCCAGGATTGGGGCATTAATCTGGCCTACACTTGCGCCTACAACGTTCTGAAAGAATATTATCCGGATTTTCTGCGCTGGACATTCCACCGCCATCGCCAGCAGCAAGCTGCGGAGAGCTATCCTCCAGTGCCGGTGCCGGTGCCGGCGGCGTCCAACACCCGTTCTGACCAGCCTTCAAAACCTTAAGGGCCTCAGTCCACCACGGGCGCGAGCATCTGTATTGCGCGCGGCACTACATCGATCTCCACCGGAGCGGGGCCGATGATTTCTCCATCCGCGTGAAACATGCACGGCCTGTCGGTGATCAGCTTCATCCGCTTCGCGCGAATGCGCTTCACCTCCGGAACTCGCATATCGCCGCTCTGCATCAGCCGGGGCAACAGTTTCACTACCCCCCACAAACTCAAATCGTCCACGAATACCGCGTCGAACCAGCCGTCGCTGATTTGCGCCTCGGGCGCAAGCCGCAGCCCTGCTCCGTACGTCGGAGTATTCAGTACGCCCGCCAAGAGCACGTTCGACTCGATCGACGGTAATTCGCTTTCAGGAAATTCCGCGCGCACTTGCAGCGGTGTGAATCCGCGCAGCGCACGCAGGGCCGCCGCAACGTAGCGCAGGCGGCCCGGCAATCGACGGTACGCGCCACGTGCATAGCCCGCCGCTTCCGCATCCAAACCCACACCCCCGCCGCCTGCATACAATCGTTCGTGGCCTTCCGCAGTTCGCACCCGGACCAAGTCTATTCGGCGCGGCTGACCACGCAGCACCGCATCAGCGGCGGCAACGGGATTCTTCGGCAGTCCCAGCGCCGCCGCTAGGTCATTTCCTCCACCCGTTGGCAAAACGCCCAACAAAATGTCAGGGCCGATCGCGGCATTCGCCAAGCCCTGAAAAGTTCCGTCCCCGCCCATCGCCAGCAGGAGCCGGCGTCTGCTCGCCATGCTCTCGCGAGTCCACGCTTCCAGTTCCACTGCACTCTTGGTCAGGACAAATTCCGTGGGAAGCGCGTGCGCCTCGAAAATCCTTCGGATTCGAGGCAGATAATCCGCTGTCCGTCCCCCGCCCGCGGCGGGATTGACGAACACGACGGCAGGGAATTCGCGTGAAACGATGCTGGAGAGATCCACCTGGCTCGCCATCCTGCCGAACCCGGGTCTCGCCTGTCAACCGAAGCGCGAGTTGCCGTGGGGTCATTCGCGACCCAGCGGGCTAGCGGTAACTGGACCGAAGCAAAGGCGACGTCCGAGGTAGTGCGGCACTCTCGATTTGGAGTGAGCTAACAGACGCTTGGTGGGACTGGAGCGGACATTGGCGATGTCGGTCGATTGCGTCACCCGCCGACTTAGAAGGGGCACACGCGGGTGATCATACCTCCTGGTCGCATCGATTCATTGAAGCTAATCCGTGCGGCGTTGTTGTGATTGCTGTCTACCGTTCCAAAGGAGAAGTAAAGTTCGGTGTCTCCCGAGGCCGTGGGATACATAATCGTATTGCTGCCACCACCCGCACACCATCCAAAAAGGTCAAAATACGTGCACGAATGATCTGCCTCAGCGTGACAGCCATCAAAGTTGTGGCCGATCTCGTGGGCCGCAATCGCCAGATTCAGAAATGAGAAATCGGGGAAGCTACCGACGCTGCTGCCGCCTACGACGTTTAAGCGCCAAGTCGAAAAGCCGAAAGTACCGGGCTGTTGAGCCATGCCATAGATCCCAGCGCCGAGAAAATTGGGAAGCACTTTACCGCTTGTCAGATGCACGACGTCAGGCGGAGTCAGAGCTATCGAAGGATTTATCGCCGCGAAGCAGGGCGCGACCTGGAGTACCAGCGATGGAGCGGTAGCGGCGGTAAAACAAGGGCTCGTACTGGAATCCACGCTAGACGATGCAAGGTTGAAGTTCACGTTCACGGAATGAAAGATCGTATTGAGACTGCTGACAAGCAATGCGTGCTGGGCGAAAACAGTCGATCCGGCACCCCCTGCCGAGGCGACGAACTCCTGATCCGCGACAAGATGAACGTTAATCTGTGTGTAAGTTGGGGGTGGAGGAGGTGGTGAGCTTGAAGACTGATGGCACTTCGGATTGCCTGGCACGTAACACGGATCATCATCAGGCTCGTACTCGTACGGCAGCTTAGGTTGCAACGGCAGGCTTGTGGGTTGAGATTGGCGTTGAGCCTGCGAACGAGGTGCAGCTACCGTATCGTTCCGCAAATCGATGCGCGCCTTTAGGTCCCTTGCGTAGTACACCAAGTACTGAGTTGGCTGTGCGTTCGGCCGGAACTCTTGCAGCGGCTCGATGAATAGCCATTTCTTGCCGTCATATATGAAGCCTCGAATGGAATCTTTGCCGATGACTAGGCGCACTTTTGTTACCACGCCGTCCAACAGAACACGACCTGAATAAGTTTGCACATCAGTCCCGCATGGAGTCTGCTTCGGAGTGCCTTCGGGCCGCACCTGTTGACACGTTGCTGACCAGACAGGATTGGGCTTCACCTGGATCGAGAGCATTTCATTTCCGAGGCGAAGTGTGAAGGGCTGATAACTATCCGCAGCGTATTTGATCTGCACGGCATCGATATTCACGATCTGATAATTCTTCAAGGCTTTATCCAATGGCGAATGCGAACAGCCTAGGAAGACAATCACAGATAAGCAGAGAGCGAACAAGCTGAAGGAAGAGGCCGGTTCCTTGACAAGAGGTTGGCCTTGAAGTTTTTCCCGAGATGCTCGCTCGTATTCAGCCGGTCGCATAAGGACTTCGGGAATGGAACCTTTCTAACTCACGGCTCTTGGTTAGTCAAGGCGTGAATAAACGGGCGGCCTTGTCGGTTTCGTATCCGTCGGGTGTGCGCCCGCTCCCATTATCCAGACCTTGAAATGGGTGTCCTTGCCGATGAAATCTGTCTCTCCGAGGGCAATCCTATGGTAAAGCCGCTTCGATAGTCCGGTGCAATCCCCATACGAGAGCCACAACACGGTACGCGCGCCCAAAACTAGGCAAAGAGAAAGACCAATTAGAATGCCTCTTATGAGCCTACGCGCAATGGCCATTTTCTCGCTACAAAAGCAACTTCCACGTATGCGGAGTCGATGCGTTGATCTCGCTCCACACCTACAGCTCTAGACCCACGCGGGATGCAATGATTAACGGGCTAACCCGAAGTTGAGACGGATGGGCATGGTGGAGCCACAATGATCTTACCGGGCGAAACGGAAGCGGGCTCTGCGGGGACGCAACCATGCTGAGGGATAGCCTGGTGGTCGTATCGATGCCTTGAAAATCCCCGCCCGAAGGGTGGAATACTCACTAACGGAGAGCGCCCTCTTTCCATTTCAGGCTGAACCAACACACAGACAGGTAGCGGACAAAGTAGTTGCCCAGAAGCTTTTGAACTCAGCCTGAACCCAAAAAGGTTTTTGCAACTGACCGAATTTATCTTCCGACAGGCGCGGAGATCGCTCGAGAAAAGTGGGTCCTGGTTACGCGGTGGTTACACGGGCGGGTAGAATCTTGTCTAAGTACCTTTAGATTGAATGGTGCCGGCGGGGGGAATCGAACCCACGGCCTAGGGATTATGAGACCCTCGCTCTTCCACTGAGCTACGCCGGCACGAAGGCGAATATTGATGCTAAGGACTCAGCGCCAAATGTGTCAAGCCTTCTCGCCGGGCTGGTGATGCTCCAATTCTTCCAGCAGCACACATTTAGAGCATCACCCGCTGGGCTCCCCGGTGAGCTCTTTTGCACAGCGACAGTCCTAATTTGACTAGTACTTCAGTACTGTTGACCATAGCAGTCCCAAAACCTAACCTGCCCCTCGGTCACGACTCGTGTCCCTTCCCCTTAGGCGAAAGTCTATCGAAGGAAGGGGTAGGGGTCTGTGTATAGATACGAAACAGGCCTGTAGTGTGTTTTACTTGACAATATCCCTATAAGGGATAGAGTGCACCTGGGTTCTTTTTATCCCGGGAGGCACAATGTCTCGTAAACTCTCTGTTTTGTTCCTGGCCATGCTCGTTCTGGCTGGGGCAATGGGCCTGAAGACCGTTGTAGCGGGGCACAATGACGGCACCGTTATGATGGCAAATGGTGGAGCACCTGTTCCGCCGAATCCTTGGAAGGTCAAGAAGTATGGCGGGGCTCCGGTAGCACCTTTGTCCTGGAAAGTCGGAAAGTAATCCTCTACCTCTACCGCACGGAATAAACCAGCCTGCGGAGAGGGGACCAGGGCATAGATGCAAGGAACAACATGCCTGGTCCATTTGAGTACAGCATTTGGATCATTTGCACTCTTCTTGAGTTGGGCGTCGTTGTATGTGCGCTCGCGCGTCATTCCTTCCGTCGTTATTTCACCCTGAATTTGTACATGACAGCGTCCTTTGTAACAAGCGTAGGCCGCTATGCGGTCTTGGCGCGCAACGGTCTTACCTCGGACGAATACACTTATTTCTACTACTATTCTGACGCCATCCTGACGATCTGCCTTTATTTTGCCCTGATGGGATTGTATTCGATTGTTTTTGAGGAGCTCGGAGCGGGAACGTATGTCAGGGCTTTTTCGATGCTCCTGCTGGCCGGCACGGCTCTTTTTTCCTACGGGGTGATCCATCAGTCGGAGAACAGGATGGTCACCCACTATGTCGTCGAGATGTCTCAGAATCTCTACTTCGTGGGCTTGGTCTTGACCTATGTGTTGTGGGGCGCCGTACTTAAATTGCGAGAGACGCGCGCACGCGTCATTCAATTTGTCCTGTCGCTTGGCGTTTACTTCAGCCTATACGCGGCGAATTACGCCCTGGGCAATATCTATCCGAATCTGGGCTACATTTGGATGTATCTGCCGCCACTTATAAGTACTCTCCTCCCGATTGCGTGGTGCTACGCATTTCTGCGCTTTACTGAGGACGCACGCTTGGCGCCTGCCCGCTTGGCGGTGATCCCGCGATGATGCCGACGATCATTCTCGTGGTTTCTCTGGCAGCGTTGCTGCAATTCTTCGTGTCTTACTGCCGTTCGCTCATCGCTGCGACGGTGAAACAACCGCTTTCCCCCGAAGTGCAGGACGTGACCGGCATATCCCGGGCCGCTTCCGGCGAGGACTTCTTGCGCGTCGTTCAGCTCTTGCAGCTCTGCCCTGCGCGCCCCCAGGATCGCGGCGAAATTCGCGCCGTCGATGCGTATTTCCGCCTCCTAAACTTTCTACGCTCCTCCCTTGGAAAGATCGTCCCTTCGCTTCTGCCTTGGACGGAAGTCGAGCGTGGCCACTGCGCCTACTTTGCCGCGGTTACGTTGGAACGTCGCATCGCCTTCAGCCGGGATCTGTTTGCACAGCAGATGAATACCTAATCTCATTACAACTCCTTTTTTGTTCGCCAAATCGATCCCTCTTCGCTCCCTTGGTCGTGCTGCCTGATTCGCCACATGCCCTTTCCGATTTCCACTTGACTTCTGCTTCGAATGCTATTCTTTCAGAGTTCCCTCCTCACCGGAGTGGAAGCGTCCGCAGCGCAAAACGCACCGGTGACAAAAACATGCTTGCAGTGCGGCGCGATACTGCCTTCGAGCGTACGCGTCTGCGATTTTTGTGATTCATCTTTTCCTGCCGACCCCTCTTCCTTTGAAGAGCGCTCCGCATCCTTTACCCAGGGGAATCTTGCTCTAAAAGCTGAGCCCGCTCAGCAAGCTGCCTGGCGAGGGGAACTTGCGCACCGCCTCGAAGCCTATCGTGTGCGCCGCCGTAAACTTGCGCGGAATTCCGGACAGTCAAGGTTTCCCTTCGAGGATTCCACGGAAGATTCGCGCATGCGGGCTTCCGTGACCATCGCCGAGCCTCCTCCTGACGAGGAGTTTTCCTTCACCATTGCCATCGGCCGATGCGCCCCGAAGCGCGAAGACACACGCATGCTCATCGATGTTTCCCTTCCTCCCGCGGCGGATTCGAGTGCTCCTGGTTTGCCTGCCGTCGAAGCACCCGCCGCTCAATCCCGCTTGTATCCTGTTGCCTCGCTGGACGAACGCCGCTTGGCTGTGATCGCCGACGCGGCTTGCCTGCTCTTTGCATACGGCGGTTTTCTCGCGCTCTTCGGCTCGCTCGGCGGGCAATTTACGCTCAGCAAACTCAGCGCGGCCGTCTATGTAACCACCTTCGCCATCGTGTATCTGCAATATTTCTCACTCTTCACCATCTTCGGCGGCACCACGCCCGGCATGATGCTCCGCGGTCTTCAGGTTGTCAGCTTTTCCGGCGAACCTCCAACGCCGCGGCAGATGTTCCTGCGCAGTGCGGGCTATGTGTTATCCGCCGGCACGTTCTTCCTGGGTTTCCTCTGGTCAATGTGGGATGAGGACGCGCTCACCTGGCACGATCGTCTCTCACACACTTACCTGAGTTCCGCGGAGACTCTTGCGGACCTCGAAGCGCATGGCGTCGCGCACGGCCGATGAAATTCTGTGATTGCCGGGGAAGAAGCGAGAGCCCACGGGCTCCTAGGCTTGGGTATTCCGCGCAATGCGTATGATCGCTTGAAGGCTGCGTTCCACATCCTCTTCAGTCGTCACCCACGACGAAACACTGATACGCATGGCCGTCTTGCCGTGCCATACCGTACCACCGCACCAGCACGTACCGTCTTCCTGGATGCGGCGGATCACGCGGTCGGTCTCTTCTGCCGTGCCGAAGGAAACCAGCACTTGATTGATGACCACGTCGTTTAGGATCTCGAATCCCGCTTCGCGCAATTCTGCGGCAAATCGCTGCGCATGCGCACAGGTGCGATCGATCAGATCTGCCAAACCTTTTCGCCCAAGCGACTTCAACGCCGCCCACAGCTCGATTCCGCGGGCGCGCCGTGAGGAGTCGGGTGTTTGGTTCACCGGCTCCCTCCGTGTCCCAGCTTGCAGATAAGCAGCATTCATCGACAACGCCGCCCTCAGCGCCAACGCGTTTCGCACCACCACAATTCCGCAGTCGTAGTTCACGTTGGGCCATTTATGCGCATCTGTGGCCCAGGAGTCGGCCTGCTCAAATCCGTGGGCAAGATGCTTGTATTTTGGCGATGCCAGCGCCCACAGGCCGAATGCCCCATCCACATGAACCCATGCCCCTGCTTCCCTAGCCCGTGCGCAGATCTCCGCAGCCGGATCAAAGCTTCCGGTGTTCACGTTCCCGGCTTGCAGGCACACGATCGTGTTCGGGCTCAGCTTCGGGAGCTTCGAACCAGCCATGCGGCCTTGCGCGTCTGCTTCAACGATCTTGACGCGCTTCCTGCCGAACCCCGCCATGGCCAGCGCTTTCATAATCGAAGCATGCACCTCCTCGCCCACTACAACCTCGATTTCCGGCGCACCGAACATCCCGTCTTCTTCGACGTTCCAGCCGGCGCGCGACAGCAGCGCGTGGCGTGCGGCCACGATCCCGCAGAAGTTGCCAGCTGTGGCGCAACTTACCAGTCCGATCTCGCACTCCGCGGGCAATCCAAGCGCATCGCAGATCCACGATTGCAAGATGTCCTCGAGCTCCGCTGCGATCGGTGACATCACACGCAAGTTCGCGTTCTGGTCCCAAACGTCCGCCAACCAATGAGCACCGGTTGCGGCGGGAAGGGCCCCTCCGTTCACGAAACCGAAGTAACGGCCTCCCGTCGACAAAACAGTCGCTGGCGACCCCACCTCTCCCAGCAAAGCCACCACTTCGGCCGGATCGGTGGGATTCTCTGGAAGGGGTTCGTGCAGGCGGCCAAGAGCTTGGAGTGCCGCTTCGGATGGAGCGACTCTCGCGCTGGAAGTGTCGCTAACGTACTTCGTAGCCAGTTCTGCTGCGAGCCGCAATACGTCGTCCGTTCGCCTGACTTGAGTTGCACTTGGCATCTGCACCCTCGCCTTCATCGATACAAAGACAACAGGTCCGGAGGGAAAGGGTAGGACTACAGAACAGGGAAGGAAAGAGCCGATTTGTCTCTTAGGGCGTTCCTAGCTAATTGCTCCTGCGGAAAGAGGTCCCCGGGGGGGCTTCGGACAGCCTGGGGCACTTGCTAGGAATGTTTCTTACTCACGGCCTCGTCGGAAGCGACTTTGCCGTCGCGGATGTGGATGATGCGATTTGCGTGCTGCGCGATGTCGTTTTCGTGGGTCACGAGGATAATGGTATTCCCCTGCTTGTGGAGATTTTCAAAAAGCGCCATGATCTCTTCGCCGGTCTTTGAATCAAGGTTCCCCGTGGGCTCGTCTCCCAAAACGATCGATGGCGAATTCACCAGCGCGCGCGCAATCGCCACGCGCTGCCTCTGTCCGCCCGAAAGCTCGTTGGGCTTGTGGGTCATGCGGTCCATCAAATCAACACGTTCCAGCGCCTTTTTCGCCTTTTCGATTCGCTCTTCGGCCGGTGTGCCGTTATAAATCAGCGGCAGCTCGACGTTATGCAGCGCCGTCGCGCGGGGCAGTAGATTAAACGTCTGGAACACGAAGCCAATTTCTTTATTCCGGATATAGGCCAGTTCGTCGTCGTCAAGATCGCTTACCAGCCGCCCGGCCAGCCAATACTTGCCCGAGGTCGGCGAATCCAGGCAGCCAATCAGGTTCATCAGCGTTGATTTGCCAGATCCTGACGGTCCCATGATAGCCACGTATTCGCCCTTGCGAATCTCCACGTCCACGCCACTCAGCGCGTGCACCTGCTCCGAACCCATCTCGTAAACCTTCGTCAGTTCCAGCGTTTTGATCACTACGCCCGAAGAAACTAGATTTTCGCGGAAGGATTCCGTCGACGGCGTCTCTACGGGCATTCGCTTCTCCCCTGCTCCTCTGTCTTTCTCAGCTCTGTTGATCTTCTGGCTTCTTCGGCGCGGTGTTGTCCACCTTCACGTCCGACTCCGGCTTGAGCGTGCGCAGTGCCTTGTAACTCCCGGTGACGATCTCGTCGCCCGGCTGCAAACCTTTGGTGATCTCGATATCCGTCACGCCGCTGATTCCGGTCTCCACCGGCCGGAATATCGCTTTTTTGCCATTGACCACAAACACGCCTTGCACTTCGTCCTTCTTCGGTTCCCCTGGTGCGGGGGGCGGCGGCGCCGCCAGCGTCACGTTTGAACTGGAATTCTTCTTGGCATTCTTGGACGCTTCCTCCAGGTCCTTGCGCGTCCGCACTGCCAGCGCCTGGATCGGAATGGCCACCACGTTCTTTCTTTCCGCCGTCTTGATCTTCGCCGTCGTCGAAAGGCCTGGCCGCAGATTGTTCGGGGGACTGTCGAGCGTTACCACCACCTTGAAATCCTTCGCTTCCTGCGTGCTTGTCGTGGTTTGCGTCGTCGCCAGCCCCGAACTGCGGAGCACAGCCTGCGAACCGATCTCCGTTACTTTGCCCTTGAACACTTTCCCCGGCACCGCGTCGATCGTTACGTCGGCGTCCTGGCCAGTCTTGACGTTCACGATGTCCGTCTCATCCACCTTAACTTCCGCCGTCACCACCGACATATCCGAGAGCGTCATCAGGAAACTGCCCTGCGAATTTTGAATGCCCGGCACGACGTATTCACCCACGCGCACCGGTAGATAGCTCACGATTCCATTGATTGGCGACGTATAGGCTGTCTTCTGCAATATATCCTTCGTTCGCACCAGCACCGCTTTGCTCTGATTCACTTGGGAACGCGTCTGTTCCAGTTGGGCCTTCAGGGATTGCACGCGCGCTTTCGACGAATCCGCCGCAGCAATCGCCGCATCATAAGACGTCTTGCGCTGATCGAAGTCCTGCTTTGGAACCAGGCCATCCTTGTACAGCCCCTGTCCACGCTCCCAATCCAGCTTGGCCTTTTCCAGGTTGGCTTGCTGAGACAACAGGTCTGCCTGTGCGGCTTTGTAACTCGCCTCCGCAGCCTGCACTCCAGACTCGGCGGAGTTGGTCGCAGCAGCCTGCGCCTGCACATCCGCGTTTGCCTGGATATTTTCTTGCAGGAGCACGCGGTCACCTTTCTTAATATGATCGCCTTCCTTGACCAGGATCTCCGTGATTCTCCCGAATCCTTGTGCGGTCACGTTCGTATATGTTGTCGGTTTTACTTCTCCCGAGGCCGTCACCTGCGACACCAAATTCTCCTGTGTCGTCACTTTTGCCGTTTGCACGGTCACCACTCCCTTGTTCGCCTGGTTTACGCTGAACAGCACAATTCCGCCCAGCACCGCAGCGGCGCCAACCCCAATTGTCACTTTATGCCAGGTCTTCATGACACGGTTCCCTTTCCATCAACCCCAAGCTCGTTGCGATCACACTGTCCAGCCCATTGTGCGGACCACCCGAACGGGGACACAAGTCTCTGTCTCTCCTGCGGTTGTTCTACCTTACATACGCCTCTGCGAGTCCAAATGTTTCGACGCGATTCTCCGCCTAAGGTCTTGCTCCGCTCGCGCACTTGGGGAGGCGTTCAGGGGGCCGGTTTGGCGCCATCATCGTTTGCGCCGTGAACCACCCGGTTATGGTCGATTCGCACGTCTTCCCCAAAGCTATTTTAGAATTAAATCAACGCAAAGGGAAGAAATCCTATCGATCGGACCAGGCTCTCAACCAGGCACCGGGCCCATTCGACTACCCGTCCGGTTGGATGTGAGAGTCATGTCCAGCGGTCGCATGCGGGTCGTTGTGTTGCTGACATCAAATGCAGTGCCGCCCGCACGTCTGCTTGTTCGATGCTGTGCTATACTCCGGAAACCCCGCGGGAATACACCTGCGGGGACGTCCGCGGAGAGGTGGCAGAGCGGCTGAATGCGGCGGTTTGCTAAACCGTTGTAGGGGCCAAAACTCCTACCGGGGGTTCGAATCCCCCCCTCTCCGCCAGATGTTTCAAAGACTACGCTTGGGCGAGCGCATGGTCGGCGTCCGATTCGCCGGTTCACACTTCCAGCGCGTTTCCGCTCCGAACCCGCCGCATGATTTTCTCCCTTGTAGCGACCTCCTTCTGAAACGGGCGCCTTTCACGCGTCCAGAGTGCGGATCGATTGGGCGTGGCATCTGCTGGCGAGGGCAGCCGTGGTTCCGAACTGCGACCCGATGGGTTAAGTCCTGCGTTTTCTTGCTTCTGCCGAGAGGGAACAGCTTCCCTTAGGCCGCAGCAAATTCCATGTGATTTTAGGGCCAGGAATCAGGAAAGATCACGCGTCTAAGGCAGTCCTATACAACCTCATACGAAAGTACCACGAAAAAACTAACACTTCGGTCCTGTTGCAACACAACTGTCCGCACATTGTCCACGAAGGCCCCCACGGCAAGAATTAGGTCGTGCAATGTCAGATCCCGATCTGACCACGATGATCACAACCAGGCCGGTTTGAACACGAAAGGGACGATGGCGACTCTGGACATTTCCGATATTCTGTCTGCGCGAAGGAAATCGCGTCAAATGACGAGGTCGGCCTTCGCGCGATTACTTGTAGTCCTCACGATCCCTTTCTCCATCCGGTATTTCTACTGGCGGGCCTGGACGACCATGAATCCCGCGGCACGGTGGTTTTTCTATCTGTTTCTCGTGGCGGAGCTGTTGAATTTCCTGGAAGCGCTGCTCTTTTACTTCACCACCTGGAAACCTGTCCATCATGCGAAGCCGGCTCCCTTTCCGGGGCGGACCGTAGACATCTTGGTTGCCACGTACAACGAGCCTCTGTACCTCCTGCGCGAAACTTTGGTGTGCGCGGTCAGCGTTCACTATCCGCACCAGACCTACGTCCTGGATGACGGAAACCGGCCCGAGTTGCGCGCCCTAGCGATCGAACTCGGCTGCAATTACATCAAGCGCGAAAACCGGGCACACGCCAAGGCGGGAAACCTCAATAACGCCCTCCAGCACTCGCACGGCGAATTCATCGTCACATTGGATGCCGACCACGTTCCCATGCCCGACCTCATCGATCAGTTGGTGGGATTCTTCGCCGATCCCAAGGTCGCGGCTGTGCAAACGGCCCAGGACTTTTACAATCTGGACTCCTTCCAACATCTCAGCCAAAAGGAACGGCAACAGGCCTGGCAGCAGCAGGAACTGTTCTTCAGCGTGATCCAGCCTGGCAAAGATGGCTATAACGCGGCGTTCTACTGCGGGAGCCCCGCGATGCTTCGCCGCAAGGCGCTTGAGGAGATCCATGGGTTTGCGACCGAGTCCATCACGGAGGACATGCATACCGGACTGCGCTTGCAGAAAAAGGGCTGGCGGACGATTTATTTCAACCGCACCGTCGCCCGGGGGCTGGCTCCACAAACTTTCATGGGCTTCGCGACGCAGTGGCAGCGCTGGGGACAGGGCGCCATGCAGGTATTGCGGAAGGAGCGCGTACTTTTCGGGAAGGAACTCAGTTTCAGCCAGCGTGTCTGCTACTTTTCGTCCTACTACTACTACTGGATGAGCTTCCAGAAATTTATCTACATGCTGGTTCCTCCCTTCTGTCTGGTAACGGGGCTGTTCCCTCTCGTGGCCGATCCTGCGGTGTTTGCCGCTTATTTCCTGCCGTATTTTGTGATGAACGCACTGGCTTCTTCGGTGTTGCAGGGCGGTGTGGAGAGCTTCGCGTTGAGCGAGCAGTACAACATGATGAAGATCCCCATTCTCATGAAATCCCTCTTCGGACTATTTGGCAGGAATAGGAAATTTTCCGTTACGCCCAAATCCACCGCGGAAGCAGCGCACTGGAGCGACGTTGGGTTGCAGTTAACTCTCCTGGCGACTCTGGTGGCCGGTGTCTTGGTCGGGAGCTTCCGGCTTTTCCGCGCCGACCCTGGCTTTCCTTTCTGGGCCACGCTCGTGAACCTGATTTGGGCTTTTTTCTACGTGCTTCTTTTCTCGCCGGTGGTATGGCGCGCATTAATTCGAAGGGAGCTTCGCGCAGCGTACCGTTTCCCCAGCCCGCTGGATGTCCCCGCGGCATACTCGTTTGTTGGAGACAACGGGCAGCCGGTATCCACACGAGGGTTTGCGCGCAACCTGAACCGCGAAGGATTTTCGATTACTCAGCCGCGCGCGATTCCTCAGGGAACGTTTCTGGAAGTTGAACTCAGCCTGCCGGGCCGGACGATTCACGCACAAGCCCGGGTGATTCGCCATCAAGAATATGCGCACGAGAAGAGCATACGCGTAGCGAATGGCGTGCGATTCGAGCGGATTGATCCCCTGGACCAGGATGAGATTTCCAAATACCTATTCTGGGAGATTGCGCCGCGTCACGGCCAACTGCTGCGGTTGACGCGGACCACACAGAATTTGGAGCCGAACTCTTGAAGTATCGAAAGCATTCCTTGCAAATGCTGGTCTCAATTGCGGCGGTGTTCGCTCTCACAATGACGGCGGGCGCGCAACAACAGCGCCCTCTGGAACGTGCGCGAGCGGAAGCTGCCGGCAAGTTCGCACAAGCGGAAGAAGACTACCGGACAGTCCTGCAAGGTGATCCCGGCAACGCCGAGGCGCTTGGAGGGCTGGCCGAGGCGCTGGAAGCGGCAGGCCACTGGCGCGATGCCATGCCGTTTCTTTCCCATCTGATCGAGATCCAGCCCAATAACTCCTCCCGGCTCCTCCAGCTTGCCCGCATGAAAAGCTGGCAAACGGAAACGCGCCCCGAAGCGCTTACATTGTTTACTCGTGCACTCCGAGAAGACCCGAAGAACGAAGAAATCTTGGTGAGTTACGCTGAGGTTCTCTCTTGGAGCCCGACCACGCGTCCGCAGGCCCAAGGTTTCTATGAGCAGGCATTGCGGCAGAATCCGCGGAATCTCCGTGCCTTGGATGGCAAGGCGCAACTTCTAGCTTGGGGGGGCGAATCCGACCAGGCGCTGGGACTTTATGAGGAGGTCCTATCCACCGACCCGTTAAATGTCGACGCCCTACGAGGCAAAGCAGAGATTCTGAATTGGCGAGGCCGTCATGAAGAAGCGCGGGAGTTGGTCGCGCGGGCGAGGCGGATCGCGCCCGAAGATGAGCGGACCATCACCGAACTAGCGCGGGCAGATTACGGGCTGCACCGCTACGAAGAAGCGCGGCAAGAGATGGCGCAAGTAGGGACACCCGGGCCGGAAACGCAAGACCTTCAGCGAGGAATCAGCCAAGCCCTGGGGACATACGTAGAACTCGGCTATGGCTTGCGGCGGAATCGCCGACGGCTCGACTACGACCAAATGGAGGCGTTGGTTTCAACGCGACTGGGCGCTTCGAACCGTATCGGCCTGCTCTATCAGCCTACATTCTTCCGCACGCAACAACAGGATTTCCATTCCAACTACTTTGCCTTGATGCTGGACTCGGAACCCTCCGAGAAACTCACCACGCACGCCGAAATTGATGGAGAACAGTATTTTGGCGCGCCCGCGCAAGCGGACGGGGCGCTCGATCTGCGCTACCGCGTCCGGCCATCGTTCCAACTCGAAGTCAAAGCGCAACGGGAGATTGTTGACGATTCCTTGCTTTCCACGCGTGGCGAACTTGTGGGCGGCCTGTTCCTCGGCCAGGTTCGCTCGAATTTAGGAATGGTGGGCGGGAGCTATTCGAACCGCGAAAAAAATTACGATGCTTCCCTATCGTACAGCGATGGCACCTACACGGGGCGCAATCTGGACTCGAACCGCAGGTGGAGCTTGGACGCGAACATCGGAAAATCCCTGCACAGTTACCACCCCTATGTGCGCATAGCCTATGGCATGACCTATTTGAGCTTCGATCACGACATGGACTTTCAGCCCGGGGCGGCTCCCTCCAGAGTCACCGGCGGATATTTTAGCCCCACCAAGTATCTGCTGAACTCCGGGCAGATCTTTGTTTCGCACGACTTGGGCCGCCAGGTACGATGGGACGCTGCAGGGACGCTCGGCGTTCAGAATTCAGAAACAACGTTTTCCGCATTCTCCAAAGCGCAATTTGCCTCAACATTCTCAGCGCATTTGATTTGGACGGTAAACCCGAAGAACGAGTTCCGTACGGGGTACGATTTCCTGGACGTGTACAACGCGTTTCACCGGCACTTGTTCCGCGTTTCCTGGCGTCACTATTTCTAATATGTTTACTCAAAGCGTGCTCCCGAATCCCCTGGTAGCTGCGGAGTCTGGTCACCCGCTACCATGGGGAAAACCTCGCTCCATGCGCCATTCCCGCCTATCCGCCATGTGGCTGTCCTTCGCCAAGTATGGCTGGGTTCTCCTGGTGATCCTCGCTGTCGCTTGGTATTTGCGCGCCCGCAACCCTAATTATTCCTCAGCGTTCATGGATGAATCCATTTACATCGTGTACGGGCGGATGTTTCTTGCCGGACAATTCGAGGCTCCACTCGTTCATCCCTTGCATTTCAGCTTTGGCTGGTATCTCTGGCCTGCCATGGCTGCTACGGCGGACCGTATCGGAGGATTGGCTGGAGTTCGCGAATTGGCTGCGGCCCTGAGCGTAGTCACGGTGACGGCCGTTTTCGGATTCGCCCGCCGTTTATTCTCATCTGTTGTCGGACTCGCAGCCGCGGCCGTCTTCGCACTGCTGGGACCCGCCGTGCTTGCTTCGCGAATTGCGACACGCGACGCGGGAGCGGTCTGCTTTTTTGCATTAGGACTATGGCTCTACGTTCGTGCCTGGCAAGAAGAAGAAAGCGGCAGTTGGCTGGCCGCGGCTCTATCTTTTTTTGCCGCCTTTCTGTGCAAGTACCTGGTCGCGCTCTACTTTCCATTCCTGGTGCTGCTCGGGTTGTTCAAGGGCAGGCGTGCCGGTCTTCTATTTGCCTTGCCGCTTTCGCTTCTTTGCGGCAGCTACGGATTTTGGCATGCCCGTGATCTCATGGCTTTACTGAGCTACGCCCGCGCATACGGGTCCCTCAAGGCGCCGGCAGCGGAAGCGTGGAAAATCTATTTCACGGAACGCATCGACTTCTGGCTCCTGCTGCTCCTTTCCCTGGCGGCGTGGAAATCGCGGCGCGGTGCGCCCCGCCGCACCATTCTATTGTTGTGGGCCGGCGCAGGCCTCCTCCCATTATTCCAGTTGTATTCTCGCGCCGATTACGACTACTGGAAGCACGTCAACTACTCCTTCCTATTCCTGACCCCCATCGCGATGGAAGGATTGCTCGGGCTGGTTCGTGGAGCATCCGGCAGGTTTTTTCTGTTTGCAGGCTGCGGAACCGTGGGGGCGCTGGCTATCGTGCTAGGTTGGCAAGGAAATGCCTGGAAAACTGACCAAGCGGTGTTTTGGCCAAACGTGGAGCCCGCCGTTGCCTATTTCGACGGGCGCCTTTCGGCGGAGAGTAACGTCCTTACTGACGACACGGTCCTACGGTACTATCTCCATCCGACGCTCCGCCAATGGCAGATCACTGACCAATACTATTTCCGCTATCAGGATGCGACCGGCGATGCGGCTTATGCTACCGCGGTCCGTGACGGCTACTTTGCTTACATTGCCCTCGATGGGGGCATGGATGATGCTGCCCGCCGGTTGCGCGCCGTGATCCAGCCACAGCTACCCGGCCGCTATGCAGTCCGGCTGAAGATGCCCGATCCAAACGTGCATCAAGACATTGAGATCTATCAACGCCTCGATCTCGCTCAAGCTCCACCGGCCGCCCCCGGCCCGCAAATCGAAATAGTCTTCCCGACTAATCGGGCCATAGTAAAGACCGCCGGGACGCCTGCGGTTCTGCAAGGTGTCACTAGGGGCGCGGGGCCGGGCTGGTTCGTGCTGGTCGATGTCTTTACGAATCGTTGGTATCCACAAGGTGGGAAAGTCTTTCCAGGAGGAGCATACGGCAGTTTTTCTGGACCAATCCAACTCGGAGGCGAGGACAGGCAGCAGTGCGATCACTTGGTGCGGGCCCGGCTCTATGATGACCGTGGACAACGCGAGGCTGTGGCCATGCAGTACGGCATTGCGCGAGCGAACCCGGATGGCAGCTCACCAAACTGCCGCTGAAGAAAACGGCGCCTCTGCGTTTTGCGCTTTTGCCGGATTGATTACATGAGAAAGGTTGACTTAAAGTCGGTGAATAATTGGGCGGTATAATGAAGCTGAACCGAAATGGTACCCGAGTTGTAACTTTTTTACCCTTCGCTGGTGTTCCATTTGGCCGTTTTGGGAGGTTCTGCAAGGGAATTGTTTCTGGTTGATGCAGTTAGTTCTAATCATCGGCCTGGCCCCTGATATGCTGCAATATGGTGCTATCCGGCCAGGGGCAAAAGCTGTTCTTAGCAGCTCTGATGTAGAACTAAGGAAGGCAGTTTCGCTATGCGGCAAATGACGTTCTTGGGCTCAAAGCGAACCCCATCGAACGGCTTTAGTTTGATTGAAGTAGTGGTTGCTTTGGCTGTGATTCTCCTCCTCTCGGCTATAGCCCTGCCCGCATTTCTGAATTCCTACAGGATGTACCAGCTAACCGACGGCGCCACCCAGTTCGCCGGACTACTGAAGTTCACGCGCTATGAAGCCATCCGCCTGAACAAAACCGTGAACTGTCTGGTTCAGCAGGTGGCCTCGGTTCCGCCGGTAACGAATATTTGGGCGGATTCGGATGTGGACGGCGTCGAGGACCCCAATGAAAAACAACTTGTATTCAGCGGCGCCGTAAACCTCGTTCCGGCGGCCGCTGTACCCGGCGCCGCGGGCCTGGCTGCGGCAGCGAATGTCCCCGTGCTCACCACTCTCCCGTTAGCCGCCGGCGTCGTCCCTTTTGATCAGCGCGGCGCCGGGAATCCGGCGTTTGTCTACGTGTTCTATCTCAGCAACCTGGGTGATCCGAGTGTCGGCGCGCGCGCTGTGATCGTGTTTCCCTCCGGCTCCGTGCAGATCTGGAAAGCCGACTCCGTCGGAAATTGGGTATCGATCGGCTAGCAAAGAGAGAAATAGTATGCCAGACCAAATTCGAAACAATCACACGAAACAAACCGGCTTCACCCTTGTCGAGGTCTTGGTCGCCATGCTTGTGCTGATGGTCGGCTTGATCGCTGTAGCGCAGCTCGTGCCCATGGCGGTCCGCTTGAACTCCGGGAATCGTGGTGACTCCACCGCCATGGCCTTCGCTCAGAGGGAATTGGATGCCTTGATCGAACAGCCCATTAGTAACCTCACGTTTTCCGACCCGAACGGAGTTCATTGCCCCCTGCTTGCCGTCTGCAACCTGGGTGATCCCGCGCAGCCTAAGGTGCTCGTCGGCAGCCCCGTTTTGATGGTCAACAACAGGCCTCAGATTAACTTCGGTGTCGCTCAAGTGCCGGGCTACAGTTTTAACTACACGGATCCCAACGATCCTTACGCCATCACCTACGACATGCGCTGGGCCGTCATCACCTATTCGAACGCAGGAAATCCCAATGCCAAGCGATTCATCCTGGGTGCTCTGCGGCGAAGCAACAATGCTGCGTTTCTGCCTGTGACTCTCGACACCATGGTGGAAAAATGACGCGCCTTAGAACACCGAAAAAGCAGGCAGGGTTCACGCTTATGGAACTCATGGTCTCCGTGGCCATCTTCATGTTGATCTGCGGAGCGATATTCGAACTGATGGGAACGACCCAGAACCGTTTCCGGACCGAATCGCAGGTTTTGAGCGCATTCGAAGAGGCCCGGCTGGGTCTGGATCAGATTGTGCGCGACGTCAACGATTCGGGTTATCCCCCCCAGAATCACTTTTCCGGTGCGGCTGCTGCCTCTACTTATGCCGCCTCGCCCATCGCCTGGAGCCCCAGTTACGCGCCCGCCACTCCCTGTCTGATCGGTACCGCGGGCGGTGGCACGTGTGCCAGCCCCGGGGATTTTGACCTAATCGTTGAGGGCGACGTGGACGGTACAGGCGTGCAATGGATTCGCTACCAATTGCCGCCCGGGAGCACAACGCTGATGCGCGGTGCGATCCCCAAGGGTCCGGCGGGCACCGATCCGGTCACAGCTACTGCTGGCGCGATGCTCCCTTACGTTCTGAACGTAATGAACAACGCCCCGCCCGCGCAGATCGCGCAATTCCAGGCCGCTTTTCCGGCTGTGTTTCCCGGCGGGATTCCTCAACCGCTGTTTCAATTTACGTGTGATACGCCGACCGGGCCGGTGCTCTGCCAGAACGCGGGGGGAAGCAACTCTCCTGCCAATGTCCGCGACGTGGATATCACGCTGATCGTCATGACGCCCCAGCGGGACGCGCAGACCAACCAGATACATCTAGTGGAGTTGAACGGACGCGGCCATCGCGTCAACCCGAACAAGTAACGGAGACCGCCACGAACAAAGTTTGCAAACTCGCGCCGAAGCGTTCCGAAGCAGGCGTCGCTTTGCTCATTGCCATGTTCGCCGTCTTGCTGGTCAGTCTCGCTGCCATCTCTTTGATCCTGTCCGCCGGCACGGAAAGCTCTCTCGCAGGTAACTACCGATCCTCCGCGAGCGCTTATTACGCCGCCTCGGCGGGCCTGGAAGAGGCGCGCGGGCGCCTTCTGTCGAAGAATCCGGATTTCTTCAACAACACCGTCGCCAACTTCATCCCTACTGCCGGCACGCCTCTCCTTGCCGTCGGCCAGGTGCGCTACGTCACTAATCCGGTTGCTGCGGAAAATGTTTTGGCGGTCTACCCGGACACCCAGTACGACACCGAGTTCGGCGCGGGGGCCCTTGCTGCCGCAACCGGTGCCGGAAATGTGAAAACCATCCCCTCGGTCTCTACCGTGACGTCGGGCGGCACCACCTATCAGGGCCCCCTTTTCAAGTGGGTCCGCATTAACCCCGCTACGGAAAAATCGATCGGCGTCGACGTGGATGGCGACGGCTTGGCAAACAATAACGCGATTCCTCTCTACTACGACCCCGCGCACTTGGACGCTGGCGGCAATCCCGACCCAAGTCTCATTGTCTCCGCGGCTCCGCCCGCTACCGCATATCAGGTTTTCGAGGTCACTTCCTTGGCCGTTCTTCCTAACGGCAGCCAGAAGCTATTGCAATACGTGGTGACCCCGGCGACTTTGAATCTGAAGTTTCCCTCCGCACTGACGCTGAACAGCAATAACGCCTCGATGCATGGAGGGAGCTCGAATGGTTACCAAATCAATGGGCAGGACCAGTGCAATGCAGCGGCGCCTCCTTTGCCGGCGATTGGGTACGATGGCGGTGGCGCCACGAATTACAACAACATCAAAAGCGGCCTTCCGCATCCGGATAACTATATCGGCGCTGGGGCTGCTCCACCGAATCCCAGCATAGTGAATGTCGCCGGCACTCTTTCTCCCAACCTGCAAACTCCCGCAAGCCTCGATGCGCTGGTGCAGCTCATCTCCCAGAATGCAGATAAGGTCATTACGCCCGCAGTGGGCACTCACGCCGATCCCGGCGATTTACCGGCGGGCATGTCTCCGGCCAACCCGGTGACAGTGGTTGTCAACGGGGACTACCGTCAGTCCGGCATCTTCACGGGCTATGGGCTCCTCGTGGTAACCGGAAATTTCAAATTCAGCGCAGACTCCGGTTGGAGAGGGATCATCCTCGTGATCGGACAGGGCACGGTGAACGGTGAAGACTTCGGAGGCAATGAGTTTGACGGCGCTATTTTCGTGGCCAAGACACGAGACGCGGCTGGGACTGAGCTTGCGGCCCTGGGGCAAGCTACCTTTGCCATTACCGTAGGCGATGGCGGAGGCAGCGGGATCAACTACAACAGTTGCTGGGTCAATTCAGTGCAGGCGAAACAGACCTACAGTGCTCTGTCTTTCCGCGAGATTGGACAGTAAGCGAATACGCGAGATGAAAAAGAAGACTTGCTTTCGAAAATTCATTACCGCGGGCGTGGTTCTCGCGGGCGCATTCCTTTTCCCTCTCCAATCCACGTTGCCCCCTGCTGCCGCCCAGGACCCACAGCCGCCACCTCCTGCTGCTGCCCAAGACCCGCAGCCGCCACCTCCACCTCCTGCTGCCACCCAAGACCCACAGCCGCCACCTCCTGCTGCCGCCCAAGACCCACAGCCGCCTCCTCCTGCTGCCACCCAAGACCCGCAGCCGCCTCCTCCTGCTGCCGCCCAAGACCCGCAGCCGCCTCCTCCTGCTGCCGCCCAAGACCCGCAGCCGCCTCCTCCTGCTACCGCCCAAGACCCGCAGCCGCCTCCTCCTGCTGCCGCCCAAGACCCGCAGCCGCCTCCTCCTGCTGCCGCCCAAGACCCGCAGCCGCCACCCCTTGCTGCTGCGCAGGAGCCGCAACCACCGCCCGCGAAAGTCAAAAAGGTCTGGACGAACGACGAACTGGAATCCTCGCGTCCGCCCATGGATCAATATTTGGCTGACAAAGAGGCGCGGGAGGCCGCCTCCGCAGCACAAGCCGCTGCTGATGCAATTCCTTCTGAACAGCTTCCACTAGAGATCAAGATGCCCGCCACGGTTGCGAAAACCCGGCGGGCGATCGACGACACGCTTCAGGACATAAATGACGAAAAAGGGGCAATCGATCGATTGAACAAAGAACTCGAATCAGCGCCGGAAGAACAGAAAACTGGGATTCAGAGAGAGCTAGACCGCCACACGATTGGCGTACAAACTTCTCAGAAGGAAATGAAAGCCTTACAGGATCACCTTAAACGGCTGAACAGCAAGTCTCCGGGCGAAAACCCAGCGGATTCAGGCAAACTGCCGTTTGAATAGAACCTCCTGAAATTGCCAGCCTGTTGCATTGCCGGTAGCAAGGTCGGTGCGACCCAAGTATCTTCAGGGATCCAGTTGTTTATTCCGCCGAGAACTTTTGCACACCGATTCCCACCGTTGACTCCCCAGCGTCACTGGCCTAACATGCACAACGAATCGGAGCGCCTGCCGGCACGAGGCCGCCATGATTCTGAGCATTGCAAGCAAGCATCTTGATCCGGACATCGCCGTTCTGGAAATGGCCGGACGGATCTGCCTGGGAAGCGCCAGCCAGCAGGTGGAATGGTCTCTCGCGGATTTACTCAAACAGAACCACAGGAAGATCGTTTTCGATCTCTCGGGCGTCACCGTCTTGGACAGCACAGGTGTGGGAATTATCGTGATGTGCTACGCAAAGGTGAAAAAGGCTGGAGGGAACCTCCGCATCGCCGGCGCAAATGGCATGGTCGAGGAAACTCTGCAGATGACCAACGTTGACAAGATCATGTCGTTCTACCCGTCGCTCGCCGAAGCCGCCCAAAATTTCCAACTCGCATAGCGAACTGACCCGCTAAACTCATCACCAATGATCAGGAATGCTTTCTCATCCCAATCCCGATTCCAAGGCCGTCCGCAAAAACCCTTTGCTCTATTCCTCGATTGCCATCGGAATCGCCCTGCTCTATGTCGGCTGGATCTTCTTTTCGCGCTGGCAAGTGAACCGCGCCGTCGAGCAAAAAACGAAACAGGAAAGGACGCAAGAACAACGGGAGAATGATCGCGCTGCCCTTGAGCTGATGGGCGGCAAGGCGCTTGCTATTCAGATGTTCTACGCCAGCCCTGGCGCCATCCACCGTGGAGAATCGACCCGGCTCTGTTACGGCGTTGCCAACGCGAAGACGGTGAAGCTCGAACCTCAATCCAATCCTGTCTGGCCTTCTCTTTCTCGCTGCGTTGAAGTCGCCCCCGTCAAGACCATCACTTACACGCTGACCATCGAAGACGCCCAGGGCAACACTAAGTCGCAAACTCTGGAGGTCAAAGTTCACTGACTAAGGGAAACCTCCTGTGGTGTGCTGGGCTTTTTTGTCTATTCCCCTGTCCTGATCCGGAGATATCTCCCCGGTAAATCCCAAGGCCTCCCCTTGTGGCCGCAATTCACCCACATCTATTATAATGATGACTTGCGCGGGGTCCGGCGGGCCATCCTGTAAACGCGGACTCCGCGAATATTTTTGGTAACTCGTTCCAGGTGAACGACAACCATGTCCGACCCGCTCAAGAAAATTAAGCACAAGCTGCAGGAAGAGATTAAAGCGCTCGAGCACGAGCTCAGCGTTGAGCTTCCCAAGGAGATCGCCGTTGCCCGCGCCCACGGCGACCTCTCCGAAAATGCCGAATTCAAGTTCGCCAAGGAGCGCCAAGGCTACGTCAACGCCCGCATCGGGCAGCTCAAGAAGCGCATGGGCGATCTCGGCATGCTTAATTTGAGCAACATTCCCAAAGACCGCGCCGGCTATGGCTCCCGCATCATCGTGCTTGACGTGCATCGGGAGGTGAAGATCGAGTACAAGCTCGTCAGCACCGAGGAAGTCGACGCCGAAAAAGGCCATATTTCCACGACTTCACCGATCGGCAAAGCGCTGCTCAACCGCAAGGTCGGCGACGAAGTTCATGTTGCCACTCCGGCGGGGAAAAAAGAATTCGAAGTCGTCCGGCTCATCACCATCCACGACGACGAGTAACCCATCGGCTATTCCAGAGGTCCAGTGATTCGCGCTGCTCTTCGCGCGGTCTTCTATGAAACCTTCTTTGATTGTCCACGGCGGCGCATGGGATATTCCCGACGAAGCCGTCGAAGCCTGCAAATCCGGCTGTCACCGCGCTCTGACCGCGGGATGGTCTATTCTCGCCAGCGGCGGCTCCGCCCTCGACGCGGTTGAAGCCGCCATCGTCGTCCTCGAAGACGAGCCTGTCTTCGACGCCGGTTTCGGTTCTCATCTCAATCTCGACGGCCGCGTGGAGTGCGATGCCATCGTCATGGATGGTGCCACGCTTCGTGCTGGCGCCGCCGCAGCATTGCAGCGCATTCGGAACCCCATTCGCTTGGCTCGCGTTGTCCTGGAAAAGTGTCCGCACATGATGCTCGTCGCCGAAGGCGCGGAACGCTTCGCAAAAGAGCACGGAGTCCAGCTCTGCGCACCGGAAGAGCTCGTCAGCCCAGCCGAACGCGAAGCTTGGTCACATTGCAGGGAAGACAAGCACGCCGCTTCACATCATCGCGGCCACGAGCAAGGCACCGTCGGCGCCGTCGCTATGGACCGCAACGGCCGCATTTTCGCCGCCACTTCGACCGGCGGCACTTGTTGCAAACTTCCCGGCCGCGTCGGTGATTCGCCTCTTATCGGCTGCGGCTGTTACGCCGATGCCGAAGCTGGAGGCGTCTCCTGCACCGGCCACGGCGAAGCCATCATGAAAATCGTCATGGCCAAAACCGCCGTCGATCTTCTCCGCCGACCTGCAACTTGCGTTGACCCCTCTGACACCGAATCCTGCGATGACTCGGCGGCCTATCTCGCCGCCCGCGATGCCGTCCACCTTCTCGCCAAACGCACCCACGCCACGGGCGGACTCATTCTCCTCGACCGCCACGGCAATCCCGCCTTCGCCTTCAACACGCCCCGCATGGCCTATGGTTGCGTCGCCCCCGACGGCACCTTCGTCACCTCGGTTTAAGTGCTCGTTGGGAAACTCCGATGGGTGCCATTCCGCGGCCTCCCGATCGTTCGACGAAGGGAGCGATGCGAAGGGACAGCGCGCCCGGCTTTCGTTTATCCTGTTATTTCCCGCGAGGATTTCGCTGATGAAAATGTCCCGCCGTCTTTGGCTTCGACTCTCGCTTTCGCTCGCCGTTCTTTGCGGGCTGCTCTTCTCTCCGTCTGCCCAGGCGCAGGAACAGCCTTCGCGCCCCGCCGTCATTCTCATCTCCATCGACGGCCTCAAGCCGGAATACGTTCTCGATGCCGATGCCCACGGTCTGAAGATCCCGAATCTTCGCCGCTTCCTCCGCGAAGGCGCGTACTCCACCGGCGTTCACGGTGTCGTTCCCACCGTCACCTATCCGAGCCACACCACGCTCATCACCGGTGTCTCTCCCGCCAAGCACGGCATTTACGCCAACAATACGTTCGATCCGCTCCGCAAGAACTATGGCGGCTGGTATTGGTACGCCGAGGACATTAAAGTTCCCACACTCTGGGACGCTGCCGCCGATGCCGGCCTCGCGACCGCCAACGTTCACTGGCCCGTCAGCGTCGCCGCGCGCATCACTTACAATCTTCCGCAGTACTGGCGCGCCGGTACGCCCGACGACCGCAAACTTCTCCGCATCCTCGCTACACCAGGTCTTCTCGATGCGCTCGAAAAAGACCTCGGCCCCTACGCCGACGGCATCGACGAATCCCTCACCGGCGACGAGAACCGCGCGAAATTTGCCGCGCGCCTGCTCGAGCTCAAGCATCCCGCGTTCACGACCATCTATCTGACCGCCCTCGATCATGAACAGCACGACTCCGGCCCCTTCAGCGCGCAGAGTAACGCCACCCTCGAACGCATCGACGCCGCTCTCTCCGCCATTCTCGATTCCGTCAAACGCACGTACGGCGATCGCGCCGTCGTCTGCGTCGTTTCCGATCACGGCTTCGTCTCCACCGACAAAGCCTTCAATCTTGGCGTGGCTTTCCGCAACGCCGGCCTCATCGAATTCGGCCCGGCTGACCGCTCTGCCTTCGCGCCCTCCAGGGAGCCGATCAAATCCTGGAAAGCCATGATCTGGGGCGCCGGAGGCTCTGCTGCCGTCGTCCTTCACGACAAAAACGACGCCGCCACAAAATCGAAAGTCGCCGATCTCCTCGCCAAGCTCGCCGCCGATCCCGCCAACGGCATCGAGCGAATCGTCCCCGAAGTCGAACTCCACGCCCGTGGCGGTTTTCCCGGCGCCGCGTTCCTCGTTGCTCTGCGCCCCGGCTTCGTCACCGGCGACGCCGTTTCCGGCAACATCGTCACTCCATCCGGCAGTTTGCACGGCATGCACGGCTATTGGCCCGATCTCCCCGAAATGAATGCCTCTTTTTTCATTCTCGGCCCCGGCATCCCCGCCGCGCGCTCTCTCGGCCTCATCGAGATGCGCGCCATCGCGCCGACGCTCGCGCAAATCCTCGGCCTCCACCTCCCCGCCGCGGAGGTACGGTCTTTGCATCTCGAATGAATTTATGGGCCGCTTGCACTTCTATAAGGAAGGAATTCGTCTCGGGATGGAGTGCTGCCTTGTCCTAAGCATCGCGGAGGGCGACCGAGAGGCTATCTTTTGCCGCGTTTTCGTACAGGTTAAGGATTGACCCAGCGCGCTTGAGCAATTCCGCCGGCAGCTCGCCGGGTTGATAGTCAACCCATCCTGTCGTGTATCCCAGGACGATGTTATGACCTGCGCATTTCATTTCCAAAGCACCCAGGCGGTCTAATACCACTTTGGCTTCGCCTAAGTTACATTCCGGCAGCACCAGCAAGAAATCGTCGCTGCCCAAGCGCACCGCAAAATCCGAACCGCGGCTCGCCTCTCTCAGACGCCTGGCGAACTCTTTCAACACCTCGTCCGTTGCGACCTTGCCATAACGCGCAGTGAGTTTCGCGAAATCGTCCAGATGAAGCGTGGCGACGCTCAACGCCGTGTTCTGCCGCCGCGCGCGGGCTATCTCTTTTCCCAGCGGGTGCTCGATGGAAGATCGCGTGTACAAGCCCGTGACCGCGTCCAGCGCGGAGCCGTCTTGAACTTCCTGTGCGTTTCCTTCTGACTTGCCGTTCTGCCCCGTAATTTCCCTTCGCAGACGGCGGAACGACCACTGCCGGTACATCATCCAGGTGTTGAAGAGAAGAAGCAGGCACAAGATCCCCCAGCGGGCCTGATCGGAACGTATCTCGTAAAAATGCTCGCTGTGAAGGAAGAAAGAGCGGAATGAGGAGAGCAGAAAGGCCACCGCCGAAAGCACGGTTACGGAACACGCCGACAGCCAGAGCCACCACTCGCGTCGTCCGAGTTGCCGCAGACCCGATTCCGTCTGCTGCGCGAGGTAAACCCCAGACCCCTCGAGCGGAGAGGGATTCGCCTTGCTCCTGCGAAGACCGAATAGGGATTGCATGTTTCTTATCGGAAGACCAATACACAATCACTTTAGTGTATTGCTGCAAAATCAGGCAACTTCCAAATGGTACAGGCTCGTTCACTTCAAGAACCTGTCCCCAGGGGCAGTTTGTCTCTTGTCTCTGTAGGGGTCGGGAGGGTGTCATCTTGCCACGCCTGTCATCTGCGTTTGGCGTCTATCCCGCCTGCCCCGACCTTGTCGGGGACTTCCGTCCGGGCATCCCGGTTGATTCCATGGAGCCAAGACAGCCCGGAGCGCGGGGCTTGACTTCCCCGATGCGCGGGAGCAGAATCCCCGGCGCAGTGCCTTTTTGTTCATGCCCCGCTCCAGATAGTTCCTGCAAAGGCGCCAACCCCACCTGATGCGCTCCCAGGTGGACCACTTCAACCAAGGAGGTACCATGTATTCGCGCATCATCAACTGCATGATAGATACCGCCAAGCTGAACGATTTCAGGAAGGCTCTCAACGAGCAGTTCCTTCCTCAGATTCAATCTCAGCCTGGCTTTGTGGATAACATTGAATCTCTGGATCCGGCTACTGGCCAATTCTCCTGCATGACGTTGTGGAAGACCGCTGTGGATGTGGAGAATTACAACAATGGCCTTTTCCTGGAAGTTGCGTCGAAACTTTCACCGCTGATGAAGGGAAGCCCGAATATTCAGACGCTGCCCGTGGAGAACTCTTCCGTGCACCACGTCAAGGCGGGGAAGGCCGCAGCGTGAAGGTTTGACAAGGCCCGGTTTCACATAGGCCCCTTTGACATACGCGAGGGACGCCCGCCGAGCGGATCCCGGGATATGGTGTACCCGGTCGGTGCCACACACGATAAATCCCAAGACGACTTGAGCTGCGCGTGAATTGCTCTTGCCGCTGCCTTCTGACCCATAGCCTGGAGCGGGCCTGCTCGCCGTGGCGAGCCGAAAAGCAGTACCGTTGCTAAAAAAGTTCGCCGCGCGCGAACGGGGCACTCACCTATGGGCGAAAAATCTTCCGATTCTTTTGTCGCGCCGCTTCGAGGTCATCGGCTTCTTTCTTCTGACGATCGGCTTCTCTTTGCGGGCCTGCCTGCTCCTCCAGTTTCACAGCTTTGGCAATTGCCTCGTCGGCTTCTGCATTCAACCGCGTGGAATAAAAGGCAAGCTCAAAGTCATTTGAGAAAGAGGAACGATGAAGACTCAAAGAGTATTGCGAATCTTCCCAAAGAGCGATGACCTTCTCTTCTGAATCCCGTCGTTCGTTCGTCGATATGTTGATCTCTGCGGTAGAGATTGCCGGTGGGCCGTACTTGGCCGAGATCGACTGCACCATGTCCTCTGCAGTAAGTCCTGCAATGGCGCCCTGATCGTAGGTTACCGAAATCCTGTAGAGCTCGCCGTTGTAGAAAGAGAAGAGAATCTGCTGCACGGTATCGGATTGAAAAGATGTTCCGGGGAGGTTCGGCGGCCACCACGTCAGTTCCTGAATCAACGCTGGATGCTGGTGAGTCATCTTTATATCGGCCATCTTCTGGTCAGTATGCTCCAACACTCTGGTCAAGCTCATTCCAAGGGTAAAGTGCCGATACTTGGAAAGATCCTGCGCACAGAGCAAGGGAGTCGAAAGGAGCAGGACAACAAGACAAAGAATTGAATTGTGAATCGTTTTCATTTTCATATCTCCTACGAAACTCTTAGGAACTCGAAATTGCAGCGACATAGTGCGTCGCAACGTTGTCACCTTGGCGCCCTTGCTCACCGCTTCCGAGTCCAAATTCTGCCGCCGGCGCAACAGGGGCTTTCAAATGAGAATCCCTCGCAGCAGCCAGGTACATGCCTTCCTGGATATGCCGGGAGTGAGCGAAGACTTTGAGGTAAGGCACACCGAGGAAACGCTTCGAAACAACTTTCGCGATTTCCAGAGAGTTAAACTTCTGCCCCGTTCGTTTCGCCAGGATCTGCTTGACTGCCCTCCGGAGGGCCTCTACTCCTGCACGGCCCACGACAGTTGCCTTTATTTCACCAGCCAGGTAAAAGAAATTCCAGTCGGCCTCGTCAATTTTTCGGCCAAGTCCGTACCCATCGAGATTCCTGACGGCTCTCCAGCCCGGCAAGAAGGCATCACTTTCTACTGGCAGACCTGTCGGCAAGAGTGTGCCTTCTTTGATCAGGATGGTCCCCGTCTTGATTGTGTTTAGCATTTGAGCTTTCCTCGGCGTCTATCCGGGTGCATTGTGGTTGTTTTGGCCAAGGGCCAATTCCAGATAACCCCATTTAGTTTAGATTACCCCATGACTCCCTCAGTCAGTTAACCATAATGGGTAAATTAACTTGACTTGTCAAGCAGAATATGAGATTATCCTTAGCGATTAAGCAAATACAGTTAATCTTGGAGCGCCCGTGGATGTTTGCCTAGCGATGAAACAGCGGCTGGAAGAATTAGGCCTTGAGCAAAGAGACCTGGCTGCTGCCGCCGAAGTGACAGAGTCCTACATTTCTCAGCTGCTGACCCGGAAAAAACTGCCCCCCGCGCCTGGCCGAACCGACATTTACGACAAGATCGGAAAGTTCCTGAAACTTCCGAGCGGTAAACTTGCGAAGCTGGCTGAGCACCAGCGCAAGGAAGAATTGAAGAGAAACCTGGTGGACCCACCCGCGCCCTTGTTCAAAGAAGTTCGCGAGTTGATTCTCAGCAAGTGCCGGCGCAATAAAGAAAAAGAAACACGCGCGATTTTTGAGAAGCAACCGTTTGGTGAACTCGAACGCCTCGTCACACAAAAGCTTCTGGACGTGGTCAAAAGAGTCGCGAAAGGCGAATTGGAAAGCGAGACCTGGCTCCGCTCAGTGGCTCGCCTCGGCGGGCGAAGTTATGAAGCGATGCGGGTCAACATCCTCGAGTTCCTGGACACGGATGCCTTCAACGTGTCAGCCGAGAACTGCGTTTCCTTCCTGGATCCGCTCATCGAATCCTGGGATATCGACCTCGCGACCTTTGGTATGGAAATCGTCTTGAATCGGAGACTTATTCCGGGGTACGCGAAAAAAATTGAGTTTGTCGAAAGGGAACTTTCCCAACCTGAGGAAGAGGCGGGGCTCAAGGAATTCCTTCGGTACCAGTCCGTGAACGGTGATGCGACCGAAGAGGAAATCGAGTTTTTAAAGAAGCTGAGGTTTAACGGGAAGCGCCCGACTCCGCTTTATTATTACCGGGAATTGCAGAGCCTCAGAGACCCGCTCCATTTTCACGCGCCCATGACCCAGACCGTTCAAAAGAAAACGCTGGGCCAGTCCCAGCCGAAAGGGTCAGTCGCCCCGATGCATACCTATTTGGAGGCGAATGGCATTGAGAAACAACTGCAGCTTGACGGCAGGAAAAGGGCGATGCAACGGTGGGCGGGAAACACAGGCAGGCGGGGCAAAAAACAAAAGGCCAAGTCGTAGAAAACTTCGCCGACCAGAACAAAGAGGTGCTTATGAAAGCTCTCCCGAAAGGGCAATATATCAAGCATTTCCAATACGGCCTGGGAGTCATCACGGAATCGAACGAACAACGCACCTCCATCGATTTCGATATTCATGGAATGAAGAGATTCGTCACCAGCCTGATGGCGGTTGATCCGGCCGAAGGAACACCTCCAAAACGCTCGCGCCGGAAGCGCAGCAAGAAACCCATAGCTATACCTCTGCCCGCGGCAACTGCAGGCGCCCTATGATCGAGAGCGTTAACGTCCAGTACGTTGGCTTCGAGGCGAAAGCGCTCGTGCGTGAGTACAATTTCCTCGTGCGACAAGCCTCGAGCGGGACCCGCGAATTTACACTAGCAATTGTGAACGAGGCATTTAGTTCCCGCCGCGTCCGCTATCAAGACGCTCCCGACATCTGTTCAGGTAAGCTCCACCGTGAGCTAACTGCTTATGGAAACCATCCCCCGCAAACACACTACCGGATTAGCGAACTAGAGCTGGACGAGTACCGCGCCTCCCACGCACCGAGGGCCCCTCACGGCTTCTATCCGCGAAAACCCACACCGTAGCTCTAGCCATGTGACCACGCGCATTTCCCTACCCCGTTCCTGAAGAAACCGGACGAATCGCGCGAATGACGCGCAAGCCCTTCGAGGCAACGAATTTGACCCTGCCCGCTTCTGCTTCTACCATTACCCCGGCACGCCGCTTCCGGCCGCCGCGTCTGGGAACGAGCAACGGATGAAAACAAAATCGTTCTGCCTCACACTCTGCTGCCTGCTTCCGTTCACCGCGGCGGCTGCGCAAACCCCCGACTATATCCTCGACAAGGTCCTCGCCGCTCGCGGCACCCTTGACAAAATTCACGCCGTCCAGGCCGAACGCGTCTCCGGCCACATTTCCTTCGGCCCGGATGCCGAAGGTCCCTTTGTCGTCGAGCTCAAGCGCCCCCGTAAAATGCACATGGAGTTCACCATCCAGGGCAGCACCACGGTCCGCGTGTACGACGGCAAATCCGCCGGCTGGGCCAACAATCCCTTCGCGGGAAAGAACAATCCGGAACCCATGACCGAGGAGGAACTGAAAAACATTTCCGAGGAATCCGATTTCGACGGGCCACTGGTGGACTACAAAACCAAAGGCAACCAGATTGAGCTTGTGGGCAAGGACAAAGTGGAAGGGAAAGAGGTCTACCGGCTAAAACTTACCACCAAGAACGGCGCCGTCCGATTTTATCTCTTCGACAGCGAAGCTTTCCTTCTGCTCAAATGGGAAGGCAAACGCAAGTACAAGGACGAAGAATTGCCCGTCCAATCTTTTTTCCGCGATTATCGCGATGTTGGCGGCTTGCAGTTTGCGTTTGAAATCGATTCCGGCGCTTCCGCCGAAGAGATCAACCAAAAGATCTTCATCGATAAGATCGAAATCGATCCTGAGATCAGCGATTCGCGTTTCTTCAAACCCGAACCCCGGCCCGTGCCCTCAGCCGCGCCGTCCGCTCCCGCCTCACCCGCGCCCGCCCAAGGTGAAACGCGCCCCGCCGACCCGCCCGCAGCTTCCCTGGCCGCGCCTGCTGGCGCGCCTTCGCGCTGAATTTGCGCTTAACCATTGGTGGAGAGCATGGCGGCCAATTTTGTTGTATCGTCCGCGTCCCACGCTCTTCAAAAAAATTGACTGCCGGAGTCTGGTTCTTACATAGTTAGAGATGGTACATTGATGGAGTGAAATCACTGGAGCATCGCTAGAAAGCAGCACTTATAACGACTGTTTATGCGCTTGTTCACTCATAAGAATAGCTCGGTACGAAAGGCTTCTGGCGTGGCTTTTCTATTTTGCTGTTCTGTCATTGGTCTGGCCAGCCCCACGGAGGCCGTGGCCACTTCGCCACAAAGCGCAGGCACTTCTTCTGCGGGAGTGAACTCGCCTTTTGCCATTGCCGATTTCGATGGTGACCGAAAGCCTGACTTGGCCACCGTGGAAGTCGAACGGGTCGATTCCTCCTCGAAGATACGCTACTCGATTCGCTTCCAACTCTCCACAGGCGTCGCGCAAGCCATTGGAGTGACTGCACCAGCCGGCGGGCTCCATATCGTGCCCGGCGATGTAAATGGCGACAATGCCCTTGATTTGCTCATCAGCACGGCCTGGCTGCACCAACCGGTGGCTGTTCTCTTGAACGATGGCCACGGCAACTTTACGCTTTCTGACCCGACGGCGTTCCAGGGAGTCATTTGGGATCCTGAATCGTCGTGGACTCTAGCGCGCGTCGAAATTAGGGACGCTGCTGCCGCGGTTCTCTCACGCAACTTCTCGGGAGATTGCTGGGAGAGCGAGGGCGTATCTTTGCCGCGGCAGTTGCCCGGCCTGCCGGCTTCCCTCGTTTCTCATCCTCCGGTTTTCTCTGTAGTTTTCTCCATTCTTGGCCGAGCTCCACCCGCTGTTGTCGTTTCAGCTTAAATCTTGGGTTCCTAAACCCCTAAACTGGCGCACTCGCTGCCGCCCATAAAGCTCGATAAATCTGCGGCCGCCAGCCGAGAGCTACGCTCTCTCTTCCAGATGCCGCGCCACATCTTGTTAGGTGCGTGCACAAATTTGCGGGTTCCCGGCAAGAAAGGTAGGGAGGTTTCATGAAGGGTTTATTGAGGCGTCTGTTCCTTGGGATCTTGCTGTCCGCAACCTGGGCGCAAAGTGGTTTCGCTCAAACGGCGCTGACCTGGCAAGAGGTTCGGCAGAAATTCGAGGCCGCGAACCCGACTCTTCGAGCGGGGCAAATTGGGATCGACGAGTCGAAGGCGCAAGAGATCACGGCATTTCTTCGTCCCAATCCAAATTTCACGCTGTCGGCGGATGGGACGCAGATCACTCCTCGTAAGGGAGTCTGGCGGCCGTTGGCTGGAACGTATGAAACACCGGGGGTCAGCTATTTGCACGAACGACGGCATAAACGGGAACTCCGGCTGGAAAGCGCGCAGAAAGCCACCGGAATCGCGGTTTCGAGCCAGACGGACCTAGAAAGAAATCTCCTTTTCAATCTGCGCC
>Ga0307477_10000115_pt1 | contig 117356 bp, 92 predicted proteins | sample atmos_gasesECM2C_FD_203316 | JGI IMG/M metagenome (GOLD analysis project Ga0307477, IMG submission 203316) | Hardwood forest soil microbial communities from Morgan-Monroe State Forest, Indiana, United States - atmos_gasesECM2C_515 | ecosystem: Environmental > Terrestrial > Soil > Temperate... | reverse complement strand
GGCCAGTAACGCCACCTCACCGCAGGTGAACGCGGTGGGGGTATCGGGCGGAGGCTCGGCTTCTGCCAACACCACGGACTCCACGGTAATCACGGCAAATCCGCCGGTGCTGGGCATCAGCAAGAGTCACACGGGGAGCTTCACGCAGGGGCAGCCCGGCACGTACACGGTGACGGTGTTCAACACGGCCGGGGCCGGCCCGAGCAGCGGGCTGGTGACGGTGACCGAGACGCTCCCTGTGGGCATGACGCTGGGGTCCATGGCCGGAGCGGGTTGGAGTTGTGTGGCCATCGCCTGCACGCGCAGCGATGCGCTGAACGGCGGGAACAGTTACCCAGCCATCAGCGTCACGGTGAACGTGGCCAGTAATGCCACCTCACCGCAGGTGAACGCGGTGGGGGTATCGGGCGGAGGATCGGCTTCTGCCAACACCACGGACTCCACGGTAATCACGGCAAATCCGCCGGTGCTGGGGATCAGCAAGAGTCACACGGGGAGCTTCACGCAGGGGCAGCCCGGCACGTACACGGTGACGGTGTTCAACACGGCCGGCACCGGCCCGAGCAGCGGGCTGGTGACGGTGACCGAGACGCTCCCTGCGGGCATGACGCTGGGGTCCATGGCCGGAACGGGCTGGAGTTGTGTGGCCATCGCCTGCACGCGCAGCGATGCGCTGAACGGCGGGAACAGTTACCCAGCCATCAGCGTCACGGTGAACGTGGCCAGTAATGCCACCTCACCGCAGGTGAACGCGGTGGGGGTATCGGGCGGAGGCTCGGCTTCTGCCAACACCACGGACTCCACCATCATCGCGGCGTCAGGCACGTCTCTCGGATCGATTACGCCAAACGTCGGTATCGCAGGGCAATCGTTACAGGTCACCATCACCGCGCAAAACACGCACTTCCAACAAGGAGTAACTCAAGCCAACTTTGGTCCGGGAGTCGCGGTCGGTAATGGTACGACGGGCCGCTCTGGACCCGTCACCGTAACGAGTGCAACGACGGCCGCGGCGCAGTTGAGCATATCGAGCAACGCGGCGCTAGGAATACGGACGGTTTCCGTCACTACGGGCACGGAGCAAGAGTCGCTCTTTAATGGCTTCAACGTGAATGGGAGTCCGGTGATCTTATTCGTCAGCCCCAACACTGCGAAGCCCGGCGCGAGCGTGACAGTCACTATCTCCGGCTCATTCACTCATTTCGTGCAGGGCACATCGGTGGCAAATTTTGGCGCAGGCATTTCCGTAGGCGGAGCTGCAGCCGGTGCCGATGGCCCGATTACCGTCACCGGACCCACCACCGCTACCGCCCAGCTGACCATCAGCGCAGGCGCAACGCTAGGACTGCGAGCACCAATTACCGTCACCACGGGAAGCGAAGTTGCTTTGTGGAGCAGCCCCGGCTTCTTCGTGCTCAGCGGCTCGCCGGGAACGTTCCCGGTGGTTACCATCACGAGCCCGACGGAAGGTTCGGAAGTCACTAATCTAACTACCGTGACGGGAACGGTGAGCAGCCCGAATCTGGACTACTGGACGCTTTCCTACGAGAGCAGCGGTTCCACCGTCTTCACCCAGTTTGCCACGGGCACGGGCGCGGCGGTCTCCGGCAGCCTCGACCCGTCCGTGCTGCTGAACGGCATCGCCACGATACAGCTCACAGGCGTGGATCAGTTCGGGCAGACGACAAACGTTGTCGTCCACATTTCGGTCACCAGAAACGTCAAGGTCGGAAATTTCACGTTGTCCTTCATCGACTTGAAAATCCCAGTCGCTGGAGTCCCGATTCAGGTCATCCGTAAATATGATAGCCGGCTCAAAGCCAGCGGGGACTTCGGGTTTGGGTGGACGCTCGCAATAAAATCAACGCAAGTTAAGGCAAGCGACACTCTCGGTAACAACTGGATCGGCACGACCAGCGGCGGGTTTATACCAACCTACTGCGTCGTGGCCGGACAAAGTTACGTGGTGAGCGTCACGCTGCAGGACGGCACGGTGTATCAGTTCGCCGCAAATCCGACGTCCGCCACGCAGTGCCAACTGGCTGCTCCGCCCCAATTTGTGGACATGGGATTCACACCGATTGGCTCGACGCCAGCGGGCGCCACACTGACGCAAGGCAACTCAACGGGCTTGTTTGTGATCGGATCGTTCCCCGGTCCGCTTCAACTCTTTGATTCGAGCGGTTTCAATGTATACGGCACGGGAGGGGATGCCGATGATTGGACCGTGACGCTGGCGAACGGCCAAACGTTGCAAGTGAATGTCAACTCCGGAATACAGTCGCTCATGGATACGCACGGTAATACCCTTACGTTCGACGCGACCGGGATACACCCGTCGGCTGGAGCTGGAAGGGGAGTAATTTTCACGCGCGACCCGCTGAACCAAAACCGAATTACGTCGATCAAGGATCCCAACGGCAACGTTCTGAATTACGCGTACAGTGGCGGCGGCGATTTATCCACCTACACGGATGCGGCCAGCAACGTCTCGACTTTCACGTACGACGGCGCGCATGACTTGGTTGGATTTAAGAATCCGGGCGGCGTGCAACCGATTCGTAACGTGTACGACGATTCCGGGCGGCTAATCCAACAAGTCGATGCGTTCGGCAACGTAATCAACTTTACGAACAACACAGCGGCCAACACGCAGACGTATACCGACGCTTTGGGGAATTCCACGAGCTTCAATTACGACAATAACGGCAACGTTCTTTCGAAGACCGACGCGTTGGGAGAGATAACGCAGTCCACTTTCGATGCCAACGACAATCAGCTCACGCTGAAGAATCCGCTTGGCAGCACCACTACCTACACTTACGACGCAAACAAGAACAAGCTAACGGAGACGGATGCCCTCGGCCACGTCACCAAGTACACCTACAACACGCAGAGCGAGATTCTGACCATCACGGACGCCAACGGGAACGTGATCACCAATACCTACGACGCTCAGGGGAATCCCCTAACCATCACCGATGGGACTGGCGCCAAGAGGACCTATACGTACAACGCACTGGGACTTCCATTGACCTTTACGGATCCGGGCGGGAACGTTACGAGCTATGCGTACGACGCTTTCGGTGACGTGACGCAACTAACCGATGGGCAGGGGCACGTCACGACGTACACGTACGACGCCAACGGAAATAAGCTCACGGAGAGCAAAACGCGCACCACGACGGGCGGTCCTCAGACGTTGGTGACCAGCTACCAGTACGACGCCTTGAACCGGCTGACGCAGACCACCTATCCGGATGGCTCGACAACACAGACACAATACACGCCCAACGGGCAACAGAGCGCCACCATCGATCAGCTTGGACGGCAAACCAGTTATCAATACGACCTCGAGGGACGCCAAATCCAGGTCAGCTATCCGGACGGCACAACGGCGACAAGCGCCTACGACGCGATGGGCAACAAGATCTCCGACACCGACCAAGCTGGCCGAAAGACAATGTACACCTACGATGCTGTCTACCGGATGATCAGTACGATCTATCCAGATGGCTCGACTGCCTTGATGGCTTACGACAACGCCGGGCAGAAGATTTCGGATACGGACCCACTCGGGAATCTGACACTGTACGCCTACGACAGTGCGGGAAGAAAGACGCAGAGCACCGATGCGTTGCTTAATGTGACCACGTTTGCCTACGACGCGTTCGGCAACCTGACGTCCCTAAAGGACGCGAACGGCCACACGACCACCTATCAGTACGACGGCGTCAATCATCGCACGAAGTCGATCTATCCGGACGCCACGTCGGACAGCGTCACTTACGATGGACTCGGCCGAACCATCACCAAGACGGACCAGGCCGGGCGCACCACTCAATTCGGATACGATTCACTCGGCCGCCTCACGTCGGTCACCGATGCTCTTAGCCACGTCACGAAGTACGGCTACGATGAAGTGGGCAACCGGATCTCGCAGACCGACGCCAACAATAACAACACAACTTTCCAGTACGATCAGCTCGGCCAAGAGATCAGCCGGACTCTGCCCGGAGGACAGACGGAGACGTTCACCTACGACGCCGCCGGCAACCATCATACGTACACCGACTTCAATGGAAAAGTTACGACGTACACCTATGACGCGTTGAACCGCCTGCTCTCGAAGACTCCCGACGCCAGCTTCCTCGCTCCTGCGGTTACGTTAACCTATACGGCTACGGGCAAGCGGGCCTCAATGAACGACGCGTCGGGCGCCACTAGCTATACGTACGACCAGCTGGATCGACTGACTGCAAAGCAAACGCCCGAAGGAACCCTTAGTTACAATCACGACGTCGCTGGAAACTTGACGCAACTTCAGACTGGAACCTTTGCGACGGCCTACTCGTATGATGCCGACAACCGGCTGGCATCGGTTACGGAGGCGAGCACAGGAGCAACCTCGCTCGCCTATGATGCGGCAGGGAATTTGTCGGCAGTTACGTATCCGAATGGCGTCACTCACAGCTACACGTATGACACGTTGAACCGGCTCAGCAACCTGGCCGTGAACAAGTCTGCCATCCACGTGGCAAGCTACGTCTACACACTGGACGCGGCAGGCCACCGGCTCACCTCGACAGAATTGAGCGGACGCAATGCAACGTACGCTTACGACAACATTTACCGGCTGATGAGCGAAGTGGTCTCAGGAGCCACGGTCGGGCCGAATGGCACCGTTGGCTACACCTATGATGCGGTGGGCAACCGCACGCAAACGACATCCACCCTCGCGGGCGTCGCTGCGGGTTCATTCACCTACAACACGAATGACCGGCTCAGTACGGACACCTATGACGCCAATGGCAATACAACATTCTCCGGTGGCGTCACCAACTCTTTCGATTTCGAGAATCATCTCACGCAGAATAGCGGGGGAGTGACGATCGTATACGACGGGGACGGCAACCGCGTCTCCAAGTCCATCGGCGGTGTCACCACCACGTTCCTGGTGGATGATCAGAACCCAACGGGCTACTCTCAGGTAATAAGCTCGACGGCTTCGAACGGCAACACTCAGAAGTACGTCTACGGTCTTGAGCGGATCAGCCAAGTTCAGTTCATTGCCATTTCGAGTACCACACACATAAACTTCTACGTTTACGATGGGCAGGGCTCAGTGCGCGCATTGACAGACGCAACGGGCGCCGTCACGGACACGTACGATTACGACGCTTTCGGAAACACCCTCCAATCCAGCGGGACCACTCCGAACAACTATCTCTACGCGGGTGAGGAGTTCGACCCCGATCTGCACGCCTATTACTTGCGGGCTCGTTACCTGAACGCGGCCACCGGCCGGTTCCTGACGATTGACCCCTATCTTGGCGATCTGAATGAGCCGGTCAGCTTGCACCGGTACTTGTACGCAGGGGTGGATCCAGTCAACCACAACGATCCGACCGGTTTGCAGTTCGACATGGTCTCGATTTCGATTAGCATCGACATCAGCATATCGCTCGACACCAATTACAACCAGAATGTGATCAAGTTTGGTATAACCGCCGCAAAGTGCATTTTCTGCCTGATCGGTCCCGGATACCAGTTACAGGATGTTGCTTTGAACCTGATAGGGGGAAATGCGAGCGCCGGGGCGTTCGCTTTGTACAACCTCGGCAACGATATGGTCATTCAGGGCTTTAAAGAGATGGGCAAGGCTGCCGCGCAGGTCTACATTGATACCTTGAACGACATTCTCCCCAAACTGAAATTTGGCGTTTCGCTAGCTAATTTACAGATCGACAAACTCCTTAGTTCGTCGCAGTTCAAGGCCTTGAAGGCGGACTACAAACTGTACAAAAAGCTGAAGGGATACGTCGACAAAGCTACGAAGTTTATCGACGCCTTCGCGAGCGCTGAAGGCGATGTGGCGTGCAAGGCGTTCTCTGCGATTGAAACGCTATTTTGAGGTTAATTAGGAGAACCAATTCCTTGTCGGAATGGCTGTGACGGGGCTTTTGACGCAAGGTTGAACCAGCACCGAGTTTTGGCTGCGTAACCTGCCGAGGCCGGAAGGTTGGGAGGGCCCGACGAGATGCTCTTGGCACGGGATTCCGGCGCGCCTTATTTGGTGTAGCCCATGCGCTGCTTGTATCTCTGGTAGAGTCCGCCCGGCATGCGCGGAGATTTCAGTTCGTCCACGTACCAATTGGGCCCCCTCTTTTTTAGTTCAACCGTACAAGTTGAGTCCACCCAATCCGAGCCGTTTTCGAGGAAAACTTTCACTGCCACGCTGACGATTGCGGAATCACCGGTAGAATTGTCCGCCGTTATGTTCGCCGATTTCGTCAATTCGCCTCTCAAGTAGTTATAGATCGCCGCGCTACGCTCGGTGTTCAAGAACAGGTTCGCAAATTTTTGCTCCTCCGGCGTCATATCCTTTCCCGTAACCAGGTGCATATCATTGAGCCGGTCAGTAATCACGTCACGGGGGTTGTCCGATTCCGACTCCCCTCCCTGATCGGTCATTCGGAACATGGAGGTCACGACGGCTTCGGGAGTTGCCTGCTCGGCCCGAGCCGGCTCCGAGGCGCCGGTTTCTGAGGAAGCAAACCAATATCTCAGCCTGGGAACGAGGACGCTCCCTATGGAAACAAGCGCCACCGCCACAATGATCCACCATAGTTTTATTTTCATACTTGAATCTTACCCGGCCTCTTCTCGTTCAAAAGCGTCGTGTGACAAGCTGTTATCCAAGCGTTACCAGGATCGTCCGACTCGCTGAGAATCTTGTTGTGCCGACCGGACGGACAACGCCGCCCGTTACTTTGTCACGTCGCTGACTTGCCCCCCTAGCAAATCCAGGGGCACGTCGGTCCACGATGCCAGAGCGAGGATGGTATTCCTGGAAAGAGTTCGGTCAATCGCTCACTGCTAGCGTTTGTTGGTTGCTGGCGGATTAGAGGCTGCCCCGGCCCAAGGCCGACTTGGATGCCCTAACTGATTCTTCTCGACTTACAAGGCCAGATCAGAATGTGTTGGTTCAGCGTGAAATGGAGAGAGGGCGCTCTCCGTTAGTGAGTATTTCCGCCCTTCGGACAACGTCATTGTAGCTCGGGTTTGCGCCTTCAGCTTGGGAAGCACTTCGAGGACGGATTGCCCCGCTCTATGAGCCGGATGCCCCCGCAGGATGTATGTGTGAGCGATGCGTTCAGCTGGCCTGTTGGAGACCCTGAGCGATACGTTTGAGCATCACGACAATCAACATCATCCCCACGCCCCCGAACAAGAGGACGCCCGTGCTCGGCTCGGGAGTGGCGGCGACACTGGCAATTACACCGTCCCCCGTTAATACCGTTTGCTGGAGGTTTGGGAAAATTCCCCCCGAGACGGGCAGGACACTCATGCACACGCCGTTCGTCGGGCCTTGCCCGGTGCCGGTACAGTCGAAGTTGCTGCTATAGCCAAGGAATGGACCGCCTGAAGCGGGGAAGGGGCTCTGGAGGAAGAAGTTCCCAAGGGTGCCGCTGAAATTGAATAGGAGTTGGGTGGCGGTTGCCGATAGATCGGCACTTACCACAGCCCCCGAATTGTTGCCGCTCAATGGCCCGAGGAGGTCGAACGTGGGGTTGGTGCCGTCATTCAAGATGAGATTCCAATCGAGAATGTTGCCGGCAGCGAGAGTCCCTATGGTTCCATCGGTTGTGATGAAGCCAGTCGCGCTGCCAGCGCCGACCGCTTCATTTAGGGTGTACGTAATGTTGGCGGCCCTCACGACCGTGGGCGCGACGATGGCCGATAATGCCAAGGCGATGATCCACAAAGTTTTTCGCATATTTCTAATTCCTCCTGTACCCTCGGCGAATACACCCACGCCATGGAGAACTTAATTTTCACTGGCACGATGGTTGCCAATCTCGACATGCTGAAACGAAACGACTTGCCGACCCCAGGCAGTGCACACGTTGCAAATAATTGCCGCGTTTGAGGACAGCATTTTCGCCTTAGTGCATGCCTACGGCCCGGAGCAAAAGCGACCGTACCCTCCGAATCGGGTGGGAACACGCAGGTAAGACTAATGCGCCGCAGAGGATCGATCTCTCTGGCAGGTACTGTTCAACGGATCCCTAGGCCACGGACTTGGATGTCTGAACACAGACCTTACCGCCACTCGAAAGAATTTCTCGTGGCACGTTGTCTTCTTTCACGCGGCTCGCTGGCGGCGATTCTTCCGCTGTTCCCGTGCCGCCTCCAACTTCCGATCCCGCTCGTTTTCAGGGCCCGTATTAGGACCCATGTGAAGACTGGGAGGTACCCTTGCAGAGCACACAGTTCAAACAGATGGGGAACCCGGCCTTACGCTTATATTGAGGGCAGAGACTCATTCTTTGGGGGTCGAGGGCGGGGGAGGTAGCAGCCCAAAGATGCCGAGCATTTTGCCTGTGGTGGCATCCAACTTGGCGATGTAAGTGCGACCCTCATCTGCGACCCAGACATTTGAGCCATCGTAGGCGAGCGCCTCGCTGCGCCCCACGGAAGAAACGGAGTTCAAGACGGCACCGTCTTGCGGGCGAACATGGACCAGGATGCTGTTGAAACGGTCGCTGATCCAGAAATTGGTCTTGTCAAAGAGGAGTTGAGAGGCATGCTCGGCGACATGGTAGCGGGCAAGAACCGTGCAATCCCTTGGGCTTAGTTTCATCAAGGCGCCATTTTCGTCGCTGGCCACCCATAAATTGGTGCCGTCGTAGACTAGACTGCTGGGAGCGCTACCTGCTGGGAAATTCCCCAGGTTTTCGCCGGAGCTGGCGAGGAGCTTCGTTAGTGAGCCACTGCTGGGATTCAACACCCAAATGTTCTGTCCATCGGTGGCTAGGGCGGTAGGACTTCCACCAACACCATAAGTGGCGACCGTCTTCCCGTCGGAAGTGCGGAGCTTTCTTACGGCGCCGGCGTCGCGGTCCGAGACCCAGAGATAGTTGTGTGCGACGAGAAGAGCAACCGGCTTGACGCCGGCTTCAAAGACCCCCAGGGCCTTTCCGTCGGTGGCGCGCAGTTTCGTTACGGTGGCATCGCCACTGTTGGCGACCCAGATGTTCTCGCCGTCGCTTGCGAGTCCGAGCGGAACTTCACCGACGGGATAAGAACCGGCGACTTTGCCGTCATCCGCGGAGAGTCTGACGACGCGGTTGCTCAGGCCACTCGATACCCAAACATAGCCCGCATCGAAGAGTATTGCGGTGCCAGCTAATTGATTGAGTGGTTCTGCAGGCGGAAGTTGCGCGGTGGAGGGAAGGCTGGTAAGAGCGATTACCGCGTGCAGGAGAAAGAAGTGCGTTGCGACCCGGCGACGTCGTATCGAGAGTTTTTCCACAGGGCGCTCACAAGAGAGAACAAGAAGATTCGGAGCATGTAAACCGCCACAGTTGTTATCAAAAACGGGCGTTCATTCTGACAGTCGTTTTGTTTTCAACGAGGCGAAATATGGCGGAGCGCTTTCACAAAGGGGAAAAAGTTTGCACATTGATGTGAGACATTGAAACGGAAGTACTAGAGACGATGGGATTTGCAGCCCGCATGAACTGGTAGGGCGATTGCTTGGAGGGGTGTTGTCCTGCACCAAAGGCGTGAGCATGTGCGCGGGTGTTCGCACGGATCGTCCAGGAACGCCATGCACTGGCTCCTTGCAGAGCACTGAAACCTTGATGGTATTCAGCTGCAACAACCGAAAGCGAGGTTGTGATGAGCCGATCAGCAGTAATAGTACCCATGGTGCTGTGTCTCGCGGTAATCTCTCAACCCGTAGCAAAAGCGGATAGCTCCGTTCAAGACGTAATTTTCAATGTGAATGGTACGATTACGCAATCTGCCTTTCCGACTATCGCAAATGCGGGTGGATACGACGTAACGACAGGCTTGGGAACAGTCATCCTAACTTTCAACCCCGGGACTGTGGGGCCCTTCTTTGTAGACGCGGGATTTGATCTATCCGTAGGGAATCAAGGCGCGCTGACAGTTCCGTTCTGGAATGAATACGGCGCTTCCAGCGGAACACTAGCTGCTGGCCAGTCTTGGATTGTCGGTGCTGGTGCAAACCCTAACTCCACAGGTAGTGCTCCACCCTTTAACACAGGTCCCCCAGCGGGTGAGGTCTTTGGCGCCGTCGCCACCGGGGGCACCCTCGGAAATACCAACTCGATCCCCGGGACGAGCGACAATTACTTGCAAAACTGCGCGGCGGGTGCAACTTGCAATAATGACGTAGCTCTAGGTATGGGCTTTAATTTCAATCTCGCCTCCGGTCAGGAAGCGTTGATCACTCTGGCGTTCTCGACCACGGCGCCAACCGGCTTCTTCTTGAGCCAGACACATCCGATCGATGCCAGTAACAATACTGCGACGACAATTTATTTCACCGGCAGCGAGGTTACCCAACCAGTGGGGATACCACCTGTGCCGGAGCCTAGCTCGCTGTGCCTGCTCGGGGTTGCTTTCGGTACCCTGAGCCTGCTCAAACTTCGGAAGTAAGCCGTTTTTGTCTTCTCTGTCGCTCGTTCTGCGGATGGGCGGACGACAGTTGGAGTGCTATACTGCGACCCGCGATCCGCTCGGGGGGAATCCGGAACCAATTGAATCCTTGAAAAGTTGAGGGTAAAACCTATGGAAAGAATGAGACTGTGGCGAATTTGTTCCGTTGCCTTGGCATTGGTGTTTGCCTTCGCCGTGCCGCAGGCCGTCAACGCAGTGGTAACAGTAAGGACTGTGCCGCTGGATCCGAAGAATCCTACGACGCCGCACGTAACGTATCCGCTGGATACCACAAACGAAGTGACGATCGTGTTGGGTGCGACCGTGGATCTGGGGGGTTCGACCGACTCTTTCACCTATTCATGGAATTTCGGAGACGGGAGCGCGGCGACCACACCGGTGGCGGTGACACAGCCTTTCGACATCTCGGCACAGCACCAGTATCCATTCGGGGCGGCTGGCGGGACAACGTGGACTGCAGTGGTTACAGTAAAGGACACAACAACGAATGCGACGTATACGGGCAACTACTACGTGATTCAAGAAGCGAACAATTTGGTTTCGCGCGTGGACGTTGCCATCGATAGTGGATTGTGGTACTTGCACCAATCGCAGTGGCGCTGCAACAACGGCAAGCTGAACAATGTTGCTAATCCCTTCTGCGGTGTCGGCGGCGTCAACGGCACAAATGGCAAGTTCGGGGGCTGGGATGCAGGGATTCTCTCCAACTTAGCCAGCATTAATTGGCAGGGCATCAACGCCACGAACGTGCAAGCATTTGAAGTGAACGGACATTTCGACAGCGGCCCGGCGAGCGACCCATACACAGATGACGTCGATAATGGGCTGGCTCGGATTTTTATGTTGTTAACGAATTCCCCGGTGGCCTCGAAGACGTACAACTATGTCCTGCCGTCTTGTCCTTCACCGCCTTGCACCTTCACCTTCGACGGAAACCTGAACGGACAGGCGATTTACGCTAGTGTTGGCAATATGCCAATGTATCAGATGGGAATGATCATTGATGCGATTGTCGCGAGCCAAACTCCTGCTGCAGTTACGCATACCGGAGTAGCGGCCAGCGGCCCCCTGCCAGGCATCAACGGCATAAGCTACAAGGACGTGGTGCAGGACATGGTCGATGCCTATAACTACTGCCAAAATACTAACGCCGATCCCCAAGGAGGAGTCGGCGGAGCCTGGGGCTACAACTGCCTAGACCAAAACTACAACGACGGTTCTGTGTCGCAATGGGGAGCAATCGGTGAGATTGGGGCAAGTCGCGGGTTCGGTATTTCTATACCGCCCATCATCACGGATGCCAACAAAGTATGGTTGACAGCTGATCAGTGCACTCTTGGCGCTTTCGCCGGCGTATTCGGCTACAACACTTTCAACTGGGGAGCGTGCGTCCCACCCTGGGGCCCGTTCGCGATTACACCTTCTGGATTGGTGCAACTAGTCATGGACGGAATCGGCCGGGGAGATGCTCGCTGGAATGCGGCTGAAACCTACTATCATGATAACTTCTGCAACCCGCCCGCCAACGGCGCAGCTGCGGCGCCGCGCGGGTACACCTACGGATTGTTCTCCGCCACCAAGGCGATGCTATTGCATGATCCAGGGGGCGTGTTAACGCCAATTAAGTTTATGATGGACGAGCCGGCCGGCACAAACGGGATCGACTGGTACAACGCGGTCGGACCGGAAAGCGGCGGCTCGGACGCTTGCGACGGTGTAGCGCAAACGCTGGTGAAGCGGCAAGGAAACGCTAGCGGCGACGGCGGAAGCGTTGGGTCGCCAAATCCGAACAATCCACAAGGCGGATACTGGTTTGGGCACTACTTTAATGGCAACCAGAGCTTCTTCGAGACGGGCTGGTCAATTATCATGCTGCGCAAGACTGTGTTCGTTTCCTGCCCGCAAGACCTGAACGGAAGAGGAACACCTTCGGGTCTGGCTCCAGCACGCATTGATTTGACCTGGACAGGTATTCAGGCCGCCGCATCGTACAACGTGCTACGCGGTACAGTGAGTGGGGGTCCGTATACCCTCGCAGGCAACACGACACTACCTGGCTTCTCCGACAGAACGGGACTGGTCAATGGAGGTACTTATTACTATATTCTTCAACCACTGAATAACGCCGGTCAAGCGGTCGGATGCGAGTCGAACGAAGCGAAGATCACCATTCCGAATAAGAAAGTATACTGATTTCGTAGTTGTAGAATCGCGGAGTGGAGCATGTTTCGCGCCCTCCGGAGGCTCCGGTTCGGGGCGACCCGGAGGGCATCAGTTTTTTGCAGGGGTCGCGGATCGACCATTCACCAAATTTTGTTCTGGCCCGTATGGCTTGCTGATTCACGGGATCCCTGGAATTGGGAGCCTCCAAGCTCCCCGCTGCCAGTGAATGGACTTCGGACTGGCCTCTAAACTGCTGTTTCCGTAATTCGCTTGTCAGGGGAGGCCCGAGGTCATGTATCGCCTGCTGGCTGCTGTATTTGTTCTTTTCCTGATTTTACCTGCTCGGCTAACTGCGCAATCCGCTTCTCCCTCTTCCGCTTCTCAATTCCCCGTGCTTGTTTTTGTACGCATGGTCGCCACGGATCCGATCAACATTGAAATGACCGAGAACCGCCTGCAGCGCACTTTGCAAATGCTGGAAGCGGTGAAATCGCAGTACCCGTCGGCCAACCTCAAGGCCACGATTTATGTGAACGGCGCGGTCAGTGATCTCCTCGCAAAAAGAAACGCGCAGTCTGGCATCCGCGACCTGTTGCTCGATGCAGCCAAGAAAGGCCTCATCGAAATTGGCTATGACGCACCTAGCGAGCCGCGTTCGAGCGACCAACCGTTGTTGGACTATCGAAACGTGAGCACGCCGAAGGAGGACTATCTGGCGCGGCAAGCGGTTGCCGGGCGGGTGCTGACCGAAGGGCGTGACCCGATCACGGGCAAGGCCGCCCCGACCAGCGACGGCGGGTTGAAAAGAATGCAGCAGGTGTTTGGTGAGGCTGCTAGCATCTGGGATCCAAAACTGCTTGTCAGAGATCTCGCTTTTGGAACCACTCCGGACTTGGGCAGCGATGCGGAAGTCGTCCAGCAGATTCGTTTGCTCAATAGTCGGGCCACCCTATCCGGAGTTCTGGAGGACATCCCTCACTTAGATTTTATTTATGATGACTGGATTCCCGTTTTCTCCAAAAATCTCAGCGCTTCTGCTGACGGATCTCCTGACATCTATTGGCAGGAAAACCGGCTGCGGCTATCTGAGCGGAGCGACAAGCCGAGCAAGGTGTTAAGTGCTTCTGCAGGCGTCAAGGCGATCAAAGATTATTTGGAAAAGCTCGACCGCTCGAAGATTCGTCTAGTGATGGTTCAAATAGGCAGCGAAAAAAGCTATCTCACCGCGGAGTATCGTAATAAATACCAGGCGTTTCCGTTCCCACCTTCAATGTACACCGAAAACCATCTCGAAGCGCCTAAACTTCCTGCCGCTGCCTTCACTCCGGAATCGGAGGTCACAGCGGCATTCCAGAAGGAGCAGGAAGTTCTTGGTTTCGTGCTCGGGACGTTCCTGCCCAACAATGCGGAGTCGCGGGTGGTGGTCAGTGGCTATTTATTGAGCATAACTTCTCCCCCGGCAGGCTACAGCATTCCGGTTGCCGACCTGCACCGGGGTTTCCGCGATGTGGGTAAGTCTTGGGGCGACTCTGCCACTTTGCCGAAATACGTGAAGGTAAGTGACCACTATCTCTCTTTAGCGCAAGCCTTCCAGGTGCTCGCCGACGCTCTGGTGCAGCGGCGGCGGACCGGGAAACTGCCGGAGAGTGTGCAGGTACTCAGTGTGTGCGGTCCCGTGGACATGCCCGAGGGAACCGGTGCCGCGAAAACAGAGGTAACGGCAAAGGACGTGTCGCTGGCGGCAGTGTATATCCTGCCAGGGCTATACGATGCGGGCTGGAGTCCGATTCCTTTTAGTTGTGTTCCCGGTCAGGTCAAAGTCGGAAGTGTGACGGTCAATGCCGGACAGTACCTGCGGCTGATGATGGAGGCCTTCCTGAGCGATGACGCAGAGGCGAAATTAACGGTCAAGCCAACTCCAATGGTGTGGGGTGACGAGGCAATTGGTTTGCGCACCAGGCCCGTCGCGGAAATGGGGACGATATGGACGATCAAGCCGGCGCCGCTACGTATGGAGCAGAACATGAAGGCGACCAAATAGCAGGGTGGGGGGGAAATGTTGAGGGGCAGTTGGCGGGGTGGGCTAAATAGCCTGCGTGGGATGTCAGAAACCAATTTGTCGGCAGGCAAACTGAAGTGAGGGATTGTCAATGTTCTACGGTTTTGCAATGGACCACGTAAGTAAACGGGAAGGAAGGAGCGTGAAGGGTCGGGAGGGGAAGAGGAAGGAGTTTGCACACTGGGGCGGTCAGCCAGAGCCAGTGTTACTGCAAGATGATTCTTTACATAGAGTTGCGGGTAATCTCGACTGGTTGCTCGAGTGCAGGCAGTGAAGTGACACTGCTGTGTCCAAAAGCAGTCTCAGCCGCACTCAGAGCGTGGAATTTGCGGAGATTCCCTTTACTGGCTGCAGGGTGACATGACGCATGCACTCTTGTCACCGCCCTTAGTTGAACCTCGCAAGGAACGACATGAAATCCATGAACACAAGCCGCTTCAAGCAAGGATCGCCAATCTGTCAGGTTTTGGGAATTTCCGTCAACAAGAGACTTTTCCGTAGCGCGGCCTTACTTCTTGTTTTGCTGACGGTGGGTTTGCTGGGTCACCCGTCTTTGGCACAGGTGACCAGCGGTTCCATTCTGGGTTACGTCTATGACCCGAGCGGCAGCGTAATCGCCAAAGCATCCATCACAGTGCAGGATGCACGCCATGCGGTGGTGCGGAGGACTACGACGGACGCAAACGGAGGCTACGTTGTAGCAGGCCTCCCGCCGGCGGAATACGTGCTCTCCGCGTCCGCAGCTAATTTTGCAGCGGTGACACAAGCGGACGTGGAACTCGAGGTGAACGCTGTACTTCGTGCGGATTTCCACCTTCCTATTGCGGGCACACAAAAAATCATTGAAGTTGCGGCGGCGGTAAGTCCCCTCCAGACGGAATCCTCGGAACTGGGAATCGTTGTGAGCCGGCAGGAGATCGAGAACCTGCCGCTCAACCGGCGGGATATTCTTCAGTTGGCGCTGCTTTCACCGGGCGTGATGCCCCCGGTACAAGGCTCGGAACTTTCGACGCGGGGGTCTTTTTCCATGCACGCGGGCGGCGGGCGTGAAGAGTTCAACAACTTCCAATTGGATGGCGTGGACAACAACGACCCGTACGTGAACCGGTATGGCGTCGAGCCGCCGATGGACAGCATCCAGGAATTCAAGGTCGCGACGAACAGCTATAGCGCCGAGTATGGGCGCAGCGCCGCGGGCCAGTTGAACGTGATCACGCGACAGGGGACGAACGAATTTCACGGTTCGGCGTACGACTACCTGCGGAACAACGTTCTCGACGCGCGTAATTTCTTCGACGGCACAGACAAGCCGGTGCTGATTCGCAACCAGTTCGGATTCAACGGCGGCGGGCCGGTCATTCACAACAAGACGTTCTTTTACGTGGCGACGGATTTTCTGCGAGGCCGCACAGGATTGAGCCAGTTGGCGACAGTGCCGACGCTGGCCGAGCGGTCGGGCGACCTCTCCGCGCTGTGCGAGACGGGATTCACCAATGGAATCTGCAACGCTCCGCCGCCGAATTCGAACCTGAGCGCGCAAGTCTCCGATCCCTTCACGGGGCAGCCTTTCCCGAACAATCTGATTCCTTCGAAGCGCATCTCTTCCATCGCCACCGACATTCTGAATTTGTATCCAGCGCCGAATCGCGCCGGCTCGCTCAATTACCTGGGGAATCCCTCGCAAATCGACAACGACACGCAGGGCAGCTATCGCGTCGATCATCACTTGTCGCCCTCCGGCACACTGAATTTCCGTTATAGCTTCGGCAGAATCAATTCGTTTGAGCCATACACTGGCTCGATTGTCGCTCCTGGCTTCGGAGATTTTGTAAAGGACCGAATTCAAAACGCGACGATTCAGTACCAACAGGCGATCGGAACGCGCGCGGCGAATTCTCTGCGGTTCGGCTACAACCGGTTTGCGCGCGAGATTCTGCAGCAGAACCACAACGTGGACGCCCAAAAGCTGTGGGGCGTGAACTGGCTGAATCTACCGTCCGTCGCGCAGGGGTATCCCGCTCTCAACGTTACCGGTTTTTCTTCGATTGGAGACAGCTTCGCGCTTCCAATCGCGCGCGCGACTAACACGTTTCAACTTGGCGACAGTCTCAGCCTGGATCGTGGCGCACACCTCTTCAAGTTGGGTGGAGAAGTTCGCGCATTGCAGCTCAACGGGTTTCTGGATCTGCTGAACCGCGGGTCACTGTCGTTCTTTGGCGGGCTTTCGGGGGCGGGCATCGGCGACCTCTTGCTCGGGCTGCCCAACCTCGGCATCCGAGCCCAATCCAACAATCCGCTGGCCATGCGCACGAAGGCCTTCGACTTTTATTTTGAAGATGATTGGCGCGTGACGCACAACCTCACAATGAATCTTGGGATGCGCTACGAATACAACACGCCAATGATCGACCCGCACAATGGGATGTCCACGCTAGACTTCCCCACCGGCCAGGTCGTCCAAGTGGGCCAGAACGGCATCAGCCGCTCCGGCATCAGTCCCGACCGGAATAATTTTGCGCCACGGATCGGCATCGCCTGGAGCCCTGCGCAAACTTGGATAGCGCGTGCTGGCTACGGGATTTTCTACGATTCCGGAATGTTTACGGTGAACTCCGCGCAGTATTTCAATCCGCCGGAGTTCAATCTTTTCGTCTACTTTCCATCGGCTGCGGGACTCCTCACGCTAGACAATCCTTTTCCGTCCACCAACGGGTTCACGCCGCCGCCCTCGCTCAATATTTTGAGCCGGGACCTGGTTACGCCATACCTGCAACAGTGGAATCTGACGGTGCAGCACAGCATGCATTCGTGGGGCACACTTTCCGTCGGCTATGCAGGCTCGAAAGGCACGAAGCTGATCCGCGCATTTGACCTTAACCAGCCGCGGCCGGCGCCGGGGGATCTGCAGACGCGGCGAGCGGCGCTGAATCCGGCCTTCGGGGGGAACTACGGCAACATCTTCGACGTGGAAAGTGGAGCGAATTCCAGCTTCCATTCGCTGCAGGTTCTGTACGACAAGAGGCTCAGCTCGCGCCACTCGCTGCGGTTTGCGTACACCTACTCGAAATCGATCGACGAGGCGTCGGCGTTTCTCGGCATTCAGCCAGACCCGAACTTTCCCCAGAACAGCCACAACCTGAACGCGGAACGCGCCGCTTCGAGCTTCGACATGCGCCATCGCTTCGTCGCCTCGTACGTGATCGAGCTGCCGCAAGGGAACGTGTGGACGCGCAACACGCAATTCCGCGGAATTACGACGATTCAATCGGGACAGCCGTTCACACCGGTCATCACCTTTGACAACAGCAACACCGGAAACACGGGCGGCACTTCGGCGGGTTCGGACCGGCCTAACCTCGTGGGCGAACCGAATTCGGGGAGCTGCCCGGATACGGGAGCGGGAGCCGCGCGGGTCGGGAGCGTGGATTGCTGGTTCAAAACCAGCGCGTTCGCGATTGCCCCTCCAAACACCTTTGGCAACGCCGGGAGAAACATTCTGCGCGGGCCGGGTTACGCTTCGTTCGACGTTTCGCTCTACCGGAACTTTCACCTGACGGAGCGCTGGAAGCTCGCATGCGAAGCTGAGGCGTTCAATCTCTTCAACCGGGCAAATTTTGATTTGCCGCAAGCCTTTGCGGACACGCCCGCGACGTTCGGCAAGATTCTGTCTGCGAAATCGCCGCGGCAGATTCAGCTGGGAATGAGGTTCAGCTTTTAAGGAAACGGACGACCCTTTCGGCGGAGGACGATCTGATGGGGAGCACATTGAAGGGAGTGACGTTTCTTCTTCTTTTCTTGTGCGTTGCATTGCCACTCCGCGCGGGTGTCGGCGGGAGCATCTCTGGCAGCGTCACGGACCCGCAAGGAGCGGTGATCTCCGCCGCGAGCATGACCGTGCGCAACGTGGAATCAAACGTCGCGCAGACCGTACTCACCGATGTGAAGGGCCTCTATTCATTCCGCGACCTTCCGGTAGGGCAGTATGACCTGGAGGTCGAAGCAACGGGCTTCAAGCCGTACCGGCGCACCAGCATTGTGATCGATGCAAACAGCGCACTCCTCATCGACGTGGCGATGGTTCTTGGCGAGCGCAACGACACCGTAACGGTGATGCAGTCTGAAGTTTCCGTCGACACCCAGAATACGCAGCTTGGAGAAGTCGTCTCCGGCCAGAACATTGCCGCGGTGCCGCTGAACGGGCGCAGCTTCACGGATCTCCTCGCGTTGCAACCGGGAGTTGCTCCCCTAACGACCATCACCGGCCAATCCATCCAGGCCGCCGGAGCAAGCTCCTTCCCCACGGCCGGCAATCTGAACCCCGGAACAATCTCCATCAACGGCCAGCGCGAGTACGCGAATGGATTTACCGTGAATGACGCGGACGTGGTCGAGCGGTTCACGATGGGTGCGGCCGTGATCCCCAATCTGGATTCGATCGAGGAGTTCCGCATCCTCACGGGAGATTTCGACGCAGAGTACGGAAATTACGCCGGCGGCCGCATTAACGTTGTCACTAAATCCGGGTCCAATTACTTCCACGGCAGCGCGTTCAACTTCTTGCGCAACACGGTGCTCGACGCGCGCGACTTTTTTTCACCCGTGCGTGGCGTCTTCCAGCAAAACCAGTTTGGAGGAACGGTCGGCGGGCCCGTCGTTCGCAACCACGCGTTTTTCTTCGCGGACTATCAAGGCACCCGGCTGAAGCAGGGAGTCGCGACGCCATTGATTCAGGTGCCGTCGCTGCAGGACCGAACGGGCAATCTGTCGGACCTGGCTGGTCAACTTACTGGATCGGTGAATGGCCAGAACTGGGCCAACATCTTGTCGCAGCGGCTGGGATATCAAGTGAACCCCGGCGAGCCTTACTACGTTCCCGGTTGCACGAGTTCCGCGCAATGCGTGCTGCCAAGTGCCGCCATTCCGCAGAGCGCGTGGTCGGCGCCCGCTCAATTTCTAGTTTCGTACATTCCGCAGCCTAACCTGCCCGGCAACCAGTTCGGAACCTCGGCGCAAAATTTGACACTGCGCGACGACAAGACTTCCTTGCGCCTCGATGGCAATACGCGCTGGGGTCTGCTTTCGTCTTACTACTTCTTTGACGACTATGCCCTGAGCAATCCCTATCCGACGCAGCAGGGTGGCGCAAACGTTCCCGGCTTCGCCGCGTCCAACGTCGGCCGGTCGCAGTTGCTCACCCTCGGAGGCGTGAAGCCTTTCGGGTCGCGGACCGTCAACGAATTCCAGTTTTCTTTCGTTCGTGACGTTAACATTCTGGGCAATCCCTCAAGCGGAGTCGGGGCGAAGCTCACGGATCAGGGATTCGTAACCTCACAGGGTGGGCCCAGCATCATCCCCAATCGGCCGAACATCGAAGGCGTCGTCAACGTGAACTTCAACAGCTATACCATCGGCGTGGACATCACAGGCCTCAATCAATACGACAATACGTTTGAGTTTCGCGACAATCTTTCGCGCGTGATTGGGACGCACACCTTCAAGGCAGGCGGCGAGTTTCTCTACAGTCAGGTGAATGCGCTCGCGGACGTGCAGTCGAACGGCACATTTAGCTTTGTTGGCACGGAGACGGGAATCGATTTTGCCGACTTCCTCTTAGGAATTCCGAGCCGCTACGTACAAGGCGATGCACAAGCCTTCTACATGCGCAACAAATATGGGGCCCTCTTCGCACAGGACAGCTGGCGCGTAAAGCCGCACCTGACGCTGAACTACGGCCTGCGCTGGGACGTCATCATGCCGTGGTATGAAAAATACAACCAGATTCAGACGCTGGTTCCCGGCCAGCACTCGGTTGTTTTTCCTGGCGCGCCAACGGGGTTGGTGTTTCCGACGGATCCGGGAATTTCGCGCTCGATTGCACCAACGCGCTGGAACAACGTCTCACCACGCCTCGGCATTGCTTACACGCCCACTCCGAACGGCGGCCTCCTGCATTGGTTGTTCGGCGATTCCGGCAAGAGCAGCATTCGCGGCGGAGCAGGGCGTTCCTTCTCCGCGGTGGAAGGCGTCTCCGCCGGCGTCATGGCTGGAGACGCGCCTTACGGGCAGACGTACGTGAGCCCAGCGCCTCCGCTTTTCACGAATCCGTTCGTCAACGCGTCCAACGGACACGACAACGGACAGCGCTTCCCGCTGCAGTATCCGCCGCTCAACGCTACCGCAAGCAACCCGAATCCGAACGTTAACTGGGCGAACTTCCTGCCGATCTCAGGACTTCCGGGCTACTATCCAAGGAACGTCAGCCCCTACACAGAGCAGTACATGCTTTCGTTCCAGCGGCAGCTGGGCACCCGTTCGCTCTTCACGATCGCGTACGTGGGCAGCCAGTCGCATCATCTTTTGACGCTGCTTGAAGCGAATCCGGGCAATCCTGCTCTGTGCCTGAGTCTCCGCGATACGAGCGCTGTGGCCCCAGGCTCGCCCACTTGCCAGCAGTACGGCGAGGGCAATACTTATGTGACGGCTTCCGGCCAGACCATCAACGGGACTCGCGCGCCGTTCGGCTCGAATTTTGGCGGAGTAACCTGGCTGATCACCAACGGACATTCGAATTACAACGCAATGGAATTGACGTACCGCCTGGTGGGCCGCCGCGCGGAATTCCTCGCGGGCTACACTTATGGAAAGTCGCTCGACAACGCTTCCAGCATTTCGGACCAACTGATTCCCGGTAACGAGCGGCTGACTTACAGCCTGTCCGCGTTCGACATCCGCCAAAACTTTGTGACCAGCTACCGCTACGAGTTGCCCTTCGATCGCGCGTTCCACGTGCGGAACCGCTTGACCGGCGGCTGGGTGATTTCCGGAATTACGCGGGTGAACTCGGGATTCCCCGTCACGTTTCAGAACAAGAGTGACAACTCGCTGCTCGGCACGCAGCAAAACGGCATCAACGGATACGGCGCGGATCTTGCGCAGAAGGCGCCAGGGCGCCTAAATCTTAATGGCAATCCGTTCAACGGACGGCCCTACTTCGATACTTCGCTGTTCAGCGTCCAGCCACTCGGCACGCCTGGAAATGTTCCCCGGCGCTTCTTCAGCGGGCCGGGACAAATCAATTTTGACGTGGCGGTCCTCAAGAACTTTCCAATAAGAGAATCACTGACGATGCAGTTTCGCGTCGAAGCTTTCAACGTGTTCAATCACGCTAATTACTTTGGCCCCAACGCTGTAGACGGAAACCTCCAGAGCCCGACCTTCGGACAAATAGTGAGCGCAGCGCCCCCGCGCTTGCTGCAGGGTGCCGCAAAGATCTCCTTCTAGCATTTCTTGTGTGGTGATGGCACCGAACACACCGAAGGGAGATTCGACAATCGACCGCTCCGCGCCCTCCCCGGCCAGAAGGTAGCCCGACCTAACTAATTGGATTTACAAGGAAGACTGGAGCCGAGGGCGAGAGTTGAACTCGCGACCTGCCGATTACGAATCGGCTGCTCTACCACTGAGCTACCTCGGCATCTTGCAACGACAATAGCATCCGCGGAAAATTTCTGTCAATTTATCTGCGGAATCGGCGTGTTTTCAGCGAGTGAAGGGATACATGGCCCAGCCGATCGCCACGCCGACCAGCAAGAACAAAAAGAGAGACCAGACGATGTATTTCACGCGGTCGATGGGGCGCCGGCGGCTCAAAAAACCGAAGGCCACGGAAATGATCAAGGCGAACAGCACCATGGCCTGAAAGTGAGAGAGCTGGAATCCCACGGTCCCGTTTACGCTTTCCGGCCGCGCGCGGCTTCATACGCGTGCAAGGCCGCGAGAAGATTCAGCACGCCCGCGGCAGCCATGAAGCGCGTTCCATAGTCGCCGCCAGCATGCGAGACGTCGGAGCCATTGGCCTCGAGTGATCTCGCCACCACATAAAAGCTTCCGGTGCCAAGATCCGCAAGGTACCCGAGCGAATCGAAGGCGTCGCTGCCACGGGACGTGAAAACGTTTCCCCGCATGCCGGCACCGAGGAACACGAGTGCCCCGACTGTCAAGAAGCACGCCACGGCGCGCCCCCACATTTTCTGCAACGCTTGCCCTAGCCCCGGCACAAGCCAGCCTGCCACACCGATAGCAATGGCCAGCTTCTCACGCCGGGAGTCTTGCTGCTCCGTCACACCGTTTGCTGTTCCGTCGGTCATCGCTAATCCAGTCTAAGGTGCAATGTGCGGCTTGCCCAAGTAAGTTCTCAGGCAAGCAGCGCCAGAATTTCCGTCTGCACCGCGCCGGTCACACGCGCTTCGTGCTCCCCGATGTAAACATTCACTTCGCTGCGAATCCCGAACTCCGGCAAATAGATTCCGGGCTCGACCGAATTGCACGTTCGCGGAATCAGATGGCGCGCATCGCGCGTCTCCAATCCATCCATATTCACGCCATTCCCGTGAACAAGTTCGCCGATGCTGTGGCCGGTGCGGTGAAAAAAATATTTGCCGTAGCCGGCCTTTTCGATGATCCCGCGAGCGGTCTTGTCCACCTGCCAGCCCTGCAGCGACTTCCCAGCCGCGATACGGGATCGAATCAATTCCACGGCCTTGTCGCGTGCCTCGCGCACGATGAGGAAAATCTTTGCATACTTCTCCGGTACCTTCGTGCCCAGGTAGCCGATCCAGGTGATGTCGTAATAGACGCTGCCGGACGCCTTGGTCTTGCCCCAAACGTCCAGCAGCAACAAGTCTCCTTCGCGGATGGGCGAAGATTTCCCCGGCAAAGGCCCGTAATGCGGGTCGCTGGCGTGCGGTCCGACGGCTATGTCAGGCCCTTCTTCGGTCATCAGACCGGCAGCGTCGAACTCTTTGAGAATCCATTGTTTAAGGTCGTACTCCGTCAGTGGGGTGCTGCCGCGCACGGTCTTCCCGGCGTGTCGAAAGGCTTCCCGGACGATGCGGTCGATCGCGATGCCGGCCGTCAGATGCGACTCGAGCTGCGCGGCGCTCCAGCAGGCTTCGTATTTCTGGACCAGATCGGCAGAGGTCACCACCTTCGGCCCGGAACTGCGCACCAACTCGACCGTCCCCGCGTCTACCATCGCCACGTACGGAATTTCGTTTTTCCGGGAATACTGCATGGCGACGTGCTTCGCGCGGTGGAGAATTTTCGCGAGGTTCTTGCGCAGCTCGTCCTGCGCGGCGTACAAGAGCGTCTCCCCTGGCAGCGACGCCAGCGATTCCGCTTCGATTCTGTGCACCAGCTTCCGTGGCGCGCCCTTCGCGGGCACGAAGTAAAACCAGCGCCGCGTACGCATACCCTCGGGAAGCTTCAGGATGTGCTGCGCGATTGGATCGCGGCCGCGGAAATCGTAGAATAGCCAGCCATCAAGCTTCGCTGCGCGCAAATCATTTTGTATTCTTTGGATGTCGGCGCTCATTGTCTCAATCTTGGTAGGTCGCTCTTCTGCACTGGAAAACTCCCGGATTCAAGCATCTTGAGTCAGCAGGCCAAGCAACTGTTGCTTCGTTACTCCGCGAATCTCCAGTCGCTTGATGCGGCTGCGATCACCGCTGAGAATTCTAACAGCCGACTTGGGCATTTTCAAAAGCGCCGCCAAGTATTCGCAGAGGGCTTCGTTGGCGCGATTTTCCACCGCCGGAGCCTGCAGCCGTACTTTCAGCGCGCCATTCATTTCACCCGCGACCTCGTCGCGGCTTGCCCGCGGCTGGACCCGCACGGCCACGACAAGCGCGCCATCCCGCTCATGAATGTTCAGCATCCTGCCCCTCTCGATTCCCTATTCTGCAGCTCTTGTTCCGAAGAGCGCAGTGCCGACGCGAATTTCCGTCGCGCCTTCCTCGACGGCCACCTCGAAATCGTGGGACATGCCCATCGAAAGAACCGGCAACGCGCCACCCAACTGCGCCTGCAAAGCGTCGCGCAACTCCCGCAGCCGCCGAAAATAGGGCCGCACTCGTTCGACGTCTTCGAACAGCGGCGGGATACACATCAAACCAGCCAATTCAAGGCGCGGCAGTTCGACTATCTTCTTGGCCAGTCCAGCGAGACCTGTGATTTCGACGCCGCTCTTCGTTGCTTCTTGCTCGATACGAACCTCGATCAGCACACGCAGTTTCTCGAGTCCATCGAGTTCGCTGCGCGCGCGATCCAGGCGCTGTGCAAGCGTAAAATCATCCACGGAGTCCACACTGTGAAATAGCTTTGCCGCGCGGGCCGCCTTATTGCTCTGCAGGTGTCCGATGAGATGCCAGGCGGCAGGCAGGTCATTCACCGCAGGATGTTTCGCTTCCCATTCCTGGACGCGATTTTCGCCAAAATGGCGGATGCCCACCTGATATGCCTCGCGGACGGCATCCGCCGGGTGCGTCTTAGAGACGGCAATCAGGGTGATCTCTTCTGGCAGGCGGCCTGCGCGCTTGGCAGCGGCGGCGATGCGCTGTTGGATGTGCAACAGATTTTTCCGCATTGAAGATTGTGTCATCACCTCATTCCCGGTCAAACTTGCATCGTAGCATGCGTGGCATTGCAGCACAGAGAGTCTGCGGTTAGACTGGCCTTCAACTCATGAAGCCTCGTGGAATTCTCATCGCCGTAGAAGGGATTGATGGCAGCGGGAAGCGCACTCAAGTCGAAATGCTTGAAAAAGCGCTCACCAAGCACGGGCACTCCGTCTATTCGACGGGTTTCCCGCAGTACGATTCCTGGTTTGGCAAAATGGTGGGCCAATTTCTCAATGGCCAGCTCGGCCCGCTTGAGAGCGTGGACCCGCACTTCACCGCGCTTCTGTACGCCGGCGACCGCTTCGAAGCCAAGCCGCGCATCGAAGCCGAGATCAGACGGGGGAGCATCGTGCTGGCCGACCGCTACATCGGCTCAAACCTGGCGCACCAGACCGCCCGCGCGCCCGCCGAGAGCCGCCCCGAGTTCCTGCGCTGGATCGAGCACCTCGAATACACGATTTACGGTTTGCCGCGGGAGAGCCTGGTGCTTTATTTGCGTGTGCCTCCGGTCGAGGCGCAGTCGCTTGTGGCGCGAAAATCCGCGCGCACCTACACCGCGGACAAGAAAGACCTTCTGGAGTCTAGCCTGCGGCATTTGGAAGATGCGGCCGAAATGTACGACTTGCTCTCTCGCCGTCCGTCCTGGGCGACGATGCAATGCTTCGACGCAACCCGCCACGTCATGCGCCCGCCGGAGGAGATCGCCGCGGAAGTTCTGGCCGCAGTTGAGCCGTTTCTGGCCAAGCGCACTCTTCGTAAATCACGAAAGAAGAGGCGGTAGTCCATGGGCTTCTCTCAATTCCTCGGAAACGAACGCATCGTGGCGGCGCTTCGCGGCGCCCTCCGCAGCGAACGCGTTCCGCACGCGCTGCTTTTCACTGGCCCGCGCGGTGTAGGCAAATTCACTCTTGCGCGCATGTTCGCGCAGGCCGCGAACTGTGAGCGGCTCACGGATGATTTCTGCGCTGAGTGCGAGACCTGCAAGCGCATTGCGCTACTTGCCGACCCGCAAAAACTCGTCGAACAGGGCCTCGCCGAGCGCGGCGAAAGCGCCGATGCGGCCACGGTCGAGCGCATTCCGCTCATCCTGCAAACGCATCCCGACGTGTGGGCGCTCGTGCCGGATCCCGTCCGGCTGAAAAGCCCGGTCGCGCGGCCCATGCTGCGTGTCGGCCAACTTCGCGCCGTACAGCGCGCCGCCTATTTCAAACCGATGGGACGCCGGCGTGTTTTTATCCTCGATGGCGCCGAAACGATGCGCTGGGACGTCGCCAACGTGTTCCTAAAAATCCTGGAAGAGCCCCCTGGTTCGGCCATACTTATTCTTACCGCACCGTCCCCGTACGCGCTGCTGCCGACAATCGTTTCACGCTGCATGCAATTTCATTTTGCGCCGCTGCCGCAGGCCGCCGTCGAGAAAATCCTGCAAGAGAAAACAGATCGAAAACCGGCTGAGAACAGGCTCGCGGCTTTACTCGCAGAGGGCAGTCCCGGCCTGGCGATCGAAATGGACGTGGAAGCTGCTGCGCGGCGGCGGCGTGACGCGCTACGCATTCTCGAACGCGCCGCCCGTGGCCAGGGCTTCGGCGAGCTCTTCGCGGATACGGCCGCCATCGCAAAGGATCGCGATTCTTCTTTCGAAGAGCAACTCAGCGTATTCTACGGGCTGCTCACCGACCTGCTGGAGCTCACGTCTAAGGTCAAAGAACCGGTCTTACGGAATATCTTCCTGGCCAAGGAACTTAAGGCGCTCAGCGAATCCTTAGACGACCGCTGGGTATTGCGGGCGATTTCTGGATTGGACGAGCTGTATGCCGGGGCGCGCCGCAACTTGAACCGTCAACTGGGTCTGGACGCACTGGCGGCGGCCCTTGCACCGGGTTCTTCGGGCCTTGCCGCGCGTCGCAGCTGATTTCTGGCTTGGGGAGCGCTTCCCGAGTTTTTGGCGCCCGACTGAAACCATTAGGTGTTTTCGCGCATCTCACGGGAAGATAGCCTCTACCCACCTTGGGCCACAAGGAGAAATTATGGTAAATCGACGGCTGTTTCGTCCGAGCTTTCCGGACGTGAAGGAGCAGCCCTCCCCACGGCCGCCACATAATGGGCCGGTGCCCAGTAAGAAACCCGCCCCGCCCGAAGTGACTCATGCGGAGAACTTTTACTGGGTCAAGCAAATGCAGAGCCACACGGCGATGGCCGTGGTTCTAGAAGACGGCGAAGTGCTGCGCGGTACGGTCGAGTGGTATGACCGCGACTGCATCAAACTGACCCGCCAGGGCAGTCCCAATCTGCTCATTTTCAAGCGCGTCATCAAGTACGTTCACAAAGATGGCGAGGAGTCCGCGAACGGCGGCGAAGAGTAGACTCGTTACTTGTGAAGGGTGTGGCCGACGGCTGCTCCAAACGTGAGCAACGCCTTGGCGGCGAGCGAGCCGTCCTCGATTCGAATTTCGCACTCCGCCACAACGAAGTTTCGTCCTACGCGCAAAACGCGCGCATCGGCCCGCACTCGCCCGCGTGGCACAGGTTCCAGATAATTGATGCTCAGTTCCACGGTTGCCAGCGTGGACCTTTTTGGCAGGACCGAATACGAGGCGATTGCCGCCGCTGTGTCTGCCATAGCCGCGAGAATGCCTCCATGCACCACGCCATGCAGTTGTTTGTGCCGCCGCCGCACGTCCAACCGCAGGACGGCGCGGCCTGGCTCCACGCTGTCCAGCGCGAAGCCCAGCATTTCTGTCGCGCGGCTCTCTTTCAGACGTAACCGGAGATTCTCCTTGAACCGCTTGGCTTGACTGCCTGTTTTGGAGCTCATCGCCGTGGGGCGCTCCTCTCAAAAAGCGGAAAGCCCGCCATCCAGTGGAATCGCAATCCCAGTGACCCAAGAGGATTCTTTGGAAGCCAGGAACACCGCCATGTCGGCGACGTCCTCGGGACGTCCCATGCGCCCCAGCGGGATCTGCGCGATCCGCGAGCGCCGCGCCGCTTCGCCCTGCGCGCCCGAAGCGAAGAGTTCCCGAATCAGTTCCGTCTCCACGATGGAGGGGCAGATGCAGTTCACACGTATGTCCTCGTGCGCGTGATCGAGGGCCATTGCTTTTGTGAGCATGGTTACACCACCCTTGCTCGAAGCGTACGCGGCACGGCCTTTCATCCCGATCAGCCCGAGGATAGAGCCGATGTTAATGATCGAGCCGCCCCCGGCCTTGCGAAGCGCGGGCAAAGCCGCGCGTGACATTAGAAATGGCCCCTTGAGGTTGACAAGCATTAACCGGTCCCAATCCTCTTCGGGGATACTCTCCACGGTGGATACATGCAGCGCACCAGCATTGTTCACGAGCACATTCAAACGCCCGAAGCGCGCGACGCTCTCTTGGACTGCTCTCTCAGCATCTTTCGATTGTGTTACGTCGCAAGAGACGGCGAGCGCTTGACCACCCTGTTTTTCGATTTCGCTCACCACTTCCCGGAGTTTCTCGACCCGCCTGCCTGCCACTGTCACGTTGGCCCCTTCCCGCGAAAACGCCAGCGCGATGGCTCTGCCCATGCCCGTGCCACCCCCCGTAATGAGTGCCGTTTGACCCGCCAACCGTGTCACGATCCACCTCGCTTCCGCGTCTAATAGGAGTGCCCAACCGCCCGCGATGGTCCTACGCGGGTGCGCGCGACTCTAGCATCCGTTGTTGCGGCCTGCAAGGCGTCTCAAGGCCGAAAACAGTCGCAAAATGATGTATGGTGGCGGCACAAGGATTCATTGAGGACACTCGAAAGCGACCCACATGCGCATCGGCATTACTTGCTATCCGACTTATGGCGGTTCCGGGGTCGTCGCCACCGAACTCGGCATGGAACTTGCCGCCCGCGGCCACGACATCCACTTCATCAGCTATGCGCCGCCGATCCGCATGAACCGCAACGGCTCGCACATCCACTTTCATGAAGTTGAGGTTGCTTCCTACCCACTCTTCGACCATCCGCCCTATACGTTGGCCCTCGCGACGAAAATGCTCGAAGTTTTCGAATCCGAATCGCTCGACTTGCTTCACGTTCACTACGCTATTCCCCACTCCGTAAGCGCGCTGTTGGCGCGTTCCATGGCCGCGCCGCGCCGGCTCCCGTTCATCACCACGTTGCATGGCACGGACATTACTCTGGTGGGCAGCAACCGCAGCTACCTGCCGATCACCCGTTTTTCTATCGAACAAAGCGACGGCGTCACGGCGATCTCGCGTTACCTGCTGAATCAAACGATCAAAGAGTTCGATATCAAGCGGCCCATCGAAGTCATCCCCAATTTCGTAAATTGTGATCTCTACAGCCGGGCCGACGATAAGGGGCTCCGTGCCCAATGGGCGCCCAACGGCGAACCAATCCTGATGCACCTTTCGAATTTCCGCCCGGTGAAGCGCCTCACCGATACGGTGGAAATCTTTGCTCTCGTCCGCGCCAAATTGCCCGCCAAGCTTGTGCTTATCGGCGATGGCCCGGACCGCAGCGCCGCTGAATATCTCGTCCGAAAAAAGCGCTTGCAGAAGGACGTTTTCTTCCTCGGTAAGCAGGACAATGTTTACGAAAAACTGGCCGCCGCCGATCTTTTCCTCTTGCCTTCGCAGCTTGAATCTTTTGGCCTTGCCGCTCTGGAAGCCATGGCGTGCGAGGTTCCAGTGATCGCCACGAACGCGGGCGGAGTGCCGGAAGTGATCGAACACGGCGTGGATGGATACTTGGTGGAACCCGGCGACGTGAAGGAAGCAGCGCGCTACGCCATCGAGATTTTGTCCCGCGCCGACCGCGGCCGCGAGATGGGCAAAATCGCCCGCATCAACGCCAAGAAGAAATTCTGCGCCAATGATGTGATCCCGCAGTACGAGCGCTATTACCAGCGCGTCCTGGAACAGTCTTCAGTGGCCCGCGCCTAGTCCCTCCAGCCTGTGTCGCCCGCTTCTTCAGGGTTGAGCAATTGGTCCGATTTGCCTCTTCTGTCTTGACGCCAGCGGTGCACGAGATCCTGCGCCGCGAGCGGCCACTCAGGAAATTGAAACTGAAATCCTGTCGCAAGCAGGCGCCCCGGAACAACTCGGCGGCTCTTTAATATCAATTCGGTTTCGGTCCTTAGGAACACGGCTCCCAGTTCCAGCATCCAATTCGCGGCCCGTAGTCCAACCCTTCGACCCCAAGCTCGCCGCAGGGCTCCCATGAACTCTCGATTAGGCAAAGGGCACGGAGAGGCGATGTTGATGCGACCCGTCATCTCTTCATTGGCAATCAAGTAGTCGATCGCTCGGACAAAGTCCACTTCGTGAATCCAGGAGACAAATTGTTTTCCTGAACCCGAGGCGCCCCCGAGACCAAATCGAACCAGTCGCAACAGAATATCAAAGACGCCGCCGCGATTAGGGCTCATGGTCATCGCACTTCTTAGCGCAATTTTTCTCGTTCCGGGCGTCTCGCAGCCGAAAAAAACCTCTTCCCAGCGCGTCGCTACCTCGATGCTGAACCGCCAAGTATTGGGCGCTTCCACCTCATTCCCGCCTAGCTCCCCACTGGCTTCGTCCATCGGGCGGTCAAGCGCATGCCGGTAGATAGTCGCTGTGCTCGCATTCATCCACAGGCACGGCGGATGAGCAATTTGTCGGATCGCTCCCCCCAGGAGCTGCGTGGATCTGATTCTCGATTCCAAGATCTCCCGCCGATGAGTCTTGCTATATCGGCAGTTGACGCTGCGCCCTGCGAGGTTGATCACAACGTCCGCTTCTTCTATTTCCCTCACCCAGCTCCCAAGGTTTACTCCGTCCCACGCGGCACATCGCCAAGGTGCAGGTTTTGGCCTGCGCGCAAGAACAATAACCGAGTCGCCCTTCGTGTAAAAATACCGCGCGAGGATATTCCCAACTTGTCCGTTTCCACCCGGAATAACAATTCGAAGAGGGCCATTGGCCTTCATGGAGCCTTTTCTTCCGCTGCCGCCCGTATGTGTTCCAGCACCCGCAAATGGATGCGATGAATGATGTAGTCCGACCAGAGGCGCCAATACGCCGCGGGCCACATCGTGTGGCGATACCAGGTCGTGCCCTCCAGGCGCGTCCGCCCGCCTGGTAATGCCGTGAGCAAGAATTGCCCCTGCTCTGAGACGAAATAGCCGTGCAGGTGCGGGGGCTCGATATGTGCATACGGCGTCCATTCCTGCAGGGGCGCGGGGTTGGCCGTGACGCCGAACTTCAAGAGGCGCGGCTCGTCCCAAACCTCAATCGGCTCCACGAACGGGCCCGTCGAGAAAATGCAGTTCCGCACCGCGCCGGGTCCCCGCCCAGAAATTTCCGCGCGAATCGGATAGGCAATTCCCGCGCGGAAAAGCATTTCTTTCGGCGGCGGAATCTCTGCAAACGCAATCACTTTTTGCCAGACTTGCTCCGGCGGTGCGTTCACCTCAATTGCCGTTTGCACTCGAAAGGTCTCTGCCTGAAGTCCAGCCGCGCGCTCCATTCCGAAAAATGCCGGCACAACCAGCAGCACGACCGACAAAATTGGCGGAGCGTTGCGTTGCCACCAGTAACGTGCCTGGATGAGGTAGCCCAGCAAACCACCGAGGAACGCGAGTGCGCCGGCAATCGGCGCGGCCATCATGATGCAAATCAGGCCCTCGATGGCGACGATCAGGAGCACACCTCCGAGAATAACCACGGGGAGGAGCGAGACGGCCGTGCAGTCGATGAAATCCCGCGGCGCGTGGTAGCTGTAGAGCAACACAGAGAACAAACCCAGGCAAAACGGCAGCGCCACGAAAAGGCCCCAACCATAAGCCCCTGCTACCTGGACACCCAGCAGCACAAACAACAGACCGATAACGGAGGATAGGACGATCGAAAGAATTGCGCTGCCGAGCTGGGTTTCCGGGATGAGGCCGTCCAGCGAGCGGGGCCCCGGCCAGGGCGCCGACTCCGTATGCACAGGCTGTTCGCGCGACGGCAAGAGACAGAGCGCGGCGAACAGGAACAGGTTGACATAAGGAACGAAAAACAGCGCGACCAACCAGACAGGCTGGCCGACGTCGCGCAAACGACGGACGGTCATCGCTACACCAAGCCAGATGAAAGGCAATGCCAGCGCGAGCATGGCGGCCGAGAACCGTGCGAGGTCCGGCGAGAGGGTGCGAATATTTGCCGCCGAGTTCAGCGGGACCCAGTATTGAAATATGCTCCAGGGTCGATGGAAATAGAAGCCGGCGACAAACCGGTCCAAATTTTCTTTCAGGAAGAACGCAACTAATCCAACGATCGCGTAAGTCTTTCGGTCGACCTTGCCACTGAATTTCCAGAAATTCAGGAAGTCCATTGCCGGCCTGCCTTCCACGAGCCCGAGCGGGGCGATGATGCACTACGCTCGAGGAGAGATTTGGGCTGCGGGACACGCGGTTGCAGCACAACTGCGCCGGGCGGCGATCCAGCGATACCCGTCGCGTAGGAGGTCGATCATTCCGGGAATTATCGACATCCAAACCAGCGGGCGTGCCCACCAGATTTCGCGCGCCAGCGCCACTGCCGCGTCCGCACCTCCCGATTGGCTGCCATCCGAGAGTAGAAACCTCATCTCGCGCATCAAGTCCGCGCGTGGCAAGCCCAGCAGCGCGCCGACACGCGGATCCTGCAGAGGCGCCACAGCCAGTCCACGCCGCTCAAGAATTGGCGCCAGCCAGCACGCAATCCGCGTACAGAACTTGCATTCGGCGTCAAAGAACAGCCACCCGCGGGCGTGGCGTCCCTTCCCATCCGTAAACTCCGATGTCAGCGAAATCATGGCCCTGCCTTTTCTTCGTGCTCGCCACTCGTCACTCGCCACTTCTTCTCTGTGTTCTCCGCGGCCTCTGTGCGCTCTGTGTTAAATCTCTTCTTTGTTCTCCAAAACCTTCGATTGAAAACTGTCAACTGTTAACTGCTTTTTTACCCAGCAGCGTGATTACTTTGCCGCGCAACTTCACGACTCCTTTCAACGCACCCGTGGGCATCCGCAAAATCTCTTCGAACAAGCCGGTCATCGCGGTCAAAAATTCGAGCATGGTCTCAAGCCGCTCTCGGGTATAAGCGTCGCCCGGGGTGTTCGCTTTCAATTCCTGCACGCACTCCGCGATCGCGCGCAGCGTTGGATCGATCTCGCGCCGCTTGCGCTCTTCGGAAACGATGCGGAAGATCTCCCAGACATCTTTGATGGATTCAAAATGGTCGCGCCGGTCACCGAGCACGTGCACCACGCGCACGATGCCCCAGCCCTGCAGCTCGCGCAGGCTGGTGCTGACGTTCGAACGCGCCACCGACAATGTGGTGGAAATCTCGTCCGCCGGCACCGGCCGCGGCGAAAGGAACAGGAGGGCGTGCACCTGCGCCACGGTGCGGTTAATGCCCCAGCGGGTGCCCATCTCCCCCCAATGCAGGATAAATTTCTGGGCTACAGGGGTCAGCGGATTTGCTGTTCTGTCTGTCATTTCTGTTAATACAGAAAGTACAGTAATTTGTGCCGCTTGTCAAGCCCTTTTTTCCGCTCTTCCCTGCTACCCCTGAGTGTCCATTTATGCTGTCATACAACTCCGAGACAAACAGCTCGCAAGCTCAGCGACCGGCAGCGTTTGGCAAAAATGACGAAGTCATCCAAGGTAGACCTTGTTGGTGTGGGGCTCAACGCCACGGACACGCTTATTCCTCTCCCCCACTTCCCAGCGTCGGGATCCAAGGTCGAGTTTCGTTCCTCGGATGTGTTGCCTGGCGGGCCAGTCGCCAGCGCAGTGGTTGCTTGCCAACACTGGGGAATGCGGACGCGATACGTGGGTAAGGTGGGCGACGACGGCGCCGCAGAGATCCACCGCGCGGAATTTGCGCGTACCGGGGTCGAGGCACATCTAATCACAGCCCCAGGATGCTCCAGCCAGCAAGCGTTCATTCTTGTCGATGATTCTGGCGAGCGTACCGTACTTTGGAAACATGACGACCGCTTGACCCTTCGGCCTGAGGAGTTGGAGCGCGAATGGATCGTGGATGCACGCGCGCTGCATGTAGATGGTCATGATATTGCTGCAGCCACCGCAGCGGCGCGCTGGGCCCGCGCTGCTGGCGTACCTGTTGTCGCCGATGTGGATAACCTTTACCCGGGCTTTGAAGCGTTGTTCGAGAACCTCGACTATCTAATTGTGAGCAGAGATATCCCGAGCCGCTTTATCGATGAACATGATTTGCGGAAGTCGCTGCCCGCGCTCCAGAGCCGATATGGATGCCGCCTTTCGGCAGCAACGCTGGGCCACGATGGAGTGCTTGCATGGGACGGGACACAGTTCCACTACGCGTCCGCTTATCGCGTGGAGGTTGTGGACACCACCGGCGCCGGCGATATTTTTCACGCCGGGTTTATCTACGGACTTCTGCAGGGCTGGCCGCTGCAGCGGCAGCTAGATTTTGCCTGCGCTGCTGCCGCGCTGAACTGCACAGCAGTCGGGGCCAGAGGTGGCATCGAGTCCGTGGAAACCATCGAAAAGCTCATGGCAACGGGTACCAGGCACCTAGCTGCCTATCACCTAGCATCCCGTCAGATCACTTCCCGCTGAAAGACGTAGACCTTATTTCATTCTTGCCGGTGCCGGCATGTTGTGCAGGTGGACTTTTTCCACACTTCAGCTTGTCTCTCTGATTTCCTGTTCCGAAAGGCCGGGTATCAAGGGACCTGTCCCGCAACTTCCGTCTGCATCGCCGGCACTAGCTCGGGAATGTCAATGCGGATCACCGTGCCTTCTCCCGGCCGGCTCTGAATCTCCAACTGAAAATCCGCCCCATACAGCACGCGCAGCCGCTCGCGGACGTTGCTCAATCCGATGCCTTCCACGTACACGTGCGGCATCTTCTCTTCGGAAATGCCCACGCCGTTGTCTTCAATTTCAATGCGCAGCCGTCCACCCTGGTTTGTGGTCCGCAGCTCGATCTTTCCGCCGCCAAGTTTCGGCGCCAGTCCATGTTTCAGGCAGTTTTCCACTATAGGCTGCAGCAACATGCTTGGCACAAACGCTTCCAGCGCCGCATAGTCAATCTGCTGCACGATATCCAGATTATCCTTGCCAAATCGTGCCACTTCGATATCCAGGTAGTCATCGATAAATTCCAGCTCTTCACGCAACGGCACAAACGTCTCATGCTTGCGCAGCAGCCGCCGCAAAATATTGCTGAGCTTCAGCACTACGCCGCGCGCCGCATCCGGATCAAAGCGAATGAGCGCCGTCACGGTATTCAGGGTGTTGAACAAAAAGTGCGGGTTGATCTGCCGGGACAGTGCATCCATGCGCGCTTTCAGCAGCAGCTGTTGGTGCCGCTCCAGATTCATCTCGACGCGTGTGTTGTTCCAGATTTTCAACGGAGCGGCAACCGACATCAGCGTCGCAATCACCACCAGGATCAGCCACCAATCCCATCGGGCGTCGACCGCAAACAGCCACTGCGGTTTCGTGGCCGTGACGAGCGCCACGCGGCCCAGCTCCAGCCCCACGCACGCCATCAGCGGCAACATTTCCCAGGAAACCTGCGCTCTACGCACCAATCGCACAACTGCTCTCGGAATATTCAAGAACGTGAACGGACCAAAATTCCACAAGTCCTCTTTGTTGGGGATCGTCTGCCGGATCAATCCGCCGAGCAGGCCTGCCGCCGAGGCTGCCGGCATTGCCAGCCATTCATGCGCCATGAGCGCGGGAATCGTGATGATCGCCCCGCCGATCGGGCCGACCACACGCCCGCCCAGCAGGCCCATTAGGAACGCACCCTCCAGCGATCCGTCAGCGAACCGGTATTGAAATCCAACCAGGCGCAGCATTACGCCAACAAACAGTGGCGGCGTCATGAACAGCATCAATTTCAGTTTTTGGTCGGGATCGCGTTCTTCCGTGAAGAGCACCCGGCGAAACGTATTCCACCGTGCCAGCAGGGCGGCGATCGAAGAGGCCACGCCCACCTTGAGGAGCAGCGTAAACAGCAGGTCTTTGACTGAAGTGAGGGTATCCATGCTCGAAATGCGAATCGCCTCCGATAACGCTAGCCAATCCATCCAGCGAAGTAAAGCGTCTCTATGCTTTCGCTAGGCCGTCTTGGCGCTTGGAGCGCGATTTTTTCGCTTCTGCCGTACCTGCTATACTGCTCCTCTCCAATGAGCAAAAAATTATCGCCGGGCAAAACTCCGAAGAAAAAAAGTTCCGCGGTGCGGATGATTGCGCATGCGGACTTGCCTACCCGTTATGGCCGCTTCACGATTTACGGTTTTTCAGGCCGCAACCCGCAGGAAGAAGCTGTCGCATTGGTGCGTGGCAGCCTTCGCGGCCGCTTTGGAAAAAAGGCCGCCCCTCTCGTTCGCGTGCATTCCCAGTGTCTTACCGGCGACGTCCTGAGTTCGCTTCGATGCGACTGCCGCGGGCAGCTCGAGCTTTCACTCCGGAAAATTGGCCTTGCGCCATCCGGCGTACTGCTTTATTTGCCGCAAGAAGGCCGCGGCATCGGCCTGATGAACAAGCTTCGCGCGTATCAACTCCAGGACAATGGAATGGACACAGTCGAAGCCAACGAAAGTCTCGGCTTTGCCGCTGATGCGCGCGATTATGATTTCTCCGCGCAGATTCTCAAAAAGCTCGGCGCGAAAAAGATTCGCCTGCTCTCCAATAACCCGGAAAAGGTCCGCCAGCTCGAAAGCGCGGGCATCCGCGTGGTCGAACGGGTTCCCTGCCAGCCGCGCGTTTCGAAAACCTCACGCGCGTACCTGCGAACGAAAAAATCCAAGATGGGTCATCTGCTCGACGGGATTTGAACTAGCGTCTAACACTGGAATGTTCAGAAAGAAAAAAGAAAAAGTAGATAAGCGCAGCGCTGAACGCCTCGAGGCGCACTAACCTCCGCCTACGAACTGCACGATCTCATAACGGTCGCCGGCTGCAACCTGCGTCGCCGGCCACAGGGGTCGCGGCAAAATTTCAAGGTTGCGCTCGACGGCAACGCGTCCGGAATCCAAACCCAGCTCACCGACAAGGGCAAACACCGTGGTGCCGGTCTTTGTTTCGCGGCTTTCTCCGTTCACCGAAATCATGATTGCAGTCATCGCTATGTTCTACACCGAAGGCGCGCGCGGCTTGGCGCGCAGTTGAAATCGCAAATACCCTTTCGCCTCTCCATTGCTGGCTTCGACGATCAGCGCCGCCTCGGCGCTGGAGAGGCGTGGCATGTCAAATTCCAGCTGCGCTTGTCCGTCTTTTCCTGTGTTGATTCTGAATCCTCCGGGTGTTTCTGCTCCGTCGATCCGCGCCACGACCTGCGCATTCGCAACTCCACTTCCGTCTTCTTTGCGCCGCACGGCAATGTGAAGCTTCGCGCGTTTCCCCGTCAGCCAGCTCTTTGCGTTCACCAACTCGAGGGCGAGCGCGGCCGGCGCAGAGGCAGGAAGCGCCGGAGGGGGTGCAAGCACCAGAGCGCCAGTGCGAATCTGTTCCAGAACGCCTCGGTGCTGTTCGTCAAGGCGCATCTTCAGCGCCCCTTCGCGGTCCGCATCCAGCGGCAGCAAATCGAAATAATTATTCGTCCGCCGGTGCATCACGCGCCCGCGACAGTAGACCGTCGTATCGATCAGCGCATTCGTCACGCCACGGTCTTCCGTCTGCACGTGGTACGCAGTCCCGGCCACCGTCACATTTGTGTTGTAACCGAAGATCATCGTGCCATCCGCTTGCAACCTCACCGCACAACTTTCGCGATTAGCCGCCAGCCTCGCCGCATTTGACCGACCACCGGTTGAATCGTTATTATAACGCTTCGCCTATGAGTGGTTCAGGTCTTCAATCTTACGCTCCGCTTCTCTTACACCTGCTGCTGGCTGCAGCTCTCGCCGGCGCGTTGACCGCTGTCTCCGTTCTGGTCGGCTGGCGGCGTCCCAGTCGCGCCAAACAGCAACCTTATGAATGCGGCATCGAACCCACAGGGACCGCCCGCGAACCTTTTTCCGTCAAGTTTTACCTCGTGGCGATGATTTTCATTCTTTTCGACGTGGAAGCAATTTTTCTATACCCTTGGGCCTACGTTTTTCGCAGCTTACAGTGGTATGGCTTTGTAGAGATGATGCTATACATCGCCATCCTGCTGGTCGGATATCTCTATCTTTGGAAAAAGGGCGCATTCGATTGGCATAAGTAGCCCGCGCCTGCTTTTCCGGAAACTGTGTCGGAAACTGTGTCGGAGAACACCAACCAAAGCGCTAATGTTGTGGTTGAACGCCTGCGCGCTTGGAATCCGAAAGCTGTCGCCGAGGTAATCCAGTTTCGCGGCGAAACAACCATCGTGGTGCCTCGCGAGCTTCTGCGCGACGCCGCCGAGCGATGTCGCCAAGACGCCACGCTGCAATTTAACCTCCTCACGGACGCCACCTGCATCGACCGTTTTCCCCTTGAGCCGCGCTTCGAGATGAACTACCACCTGGTCTCCATCCCGCGGCGCGACAAGATTCGCCTCCGCGTCCGCCTCTCCGGCAGTGATCCCGTCGTGGATTCACTCCTACCGGTCTGGCCGGGCGCCAACTGGCTGGAGCGCGAAGTTTTCGACCTTTTCGGCATCCGCTTCACTGGACATACGGATTTGCGCCGCATCCTTCTCCCAGACGACTGGGAAGGTCATCCATTGCGCAGAGATTATCCCGTCGAAGGCTTCCGAGACGTACCTTCGACGGGAGCCCTGTTCAGGAAAAGTGCCCCATGACCACTGTCGAGACCGCCACTAGCACCGCAAAGACCATGGTCCTCAACATGGGCCCGCAGCACCCGTCGACTCACGGAGTGCTGCGCATTTTGCTCGAGCTCGATGGGGAGACTGTCGTCAAAGCTGTCCCCGACCTCGGCTATCTCCACACCGGCATTGAAAAGTCCTGCGAGGACAAGACTTATTCGCAAGCCATCACCTTGACCGACCGGATAGATTATCTCTCGCCGCTCGGCAACAATCTCGTCTATTGCCTGGCCGTCGAAAAGCTGCTCGGCCTCGAAGCCCCCAAACGCGCGCAATACATTCGCGTCCTGATGGTTGAGCTGCAGCGCATCTCATCTCACCTGGTGTGGCTCGGCACCCATGCCATCGACCTCGGCGCGATGTCCGTGTTCCTCTACTGCTTTCGCGAACGCGAAGAAATCCTCAAAATTTTCGAAATGTTCTCCGGCCAGCGCATGATGACCAGCTACATTCGCATCGGGGGGATCGCCCTGGAGCCGCCCGCCGGCTGGCGCCAAGCCGTCGAGCGTTTCCTGAGGATGATGCCCAGCCGCATCGACGAATACGAAACGCTGCTGACGGAAAACCGCATTTGGATGGGGCGCACCAAGGGCGTTGGCTACATCTCCGCGGAAGACGCGGTTGCACTCAGCATGACTGGGCCAACGCTTCGCGCCGCGGGAATTCCCTACGACAACCGCAAGCTTTTCCCTTATTCGAGCTACGAGGAATTCGAATTCAACGTTCCGACGCGCACGGATTCGGATTGCTTCGGGCGTTACATGGTCCGCGTCGCGGAAATGCGCGAGAGCCTGAAGATCATCCGTCAGGCACTCGAAAAGATTTCCAACGAAGGCCCGATCAGGGTCGAAGCGCCCGGCATCGTCCCTCCACCGCGCGAAAAAATGAAGACGGAGATGGAAGCGCTCATCTACCACTTCAAGATTTTCACCGAAGGGTTCTCGCCCGCGCCGGGTGAAGCCTTTGTGACCATTGAGTCTCCGCGCGGAGAGCTAGGCTGCTTCGTTGCCAGCGATGGCTCGCCTAAGCCGCTGCGCGTCCACTTCCGAGCGCCGTCGTTCATCAATCTGCAAGCCCTCCCGAAGTTGATCGAGGGCCAATTGATCTCCGACGTGATCGCTTGCATCGGCACGATCGACATCGTTCTCGGAGAAGTCGACCGGTGAACTCGCACAGGAGAAAAGACCGGTAACGTCATGCAACTCTCTCCCCAGCTCTCGGCGAAATTTGAAAAGCTGCAGACCAGCTATCCTTTTAAGCGCAGCGCACTCATCCCCATGCTCATGTACGCCCAGGATGAGCACGGCTATGTCAGCGATGAAATGATCGCAGAGATCGCCAGGCGCCTCGATCTCAACACCCTCCAGGTCGAAGAAACCCTCGCCTATTATTCCATGTTGCGGCGCAAACCCATGGGGAAGCATCACGTTCAAATCTGCACCAACGTCGCCTGCATGCTTCGCGGCGCCAATGGACTCCTCGACCGCGCCAAGAAGCGCCTCGAGATCGGCCATAAGCAAACCACCACCGACGGGATCTTCTCCCTTGAAGAAGTCGAATGCATCGGTGCTTGCACCGGCGCGCCAGCCATGCAGGTGAATTACGATTTCTACGAGAATCTGACGCCCTTCAAATTCGACCGCATCATCGAAGAGCTCGATTCCGGCAGGAGGCCCGCGCCGGAGCCGGTCACTGGCGGCGCCCTGCACGAACGTGACCCGGTGGAGACTCCGCTCATCAGCAGGCGTTGGGGCATCAAGGATTCGCGCAAGATCGAAGTCTATCTGAACCACGATGGCTACCAGGCGCTCGAAAAAGCCCTAAAGCAGATGACGCCGGAATCCATCATCGACGAAGTGAAAAAGTCCAACCTCCGTGGCCGCGGCGGTGCGGGCTTCCCCACCGGCATGAAGTGGTCGTTCGTCCCCAAGGATTCTCCGAAGGCGAAATACGTAATTTGCAACGCCGATGAATCCGAGCCCGGCACTTGCAAAGACCGCCCGCTGATGGAGATGGACCCGCACCAACTCCTCGAAGGCATGGTCATCGCCGGACGCGCGATAGGTTCGAACCTCGGTTTTATTTATATCCGCGGCGAATACCGCTACGTCCTCGACATCGTCGAAGCCGCCATCGCCGAAGCGTATTCGGGCGGCTTTCTGGGCAAGAACATCCTCGGCTCGGGTTTCGATTTCGATCTGGTACTCCACACCGGCGCCGGCGCCTACGAATGCGGCGAAGAATCCGCACTGATGGAATCGCTTGAAGGAAAGCGCGGCTACCCGCGCATCAAGCCGCCCTTCCCGGCCGTCGTCGGTCTCTACGGCTGCCCCACGATCATCAACAATGTGGAGACCCTCAGCGCCGTACCTGCGATCATTCGGGAGGGCGGCGAAGCATACGCCAGCCGCGGCACCCCAAGAAATGGGGGTACGCGCCTGCTTTGCGTCGCCGGCCATGTCAACAAACCCGGAATCTATGAAATTCCGCTCGGCATGAACATGAAGAAGTTCATTTACGAAGTCGCCGGCGGAATCCCCGGCGGGAGGAAGCTCAAGGCCGTCATCCCCGGCGGCAGCTCTTGCCCGATTCTCAACGCCAATGAAATCGATATCCCCATGGACTATGACTCCGTCGCGAAAGCCGGCTCAATGCTTGGCTCCGGCGGCATGGTGGTCATGGACGAAAGCACCTGCATGGTGGATATGGCGCGCCGCATCATGCACTTCTACGCGCATGAATCCTGCGGCTGGTGCATTCCCTGCCGCGAAGGCACGGCCTGGCTGCGCAAAATGCTGGAGCGCTTCCACGCGGGCTTGGGACGTCCCGAAGATATCGACATAATCGGCGACCTGGCGAAAAACATGCTCGGGCGGACTTTCTGCCCGCTCGGCGATGCCGCCGCGCTGCCCACCATCAGTATCGTCCAGAAGTGGCGCAATGAATTCGAGGATCATTTGAATGGACGATGTGCGTACAAGTCCGCGGAAGCGCTCGTTGGGGCAAGGTAAAGGGGGCTCGCGTTAGGAACCCATGCCGGAACAGAACCTAGAACTGAAGAAAGATCAGAAGCTCGTCACGCTGAAGATCAACGATCGCGAAGTCCAGGTGCCGCAGGGCACGCTGGTCATCGAAGCGACGCGCCGCATCGGCACGGAGGTCCCTTCGTTCTGCTACTACCCGGGGCTGTCGCTGCAGGCTGCGTGCCGCATGTGCCTCGTCGAAATTGAAAAAATGCCCAAGCTCCAGACCGCCTGCACCATGGTTGCAACGGAAGGGATGGTCGTGCGCACCGAAACGGAACAAGTGCGCCAAGCCCGCAAGTACATGCTTGAATTCCTTCTCACCAACCACCCGCTGGATTGCCCCGTTTGCGATAAGGGCGGCGAGTGCGAGCTGCAAGACATGGTCTTCCGCTACGGCGCGGATTCCAGCCGTTTTATCGAAGAAAAAATCCACCGGCCCGAAGAGAAATGGTCTGAGCTTGTTTATTACGATGCCCCGCGCTGCATCCTCTGCTTCCGCTGCGTGCGGGTTTGCGATGAAGGCATGGATGTGAAGGCCCTGGGCGTGGGCATGCGCGGCGCAAACAGCATCATCATCCCCAATCGAGAAGATCACCTGGAGTGCGAAGAGTGCGGCATGTGCATCGACATCTGCCCCGTCGGCGCGCTGACCAGCGGCACGTACCGCTACAAAACGCGCCCCTGGGAGATGCAGTATGTTTCGACTATCTGCACGCACTGTTCGAACGGCTGCAAGACCACACTCAGCGTGCGCAATCACGAGATCCTGCGCTCGAACAACCGCGACCTTTCCGGCATCAACACAGATTTTCTCTGCGTGAAGGGCCGCTTCGGCTTCGATTTCACCAAGCACCCCGAGCGCGTCCGCCAGCCGCTTATGAAGAAGGGCGACAAACTGTACCCCGTTTCCTGGGAAGAAGCTGCGCGGACGGCTGCTACAAAGTTGAAGAAGGTTTACGGCGCAGGCGGCGGGGATTCCATCGGCTTCATCGGTTCGAACCGCACGTCAAACGAAGAGAACTATCTCCTGCAGCTCCTTGCTCGCGCCACCTTTGGCACCAACAACATCGATCATCATCGCACTGCCGATTACACGGGATTGCTCACCGCTCTTGGCGACCGCGCCTCCGATGCATTGCTGACCATGCATCAGCTGTACGAATCCAAGGCTGTGCTTCTTATCGGCAACGATCCCACGAATCAGAATCCGCTGGTTGCCTGGCAGATCCGCAGCGGCATCCGTCATCACGGCACCAAGCTTTTCATCGTCAATTCGAACGACATCAAGCTGGAGCGCAAGGCGGCGCAATTCGTAAAGGTGGTCGCAGGCCAGGAAAGCGCCGCTCTGCGCTGGCTGGCCGGTCAAGAAGGCCAACTCTCTCCGGCGCTCATCGAACAGCTTGTCTCGCTGAAAGCGGCTCTCGAAGCCGAGTCTGACGTCGCCATCGTTTTCGGCGCGGAAATCTCCGGCGCGGCTGTTTCGCAACTCGTGGCGTTTGGTTCGAAGCTCCCTGGCAAAGTCGGCTACATGGCGCTCGGCGATTACTCCAATTCCCGCGGGGCCGCCGACATGGGGCTGCTGCCGGACCGCTTCCCCGGCTACGCGTATATCGACAACTTCCGTGCCCATGAAGCGTTCGAAAAACTATGGGGCTGCAAGGTCCCCCCGAAGGCTGGCCTGACCGCGCCGCGAATGGTCGAAGACGCGCAAGCGGGCAAGCTCCGAGCCCTCTACGTCGTCGGTGCGAATCCCCTCGCGCATTTTGGCACGTTGGGTCTCGGCCGTGGCCGCCTCGAGCTGCTCATCGTCCACGAAATGTTCTTGACGGAAACAGCGCGCCAGGCGGACATCGTCTTCCCGGCCGCCTCCGCGTACGAAAAAGACGGCACAGTCACCAACACCTCCGGCGAAATTCAGCTTCTTCACAAAGCCGCCGAAGTCATGGGCCCGCGCAGCGACTTCGATCTTCTGCGTATCCTTTCGCATCAACTCGAAAAAGTCGGCCTCGGCAAGGCCTTCCACTACAAGACGCCCGGAGCTGTCTTCGAAGAGATTCGCGAAGCTGTGCCCGGGTACAATGTCCAGTCCGCTGGCTTGCTTACCGGCGGAGCCGAGCCGACGCGCACGCATTCCACGAAAAACGGCCATGCGCCGTACGACGTTCCTGTTGGACTGATCCGCTCCGCGCAGGACACACTCTTCACCAGCGGCTCTCTCGGACGTTTCTGCACCATGATGGAATCCCTCCCGGAGGCCGCAGCCAAGCCGTGAGCGCCTTCCTGTCCACGAACGCCATCTTGATCATTACGATTGTCAAGATCGCTCTGTTGCTTTTTATCGTTTTGACCGTCAACGCCTACCTCACCTGGTTCGAACGAAAGGTTGTGGCGCACATTCAATCTCGCTGGGGACCCCACCGTGTCGGACCCCACGGTCTTCTGCAGCCCTTGGCCGATGGGCTGAAATTTCTTTTCAAGGAAGATCCCACGCCGGCAGGCGTCGATAAGTTCGTCTACTTCCTCGCGCCGCTTCTCTCGCTCGCCGTGGCGCTGACCTCGATTGCGGTCATTCCCTTCGGACCCGCCCCCCTCCGCCTCTTCGGTCATGACATTTATCTCGGCATCGCCGATCTGAACATGGGAATACTCGCGCTCTTTGCTATCACCTCTCTCGGCGTCTATGGCATCGCGCTCGCCGGCTGGTCTTCGAACAGCAAATACCCTCTCCTGGGCGGACTCCGCAGCTCCGCCCAAATGGTCAGCTACGAACTCGCGCTGACCATGTCCGTCGTCGGTGTTCTCCTCCTGGCGGGTACATTCAACTTGCGCGAAATTATCGATGCTCAAGCAAACGCCCGCGGCGTCTTTGGCTGGCAAGGCATCTTCAGCTGGAACATCTTCTCCGGCCCCTTCCCGCAGATTGTTGGATTTCTTTGTTTCTTCATAGCCGCCGTCGCGGAAACCAACCGCGTCCCATTCGATCTCCCTGAGGCCGAATCCGAATTGGTTGCCGGATTCCACACCGAATATGCCAGCTTCAAGTTCGCGATGTTCTTCATCGCGGAATACACGAGCATGATCACCGTCTCGTGTCTTTGTTCCATTCTCTTTTTTGGCGGCTGGCTTTCTCCCTTCCCTGCGACATCAACGTGGGCCTTTACACACTATCTCCCGTCAGTGCTGCTGATTCCCTTCGGCTTGTGGGTCATTTGGGACGGCATGCGCTATGAAACGATCCTTGGCCGGCTTATTCTGCCCGCTATTGGCACAGCGATCGCCGCAGTGGGTGCGGCCTTCGTCTATTTTCCTGCCGTCAACGAATTCATTCAAGGGCCCTTCTGGCTGCTTTCCAAGATCTTCGTATTTCTTTTTGTGTATGTCTGGATGCGCGGTACGCTGCCGCGTTTCCGTTATGATCAGCTCATGAATGTAGGCTGGAAACTGCTTCTCCCCGCTTCCATCGCGAATGTTGTGATCACTGCGTTCGCCATCCTGAAGTGGGGTGCGCGATGACACCGCAGCTCGGCATCTTCTTCGTTCTCGCCGCACTCTCCGTGCTCGGCGCGCTGAGCCTGATCTTCCAGAAACATCCGATTCACAGCGCCTTATCTCTCATCGTCGTCATGGTCTCGCTCGCCGGCCTCTATCTTCTGCTGGGCGCGGAATTCGTCGCTGCGGTGCAAATCATCGTTTACGGTGGCGCCATCATGGTCTTGTTCGTCCTCGTCATCATGCTCCTGAATGCTGGCGCGGAAGAGCACACCAACATTTCGAAACTTGCGAGCATCGCGGGAATTCCCCTTACTGTAGCATTGGCGGGATTTATTGCCGCGGCCATTGCGCGTTCTGGCGAAACCGTCCAAGCGGCCGCGCAAACCGGCGCCGTCTCCTCCACCAGAGACATCTCCACCATGCTCTTCAAGGAATTCGTCTACCCGTTCGAACTGACCTCGTTCCTCATCCTCGTCGCGATTCTGGGCGCGATTGTCCTGGCCCAGCGGGAGAAATGACCATGATCCCGACGAACTATTATTTGGTTCTCAGCGCCATCCTTTTCGGCCTCGGAGTGATTGCCTTCGTTTTTAAGCGCAACATCATCACGATATTCATGTCCATCGAGCTGATGCTCAATGCCGTCAACCTGGCATTCGTCGCTTTCAGCCAGGCCATGGGCAAGCTCGATGGCCAGGTGTTCGTTCTCTTTGTCATTGTGGTCGCGGCCGCGGAAGCCACCGTGGGGCTCGGAATCATCATTCTGATTGCGCGCAACAGGGAGTCGCTTAACGTCGAGCGTGTCGACTTGCTCAAACTCTGATGCCCATACACCCGATACTCGATTACCTTTGGATCATTCCGCTCCTGCCGCTGCTCGGCGCCGCGGTCAACGGTTTATTCGGCGCGAAGCGGCCGAATAAGATCGTCAGCGCCGTCGCCGTTGGCTCGACCGGTCTGTCATTCGCCTGTGCGCTCGAAGCCCTCCGCGAATTCACACAGCTCGCGCCGGAGCAGATTCCCTGGGTAAAACAATACTTCTCCTGGATTGCCGCAGGCGCGTTCCGAGCGGGCTTCGACCTCCAAGTCGATCAGCTCACCATCGTCATGCTCATGGTCGTCACCGGCGTCGGCTGGCTCATCCACATTTATTCGATCGGCTACATGGCCCATGAGGGGGGCTATTACCGCTTCTTCTCCTACCTCAATCTGTTCATGTTTTTCATGCTCATCCTGGTCCTGGCCGCGAACTACGTGCTTCTCTTCGTCGGGTGGGAGGGCGTCGGCCTCTCGAGCTATCTCCTCATCGGGTTCTATTTCCTGAAAAAATCCGCCGCCGACGCCGGCAAGAAGGCCTTCATCGTCAATCGCATCGGTGACTTCGGCTTCATGCTGGGGATGTTCCTGCTCTTCCGCACCTTTGGGACGCTGGATTTCGTTGCGCTCTTTGATAAGGCCGGGCAGTGGCCCGCGGAAGCGATGGGCCAGTTGGGCACATTCACAATCGCATGCCTGCTCCTCTTTATGGGCGCCTGCGGCAAGTCTGCGCAGCTCCCTCTCTACGTCTGGCTGCCCGACGCCATGGAAGGCCCTACGCCGGTCAGCGCGCTTATCCACGCCGCCACGATGGTCACCGCGGGCGTTTACGTTGTCGCGCGCTCGCATGTGCTCTTCGCGCACGCGCCGGCCGCCATGCTCGTCGTTGCCATCATCGGCTGCGCCACGGCCTTTTTCGCCGCCACCATCGGCTTGGTCCAGACGGATATCAAGAGAGTGCTTGCCTACTCCACCGTCAGCCAGCTTGGCTACATGTTCTTGGCCTGCGGCGTCGGTGCGTTTTCCGCTGGCATCTTCCATCTGATGACCCACGCTTTCTTCAAGGCGCTTCTCTTCCTCGCCGCCGGCAGCGTCATCCACGCCATCGGCGGCCAGCAAGACATGGGCAACATGGGCGGTCTCGCGGGCAAAATCAAGTGGACCTACGTCACCATGCTGACCGCCACGCTGGCCATCACCGGCGCGCCGTTCTTCGCGGGCTTCTTTTCCAAGGACGCCATCCTTTTCTCCGCTTTCCAATCGCAAAATGGCGGGCATGTTTTGTACGCCTTCGGTCTGCTGACCGCGCTGCTCACCTCTTTTTACATGTTCCGCTTGATCTTCCTGACCTTTCACGGCAAGCCGCGCTACGACGAGCATCACGTCCACGTGCACGAATCTCCGTGGAGCATGCTCGGCCCGCTCGTGATTCTCGCCGCGCTCTCGATTTTTGGTGGATGGTTCGCCCTGCCTTCTATGCTGGGAACCGGCAGCGACTACTTCGCGAACTTTCTCGGACCGGTTTTTGGTTTACACGAAGCGGCAGGAGGCGTCAGCGAAGCCGCTGCGCATTCGCTTGAGCTTACGCTCGCGGGTGTCGCTGTTTTCACCGCGCTGGTCGGCTTCCTCATGGCCGTCTGGCTCTACCTCAGGCAGCCTGGCAAGGCCGCGAGTCTCGCTAAATCGTTCCATGGTGCGTACACCACGCTGTTGAACAAGTATTACGTCGACGAACTCTATGCGGCTGCCATCGTCAAGCCCTTCATGTGGATCTCCACGAACGTCCTTTGGAAGACAGCCGATGTCGCCGGCATCGACGGCGCAGTCAACGGCATCGCTGATGGCGCCACCGCAATCGGCGATACGGTTCGCCGCACGCAGTCCGGCAACACGCGCAGCTACGCTGTGTGGGTGGTCGTCGGCGCACTCGTCGTCATCGCCGTCATCTTCTGGCCGTATCTCAGACCGGCCGCAGGGATGGTGCCGTGATGCATCCCGGCGGACACTTGCTCTCGGTTCTCATTTTCTTCCCTGCCGTGGGTGCGCTCGCGCTCCTGCTCCTGCGCGGCGATGACCACGTATGGATTCGCCGCCTCGCGCTCACCATTTCCGTCGTCGAATTCTTGCTTTCTCTCTTGCTGATTCCCGGAGTGCCGCTCGGCGCCGCGGGGTATCGCCTGGAAGAATTCGCCAGGTGGATTAACGTCCCCCCGATCAACTACCATCTCGGTGTCGACGGCATCAGTCTTTTCCTCGTCATTCTCACTACCTTCCTGACGCTCATCTCCGTCGTCGCCTCCTGGAAGAGCATCGAGCGCCGCGTCAAAGAATTTTTCGTCATGCTGCTGATGCTGGAGGTCGGCGTCATCGGTGTTTTCTTCGCGCTCGATCTTTTCCTTTTCTTCCTTTTCTGGGAAGTGATGTTGATCCCCATGGCTTTTCTCATCGGCATCTGGGGCCACGAGCGCCGCATTTACGCTGCTGTGAAGTTCGTCCTCTATACCATGGCCGGTTCCATCCTCATGCTCGTCGGCATCATCTGGCTCTATACCGTCACGGGCACGTTCGACCTGCCGGCCATTCATACCATGCTTCAGCACGCCGACCTCGTGCTTTCGCAAGGCACGGAAAGAATTCTCTTCCTCGCCTTTTTCCTGGCGTTCGCCATCAAAGTGCCGCTCTTTCCGCTGCACACTTGGCTGCCAGACGCTCACGTCGAGGCCCCCACGGCGGGCTCGGTGATCCTTGCCGGAGTGCTGCTGAAATTGGGCACCTACGGCATGATCCGCTTCTGCCTGCCGCTTTTCCCGGGTGCTTCGCACCACTTCGCGCCGGCCGTTGCCACCCTCGCCATCATCGGCATCATCTACGGCGCGCTCGTCGCCCTCGTCCAGCCAAGTCTGAAGAAACTCGTCGCTTACTCTTCCGTCAGCCATCTCGGCTTCGTCGTTCTCGGCATCTTCGCCTTTAACAATATCTCCATGCAGGGCGCTGTGTTCCAGATGCTCGCCCATGGCATCTCCACCGGCGCGCTTTTCTTGCTCGTCGGCATGCTTTACGACCGCCGCCATACCTTTGAGATCAGTGAATACGGCGGCTTGGCGACACCGATGCCTAAACTCGCCGCTTTCTTCCTTTTCGTCGCGCTCTCGTCGCTCGGCCTGCCCATGCTCAATGGTTTCGTCGGCGAGTACTTAATTCTTCTCGGCACCTATCTGCTCCATTGGAATTGGGCCGCGTGGGCCGCGCTGGGAGTGATTCTCTCCGCTTGCTACCTGCTGTGGTCTTATCAGCGAGTTTTCTTCGGCGACGTCACCCACGAAAAGAACCGCGCGCTGCCGGACATTTCCTCGCGCGAAAAGTGGATACTCGTGTCCATAGCCGTGGTCATCCTGTGGATGGGCATCGGCTCCGTTTCCTTCACGCGGCGATTTGCCGCCTCCTGCCAGACCGTGCTCGATCAAATGGAGCGGCCACTCGGCGCCTATGAAGCGGCCGCTCCGCCAGAGCTCGGGCCGTCGAACGCCAATACCTTCGCAGCCATGCCGGAAAAAATCCCACTGGAAAGGGCCGGAACCCCCTAAATGTTCCCTGTGCGCGAAGACATGTTCCGCGTGATGCCGGAGTTGATCTGGTGCGGCTTTGGCTTGCTGGTCATGCTGCTCCAGCCATTCGTGAGCAACCGCCACGTTTTCACTTTCCTCGCCTTGGTGGGGTCAGCACTCGGCACCCTCGCGGCTATTTGGCCGGCGAAGCTTGGCGGAACGGCTTTTGGCGGACTTATCCAGGCGGATAGTTTCAGCTTCTTTTTTCATCTGCTCATCGGCCTCGTAGTATTTCTCGTCGTCCTGGCCGCCGGACCTTACCTGGAGCGCGAGCGGCTCGCTTTTCCGGAATTCTTCGCCTTGGTGTTGTTCGCTACCGCCGGCATGGGCGTTCTCGCCTCCGCGCAGGAGCTCCTCACCGCCTTCATCGGGTTGGAAATGAGCTCTATCTCCAGCTATGTTCTCGCCGGCTACCGCCGTGATGCGCTAAAATCCGGTGAATCCGCCTTGAAGTACTTTCTGCTCGGCTCCTTCGCTACCGCTTTTTTTCTCTACGGCATTGCGCTTGTTTATGGCGCCACGGGCAGCACGAATCTCTCTAGGATGGCCGACGCCGACCCTTCCAGCAGCCTCCTGAAACTGGGCTTTTCGCTCATCCTCATCGGCCTCGGTTTCAAGGTCGCGGCCGCGCCCTTTCAAATCTGGACGCCTGACGTTTACGAGGGTGCGCCCACGCCGGTGACCGCGCTTTTCTCTGCAGGCCCGAAGGCCGCCGCCTTCGCGCTTCTGCTGCGCATCTTCGCCACCGTCCCCGCCGCGACGCAATTCTGGTTCTGGGCTTTCTGGCTTCTTGCCGTCCTCACCATGTTCGCCGGGAATCTCGGCGCGCTGGTCCAGACCAATGTCAAGCGCTTGCTGGCTTATAGCTCGATCGCGCACGCGGGCTACATCCTGGTCGCCTTCGCCGCCGTCACTTTTCTCGCGCGGGATGGCCGCGCGGCAGCGGCTCCCGCCTATGCGGCGATTCTCTTCTACTTGCTCAGCTACGCCCTGGTAAAATTGGGGGCCTTCACCATCGTTTCGCAATTCGGTGGCGTGGGCGAGAAGCACCTTTCGCTCGACGATTATGCCGGGCTCGGCCAGCGCCAGCCCGTCGCCGCGGCGGCCCTCGCGCTCTTTTTGCTTTCGCTCCTCGGCTTGCCCGTCACCGCCGGATTCTTCGGCAAGTTTTACATTTTCAAGGCCGCCGTGAATTCGCACCTCATTTGGCTCGCCATCCTGATGGCCATCAACAGCGTGATCGGAGCCTATTACTACCTCCGCGTCATTGTCGTCATGTACATGCGCGAGCCCAGCGCGGAAACCGCCTCGACCGCCGTTGCGCGCTTCCCTCTCACGGTCAATCTTGTGCTGACCATCGCCGCCGTCGGCACCATCTACTTCGGCCTCTTCCCCAACCAAATTCTCAACTTCGTCTTACAATCCAATCTCCTCGGCCGCTAAGCTGCGTCTCTTGCTCTTGTTGCACAGCCACTCTTGCCTGCCCCGACCTGTCCCGACTTGGTCGGGAGCATCCCGGGGACTGTGCGCACGCAGATTTCACCCGCTGCTCACACTTCATGGGTGGTGTTGCGTTGATGATGTTGAGCCGCGAGATATCAGTGCCGTTTTTTCACGCGAGGCCGCGCACCGCTCATGGCACCACTTCGAAGACCATGATCTTCGCGTCCTCGACTGCTGCTTCCTTCTCTGGGGGGATTGGGGGAGTCAAAATGATGTGCTTGGGAACAGCCGCATAAAACCGCTTCAGCTCAGGCACCAGGAGCGACGTCTTGGCAATCCACCCGGTCGGAGCCTTCCCGAGACGCTCGTAGTGGTCGGCGTCAATCTGCCTAAACACTTCAACGAAGCCGGTCGTCCCGGTGTAGTAGACGCGTTTGCTCGGCGCGTCATATACGACTTCGTCGACGCCGCCTTCGGTGTCGATCCCATCAATCACTTTTCCCGTCTCCGAATCCATCACCACCATCTTGCCCGGTTTGTAAAGGTGTCCGCGTTTCACCCGGCTACCGATAAGCAGGCGATGATGGGCCGCATCCAGCGCCACGGCATGGGGCTCTGGGCCACCGGTGATGGGCCACGTGGCCAGCACGGTTCGTTTTTCGCGGTCGATGACCACGACCTGGCTGGTGTCGCCCATAACAACGTACAGTTTTGGGGACGCTGGATCGAGCACCAGGCCTGCGGGATTTTGTCCCTCGGTCTCAATGTTACCCACGTATTTGCCATTCTTCAGATCAACGATTTCGATCGAGCCTTTAACGCCTTGTTTTTTGAGCTCATCGGCTCTGTCGCCGAGATAAAATAGATGGGCAACCGGATCGTAGGCCCCGTTATCCGGCACTCTTCTTGAATCCGGATCAAGATCATGGCCAGACAAGGGTATGTTCTTGATTAGCTCGTACGAAACCCCGCTAAAGGCTTTGACGGTGGCATCTCCGTCGTCCACCCAGATTTCGTTGGTCTCGGGAAGATAGAGCGTCTTGCGAGGATCTCCCCCGAACCCTGTGATGGTGTGGATCACTTTGCCTGCTGGCAGGTCCACAACTTCAATAGTCCTTTTGTGCTCCCCCGTGACAAACAGGCGCTGCCCCTTGATGTCCACCGCCATGTGGTCGAAGTAGCCCTCGACGTTCGGCAACGGGATGGTCTGAACCAGCCTCATCGGCGCTTTGGTCTGAGCCTCCGCCCTTGGAATTAAGACCATGTTCAAAGTCCAGAGAATCGCCACGCACGTTTTCTTGTTCACGCCTTTTCTCCTCAATTGAGATTTGCCTTTACGGCAAGTATTGCTCCGTCAGCTCCGTTGCAGCGCGGGCCGCAGCTCCCGGAGGTCCTTCACGCCTTCAAGACCTAGCACTTTCTCGATAATCGTCGAGCAGCTCGCCGCACCGAGGGTGGGTGTTATGAGGTCCCGCGCCTTCGTAATGACCTCATCGCGGGTCATCGGGTTCTCGGACGTGCCGCGCACGTCCCGGACCCACTCGCTCATTTGCGGGCCGTCGGTGAGCGTCACCTCGACGATGGCCTCGCGCCGGGGGCGCCGGGCGTCAATCCGCGGGTCCGCGATTACCTCTACCTTTGCGCGCTGGCGAAGTACGGCGGGGTCCTTCATGCGCGCCTTGTCATGGACCGAGCGGAAGGTGACCGTTTTGTCCAGCAGCATCACCGCGATCATATGCTCCATGCAGATGTCCGGCATGTCGCGATTGCTTACCGTGTTGGCCTCGTCGCTGGCGATCCTCACAACGACCTTCTGCACCTCGTCAGCGGTAAATGCACGCTGCTTGAAGAATCCTTCCAGCGCGTCGAGCGGGGCCTGGATAGGCGACCCCACGGTCCATTTCTTGATGTTCGTCCGGGTTACCTCGTAGCGCTCGCCAAGCTTGTCAACCAGCACTACGGGGTCGGCCTTGACAACGCCGTTTTCCCGAGGCGCAAGCGCTTCAAAAAAATTGTCGGGCCCGGAGAAAATGTCGTCCACGCCCGTCCACCCCGACCGCACCAGCATGGCGGCGGTGACTGCGCCGGCCGCTGGCTTTCCCCCAAAGAGGAAAGCTTTCTCCATGTGTTCGGCATCACGAGCCCAAGCCCCGATTCCCGAGGTTTGCTGCGCGGTGTAATCCAACAACAAACGCATCCGCTGCGCGTTGAGGCTCGCGGCGCAGCCGGCGGCCGCGCCGGCGCCGAAGGCTGCGGCGGTGCCGTGCGTGCTCCTGTGAGTCATTGCCTGATAGGCCGGGCCGCCCAGGCTCATCGAGACGCGCGTGCCGACATCATAGCCGAGCGTCACGGCGCGCAGGAAGTGAGTCCCGCTGATTCCAAACTGCTCCCCCGCGGCCAGCGCCGCGGGAACCACAGAGACGCCCGGATGCGACCGCGAAGGACCGTGCGAGTCGTCGGTCTCGTCCGAATGAGCCAGTACTCCGTTCGCTAGCGCCGCCTCGATGGGCCCGCACACCGTGTTCGAGGCCACAACGGTCGCAACCTCCTTGCCACCATAGGCGCTCGCAAACTGGATCGCCGCGCGTCCCGGGGGCAATTCGGACCCCGAGATCATTGCTGCAAAAGTATCCAGGATGTGGTGTTTCGCCTTCTCGACGACTTCGTCGGGCAGCCCACGACCGCTCGCTTCGGCCATGTAGGCGCTGAGCTTGTCCATGACGGGGTTCACGCTCGGCGCGGCCTTGTCCGTGCCGGCGGATTGCCTGGCCATCGCCATGTCGGGCGGAATCGCCGCAGCCGCGATGGCCAACCCGGCGAGCTCGAACAAGCTGCGCCGCGTCAGCGTCGCGCCGCTGCTTTCTGCATCCGCCTTGGGCTCTTGAACCTCTCCCATGAGTCGTTTCCCCTCTCACGCGCTTCGCTGCGGACTGACTTTGTTCAGCGGTGGCCGCGCGCCATTCCGAGCGCTCCAGCTTACACTGCCGCAAAATCGCACACCTGAAAACATTATTAATTTCTCTTCAACTGTCAACTGCCAGTTGTCGATCTCCCTCCCGCCAGTACCGTCTAAGTACTATTGACACGTATTCCCTGTTCTTATAATTTCCGCCACAATCCACCCCGGAAGCAACGGTCCCAACCCCAGTTCCTCCCGGTGCCCAGGTTCAATTTCCAATCGACTCTCGACTTGGGGGACTTCGGGATGGAGTCGAAGAAAACGACAGTGTACGTGTTTCTAGACTCCGCATCCGTTTCTTTCGTTATTTTGACGAGCGCGGAAAACGCACCGCGCCGACCACATCTCGCTATCCGGCCAGTCGGCCAACTCAGGACCCTTACCTCCTTTACCGTAAACAGCTGTACCGAATCTGTACGGGTCGCCAGTAGATTCTTTCTCTCGCCGCCGCCTAGTCTAACCCCGTAGGACGCCCTCTCCGCAGAAAACGCTTGGGCACACATGCAAGTCATCCGACAGACTCAGCCACCTTCCTCGGCTCCCCCGCCTCGCCCATTGACGCCCACGACGCTAGACGGGCGCGTGCGAAAGATCCTGCAGATGGTTGAGTCTGGGACGACCTTCACCATCCGTGATCTGGCCCTCGAATTCCACCTGAGCCCTTCCTATCTCCAGCGCTTGTTCAAGCACCAGACCGGCGTTTGCATGGGAGAGTGGTTAAGCGAACAAAGACTTCAGAGAGCGGCGCACCTTCTAGCGAACAGCTACATGAGCGTGAAAGAAATTGCCCACACTGTTGGATATGAACACGTTTCCAGCTTCATCCGGGCATTTGAACGACGGTTTGCGCAGCCTCCGGCGCGCTATCGCAAGCAAAACGACTACACGAAATGCTAACGAAAGACCAAATATGCTAATCACTTCTTCTTGTAGTCGCTAAGCGGCCAGGAGTAAAAGTAATTTGCTTTACGGTAGAGGTAGTGTCTAGCAACGACTCACACCCAGCGGGAGATTCCTCATTTGCTAGAACGATCGCTGTTTGGAAGTGCGCCAAACAGATGGGGATGGTGCGTTTCCTATGCGAAGGAGATCAGGAATGAAAACAAGTAAGCTCGCATCGGTCCTCGCATTTTTAGCGGCATTATTATTTCCAGGGATGGCCTTTGCCCAAACTGACCCAGGAGTACGCAGCAACACCGGAGTGAACGCCGGCCAGCCGTTTGCTTCCGTCACCGCCAGTCCAAATGACTTGGCCTTCTTCCAAACCGGATTCGCGCAGTTCAACGAGCACCAAACCGTTACCGGAGACAACTCAGGTCTGGGACCACGGTTCAACCTGGACACGTGCGGGGGATGTCATTCGCAACCCGCCCCGGGCGGAACCAGCCCGGCCTCCGGTATTTTCCCCAATGTCGGGCCGAACCCCCAAAGCCAGGTGATCGCCAACGCGGTTGTGAGTGGCAGCACCAACACCATCCCATATTTCGTCCACGCCAACGGCCCAGTGCGCGAAGCCCGGTTCCCATTCTTCTTTGACCAATTCGGCAATCCTGACCCGAACGCGCCCAATGGCGGCGTGGAAGACCTGTTCACCGTCTCCGGCCGCTCCGACGCGGGAAGTTGCAGCCTGCAGCAGCCCAGCTTTAATTATGCGGGGGCAACCAACAACATCATCTTCCGCATTCCCACGCCGGTCTTTGGCACGGGACTGATGGCCAACATTGACGACTCAACCTTGCTGGCGAATCGGGCGGCCCAGGCAAATAACGGTGTTGGCATCAGCGGTACGTTCAATCACAACGGCAACGATGGCACCATCAGCCGATTTGGCTGGAAGGCCCAGAACAAGTCGCTGATGATCTTCGCAGGTGAGGCGTACAACGTGGAGATGGGCATCTCCAACGAACTGTTTACGCAGGATCGCCCGTTGCCAGGTGAGGACCAATTTGGAAGCGGGCTTCCGGCCAGTTGCCTGAACCTCGCTGGAACCGGCTACCCCGAAGACATCACCCACTCCGGTGGCACCAGTGCCTCCACCGTTACCAGTGATGTCGGGCTGTTCAATGTCTTCATGCAGTTCCTGGACCAGCCCACACCTTCCACTACATCGCCGGGAACAGCAAGCTCGATCGCTAATGGTCGCAGGCTGTTTAACGCCATTGGCTGCGCCCTTTGCCATACGCCGTCGCTCACTACGCAGGCCTCTAAGTTGACGCCAGGTTTGAGCAATGCAACTGCCAACTTGTTCTCGGACATAGAAATCCATCACATGGGGACAAAGTTGGCGGACAACGTGTCCCAGGGCGGTGCAGGCGGCGACCAGTTCCGCACGGCTCCTCTCTGGGGGCTAGGACAACGGATCTTCTTCCTGCACGACGGCCGTTGTAGCAATCTGCTCTGCGCTATCGAGGCACATGAGAGCAACGGCGGAGAAGCCACTACAGTCGAGGCCATCTTCGACCAAAACCTGACATCCAGCCAGCAGCAGGACATCTTGAACTTCCTGCGCTCGCTGTGATCCCTTGCCACGATTCATCCGGGCGAGACACGAAAGCGTCTCGCCCGGTTTTCTGCTTTGAGACAACGGCGCTCTGAATATGCACACAAGATTCTCGCGTTTCCTGGTACTTCTTGGCTTATCCATATCTCTGCCAGTCCGCGCGCAGGACGTCCCTCAGAACGGGGGCGACTTCGCCAACAATCCCCAGGCGAAAAAGCTGCCGACCGACGTGATCCTCGTTAAGGGCGCGTGGTCGAGTGCCAGCGATTCCGTGACTCCTTTACCGGAAAGCGGGAGAGTCACCAACAATCTCTACAGCAACCAGTATTTTGGTCTCACTTACCCTCTATTCCCGGATTGGACCGAGAAGTACAGCGGCCCACCTCCTTCGGACAGTGGCTACTACGTTCTCGCGCAAATCCGGCCCGCGGACACATTCAAGGGGTCAGTTCGAGGCAGTATTTTGATTGCCGCCCAAGATCTGTTTTTCACCCTTACGCCGGTCAGGAACGTGCTGGAATTGATCTATTACAACAAGGATGGTTTGAACGCCGATTACAAAGTGGAACAACCGCCGACGCCGGTCACCCTCGCCAACCATTCCTTCGTCCGTTTTGACTATGGTTCGCCCGTGGCCGAGATTTATTGGCACGTGCTGGCGACCCAAATCCGCTGCCACATGGTCGAATTCGTTTTCACCAGCCGCGACACCAAGTTGGCGGAAGGCCTCATCCAGGAAATGAACAAAATGAACTTGCCGACGGAGGCCGGTCTCGCGTCAGGAACGGGCGGGGTTGATGTCCCTGTGTGCATCAAGGATTACGACCGCGGCGAAAATGTAATAGAGAGAGTTGATCCCGTCTTTTCCGAGCGCAGATTCAATCCGGTTCCGGTCCGGATCATCATCGATAAAGAAGGCAAGGTAAAGCACATTCATTTTCTCAGCGCCTTTCCTGATCAAGCAAAAGCCGTTACGGATGCCCTATTTCAGTGGCGATTCAGACCACACCTGCGCGATGGAAAGCCCGTGGAGGTGGAAACAGGCATCATGTTCGGCCGTGCGCCACGCGCGACGACACCTCAAGCAACCGATGCGGTAAACGAATGATCAACCTTCGTCTGTGCGGCAAGGGATCCTGTATGCGGAGGCTGCTCTCAGTATTGGCCCTGCTTGCGTGTTGTTCGACCGCGGCACTGGGCGCGAACAACATCACCGGCTCGGTCCGCAATCAGAGCCGCGGCGAACCCGCTGCCGGCGATGGGGTGATCCTTCTTCGGCTGGATAGGGGAATGCAGGAGGAGGCGCACGCGACGACTGATGCACAGGGGGTGTTTACCCTCACTTTGCAATATCCTGACAAACCGTACCTGGTGCGCGTGGTTCACCAGGGCGTCAGCTATGATCAGCAAGCTTCCGCTGGTGACGCTCTCTCCATCCAAGTATTCGACGCAGCGCGCCGGGTGCGGGGCGTGACCGGCAGTATCGAAATCCTCCGCACCGGAACCAACGGAAACCTGCTTCACGTATCCGACATGGTCGAGATCAGGAACGAATCCAGCCCACCTGTGACGCAGGCGGGTGAGCGCACCTTCGAGGTGTATCTGCCGGCAAAAGCCAAGATTAGTTCTGTCCTGGCCGCAGGTCCAGGGAAGATTGGCGTGATGATTTCCGCGTCTCCCGTGCCCGGCGAGCCTGGACACTACGCGGTGAGTTTCCCCTTGCAGCCGGGTGCAACCAAGTTTGCCTTCAACTACGACCTGCCCTACGATGGCCATGCCGCTTTTGAAACAAGGCATGCGTATCCGCTGCGGCAGTTGGCGGTCATGATTCCGCCGACCATGAAATTCTCGTCGCGCTCACCGGCCTTCGAGATCCTGGCGACCGGCAACAGCCGCTATCAAGTCCGGGCAGCCAACCAATTAAAGGCAGGGGAAGGGCCAGGGTTTGAAGTCTCTGGAACCGGAGCGCTTCCGCCCCTCGGTGATCAAGCCAAATCGGAGGCGCGGCCACATTCTACGGTTCCACCCAGTCCAACTCTGTCTGTTCCGGGTCGCGCCGCTTTGCCTTCTTTGGCCAGCATCGATTCACGTGCGAAGCAGACCCAGCCACCCTCTCAATCGGTGGTCTTGGACGGAGTGACTTCCGTCCTTCTAGCCGCATGCGCTCTACTGGTTTGGCGTGCGCGCAAAGCACGGAACTTCTCTGCCGCAAAAACAGCTGCACCACGGGCCCGTCAAGGCAATCGTCCCCAACCTGACTGGAAACTCTAGGGAACTGTCACGGACGCATAACCGCCTCGACTCCGCACTTAGAAACCGCAATCCACCATCATTTCTTGCGACTGGTCTTCGCTGCACGAATCACCCCGGCCGCCGCGCGGTTCTTCTGGCCTGACCTTGCGTTCTTCTCGAGCCGTAGCTTCCATGCCGTGCGTAAGGCGCCGGCCAGCACCTCCTCTTTCGCCGCGGCCAGCCGGATATGGGTCATTCCCATCCGTCCCCATCCACCTGCGATGGGAACGAAAACCTCGGGCAGTTCCTGCACGAACGCCGCCTGTTGCTCCACCGTGAGCATCAGGTTCCCGAAGCCCTTGTCTTCGGAGGCGAGCGTCGCAAAAATTCTGCCCCCCACGCGGAAGTCGGGCTGCCCCATGTGCGAACTCTCTTCGGCACCTTCGAGGCTGAGGGCAATCCGTCGGAAGTCGTCTGCATCCATCGACGCGTCGCTCCTGTTCAGCAGCCAGTATCCTACATTCATTCATTGCAAGCGTGCGGCGGATACGCTCTAAATTTTTTCTGAACGACGTTGCGCTACTCAATTCTCAGTGCGCTCATGGGCGAAATAGATGCTGCGCGGTTTGCGGGAATGATGGCTGCGAAAAAGGAGCAGATCGCGAGCGCGCCCGCAGCCACGGTTAGCGCGAGCGGGTCCCAAGAGGAAACGCCGTACAGTTGGGCTGAGATCAGCCGCCCGGCGCCAACCGCCAGGGGCAACCCCAGGATCAGTCCCACCAACACTCGCTTGAATGCCCCTCCCAGTACGAGTTGAATCACTTTCGGGCGGTCAGCGCCAAGCGCCATGCGAATGCCGATCTCGTTGGTTCTCTGCGCAACTGTATAGGCCGTGACGCCGTACAACCCGATAGCAGCCAGCACCAGAGCCACAATCCCGAACAGGCCGGCGAGGCTGGCTACGGCGCGCTCCTGATCGAAGGAAAGCTCAACTTGCTGCTGCATCGTCCTGATGCTGTTGATCGTCAGGTTGGGATCCAGCTCCGCCAGCATCCTGGTGAGCAGCGGCTCCAGCGCGCCGGGGGACATGTTTGTCACCAGCATAATTCCGCCGATAAAGTGCGAGCGCAGCTCGAGTTTCTTCATCAAGTCGTCGTGGTAGTCAACATTTTGCGCCAGCGGCACGTAGAACATCGGCCGCGCGGGCCTGCTCAACCCCCAGCCCGCAAACTTCGCATCGCGCACGACTCCGACGATACTGAATGTGCTGGCATACTCGGGCACATCCAGCCCAAAGTGCTGCGCCAGCGGGTCTTCGCCGCTCTTGAAAAAGCGCTTCACGAAGGCCTCGTTCACGATCGCCACCGGCGCAGTGGTTTCGTTGTCCGCTGCGGTAAAGGCACGTCCGCGCAAAATCGGCATGCTAAAGTTCTGAAGATAGTTCGCGCTGACGCGATCCCATGACGCGCCCGATTCTTCGCTAAACTTGCCGGGAGGATGGCCGGCTACCATAATGAGTTCGCCCCAGTTGTCGGTGAGCGGGTTATACATTGCCAGTCCGGATCCTTGCACCCCAGGCAGGCGATTGAGTTGTTCTTCAAGCTGTCGGTAGAGCGCCATTAACTTGGGCTGCGTGTAGCTCGCTGGCGGATTGTTCATATCCACCTCCACGCGCCCTTGCACCTGATATCCAAAATCCTGATGCTCGAGCTTGTTTAGGCTTCGCGCCAGCATGGTCGCACCAGAGACCAGGACAACCGACAAGGTGGCCTGCACGACCAGCAGCGCTTTGCGGGCGAAAGAAGAACGATCCTGGGTGCCGCGACCCGATCCGCGCAGCGCTTCCGCCGGATCGGTGCGCGTCGCCAGCCACGCGGGAGCCGCCCCGAAAATAATTCCCGTCACCAGAGCCAATCCGAACGCGAACACCAATACGATCGGCGATGGCATGGTGCTGATGGGAAGGAAATGTGAGCTTCGGAACGCCAGCGCCAGCAGCAGCCGCGCGGCCGCCATTGCCACAAGAAGCCCGACAATGCCGCCACCAATCGCGAGCAGGACGCTTTCCGTCAGCGCTTGCCCAACGATTTGCTGCGGCGTCGCTCCCACCGCCAGTCGCACTGCCGTTTGCCCACGGCGCGCGACCCCCCGCGCCAGCAGCAGGTTCGCCACATTGGCGCATGCAATCAGCAGCACCAAACCGCACACGGACAGCAGGATCTGCAGGCTCCGCCCGTATTCTTCTTTCATCACTGCCACGCCCGCTCCCGCGGGTACCACGCCGACCATCTGCTTAGGAAGCAAGCGGATCATGTCCGCCATCCAGGTGGCAGGATATCCGGAATCGTTCTGCAACCATTGCCGCAGCACTCCGGTGAGGCGCGGAGCCATTCCGTCAATCGAAGCTCCCGGCCGCAATCGGCCGATCATGCGCAGCCAGGCAGAGACAGGCTGATGTAGCAGACCGCCGTCAGCATCCATAATGGGTTCCTGTTGCAGCGGGAGCCAGATATCAGGAGGGTCGCTTTGCAGCGTCTCGCCGAAGAATCCGGCGGGCGCAACTCCAATCACAGTAAAGGGATGGCCCTCGAGGACGAAAGTGGAACCCACGACCGATGGATCGCTGGCATAGGTGGTCTGCCAGACACGGTGGCTGAGCACGGCGACTGGTGGCGCGGCAGGTTTGTCGTCATCCGGCGTAAACACGCGTCCGCCGAATGCACCCACTCCAAGTGTCGAGAAATAATTGCCGGTGACATACTCTGACCGCAGGGACCTGGCAGCCGATTCTACACCTTCACGCCGCACGCTCAACCGCCAGCGCCCGGCCTGGAAAGCCGTAACTTCTTCAAATTCCGGCGTTTCCGCCTTCAACCGCTCGTACAAAGCGAAGGAAAACATTCCCCACTTGTCCTGAGGCCCTCCTTCCACGCAGCAATCGTCGCCTTCGCCGACGCGGTACAGCCTCCCAGGATCGGAAACCGGCAACGAGCGGAGCATCACCGCATGGATCAACGTGAAGATTGCCGTGGTCCCGCCGATTCCCAAGGCCAGCGTCAATACCGCCGCCACGGTAAAAACAGGCGACAGCCGGAACTGTCGCAAGGCATAGCGAAAATTGCCGTGCAAGTTTTGCATTGCACCCCTCTCAGTGCTGTACGAAGCTGGGACCCCGCAGGTTCCCAAGTCCAGCAGACTTGTGACCGCCACCCGCAGCCCGCCACAATGCCTTTTGGTGCCGTTCTATTGACGTTTCAGGGAGTCGTTTGTCACCGAGCTGCACGCCTTACAGAATCTCGTCTTTGGCTCCCCATGACACAGTTTCTGGACGATGATTCGCGCGTCTGGTTACGCGAAGTTCGAAATCTGGACATCGGTCCTCGTCCGGTTCCGCGACAGCTTTTTCCCGCAAACGGACAATTCCGGGATCGTACCTTACTGTCGGAAGGCTGATAAACTCAGACAACACAAGGACTTAACAAAGAGGAGGTTTGGAAGGATATCTGCGCTTAGCCCATCAGATTTTAGGGGTGTACCCATGCAAATATTTTGGCAGGACTTGCGCCACGGGCTGCGGATGCTCGCGAAGTCACCGGGCTTCACGATCGTGGCCGTGCTCACACTCGCGCTTGGCATCGGCGCGAACACGGCGATCTTCAGCGTCGTGAACGCCGTCCTGCTGCGTCCGCTGGCGTACAAGGATTCGCCTTCGCTGGTGAACATTTGGGGGAAATTCGAGAAGGACGGCATTCCGCAGAACTGGATCTCCGAACCCGAATACTGGGACTTGCTGGATCACAACGAGTCGTTCTCGGAGGTTGCGGCCTACGCGCTGGGCGGCAGAGCGAACTTAACTCGCGCGGATGCGCCGCCTGTGCAAGTTTCCGCAGCCAGCGCCACGGCGGGCGTACTTCCGCTGCTCGGCATTGTGCCAGCCCTCGGCCGCAGCTTTGGCACCGAGGAGGACCAGCCCGGCCACTCTCACTACGTGCTGCTGAGCTATGCGCTTTGGCAAAGCCAGTTTGGCGGCGACGCGAACATCGTGACGAAACCGATTCAGCTCGATAGCGAGACGTATAGCGTAGTGGGTGTTTTGCCGAAGCAGTTTTCACTCGGGGGCAAGCAGGACCTCTGGATTCCCCTTGGGCTCGATCGCGCAAGACCCGGCGGTCGCGGCTCCCACTATCTTCACGTCGTCGCGCGCCTGAAGCCGGGCGTGGATTCCGCGCAAGCTTCGACTACGCTCACGCGGTTCGCGGGCGATCTCCGGCGCGCGTATCCCGGCAGCTACGGCCCGGAACAGAGGAATTTCGATATGTACATGGTGCCGGTGAAGGAGCAGCTTGTCGGAAGGCTTCGTCCGGCGCTGCTCGTGCTGCTGGGCGCCGTCGCGTTCGTGCTTCTCATCGCGTGCGCCAACGTTGCAAATCTTTTGCTGGCGCGCGCTTCCGCACGCGAAAAGGAACTTGCCATTCGAGCGGCGATGGGAGCGGGACGCGCGCGGCTTGTGAGGCAATTGCTCACCGAGAGCCTGATTCTAGGGTTTGCGGGGGGCTTGCTCGGGCTTGTGCTGGCCTACTGGGGCGTCGATGCGCTTCGCGCGCTTGTTCCGGCCAACACGCCACGCATGGACGAAGTCCATATTGACCCGGCGGTGCTCGCATTCACGTTCGGCGTTTCCTTGGTGACGGGCCTATTCTTCGGCCTTGCGCCGGCCTGGCAAGTCGCGCGAACCGATCTGCGCGAGGCGCTCAACGAAACCGGCCGCGGCGCCTCAAGCGCAAGAGGAAGCCGCCACTTGCGCGCTGGGCTGGTCGTTTCGGAATTCGCGCTGGCGGTGCTGCTGCTTGTCGGGGCGGGCCTCTTGATCCGCAGCTTTAGCCGGCTGCTCGACGTTTCTCCCGGTTTCCAGACGCAACACTTGCTTACCATGGAGCTCTCACTGCCGGAGAAGACTTATCCGGATGGCGCGCCGGTGCAGAAGTTCTACACGCAGCTCATGGCAAGCGTGAAAGCGGCTCCCGGTATTCAATCCGCCGGCGCTGTTTCGCAAATGCCGCTGACCGACTCTTATACTTCCGGCTCGGTCTTCTTCGAAGACACGTCGATTCCTGATATCCCGAGACTGCAGCAGCTGGGCAATCTTCCGTACATGGAAATCGACCAACGCGCGGCGACACCCGAATACTTTCAGGCGATGCAGATTCCGCTTGTCCGCGGCCGGCTGCTGACCGACGCGGATGACGCAAGCGCCGCGCTCGTCGCTGTCGTGGATACGAATTTCGCACGCCGCTTTTGGCCACATCGGGATGCCATCGGCCAGCGCGTGGCCATCGATACCATACCCAACGTCAAGCCGGCGACGCCACGCTGGCGCACCATCGTGGGCGTGGCCGGGCACGTGAAGCACTACTCGCTCGACGTCGAAGGCCGGGAACAGATTTACTTCCCCCACGGGCAGCCGCTTTTCGGAGTTTTTGCCCCCCGCGATATGACCCTCGCCGTACGCACTTCGCTGGACCCAGCCAGCGTGACCAGCGCAATCCGCGAAAAGGTCTTCGCCATTGACAAGGACCTGCCGCTCTACAACGTCGCCACAATGGATCAGCTCATCTCGAATTCCGTCGCCCAGCCGCGGTTGAATCTTTCTCTCCTTGTTGCGTTTGCGGTGCTGGCGCTTGTGCTGGCCGCGGTCGGTGTGTACGGGGTGATGGCCTATGCCGTGACGCAGCGCACGCAGGAATTCGGCATCCGCATGGCGCTCGGTGCATCTTCAGCGGATGTCTTGAAACAAGTGTTTCTCGAAGGAGGCCGCCTCGCTGCGCTGGGCTTGGCGCTCGGCCTCATCGCCGCGCTCGCGCTCACTCGGTTGATGGCCAGCTTGCTCTTCGGCGTGAAGCCAGGCGATCCGGTTACCCTTGGTGTGGCCGCCGCGCTCCTCGCATTCGTCGCGCTCGCCGCGTGCTACATCCCCGCGCGCCGCGCCACCCGCGTCGATCCTCTCGTAGCCTTGCGCTACGAATAGTTCGCCTCCGATTAGTTTAGTCGGCTTGTTTCACGCAGAGATTCGCTTCTGCAAGACCTCTTGGCCATGTGGCGCGAAAACCGGGATGGGAGCACATGCCCGGCGGCTCGCACGACCGAGGCTGTCCGAATCTGGACAAAGCATCCCAAAATCGCGCAATGCGAGGCATAAGACAACCTGGCGTATTGGGGTAACACCATCATAGGAAAGAGCTTAGATTGATCGGTACGGTGGATTGCTAGTTGCATTCCTATCTTCGGCATCAGTTCGCTAGGATGAGGCAAAACGGAGCAAAGCTTGCTTCTAACGCTTGGGAGACTGACCTCCGGGAGGGAAGAGCAAATTTATGTCATTTTATCGCGATCTGAGAGTTGCGTTCTACTCGCTCATGCGGACGCAGGGGCTTGCGATCACCGTGATCCTGACGCTGGCGCTGGGCATCGGCGCCAACGCCGCCATCTTCACGCTGGTGCGCGGCGTGCTCCTCAAGCCTCTCGTCAACCGCGACGAGGACCGGCTCATCTACATCCGCCAGAGTGCCCTGGGCATCGGCGACGACAACACAGCGTTCTCCGTGCCCGAAATCCAGGATTTGCGGGCCAGCGTTAAGACCCTGAGCTCGTTCGGCGATTTCTCGACCATCGGTTTCACCATGATCGGCCTGGGTGAGCCTCGCGAAGTTCAAGCCGGCGTCGTCGGCGGCAACTACTTCGATGTCATGGGCCTCCACCCTGTCGTCGGTCGTCTCATTGGACCTCAAGACGACGGTCCCAAAGCTGCCGGGGTGGTCGTTCTCACGTATCGTTTCTGGGCGACCACTCTTCAGAAGGATCCTTCCGTCATCGGCAAGACCCTTCGCCTCGGCAGCGGCCCCATGGGCGATCGCTCTGCCACCATCATCGGCGTCCTCGAACCCTCCGTCCCGTATCCCCAAGATACCGAAATCATCGCCAACGTCGTCACCAGCCCGCACCACCTTTCTGCAACCATGGTCACCGGTCGCCTCCATCGCATGACGGAGCTCTTTGGCCGTCTCGCTCCCGGTGTCACCCTCGATCAAGCTCGCGCCGAGTTGCGCTCCGCCTACGGGGCCATGACCAAAGAACATCCCGAAGCATATTCGCCCAAAGCGGAATTCCAGATCGGGGCCAAGCTGCTTCGCGAGGAGATCACCTCGGGCGCCCGGACCGTGCTGCTGGTGCTGCTCGCAGCTTCAGCGCTGGTCTTCATCATCGCGTGTTCCAACGTCGCCAACCTGATTCTCACGCGCACGGTTCGCCGCGAAGGCGAGCTGGCGATCCGTGCGGCGCTAGGCGCAAGCACAGGCGCGCTACGCCGCATGCTGCTGGCCGAAAGCCTTCTGCTCTGCGGCGCTGGCGCCGCTCTCGGTGTCATGAGCGCGCAGCCGTTGGTGGCCGTCCTGGCCCGCTACGCCTCGCGCTTCTCGGTCCGCGCGCTCGATTTGACGGTCGATTCCAGCCTGCTCTGGGTGGGAGCTGTGCTGGCCATCGTCGCCGCGGTGATTTTGGCGTTTGTCCCACGCCTGCCGTCGGCCGACACGTCCACTGGCCTTAGCCTATCGAGCGGCAGCGTACGGATCACCGGCAGCACGAGCCGGCGCCAGCGGATCTTCGCGGTGACACAAATCGCTGCATCCTTCGTGCTGTTGGCCGGCGCAAGTATGTTGATCACTACGCTGATCGCACTGCAAACGGCGCAGACGGGTTTCGACACGCGCCAGGTCCTCGCCATCAACGTTCCCGCTATGTCCTACGGAAAAACGAATGAACAAGTCGTCGATTTCTACAAGGAATCCATTAGACGCATTGAAGCGCTGCCCGGGGTGAAAAGAACCGCTTTCGGCACCGTTGTTCCCTGGCGCGATGGCACCTTCGGTTTCGGCCTCCAATTCTCCGCCGACGGTCATGTTCATGCCCCGGGCGAAGAGGATCCTCGCGCGCATTTGCGCGTCATCTCTCCCGGATTCTTTGCCGCGCTCGGCGTTCCCATCATTGCCGGCCGCGATTTCAACGGTCTCGACGGCCCAAATAAAGAGCCCGTCGTTATCGTCAGTGAGACTCTCGCACGGCGCATGTTCCCCAATCAGGATGCCGTCAATCGGCATGTCTATTGGACGGATCCCGTCCTGCAATTCTTCCCCGGGACCGACCTCCAAAAGTCGCGTCTTATGTCGCCGCACCGCATCATTGGCGTCACCGCCGATATTGACGACGAACACGTCGTTCCTGAGCCCGTCCTCACCGTCTATTCCACCTTTGAAGAGGGTACACTCTTTGGCGGCCGCCTTTTCATCCACACCGATGCGAATCCTTATTCGCTCGTCGCGCCGGTCACGCGCATTATTCGAGACATGTCCGCCGATCAGCCCGTCGAGCATGCTGCCACTCTCGAAGACGTCCGCGCGGAGGTGCTCACGCCGGACCGTTTGAACTCGCTGGTGTTCGGCGTGTTCGCGGCTGTCGCGTTGGCGATTGCGTTGGTTGGCGTCGCAGGCGTGCTGGCGTTTTCCGTCAGCGCCCGGACGCGCGAATTCGGCATCCGGCTGGCGCTTGGATCGCAGCCGCGGCATCTTCTGAGAGGTGTCATCGCAGAAGGTGCCGTGATGGCTGCGGCGGGCGTCCTCGCAGGTGCGGCATTCGGGTTCGTGGTGGCCCGCTTGGCGGGCAGCTATTTCCTGGACGTGAAGATGCCGGGCGCCTTGCCCGTGGTCCTCTCTGCGTTCGTGCTGCTGACGGCCGCAGTCGTGGCGTCGTGGCTGCCGGCCGCCCGCGCCGCGCGCATCGACGTCATACAGGCTCTTCGCGCCGAGTGAAATGCACAGGGCGATCCGCCGTCACTGCAGAACGGATGGCCCCTTCAGCCCAAAGAAAAAGGCCCCCGATCCAGTCGGGGGCCTTTTCATGAATTCCGCGAGCGAGTGGTCTATATCTTGAGCGCAATCATGGCCAGCGTGAACAACACCAGCGTCTCGACGAACACCAGGCCCAGAATCATGGCCGCGCGAATCGGCCCCGATGCTCCGGGGTTGCGTGCCATGCCCTCGCAGGCCGCCGATGCAATGCGGCCCTGGCCGAGACCGCAGCCAAACGCCGCGATGCCCATGCCGAAGGCCACCGCAATTGCCGCCAGCCCCTTGCCGCCGACGGCCGCTTGATCTCTATCCCCACCCTGCGCGAAGGCGGCCGGCGCCACCAGCATCAGAGCTACCAACGCTATCAAAACAACTGCTGCTTTATTCATCACTTCCTCCTCTTGAATTGCCGCCAGGAGGTGGTTCCCGGACACCGTGCAGCCGGGCTCACGCTGAAGCAGCAAATTGCCGGCAACTTCACCCGGCAAATGTCGATTAATGCTCCTCCGCAGTCGCCAGCCCGAGGTACACGGAGGGAAGAACGGTGAAGACGTAGGCCTGAACCACCGAAACGAAGATATGCAGCCCCAAAAAGAGCACGGGGATCGTTGCTGGGAAGATGGCCAAAATAATGCCAAGCACGGGAGATTTCGACCAGCCAAACGTGGCTCCGCCAACAAGCAGGCTCAGGAAGATTCCGTAGATCAGGTCGCTCGCAAACATGTTGGCCCAAAGACGGACCGTCAGGGAAAGGAGGCGAGCGGTGGTGCTGATAATTTCCACCGGGAACAGAAGAATGGCAAGAACCCAAGCACCGAAATCTTTCGGCGAGCCCGCAAATGTGCCCATGTATCCGAGGACGCCATGATGCCGAATACCCTGCCAGTTGAAATAGAGGAACGTCAGGACGGCGCAGGCCAAAGGAACGGTCACCACCCCGGTGGGGGCTGACAGAAACGGAAAGACGCCCATTAAGTTGGAAATCAGGATAAAGATCGAAATCGAACCGACGAAGGCGATGTGATGCTCGCCTTCGTGGCCGGTGTTCTCTACCAAGAGGTCGCGAATCCCGAATCCAAGCGGGTTGGTGATCAATAATTCCGCTACTTGTTGCAATGCCCCGGGACGCTCCGCCGAAAGCCGTGACCTCAGAACCAAGGCGAACACCGTTCCTATCACCAGAACGAGCAGGGCCATGGCCACGTGCTGGGGAATCGGTAATTCCGGATTGCCGGGCTTGATGTGCAGCGCGCTTAAAATCGAAAGCGCAAATGGGCCGAGATAATGATTGAGAAATCGCGTGATCAGATGAACGTGTTCTTCCATTCCTCATTCCACCGGACGCCAGACTTCGTACACACTTACCGCGATTGTCGCTGCTCCCAGAGCACACAAACCCACGACCATGCTTGCGAGGGGAACTCTCAGAAACTTAAAAATAACATACACGCTGAAAGCTATCAAGGCGTAGCGGAATAGCGCCCGGAAGTAGGTACCAATAGGTACTAGCGGCCGTTCTGCGCCGGCCTGGGCCGTGGAGGCGGCCACCAGCGCATCCAAACCCTGTCTCAGCCAGCGAAAATTCAGCCATGCGAGTCCCGCACCAATCGCGAGTCCAGCGCCCCACCAGCGGTTGCGCAGCACCGCCACGATTCCAGCGGCCAAAAAACCAAGAATCAGCGTCAGCCAGGCGATTCGCCGTTCCGTCACAGCGCCAGGTGGGTTCTCAGCGACTCGGGTTTCCATCCAGGCGCCTCAGCACCTCACGTAAGCCTGCGTAAAATCCCACTCCGCCCAGGACAATCATGAAGATCATCTTCGTGTGCAACCAGCGGTCGAGGAAATATCCGAGCGCGCCGCCCAGAATCACCGCTCCCACAATCGTGAACGGGAGCTCGAGCGCCAGCGAAGTTTGCGTCGAGTATTTCTTAACTTTCTCAAGCTCCGGGTTCGCTGGTCCGGTTGTATTCGGCTTATCGTCAGGAGGCATAGCGCGCCAAGCCGCGACTACTTCTCAAAAAGCAATTCGCCTGCGCGTTGAGTGGCTTTGACCACCGCTTTGATCAGCGTCACGCGCAGCTTGCCCTCTTCCAGCTCCAGGATCCCGTCGATCGTGCAGCCCGCCGGTGTAGTCACGGCATCCTTGAGTAGCGCCGGATGATCGCCGGTCTCCAGCACGACGCTCGCTGCGCCCTTCATCGTTTGCGCCGCCAGCAGGGTGGACACATCGCGCGGCAAACCTACCTTCACGCCGGCCTCCGCCAGCGACTCCAGGATGATGTAGGCGAACGCCGGTCCGCTCGCGGAGAGCCCCGTCACCGCATCCATATTCTTTTCATCCACCACCACGGTGCGGCCCACAGCGTCAAACATGCTCCGGGCCATCTCCACATGCTCCGCCGTTGCGCTCGCACCGCGGCAAATCCCCGCCATTCCGCAGCCTACGGTCGAGCAGGTGTTCGGCATCACCCGCACCACCGGCACTTTTCCGCCGAGATGTTGCTCGATGTAACTCGTCGGCACCGAGGCCGCCACGGAAATCACCAGGGTCTTCTCGCCGAGCTCCGGCGCGATTTCCTTCAACACCTCGCCCACGACCTGCGGCTTGACGCCCAGCAGGACGATGTCGGCTCCGCGCACTGCCTTGCGGTTCTCGGTCGTCAACGCAACGCCCAGCTCTTTCCCGAGCGCCGCCGCCTTCTCGGCGTGTTTCACCGTCGCCGTCACGTGCTTCGCCGCAAACAGCCCCTGCTTCAGGTAAGCGCGCAGAAGAATTCCGCCGAGCTTGCCTGTCCCCAAAACCGCTAGTCTCTTGTCCGAAAGTTTGTGTGCCATGGTCCAATCATTGTTGACGACGCAGCCATCCGCGTCAACCGCCGATTCGCCGCGCATTCGAGTACAATGCTCCGCGAGATGAAGAGTCTATTGCGTGCCGAATCTTTGCCGAAAAGTGAACGTCTGTTCCGCATCTTCAGTTTGGTCGCGCTGGCGGTCGCTGCCACTTCCTTGGCACAGGCATCCTGGCAAGCCGCCGCCGACCAGCCGCTGAATCTCACAAAGGACGTCGCCATCCCCATGCGCGACGGTGCGATCCTGCGCGCTGATGTGTTGCTACCCACCCCGAGTGGCCGGTTCCCCGTCCTCGTTTACCGCACCCCTTACGGAAAACAATTCGCGTTGAAGGAATACAAAGCCTTCGAGAAAGCCGTTGCGCGCGGTTACGCTGTCGTTATTCAGGATGTCCGCGGCCGCTACGCTTCGGACGGCGAATTCAATCCCTACCAGAACGAAGGCCGCGACGGCTACGACACCATCGAGTGGGCCGCGCGCCAGCCATGGTCCGACGGTAACGTCGGCACTTTCGGGCTCTCCTATCCCGGCGCGGTGCAGTGGCTCGCCGCCGTCGAAAATCCGCCGCATCTTAAAGCCATGGTTCCTGCAATGACGTTTTCGACGCCGCGCAACTTTTTCTACTCCGGCGGCGTCTTCGATGGCTCGTGGCTCGATTGGATCTGGTTGAACATCGCCCCGGACGTGCGCCGCCGCAAGAATCTGCTGGGGCCGAAAACGCACAAAGAAGCCGCTGAATCCTGGAAGAGCGAGCACGAACGCATGCAGTCATTTCTTCCGCTGCGGGATCTTCCGGACTTGAAGCAGGCCGCTCCCTTTTATTACGAATGGCTTTCGCATCCTCCCGCCGATTCCTGGTGGGACTGGGCTGAGCTGCGCAACAAATACGATCGCGTCCACGGTGCTGTTTTGAATATTTCCGGCTGGTATGACGAAGCCTACGGCCCCGATGGCGCCACGACAAATTTCAACGGGTTGCTGGCTGCGCGGCACAACGAAAAAGATCCGCGCACGCGCACGATCATCGGCCCTTGGACCCACGGTGGCCAGGAAGAATCACGCTCCGGCGAGCGCGACTTCGGTCCCACGGCCGCGATCGATTACGACGAGCTGATCCTCCGTTGGATGGACCACTATTTGCGCGGGATCGATAACGGCATCGACCGCGAGAAACCGGTCCGCCTATTTGTTATGGGAGCAAACATGTGGCGCGATGAAGACGCCTGGCCCCTCGCTCGCGTCCGCTTGCAAACATTTTATCTTGCGGCAAAGGCTGCTTCTGACAGAACGGGGAATCTCCAGAGTTCCATTCCCAAAGAAAGCTATCCTCATTCCACGTTGCGATCGGACCCCGCTCATCCTCTCACTGATCCCTACACTGCCTACGGCGCGCACGATTACCGGTCCTTCGCCGGGCGCGAAGACGTTCTCGTGTTCGATAGTGACCCACTTCAGGCGGATATGGAAGTAACCGGGCCGATCCGGGCCGAGATCTATGTCTCGTGCGGATGTCGCGATCTGGATCTTTGGGCACGACTCCTGGATGTTGCGCCCGACGGCACGGCGTTGAATCTGATGAGTCCGGGGCTGGATGTACTTCGCGCGAGCTACCGTAATGAAACGTCGCAGTCTGAATTCTTGGAGCCAGACAATATTACGAAGCTCACTCTGGACCGCATGCTGACGAGCAACACATTTCTTGCCGGCCATCGCATTCGCTTGCAAATCTCCGGCGCCTTCTTCCCGCACTTTTCGCGGAATCTGCAAACCGGCGAATCGGAAATTACAACCGCGCGTGGACAAATCGGGCACGTTCGCATCTACCACGATGCTGCCCACGCCTCCCGCATGATCTTGCCGGTGGTTCCGCGCTAGAAAAGTTTACTCGTGGGACGCGCCAGCGGGAGAGTGGGGGAACCCGCGCGGGCGTAGAACATATCAGTTTCCTGGATGTCCTATAGCGTCTTCAGGAAAGCGACAAGATCATCCTTGTCCTGTTCCGAAAGGTGAAGAGTGAACCGCGTATCGTAAAAATTGACAGCGTCCAGCAGTGTGGCTGCCGAGCCATTGTGGAAGTAAGGCCCGCGTGCAGCCAGTCCGCGTAGGATGGGACCCTTGAACTTGCCGATATCCGCGCACTTGCCGGTGGCCATAGCCCTGCCGAGGTCGGTGACTTGAATGACTTGACCTGAGGTATTGCACATGACGGTGATCAGAGGAAGGTCCGGAGTGCGGCGGGATGCATCGGCGAGGCCGATGTTGAGGGGAGCCGGCACAGAATGGTCGCCGACGTTGGGCGAGTCGTGACAGGTGCCGCAGAAGCCGTTAATGGTGTCCATGTGCAAGACGTCGTTGAGGCCGGCAACGCCGGTGATGGGGATTTGCAGAGTGTTGAATAGATGTTCGCCGCGCGCTACCGCTCGGCGTGCAGCGGTGTGCTCGTCATCGTCGCGATCTTTGATCTCCGACCATTTGTCGTAGATATCGAAGACGTTTGAAGTGAAAGCCGCGCCGGTGGGGTTGAGTCCGAGCGGATCATTGATGCCGATGAAGAAATTCTGCCTGGAAAGGTGGACCGGGCCGCCTTTACCTCCATCGTCATGAAGCTCGCCGGCGTAGCGGTCACGAGTCTGCGCAGTGAAAATTTTTGTCTCGAAGTCCACGATCTGCTGGACTTGTTCAGGGGTGGGCGGCTGACCCTGCGCATGGCCGGTGGTGGCGTCAACAGCCTGATGCGCCAGGTCTGCGGTCACAGGCTTAAATGTGCCGTCCGAATTCTTGAAAGTTTCGCGGCCATCCCACATCACGGTGCTGAGGAAGGGCAAGTTTGTTGCGGGCAAGGGGCGGCGATAGGCCGAGACCGCCGAGGTGCTGTTGCAGCCGTAGGGATTATCGCTGTTGAGAACGGTGAACTCGGCAGTGGGGGGAACCTGTTGCTCGATACGGATGAGCCCTTTGCTCAACAACAAGCTGTAAGCTTGACGGCGCGCGTCTTCCGTGGAGACGTCCTGTGTGGGGCAGCCGGAGCCGTCGTTCGTCCGGAAGATGGGGTCGGTCCCTTGGGTGGCGTTGAAGCGTGACTGAATATGCGAGGGAATAACGGACCAGGCGTCGCTGGCCTGATGACAGGTGACGCAACGGCGGCCGTTGGTGCCGAGGTCCTGGAAAAACGGATTTGTCTCGTCGATTTTCCCCGCGGTCGAATAGGTCTGAAACTCGCCACTGGCATCCGGAAACGAACGAAGATTGGGAATGAAGTCCACGATCATCTGGCCAATGGAGGCGCGGGCCCCCGGGAATGCAAGAATCGCAGCCGCGGCTGTGAGGACCAGGAAGTGCGTAAGACCTCTGTTTGTCACTGCGACGCTGCACAACTTTACGGCTTTTTTGATCCTTGACAGTTGCATGGCGATCACTCCTTTGCGCGCCCTGCCGGATCAATTCGCGCAGGATTCGCACTCTGTGGCACCAGTATTTGCATGGGGCGAGGAGCGATCAATGCATTGGCTCTCACATTTAGGTAACACGGAAACCTATTGGAAACAGGGGAATTACAGGAAACTTGCACTCATACTGCTTTGGCATCGCCTCTGAATATTGTAGGATGAGGCCTAAGTGGTGCCCGAATGGCTGGAAAGCACCAACCTGCTGCGATTCACTTTGGGGATTTTGAGTTGAATCCCCAGTCCGGGGAGTTGCTCAAGCATGGGATCCGCCTGCGGCTGCCCGGGCAGTCCTTCAAGATTCTGGCCATGCTGCTGGAGAGGTCGAATGAAGTTGTTACTCGAGAAGAGCTCCAGAAGAGACTGTGGCCCGCCGATACATTCGTTGATTTCGAACACAGCGTAAACAGCGCGGTTAAACGGCTACGAGAAGCGCTGAACGATTCCGCGGAAGAGCCGCGGTTCATTGAAACTTTGCCTCGGCTGGGATACCGCTACATCGGACCAGCAGTAAGCTGCGCAAAATTCGCGGAGATAGGCGAAGCGGCGGAACCTTTGGTCTCGCCTGCCACGCCACAAGGAGTCTCCTCGCCGGCCGGCGAGCCTCCCGTCATTGGCAACGCTCTGGAACGGGTGAAGCCGGACACCGACTCGGTGCGGTTGCCCATGCCTCCGAATGCCGAAGCTGCACCCGGTATTGGAAACCGGTGGAAGGTGATTCCTTCGGTGGCCGTCGCAATGGTGGCGCTGGCCGTGGGCGGTTGGTGGGTTTCCTCCCGCAGGGCCCACGCGCTGACAAACAAGGACACCATCGTCCTCGCTGACTTCACGAATACGACCGGCGATCCTGTCTTCGATGACACGCTGAAGACAGCGCTCACCATTTCCGTGCAGCAATCGCCTTTCCTCAATGTGCTCTCTGACAGTGAAGTAGCGAAGACTTTGCAACTTATGGCCCGGCCGGCCGGCACAAGACTCACGCCCGAGGTGGTTCGCGAGCTTTGCCAGCGGGCTGGCAGTAAAGCATACGTTGCGGGGTCCATCGCGAGCCTTGGGAGCGAATATGTGCTGGGCTTGAGGGCTGTAAGTTGCGCGCGTGGAGATACGCTAGGGCAGGAGCAAGTCACCACGGCGGACAAAGAGAAACTGCTGGGGGTACTAGGTGAAGCCGCGTCGAAACTGCGTAGTGAACTTGGTGAATCGATCGGCACGGTACAGAAATTCGACGTGCCTCTCGCTGAGGCCACCACATCTTCTCTCGAAGCTCTGAAAGCGTATAGCCTAGGCCTCCGTGAGCAGAACGCAGCCGCCGCGCTGGCTCACCTTGAGCGTGCCATTCAACTCGACCCAGACTTCGCCGCGGCATACTACGCCATAGGCAATAAGTACGAGAGTATGGCGCAAGTCGGGCGGGCGAGCGAGTACTTTACCAAGGCGTTTCAACTCCGGAACCGTGCCAGCGAATATGAGAAATTGAGAATCTCAGCGGAGTACTACTCGAGTGTCACCGGGGAACTGGACAAGGCAGCGCAATCTTACAGGGAGATCATTGACAGTTATCCGCGAAGTTCCGACGCCTATGGTGGGTTGATTTGGCAGTACCTGGCGCTGGGGCAGTTTGAGAAGGCAGAGCAGTCCGGCCGCGAGGCTTTGGGTCTTGCCCCCGACTCGCTCATCCCCTACATTAACCTCTCTGGCGCGCTTGTTTCCCTGCGGCGCACTGCGGAGGCGCGGCTGATCCTTCAGCAGGCCCAGGCTCGAAAGCTGGGTGATGACCTCGAGGGCCTCTCGCTGCACACTTCCTTTTATGAGCTGGCTTTTGTGGATGGCGATTCCCCCGCCATGCTGGAGCACCAAAAGTGGCTCTTGCGCAGGACCGAGTTTGAAAGCTATGGCCTTGGGCTCGCGTCCGATACAGAGGCGTATGCAGGTCATCTCGGCAGAGCAAAACAACTGACCAGGCAGGCTGTCGATTCCGCGGTTCGCGCGGACAACAGAGAATTTGGGGCGACTTGGCAGGAACACGCCGCCGTTAGAGAAGCTGCGTTTGGCAATGTTGTCGAAGCAAGACGCCTCGCATCCGAGGGCGCGAAGCTCTACCCGAGCAGTCAGGCCGTCCGGGTCGAAGCGGCCCTGGCGTTCGCGATGGCTGGCGACGCCCCACGGGCTGAATCATTTGTGAAAGACCTCAACAAACGATTCCCATTGGACACGCAAGTGCAGTCACTCTGGCTCCCAGCCGTTCGCGCACAACTGGCGCTGAACCGTAAGAACCCGGCTGGGGCCCTAAACGAACTGCCGGCGCCTGGCCAACTCGAGTTCGGGTTGATCCAGTTCGCTAATAGCGTCTCCTGCCTTTTTCCAATCTACGTTCGCGGCCAAGCATATTTGGCCTCAGGACAAGGCCAACAAAGTGCAGCCGAGTTTCAGAAGATCCTCGAGAACAAGGGAATCGTCGGAAATTGTTGCACGGGGGCGCTCGCGCATCTGGGACTGGCTCGCGCCAATGCCTTGGAGTCGAGAGCCTCGCAGGGCGCCGATGCGGATGCCGCCCGCGTCCGGGCACTCGCCGCCTACAAGAGTTTTCTCATGCTGTGGAAAGACGCCGATCCCGAAATTCCCATTCTTAAGCAAGCCAAGGCAGAGTACGCGAAGCTGCAATGAACAAGCCTTGGCATCAATCCTGGGACGCACGCGGCATCCGCGAGCTTTTCCTTTTAATCATGTCGCGCGCCGTGTAGTACCTGGACTGCGTGGGGCAGGAGATGCGCCACGGCGTCCAGCGATTCTGTCGCCCCTTTCGGACTTCCGGGCAAATTCACAATCAGGGTCCTGCCTCGCGCCGCTGCCGCGCCGCGCGACAGCACAGCCGTCGGCGTCAGTTGCATCCCTTTTCGGCGCATTTCTTCGGCGATTCCCGGAATGATACGGTCCGCCACCGCCTGAGTCGCTTCCGGCGTGTTATCTCGCGGCCCGATGCCCGTTCCGCCGGTTGTCAAGATCAGATCCACGCGTTTGGAATCCGCCAGCTCGCGCAACTGCTCGCGAATGTTTGAGGGATCGTCGGAAGAGCGGAGGGCAGATGTAACCTCCCAGCCGAGGCCACGGCACGCAGCCACGACCGCGGGACCAGAGAGATCCTCGCGTTCGCCTTTCGAAACGGAATCGCTGACGGTGAGAACGGCGACGCGCATCGGGTGGGTTACTTTGCGGAAATCACTTTGTTCCTACCGTGTCGCGATTGGATTCGTCCATCAATCGCATCGCTTCCATCAACAATCCGGTCGTATTCTTCGTCGTGGTCGTATGGGTCGAGGCATTCGCAGCATTAAAATCAATCTCAAACTCGCCTTCCGTCCACAGCACCACTTTGTACACCGCGTCATCCCCTTGCACTTTGCCGATTTTGGCATCACGGCACTGCCCGCTGACAAAATAGAGCTCGCCTTGTTGAGCGCCCTTGCGTACCACTAGCCGGCAAGACTTCTGCCCCATCTCCAGCGATTGCATCAGGTCGATCATGCTCATCTCTTCGAGACGCCCCTGAATCACGCCCGGCCGCGACGCCTGCTTCTGCAATTTCTCGAGGTGCAGCCGGTCCACGACTTTTTTGGTGATGCGCACCAGGTCTTTAATCAAGAAAGGCTTGGTAATGAACTCTTCCACACCGTCCACCAGCGGTCTAAGCCGTTCTTCGATGTCGGCGCGGCTGGCCATAAACAAAAACGGGATGTGCCGCGTCGCTTCGCGCCCGCGCAGCTTCTCGAAAAGCTGCCGCCCGTCCAGTCCGGGCATTTTGTAATCGCACAAGATCATATCCGGCGGATCGTCGATCACTTTCAGCAGCGCATCGGCGCCGTCCGTCGCGGCTACTACGGAGCAGGCGTGCTCCAGCCCTTTCACGATCAGGTCGCGCACCAACGGATTGTCGTCCGCCAGCAGCACCTTGACGGTCGTTCCGCTCGCAGCGCTCATCGCGCACGCCTCGGTGGGACAGACATTCTTATCTGTCTTTTCTTGAATTGACGATGAAAGTCCCCACTCTTCCCGCCCGTTTTCTCGACGAGAAGAATGTCCGTAATCTCCATCCCCTTATCAAGGGCTTTACACATGTCGTAGACCGTGAGGGCTGCTGCAGTGACAGCGACCAGCGCTTCCATTTCCACGCCCGTCTGGGCGGCGGTTTTCACTGTGGAGCACAGTTCCACGCCATTTTGGCATAGCCGCGCAGTCACATCAATGTGCGTCAGTGGGAGTGGGTGACAAAGAGGTATCCACTCCGCTGTTCGTTTTGCCGCCGCGATCCCCGCAATCCGCGCCACTTCCAGAGGATTCCCTTTTGGATTCCTCAGCCGCCGCACCGCCCGAACTACCCGCGGTTTCATACGCACAAATCCCCGCGCCATTGCCGTGCGCGTCGTAACTTCTTTGGCGGACACGTCCACCATCGTCACTTCGCCCTTCTTCCCGTAATGTGACAGCCTCGCCATTTGTGCTTTCCGTTGCACCGCCAATATAGGCTGTGCTTATTCAAATCACATCCTTACGCAACCAAATCGAAACAATTTCACCAACTTTAATCGCTCCCTTGTCTGCCGCCACCACCAAGAAACAATTTGCTTTCGCCAGCGCGGCCACGTCCCCGGAACCCTGCCACGGCAATGCCTTTACCACCGGCATGGTGCCCACCCATTCCACCCGTGCCGGCAGAAAGTGAGCCAGCCCCGGCTTTTCGTTCAACGCTTCTCCCAACCGCGCTTCCACCAGGGGTAACGTTCGCGCCTCCGCCCCGCTCAACAAATCCAGCGCCGGCACGACAAACAATTCGAACGTCACCATCGTTGAAACAGGATTCCCCGGCAACCCGAATACAAACGTGCCGCCGCGGCGCCCAAAAACCGCGGGCCTGCCCGGCCGAATCGCAACGGCATCAAAATAAAACTCCGCTCCGAGTTCCTTCAGCACCGTCTCGACGAGGTCGTACTTCCCCATCGACACTCCGCCAGAAAGTACCAACACATCTTCCTTCAGTCCGCGCTCCATTTTTCCTCGCAAATCTTCGACGCGGTCAGCGGCGTTCCCCAGCAAGACCGGTTCACCACCCCCCAAGCGCACCTGTGCCGCTAGCGAAATGCTATTGCTATTTCGAATCTCAAATGGGCCTGGTGTTTGTTCGACGGGAACCACCTCATCCCCGGTAGACAAAATCGCGACGCGCGGCTTCTTCGCACACTGCAAGTCCACTGCTCCCACCTGCGCCGCGAGAGCGAGTTCCGAATATCCGAGGCGCATCCCCGGCCACAGAATCGTTTGCCCTGCGGCTGTCTCGCTTCCCCGCGTCACGATGTTTTGCCCCCTTCGCGTATCCCGCTCGAATTGCACGGCCGCGCCCTCGAAGCGCGTGTGCTCGATCATCACCACAGCATCAGCGCCTGTAGGAACCGCCGCACCGGTCATAATCTGCACGCATGTCCCCACTGCCATCGTCTGGGTGACGGCGTCACCCGCTTTGATTTCCCCGACACACCGCAGCTTCGCCCCGGCCGTTGCCTCTGCCGCTCGCACGGCATATCCATCTCTCGTCGAGCGATTAAACGGTGGGTAGTCGCGATCTGTCTTTACTTCTTGCGCTAACACAAACCCCAGCGCGTCCCACACGCTCACACCAAGCGTCGCGCGCGGTCCTCTCTTCTTCCCAACTTGTTCGATGACTTTCTGGCGTGCTTGCTCGTGGCTGAGCATGGGCGGTGTAGCTAAACACTCTGGATGACGTTTCAATATTGCGGACGTGGGGCGCAGCCGTGCTGCGCCCCTACAAAATGAAAAATCACAACCACCGCGCCAGCAGCGTCCCCGCAGGCACGATCGTCGCGTCGCGCTCCGGCCCCGTAGAGATCATCCCAATCTCGACCTGCAGAAATTCGCCGATAAATCGCAGATATTCCAACGCAGCCTTCGGGAGTTTTGCTCCGTCCTTCACACCATAAGTGGTCGCGCGCCATCCGGGCAGCGTCTTATACTCCGGCGTCACTTTTTCATATTCTTCCACTAGTGCCGGCATCTCTTTCAGCGGCTTTCCTTTGTACTTGTACCCCACGCATACCTGAATTTCCCGCTGCGTATCGAACACGTCCAGCTTGGTCACCACTAGCGAATCGATTCCATTGATCATCTTCGCGTAACGCAACACCCGCAAATCCAACCAGCCGCAGCGTCGCGGGCGCCCGGTCACCGCCCCAAATTCCTTGCCGCGCTCTCGCACTTCTTGCGCTTCCAGGTCCGGCATCTCCGTCGGAAACGGTCCGCTGCCAACGCGCGTCGTGTAGGCCTTCGAAACTCCCAGCACGTTCTTGATCTTCGTCGGCGGCACACCTACACCCGTCGTCGCTCCACCAGACGTTGCGCTCGAAGATGTCACATAGGGGTAGGTCCCGTGATCGATGTCCAGCATCGTGCCCTGGGCGCCTTCGAAGAGCACCGACTTCCCTTCATCCATTGCGCGGTTCACGAGTTCCGCCGTATCGCAAATATATCCACGGATTTTTTCCCCGAGCCGCAGCGTCTCTTCCACCTCGTGCGAAAAATCTATGTCCGCGCCGTACGCGCCCTTCGCCAGGCGATTCTTCTCCGCGACGACGCGCGCCGCTTTCTCCCGAAATAGCGCCGGCTCGAGCAGATCGCACATGCGCAACCCGCGCCGCGCCATCTTGTCTTCATACGCAGGCCCGATGCCGCGCGACGTCGTGCCGATTTTGTTTGCGCCGCGCGCGTTCTCCGCGGCCCTCTCCAACTCGCGATGATACGGAAAAATCAGGTGCGCGCGATTGCTGATATGCAAGCGACCCTTGACTTCGATGCCCGCCTTGGCGAGCGTCTCGATCTCGGCCACCAGCGCCGCCGGATCCACCACCACGCCCGTTCCGATTACCGCCTGCTGCTTGGGCCGCAAAATCCCGCACGGAATCAACTGCAACACATAGCGGTCTTTCCCAATGATGACCGTGTGCCCCGCGTTGTGGCCGCCCGCGACTCGCGCGATGTAATCAAACGATCCCGCAAGGTAATCCACCACCTTGCCTTTACCTTCGTCGCCCCACTGCGCGCCCACCACCACGACGGATTTCATGCCCAGTCCTTCTCCGCGCTGGCCCCAGACAACCGAGGCCGCACCCTTCCCTCTTCATCACTTCGTTCGAGGGAAACTTCCGGTGGGAATTCGCAGAAAACAGCAGAATCAGCATCGTACGCTGGCCTTGCCCTCAACGCAAGTAAGTGCTTGAGCCCTACGCTACTCTTTCAATTCTCGATACCGAAAACAACTCAATACGTGATCGTTCACCATTCCAGTCGCTTGCATGAACGCGTAACAAATCGTCGAGCCCACAAAGCGGAAACCGCGCTTCTTCAAATCTTTGCTCATGGCGTCCGATTCCGCGGTTCGAGCGGGGACCTGTTTATGCGATCCCCGTGCGTTTTGTTTCGGCTGCCCTCCAACAAATTGCCAGATGTAGGCGTCAAACGTTCCGAATTCTTCCTGGATTTTCAAGAATGCGCGTGCATTGCTGATTGTGGAGTCGATCTTCAGCCGGTTGCGGATTATTCCGGGATCGGCGAGCAGCTGGCGCACTTTCTTTTTGTCGTACCGCGCCACCTTCTCCGGATCGAACCCATCAAAAACTTCGCGGTATCTCGCGCGCTTCTGCAAGACCGTGTCCCAGCTCAGTCCGGCCTGCGCGCCTTCCAAAATGAGCAATTCGAACAATTTCACATCGTCGTGCAGCGGCACACCCCATTCCTCATCGTGGTAAGGAATATTCAGCACATTCTTAGCCCAGGGGCAGCGCGTGACGTTCGCGTCCGATAGTTTCATGGCAGATTGTTGGAGAGAAAAGCCCCGTTCAAAACCCTATCGCAAAATCGAGTGAATGATAATCGTATTTCCGCCAAGCAGCACCGGATCGGACGATAATTCTTCGGTCCAACGATCCTTGCGCCGCGCTGCCGGAGTCAACTTCGCCAACAGCCGGATCAGCGCCACGAGCGGCCAATACAACCACTGATTGGCCTTCTTCCGGTCGCGGTAAACACCCTGAATCACGAATCCACTTTTCTCCAGGTAATACCGCAGCTCGTTGTAACCGATGGGATTCGCGTGCACCACGATCTCATCCATCCCCGCACAGTCCTGATGAATCTTCGCTTTGTATTGCTCCGAGAGCGGCTTGAAATGCGAGGTGTACCCGTACAGCAGCCACTTCACGCGCTCTTCGATGTTCATGATGTTCGGTACGCTGAGGATGAGGTGCCCGCCCGGCTTCAGAAGACGCTTGTATTCCCGGAACGCCTGCGGCGGCGAATCGATGTGCTCCAGTCCGTCCAGCGACGTGATGTAATCGAACGATGCCGATGAATACGGCAGGGTCCCCGAGAGATCACCGCGCTTGATCTCCACTTCATCCAGCCGGAACAACTCCGAGTACAGATCGCAGCAGCGCACATCGAAACCTTCGCGGAGCATGTCCTGTGCGAGTGCACCTTCGCCCGTCGGGCAATCCAGAACCGTCCCGCGCGGCAAGGGCTTCAAAATCTGCAACACCGTCTCGTGCAGTCCCGGCCGCGACACCGCGATGGGTCCGCGCTCCCCGGCCAGCAGCGGCGGATGATCCGCGGGCTTCACCGTCCGCGTCGCGGCCGTCGTCGTGGCTGTTTCGGGCGTCGCCAATTTTCGCCTTCCCATGAGCTACGAAGCGTTACGCCTTCCCCAAAAAAACACGAAAGGCGTGCCGCTCAAACTCTACGACACGCCCGATGCAACTTCAAAGCAATTACGCGATGTGCCGCTCCAGCGCCTTGGTGATCTGATCCTTGGGCACCGCGCCGACAATCTGCTCGACGACCTGGCCGTTCTTGAAAACCAGCAACGTCGGGATTCCGCGGATGTTGTAGCGCCCCGCGGAGTTCATCGCTTCATCGACGTTGAGTTTCATCACTTTCAGTTTGCCTTCGTAATCGTGTGCGATTTCCGCCACCGTCGGTGCCAGCATAAGGCACGGCCGGCACCACTCCGCCCAGAAATCCACCAGCACCGGCTTCGTATTGCTGGCGGTGAGCACTTCTGCTTCGAAATTTCCGTCAGTCACTGCTTGGATGTTTTCAGCCATGTTCTTTGTCCTCAGCGACTTGCCAAAAGGCCTGTCGCCATTCTCTCCTTCGCCAATTCAATTAGATGTTGCAACAGGCATTTGGTTTCCCGATCCCGGCCCCGCGTCTCGAACAGGCTTTCCCGATCCACGAGCGGCTTGCCCTGCTCCTCGCAGAGCCCGCGCCGTGCCATATAGTTTCGCATACTCCGCCGCCGGCGCCTTCCACGAAAAATCTTTCGCCATGCCGTTTAATTGGATGCGCTTCCAGATGCGCTCGTCGGCATAGTGATGAAGCGCCTGCTTCACCGCGTACAACAAAGCCGCGCCGGAGTACTCCGCGAACTTGAAGCCCGTCCCTGTTCCATGCTCCACATCGAAAGTCTCGACCGTATCGTCAAGCCCTCCGGTCGCTCGAACAATCGGCACCGTACCATACTTCAAGCTGTAGATCTGATTTAACCCGCACGGTTCGTAGCGCGACGGCATCAGAAACATGTCCGCTCCCGCTTCGATCTTGTGCGCAAGGACATTGTCGTAGGCGATCTTCACGCCCACGCGCTCGGGATAGGCATTCGCCAGCGCGCGGAAAAACTCTTCATATTTCGGGTCGCCCGTTCCCAGCACCACGAGCACGAGATCCTCACGCATCAACTCGTGAGCCTTCTCCGCGAAGATGTCGAAACCCTTTTGATTTGCGAAGCGCGATACGATCCCGAGCGCTGGCCGCTCCAGTTGCTTTTGCGGCAAACCGAAACTTTCCAGCAGCTCGTTCTTGCAGACCTGTTTCCCGCTCAGATCCTTCGCCGAATAGTTCATCGCGATTAACTTGTCCTTATCCGGACTCCACGCCGCATAATCCACGCCATTCAGAATCCCGGTCAGGCGGTCACGGCGGCTTCGCGTCACCCCTTCGAGTCCAAATCCATATTCCGGCGTTTGAATCTCCTGCGCGTATTTTGGGCTCACCGTCGTCAGATAATCGGAGAAAATCAAACCGCCCTTCAGCAGATTCACTTTGCCGAAAAACTCGATCCCGCCCGGTTGGAAGACGCTCGCGGGAATCCCTGCACGCTCGAGCACTTCCTTCCCGAAATGCCCTTGATAACCCATGTTGTGGATCGTGAAGACCACCGGAAGGTCTTTCACCACCGGATCATCCGCGTAGGACGTCCGCAGCAGCAGCGGCAGGAGCGCCGTCTGCCAGTCGTGGCAGTGAATCACATCTGCCGGCCACACGTGCTTCGCGATCTCGATGGCCGCCCGGCAAAGCTCGCTGTAACGTTCCGCATTGTCCGAATATTCTCCGGCACTTCCCCCATAGATTCCGTCCCGATCAAAATACGACGCATCATCGACAAAGTAATACCGCACCCCATGCAGGAGCGTGCCATCGGCAATCGCCGGAAAACGCAGCCGCGTCCCGAGTGGAATGGTCACGCTCGGCATCACGATAGCCGTCGCCTTCGTTCCCCGGTAGAGCGGCAGAACGACCGCGACCTCGTGCCCCTGGGCCACCAGAGCCTTCGGCAACGCCTCGACCACGTCCGCCAAGCCGCCCGTTTTCGAGAACGGCAGTCCTTCCGATGCTACGAACAGTATTCGCAAGACATTCTCACGGCGCGTTTTTCTCTTGCTGCGCAATCCGTTTACGCTACCGGACGCACCCCAGCCCGTCAAGCCAAGAACCATGGGCCGCACCTTCTCCGCCGCCTGCTACACTGTTGCACTCATGGCCCGCCAACGTCTCGGCCAACATTTCCTTGCCGACGCCCACTGGCGCGAACAAATAGCGCGCGCCATCCGGGTTTCTTCCCACTCCATCGCGCCAGCCAAGTTTGATGGGAACTATTGCTGGATCGAAATCGGCGCCGGCCACGGCGAAATAACCGAATATCTTGCCTCGACCGGCGCGCCGGTCTACGCCGTCGAGCTCGACCCGCCGCTCATCGCCGGTCTCCAGCGACTCGCTCAAAAATTTCCCAATTTGAGCGTCCTCCTGGGCGACATCCTCGAAACCGATCTCGCTGCCACGGCAGCGGGCCGGCGCATCCGCATTTACGGCAATCTTCCTTACTACATCACTTCGCCGATTCTTCATCGGCTGTTTTCGTTCGCTGATTTCATTGACGAAATGCATTTCGTCATGCAAACCGAAGTGGCCCACCGGCTTGCCGCCAAACCCGGGAGCAAAGCTTACGGCTATTTGTCCGTGGCCACGCAGCTCTACACGCGGCCCGAATTCGTCTTTGAAATTCCGCGCGATGCCTTTCGTCCGCCTCCTGAGGTCACTTCCGCCCTCGTCACCCTTCGCTTTCCTGGCGAACGTGCACAACTGGGGCTCCGCGACGAACAGCGCTTTCTTGATTTTGTGAAATTGTGCTTCTCTCAGAAACGCAAAACGCTGGTGAACAACCTGCGGTCTCTCGCCAAGCCCGCTCTCATGCGGGAAGCAATATCCTCGCTCGCTCTCCGTCCCGACGCCCGCGCGGAGCAGCTCTCCATTGCTCAGCTTGCCGCCCTCTACCGAATTGTCATCCCCGACTAGCTCCGCGCCTCAGTGGTCAATCCTTCTCTTCCTTCTTCAGCGAGGCAACCAGCCGATCCGGGTAATCGCTCATGATTCCGTCCACGCCCGCAGCCATCAGCATCCGGATGTGCGCGGGATGGTTCACCGTCCAGCAAACGACCTGCAAATCCCTTTTCCGCGCGTCCTTCAGCAGCGACGGCGTCACCAGGTCGCCACGCACCGCCAATTGTCGCGCACCCACTTCCAATGCTTTCTCCAGCGGCTGCTCGATCTGCCCGTCGTACAGCAAACCCGTCATCAGTGTTGGCTCGATCTGCCGCAGCCTCACCAGAATGTCCGCATCGAACGAAATCACGACCGCGCGTGGAATCTCTCCCGACTCCCGCAGCGCGCCGACCAGCGCATGTTCCCCGCCCCAAGATCCGCCCGGCTTCAGCTCCAGGTAAAACACCACGTCATGCTTTTTCGAGAACTCCAAAATCTCATCCAGCGTCGGAATCCGCTCTCCGGCAAATTCGCTTCCGAACCACGACCCCGCATCCAGCCGCCGCAGTTCCGCCATCGTCATGTCGTGAACCTTGCCCTGCCCGTTCGTTGTGCGGTTCACTGTGCCATCGTGCATGGCCACAAATCGCGAATCCCGCGTGAGCTGCAGATCCGTCTCGATGAACGTGGCCCCCAGCGCTACGGCGCGTTTGAACGCCGCCAGTGTGTTCTCCGGAGCGTGCCCGGAAGCCCCCCGATGTGCAATCACCAACACTCTCGTAATCCTCCGCGGCAACACTTGAGCCGGAAAAATGTTTCGTACTAGGACGCCATTCTCAGGGGTATGCTAACACCCACCGGCGCCGCAGACTCGTGCACCCATCTGCCCTGCTGCTTGAATCTAACCAGTAGCAGCACGATGGAAATACGTCGAGGAGGAAATCATGAGAAAAGAACTCCGGGCCCTTTTTGCAGCTCTGCTTTTTGCGCTCCCGCTCACCGTCGCTCCCTTCGCCGGGGCTTCCGAACCCCGCGACGCCCAGCAACAGCGCAGCGAGGAGAAATACCGCGAAAGACTGGCTAAGGAAGTGCGCCACCAACTTGTTCTGCTTCCTTACTATTCCGTTTTTGACAATCTCGCCTACAAGGTCGAGGGGGACAAAGTCACCTTGAGCGGCCAGGTTGTACGTCCCACGCTAAAGTCCGATGCCGAATCCGCCGTGAAGAGCATCGAAGGCGTGGCCGCGGTCGTCAACAACATCGAAGTTCTTCCCCTGTCGCCGATGGATGACCAGCTGCGCATCGCCGTCTATCGCGCCATCTATCAAGATGCCGCACTCTTTCGTTACGGTCACTCTGCTGTGCCGTCCATCCACATCATCGTGAAAAACGGCAACGTCACCCTCGTGGGAGTCGTCGACAACGAGACCGACAAGAATCTTGCCAACCTTCGCGCCAATGGCGTGCCCAACGTCTTCTCCGTGAAGAACGACCTCGCCGTCGCCGGCAACCCCAAGTAGTTCCCTGCGGCGCAGACTTCGGTCTGCGCGCTTTTCACAGTTTTCACTTCACCCGGGCCGCCCGATTCAGCGGCCCTTTTCTTTCTTGTTCCTGTTTGCCGGCCCTAGCCATTCTCGGAGCCCGTCAATAGTCCTTGGTTTCTCAAAATCCTGCGAACCTTCTTGGGTGAGATGGACAACCGTGCCGCGACGCGCGCCACTTTGCAACCCTCCCGTCTCCACACCTTGGGAATGACAATCGCGGCGAACTCTTCGCTCACGCCTTGAAATGATTTGCTGCCGACGATGCCCTGAGACCATTCCCGCAGAGTGGAATTAATATTGCCCGCCCCGCGAAGCTTGCGCTTCAGTTCCTGCAATTCTCTCCAAACGTAATCGTGACTCAGCGGCTGCAACAATGCCATGGCTTCATCAGCACACTGCCGGGCGGCTTCGACGCCGTCGGAGAAATCCAGGCACAAGGCCAATCCCAGCGCAAGGTGAGCCTTGGCGATGAGCCGCCGGTTCTGTGTTTGCCTTACAAACTCCAGCGCCTCGCGGGCATATTCACAAGCTAACTGAGAGGATAGGCCGCTTGATCCTTCCTCGATTTGCTCTTCAAACTTTGCGCATTCGACGGCGCATTGAAGAATTCGGGACCTGCCTTTCAAAATGCTGTCCTTCTTCTCCTCACCCAAGGAAAAAGCCGTAGCCCCCACGGAACTTGCACGGTCCAGGTCGCCGTTGTCCAAATAGAGATATCCATACGTAATGTAGACATTCCCCTTGCCGCGATGGTCATCGTAACGGTCATAAATCTCGCGAGCCTTGGTCAGGTGTTCAAACGCTTCTTCGCGAAGGCGCTTGAGCTGCTCCCTGCCCTGGAGTTTGGGAAATGAGGTTGTTGCCGCCCCTCGCGTCCGTTTTTTTCTGAACCTGGCGGCTTCCACGTCGATTTTGTTGCGCAATTGCAGTCCAAGGAGCCGCTTCACGAACGCGATGTTCACAAAAGATCTGGCAAGGTTGCGGTTAAACGGGTCCCGCTTTCCGTACTCTTCAATGGCTTTTCCGAACCTGGAAAGCGCTTGATCGTAGTTTCCTTGCCTGCGCGCAATCCTGCCATAAGCTGAGCTGATATTTCCGCGAGTGACATAGTCGTCGGTCTCTGCCAGAACCTCTTCTGCTTCACCCAGAATCCTGGTGGCACCCTCGGGCTGTCCTTCCTGGAACGCGATCCAACCTTCCAGCACCCGCATGACCGCCGCCATTTTCGGGTAGTTCAACTGCATGGCAAGCCCTCTCGCCTTGGCTACGTAACCCAGCGCATCGCCGTACCGGCCTTGCCGCCGCAGGCACCGTCCAAGCCAGAAGTTGGCGATCGAAATCACTTGCTTGTCTCTGATCTCGTCTTCCAGCGCCAGGACAATTTCAAAATGCCGAATTGCCGTTCCAAACTCTTCTTCCGACATGGCGACAAGCCCTTCGGCCATCCGCAGGTGGACGTATTCCAGCAAAGAAAGCGTTTCACGCTCTTTGCTGGGAAAACGCGCAAGCAGCTGTTTGATCAGTGCCGGCCGTGCGAATCCGATGTCTACCCACTGGGCAAGATATCCCAGAAGCACCGCCGCCCCCTTCTGTCGCAAGCCGCAGGAATCAACCAGTGTTCTCTGTACTTGCAAGCGGTGCAGCCCGCTAGCGATCCTGCGCCAGGCGATATCTTCCTGGAGTTGTCTCAGGAAGCGGTCTGGAATCTTGCCTTTGTGCCCCGGGATTTGTTCCGCCGTAGAAGAAACCACACGACCTCCTCGCTGCTAGCCCAATTTGGGCACTCGTCCGATTCGGACTACTCATTTTGACTCTTCACCCGCTTTGGTGTCTACTGCAACCTGAAAGAGAGGAGCCTTTCTTTTCCGTCTCGGACTGGAAAGGCCTGGCAAGAGAATATGGCGACCGCGATCAGCAAACCGAACCCGGCAGTTTTTCCTTCGGCGTTTTCCAAACGCATCGTCCCGGTCAATTCGGCTCCCGTGGACTTTGACTCCGTGCGTGATCTGCCGGCCGGCTTTCTTGAGTTTCTCGCCCCGCTTCACGCCGCCCTCACTCTTCGCCAGCGCGCACTTATCCATCGCCGCGAATACGCTCTCTCCGAAGCCCACGCCGGTAAGCTCCCCAATTTCCTGCCCCCCTCCGTCGCCACCACGAATCCCTGGCGCGTCGAGCTTCCCGATTGGTGCGCCGATCAGCGCAACCAAATGACCGGCCCTTCTGACGACGCCGAACTCGTCGTGAAAATGCTTAACTCCGGCGCGCCGGGCGTCATGCTCGATCTCGAAGATTCCACCGCGAACACCTGGGAACACCTTACGCGCGGCGTTCACAACATTCTCGAAGCTCTTGCCGGCCGCCTCACCTATTTCGATCGCAAGCGCAGCAAGGCCATCGGCATCGAGCCGAGCAAGACCGTCATCTTCACGCGACCCCGCGGGTTGCACCTTCACCAAGCCGGCGTTCTCCCCGGCGAGCTCCTCCCCGCCCCGCTTTTTGATGTCGCGCTAGTCGCCTACCAAATCGATTTCAGCGCCCTCAAGCATCCGCTGTGTTTTTACGTCCCGAAATCCGAGTCCGCTGACGAAGCCCTGTGGTGGCGCGATCTTTTCCAGATGATCGCCCGCGCCAAAGGTCTCCCAGCCAACGCCATTAAGTGCATGGCGCTGGTCGAATCGCACCCGCTCGCTTTTCAGATGGAAGAGTTTGCTTGGAATCTTCGGGAGCATATCCTCGGCCTCGATCTCGGCCGCTGGGACTACATGGCCAGCCTGATTGATTTCAATCTCGAAAATCCGGAGTGGGTTCTCCCGGATCGCAACACTATTCCCCACGATGTCGCTTTCTTCCAGAATCTTCGCGAGCTCCTGCCTGAGCTCTGCCACAAGCACGGCATTCTCGCCATCGGCGGCATGACCGCGCTCTACCCCAGCCGCCAAGACGCCGAGCTCAACGCCCGTGCTTTAAAAGTTCTCGCCGAGGACAAGAAGAATGAAGCCTCCTCCTTGATGGACGGCGCCTGGACCGGCCATCCCGATCAAAACGAAATTGCTGTCTCGCAATTCCCTGCTCCCAACCAGCTCGGCGCGCGCCCGAGAAACGCAGCCACGCATCCCGATCTTCGCCCCCTGCCCAGCAGCGTCGGCAAGCGCACTCTCGCCGGAACGCGCGCCGCCATTCGCACCGTCATCCGCTATCGCAACGGTGTACTCAACGGCCGCGGCGCGAGCCTCCTCGATGGCTACATGGAAGACCTCGCCACCGACCGCATCTATCGGCTCATGATCGCCCAGCGCGTCAAGCACGCGAACACCGTCGAAATTCTCGACGATGAGGGCCGGCCCGTCCGCCACTCTCCCGAATTGATCCGCGCGCTTTTCGACGAAGAGCTGGATCGCCTCCTCGGCGAATCGTCCAAAGAGAACGATTCGCAGCAGGCCGCCTCATTGCGCGAAGCCCGCGGCATCAGCGAGGAGATGATCCGCCGCGCTGAGTTCGATCCTGTCTGAGAAAGGTTTTGATGGCACAGCCTCCAGGCTGTGCTCTTACGAGCAGCAGAGTCACAACGCGCGCAAGTCGCCATCGAACCACGGACGAAAGCGCACGATTCATAAGGAGCCGCAAATGTCATCGAACGGAACCAACGGGGCCTCAAAAAACAATCACTCTTCAGCGGACTGGACCACCAATCCCCGCTGGTCGGGAATCACTCGTAATTACACCCACGAGGACGTGCTCCGCCTGCGCGGCTCTTTCCAGATCGAGTACACTCTTGCGCGCCTCGGTGCGGAACGTCTCTGGAACCTCATGCAATCGGACCCGTACGTCTCTGCGCTCGGCGCCATCACCGGCAACCAGGCCATCGAAATGGTTCAGGCCGGCCTGAAGGCCATCTACGGAAGCGGCTGGCAAGTCGCCGCGGACGGCAACACTGCCGGCGATGTCTATCCCGATCAGAGCCTGTACCCATGCAACAGCGGGCCTGACCTGGTGAAGCGCATCAACCGCGCTCTTCTGCGCGCCGATCAGATCGACAGCGTCGACAAGAAATCGGGCACCTATTGGCTGGCTCCCATCGTCGCCGATGCGGAAGCGGGTTTTGGCGGCTCGCTCAATGCTTACGAGCTCATGAAATCCATGATCGAAGCCGGCGCGGCAGCCGTCCACTTCGAAGATCAGCTCTCGTCCGCAAAAAAATGCGGCCACCTCGGCGGCAAAGTCGTCGTACCCACACGCGAATTCATCGAGAAACTCACCGCTGCGCGCCTCGCCGCAGACGTCTGCGGCGTGCCCACTATTCTCATTGCCCGCACTGACGCCAACTCCGCGGGTCTGCTTCTTTCCGACGCCGACCCGCGCGACCGTGAATTCATTTATGGCGAGCGCACACCCGAAGGCTTCTATCAGTTCCGCGGCGGCATTGACGCGGCCATCGCCCGCGGCCTCGCCTACGCACCCTATGTCGACATACTCTGGTGTGAAACCTCCACGCCCGATCTTGCCGAAGCGAAAAAATTCGCTGACGCCATCCACGCCAGGTTCCCCGGTAAATTGCTCACTTACAACTGCTCGCCGTCCTTCAACTGGAAGAAAAAACTCGATGACACCACCATCGCGAACTTCCAGCAGGAGCTCGGCAAGATGGGTTATAAATTCCAGTTCGTCACGCTTGCCGGCTTTCACTCACTCAATATGTCCATGTTCCATCTCGCACGTGGCTATGCAAACTCCGGCATGACAGCCTACTCCAAGCTCCAGCAGGAAGAGTTCGCTGCGCAGGAACTCGGCTACCGCGCCGTTACGCACCAGCGTTTCGCCGGCACCGGCTTCTTCGACGAAATCGCGCAAATCGTTTCCGGCGGCCAGTCTTCCACCACCGCCCTCGAGGGTTCTACCGAAGCGGAACAGTTTCACGCCATCGGTGCAAGCGCCCACTACGTTGAGGCGACGAAAAAATCCGCCGCCGGCGCGCAAGTCTAACCGATCGCTTCTCTAGATGTATGGTTCTATGAGGGCGGAGTTATCCGCTCGAACCGCGGAATCCGCCCTTCCCAGTCGTTTACTCGGCAGCCCGACCATTTGTCCGCTTTCGTGCTCTCCTTCCCAATACCGGGCACTCGCCTGCTCCATTCCTGCGCGCCGCGCCGTTCGCGTCGATCCGGTCGTAGCCCTACGCTCCGAGTAGCGGTGCACGACTCTTCCAGAATCATTAATCACTCGCTGCCGCGACCGGGGTCGAAGAACGGAGTTGCGCTTCTCGCGTATAGCTGGTATTACAGGGGTCGCCGCGTTGCGGAATTGCATTCTGCCTAATGTGTCCGTTTACAGGCAGGACGACGAGTTTGGAACAGAAAAAAACCGCCATTCTTTATTGTCTTGCATAAACGACAAAACAGGAGTCCCAACAACATGAGCAATTTGGCATCCCTACGTTCCTTAGCAGCCCTTCTGTCTTGTGGATTGTTGGTCGCCAGCGTCCCCGCGCGCGCCGACGAAGGCATGTGGACCTTTGACAATCCACCGATCAAGCAGCTCCAGGAGAAGTATCACTTCACGCCAACGCAGGAATGGCTCGACCACGTGCGGCTCTCCTGCGTGCGATTCAATGACGGCGGCTCGGGATCATTCGTAAGCGCCCACGGCCTGGTCCTGACGAACGATCACGTGGCACGCGGACAGTTGCAGAAGAACTCCACCGCGGAACACAACTACATCAAGAACGGATTTTACGCGGCGACGCCCGATCAAGAGATGAAATCGCCTGATCTGGAAGTAAATGTGCTCGTCTCAACGGAAAATGTAACGGAACGCGTGCGCGCGGCGGTGAAGAATGCGAAAACGGATCAAGAAGAGTTTAAAGCGCGCAAAGCCGTTCTGGCGGACATCGAACGCGAGAGCACGGAGAAGACCGGCCTGCGCTCCGATATCGTGACACTCTATCAAGGAGGCGAATACTGGCTTTACCGCTATAAGAAATACACTGATGTGCGCATCGTGTTTGCCCCGGAGGTGCAGATCGCCTTCTTCGGGGGCGATCCCGACAACTTCACCTACCCTCGCTATGACCTGGATTTTGCGCTGTTTCGCATCTACGAAAATGGGAAGCCCCTCGAGAACAAGGATTACCTGAAGTGGAATTCCAAGGGCGCGGACGAAAACGAACTGGTTTTTGTGACAGGACATCCAGGTTCCACGAAGCGGTTGGACACGGTTGCCCAGCTCGAATTCGAACGGGACTTTTTTGAAGCGAATCTCCTCAAGCTGCTCAGGCATCGCCTTGACGCGGCGAAAGCCTACGCGGCCCTCGGCGAAGAGCAGGCTCGGCAGGCCAGTACACGCATCTTCGGTCTCGAAAACAGCTTGAAAGCCTTTGAAGGGCGTTACAAGGGCCTCCTCGATAAGAATGTGATGGCAAAGAAAAAGAGTGATGAAGAAGAGTTCAAGTCCAAGGTGATGAACACGCCCGAGGGGAAACAGGCTTATGGGGGGGCCTGGGAAGCCATTGCGGAAGCCATGAGAATAGATTCCACCAGAATCAAGCAGTCCCTCTTTCAAAGTACGGATTCGCAGCTTTCGAGCATCGGCGCCAGAATCGTGGACTACGTTGCGGAGATCAAGAAGCCCGACGGGGAACGCCTAAAGGGTTACCACGAGGCGCAACTCGATTCCCTGCGATTCGACTTGTTCTCTCCCGCTCCGATCTATCCTGGGTTTGAAATCGCGCGTATAACCGCTTCTTTGGAGGAAGCTTTGCAGGAACTGGGGCCCGATGATCCGTTTGTGAAAATCGTTCTCAATGGGCGCTCGCCGAAGGTTGTGGTCACGGAAATCGTGAACGGCACGAAACTCGCCGACCCGGAAGTGCGCAAAAAGCTGGTGGAGGGTGGAGAAGCAGCCGTGGCTGCATCCACCGATCCGATGATCGTGTTGCAGCGGAATCTCGATCCCAGCCGGCGGGAACTTATCAAATGGTCGGAAGTAAACGTGGACAGCGTGCTGCAAAAAGCAGGAGAACAGCTTGGAAAGGCGCGCTTTGCGGCCTATGGGAAGAACACCTACCCCGACGCTACATTTACCCTTCGTCTTTCCTACGGCCAGGTAAAGGGCTATCCCATGAACGGAACGAAGGCGCCGTACAAGACCACTATCTATGGGTTGTACGACCGCGCGCAGAGTTTCGACTTTCAGGGGCCGTTCGCGCTTCCATCACGCTACGTTGCGGGACGCGACAAACTGGATTTTTCGACGCCCGTTAACTTCGTGTCCACCAACGACATCATCGGCGGGAATTCAGGCTCCCCGGTAATCAATCGCAATGCGGAAATCGTCGGCCTCATCTTCGACGGCAACATCGAATCGCTGGTGGGAGATTTTGTTTACAACGACGAAGCGAATCGCGCCGTCTCTGTACATACGGGCGCGATCACAGAAACCTTGCGCAAGCTCTACAACGCACAACGCCTTGCCGATGAACTCAGTGGAATCACTCCCGGCCGATAAAAAACGGTTTGCAACTCCGCTACTCGTACCGCAGAGCCTTGATGGGGTCCACCTGCGTAGCCCGGCGGGCCGGGATGTAGCTGGCAAAAAGTGCCACCGCGGCGAGCAGCGCCGACACGCCTACATACGTTATTGCATCGGTCGGCTTCACCGCGAACAGCAGGCTCGTCATCAGCCGTGTCAAAACGAGCGCGGAACCCACGCCCACGACGACACCGATGACCGTCAGCAAGACTCCCTGCTTCAAGACGAGCCCTAGAATATTCATTGGCTGAGCGCCCAGCGCGATTCGCAGGCCGAATTCCTTCGAGCGCCGCGCCACCGAATAAGAAATGACGCCGTAGATACCCACCGTGGCGATGATCAGCGCGATGCTGGAAAAAAGCGTCAACAGCAGCGTCAGGAAGCGCGGCCGCGATTGCGCCGAGGCCAGAACGTCTTCCATCAAGCGCACTTCGGCCACTGGAATCGTCGGGTCAATCGCCTGCACTTCCCCTCGCACGGCACCGGCGAGTGAGCTCAGGTCGTTCCTCCCGCGCAGCACCACGTACGCGTTGCTCGTGCCGGATCCCTGCTTTTGGTTGTATGGCAGGTAAAGTTCCGTCCCCGTGGGCCGGTCGATCCCCGCGTTCTTGACGTCCTCGACCACGCCAATCACCGTGCAATAGGGGCCCGACATCCCCGGCTGGACGCGCCGTCCAATCGGACTTTGATTGCCGTAAAACGTGTGCGCCATGGTCTGATTGATAATGATGACGTCAGGAGCGCCCGCCGCATCGCGCGCGTCAAACAGGCGTCCATCCATCAAACGAATTCCCATCGTCTGAAAATAGTCCTTGCTCACAATTTGGTAGTAATCGATATTCTCGATCGGGCCGCCCTCCCTGCGAACGAAACCCTCGATATTCGTGTCATTCATGTTTGGCGGGCGCATCGGCGGAAGACCAGAGGCAGTCGCGGCCGATTGCACTCCAGGGAGGCGCGTCGCTCTTTCCTCGAGTCGCGACCAGAAGCTGTCGATCATTTCATTCTTCGGGTAGCTCGTCTGCGGAAGCGCCACGCTCATGGTGATCACGTTTTGCGCATTCACCCCGGTGTTCACCTGCTGCAATTTCCAGAACCCGCGCACCATCAGCCCGCACGCAATCAGCAGCACAAGTGCAAGTGCCAGCTCTCCCGCGACCAGCGCTCGCCGGAATCCCTGCGCCGCTGCCGTTCCGGTCGCAGAACCCACCGTGTCTTTCAGCGAATCCTGTAGATTCTGCATCACCAGCGGAACGATTGGTGCAAGCCCAAAGAGAATCCCAGTCAACAATGCGGCGCCCACAGTGAACAGCAACACATGCGCGTCAATTCCGATTTCCGCGGCGCGGGGAATGGCTCCCGCATTCGTCAATTGAATCACTCGCATGCCCGCGTAGGCGAGAGTCAATCCAAGCAGAGTTCCGCAGCCTGACAGGAGCAGTCCCTCGGTCACGAACTGCCGTGCCAAGCGCGCAATGTCCGCGCCAACCGCGCTACGTATCGCGATCTCCAGCCGTCGCGCCTCCGCGCGTGCCAGCAGCAGGTTCGCCACGTTCACGCACGCGATCAGCAGCACGAAACCCACCGCCGCAAGGAGCATCAGCAGAGCCGGACGCACGCCGCTCACCACCTCGCCCTGCAGCGGAAAACTCACGATCGTGTGATTCTTCACGTTGAAGTAGTGCTCGTTGGCCGACTTGTGCATCTCGGTCGAAGCGGTCACATAGGCTTCGATTTCCGCTTGTGCCTGCGCTGGCGTAACGCCCGGTTTCAGCAGCCCCAGCAAATAATAGTTATGCGAACCGCGGCCGCCCGGTTTTGCAGGGTTCAGTTGGATCGGCGACCACGCCTGCGGAGGATCCACTTCCCCCGGTGGAAATTCAAATCCACGCGGCATCACTCCAATGATGGTGCACTTCTGCCCATCCAGCAGCGTTTGCCTGCCCACGATCTGCGGGTCACTCCCGAATACACTCTTCCATAACCCGTAGGAAATGTCCGCGACCACCGGCGCGGTTGGCTCGTCATCGGCCGGCGTGATGAGCCGCCCCATCATCGGCGACACTCCCAGCGAATTCAGCATCCCCCCGCTCACGAACGATGCGGTCACGCGCGCTGGTTGCGCGATCCCGGCGATGTTCGAGCCGCTGTTGATCCACGCATCCATCGATTCCCAGGATTTCAGGTCGCGCCGGAGATCCAGGAATTCCGGTGCCGAGGTCCAGAATCGGTGCAGCCCGCCATTCGGAAACGTCGGAAACTCCGTATAGACGCGCACCAGCCGATCCGGCTGCTTGTAACCCAACGGGCGGAGTAGCACGGCATTTACCACGCTGAAGATCCCCGTCGTGGCCCCAATCCCCAGCGCTAGGCACAGCACCGCCGCGGCGGCAAACCCTGGATTTTTCAGAAGCATTCGAATCGCGTGCCGCAGGTCAAGCAACAGGTTGTCCATCGCGCAGCCTCCCCCGCAATGACTTGGACGATCCCTTCAGTGCTTCGTTTCAAGGAATCTTCGTCATCACGATTCCCTGCAATGACTTACGCAAGATACGGAAATAATGTTCCTTAGAGAATAAGGCTCGGCCTTAGAACGAACAGTGGCGCATTGTTGGGAGTGAAAGGGGTTTCAAGGCGCAACACTTCTCGGCGAATCCATGGGCAGCGCCTTTTAGCCAGACGGGGTCTCTAACAGCTCACTGCGACGCTTTGGCGTCTGTAAGTTTAAACTTGTAAGACACTGTGCCCGCTGGAAAAAGCACGTCTCTGAGTTCCGGACTTACTTGTTGGCCAGGACCAATGCTGCTTGCAATTCTGCCTTTGTTGACAAGCAAGGGCTTGTTGTCTGCGCCTAAGTAGGTGGTCTCGTACTGGATGTCGCTGTACGCGTAAGCCGCGGATCTATTCTCGATAGTGACCGACCAGACAGCCGTTGTTCCCGTGCGGTCCTTTTCCATCGCTGCGCGCTGCACCTTCAAGTCATGGAGGGGATCAGCCTTGCCACTGTCACTGGGAGCCTGAGCCGCAGCAGCGGGCGCCGCAGCGGATTCCGGGCCGTTCGCGCTTTTCTTCGTTATCGTATAGTACAGCGCTCCCAACGCTGCCACGGCCACAATCACAAAGATGCCGATCCACATCTTGGTCGAAGTGTCTTGCTTTTCGTCTTGCCCTGCCTCAAACATAAATCCCTCCATCTTTCCGCCTCTCGCTGCTCCACCAACACGCCTGGTATGCTCCCGGAACACCAAAGAACCATGCGCGGCTCTCGAACCGTACCCCGTGACAATCCGAGGCAAAGACTCTCCCTTCTTGGAAGGGAGGGCCTGCGTGGAGAAATCCGAAATGGCTTGGAAAGTCCATCGACGGCGATACGCTGCTACTGCTTATATCGCATATTTCCGATGCGGACAAGATTCGAGTTTTTTCTAACACTACCAGGCGAATTCCAGGATCGCCTGATTTCGCGAAGCTATCGCAACTCTATAATCGCTGCCTTCCCCCTCGACCCTGACGTCACCACTTGCTATATTGCTGGGTTTTCATGAGAAAAATTTTCTGGTTCTTCGGCTTGTTCAACACGGCCAACGGTTTGTGGATGCTCCTGGCGCCGCGCGCGTGGTATTACGGCCTCCCTGCCGGCGTATCCGATACCGGCCCGCTCAACATCCACTTCGTGCGCGACATCGGCGCTGCCTTTCTTACTCTCGGAATCGCTTTTTGCTTCACTGCTCCTCAGGCCTCGCGACATCGAGGCGTGATGCTGGCAGCCGCTGGCTTCTACGTGCTCCATGGGCTCATCCACGTATTCGACTTGGCGACGGGGCGCTTGGACGCTCATCACTGGCTCCTTGATTTGCCTGGCGTTTTTCTTCCGGCGATTGCCCTGGCGGTGCTGTGTGCGCCGCGCTGGTGGCCGAAGGAAACTTGATGTCTTGACGGGGGTCGGAGCGGCGCCTGTCCCGGCTCCTGTCGGGAGCTCGACATAACGACTTTCTTCGGGGGTCGGAGCTTTAGCTCCGACATAATAGCTTTCTTCGTCGTGCGGCTTCAGCTTGCCCTGACACCGGAAGGGTTTACCCTGAGGCTCGAAGGGCCGCTGAGGAATTGGTTCAGGATCGGCTTGCATTTCGCTTCTGGCAGGCGGAGGATTTCCTTGGAGGAACTATGTTGCAACCAGGGCAACTCGTGAGCGTGAATCTGGCCGGCCTCCAAGCCGAGGGCGTGATGTTCCAGGCTGCGGTCACCGACGCTGTCGCCCATATCGTGAAGCAAACTTCGGAACAGCCGCCCAAGTATCTCGTAAAGCTGCTCTTCTCCTTCCGTGGGGTCACCGAAGTCGAAGTCCCCGCCGACCGCATCCACGCCGACAAGTAGCCTCATCCCCGCCCTTTGTTCCCATCCCTTGTAGGGGCACAGCATGCTGTGCCCGCGCCGTTTCCTCAGGTGTCATCCCGACCGGAGCGGAGGGATCTGCTTTTCGTTCTTTCACTCGCCACCACCCGCCCGCTTTGGGGTCGAACCTTCAGGTCCGACATACGCGCCCGCCCCGCCGCACGTCATTTCGAACGGAGCAGGCCGACTTTTTCTTCCCGTTTCACTCTCATGAAAGGATCGGCCTGCGCAGAGAGAAATCTCTCCGCGCTTTCTTTTCATTGCCATCCGCATCGCTCCGCGTCTCCTCGCCCAGCTTCGCCGCCTCGCCTCCAAACAGTCCAAGCCCTATCAAACCCTCATCCACGAACTCCTCGAGCGCGCCACGCAAAAGGTTGCGTAGCAGCCTGCTGCCAAGATGTCAGGTTTTTGTAGGCCTCGGCTTCAGGAGTGCCTGGGCGGCCGCCCCGTGAAGTTAGATTATCGCGCGTGTAAGACAGGCTCAGTGCGAACGGGCTATTGCTGGCGTACATGACAGGGCGTATAAGCTTGGCAGAAATCTTCGCATCGGGTATCCGGGGCTAACCCTGTCCTTGGGTGCTTTGTACGCGGGTACCATGGACTTAGGCCCTTGCATGCGAGAGATTCTTCCGCTAGGTGAGCCAGTTTCCCTTCTTTTTGCAATTTATAAGCTAGCAAGAGATTTAGGGAGGATTCACATGACCCAGTCTCGTAGGATTCTTTGGCTTGCAGTCATTGCTGCCACGCTTTGTCTGCTCGGTGTTCCGGCGGCTCTGCGGGCGCAGACGACGGTGGTTGACGATGGACATGAAGTTGTCATCACGTCTTTTCCTGATGGAGCTAACGTCTGGATTGACAATATTGACACTGGCAAGGTCACACCAATGGAACTACGCCGCATCAGTCCGGGACCTCACACAATCAAGGTCGCTGTTCCGGGTTGGAACTCAGACACCAGAAATATCAACGTCCAGGATGTTGATTCAGGAGGCAGGCCGAGAGACACTCATCTGACTTTCACTTTGCTGCCTACGGGTACTCAAGGCCCTCCAGGTCCACAAGGACCTCCAGGTCCGGCTGGTGCAGATGGTGCACCTGGCATCGGAGTGCCAGGAGCCCCAGGAGCTAAAGGCGACACAGGAGCCACTGGCCCCGCCGGTCCAAAAGGAGATACGGGCGCAACGGGGGCCACTGGTGCAACGGGAGCTACCGGAGCCACTGGCCCCGCCGGTCCAAAAGGAGATACGGGCGCAACGGGGGCCACTGGTGCAACGGGAGCTACCGGAGCCACTGGGGCAACAGGGTCGGCCGGCGCAACAGGCTCAGCAGGACCTCAAGGAGTCATCGGAATTAACTTTCTGGGCCCGTGGGCGACCTCGCTGCAGCAGTATCATGCTGCAACGAATGATGTTGTGACGTTTGGCGGCTCGACCTGGATTGCCATCCTTGATAACACGGGGTCTCAGCCCGGAGACACGACCGTCAATCCTCCGGTCTGGCAAATTCTCGCGATGAAGGGCGCTGACGGGGCAGCCGGAGCCCCAGGCTCAGCAGGCGCGCCGGGGGCGCCTGGAGCTGCAGGTGCGGCCGGGGCACCAGGTCCGCAAGGTCCCACTGGCCCGACAGGGCCAACAGGTCCAGGTGGGGCCAGCGGTGTACAAGAATTTACAGCCAGCGGAACCTTCATTGTGCCTCCAGGAGTTACACACGCTTCTGTCGAGCTGTACGGCGCTGGGGGTGGTGGTGGCGGGGCCTTAATTAATGGGATTGGAGCGTCGGGAGGAGGCAGCGGCGCTTACACGCGGACCGTACTCGTCGTGACCGAAGGATCGGCGCTCATCGTCAACGTCGGGGTGTCCGGGAGCCCTGGGCTCACCGGCGTGACCAATACGTCGCAAGGCACTGCCGGAGGAGACACCACGATAACGGACCAGAGCTCCAACGTTCTAGCGCTCGCAGGGGGTGGAGGAGGCGGTTTCCTACCAGCTGGGCTGCCGGTGGGTGACCTTTTCTGCGGCGGAACGGGGGGGAGGCCGGACGGTCACGCGTCCATCAGCCACGTCGGCAATATCACCTGCGGGGCTGCCGCAACTGGTGCCGTTGGACTGGCCGGGGGGCCTGGGTTTACGCCGCTCGGCCTTCTGCCTGGACAAATCGGCACCGGCGGCGACGGTAGCGGTAGTGCCCCTTCGTCTTCGAACCGCGGCGGCACACCTGGTGCGCCGGGCTACGCGCTGATCACTTGGTAGGCGAGAGCCGACCCGGGTCCGCGCGTTTTTCGGTCGTGGGCGGGTGGGTGGCCTTCGCTCTTAGCGAGGGCCACCCTAATTCGCCTTAGACCTATACGTCTGCGCCATCGCCCGCTAGACTCCGTTTTCCCCAATTATGAAACGCGTTAGAGCCATCATAATATTTCTATTTGTCGGGGGCTGCGCGTTCCTGGGTTATAGGTTGTCGCACCCTCCGCAAGGTTCCCAAGATGTAGAGTCCCCACAAACAGTTGCTCCACAGTGCGATCCAAGCCTCTGGGAATATGTCTACAATCCCGCTCGGCTCCAAGTCTTGAACCCGTGCATTTCCGTGACCGGCATCGTGGACGAGGTCCGCAATGAAGCGGACGGCGACCTCCACATCCGATTTCGTCTGGACCAGGAGTTTGCATCGCTCCTTAACGAGAAGAACATCTCAAGTCAGCAAGGCGACCTGTTCCTCGAACCGATATGCCAGGGCAGGGTAACGCAGGCAGACGCTGTAGAACCCTGCAAGCCATACGGCGGTCCTTATTTTGAATTGCAAATCGGCCAGCGCTATCTAGTCTGGGGTGCGTATGTCTACGACGCGCACCATGGATGGAACGAGTTGCACCCCGTCACCTCTATGCAGCCCATCCAATGATCTTCGAGCAGCCGACGCCTCCATCTAATCAGCCCTGGACGACCACTCCACGCCACCGTCATTTGCGTTTTTTGCATCCCGGATGCCTTTGCGGGACCGAACGAAGCAGGCCGATTTTTTCTTCCCCTTTCACTCCCGTGAAAGGGTCGGACTGCGGATGTGAGAAATCTCTCTTCACACCGTGATCCCGAGCGGAGAGAGGGAGCTGCTTTTCGTTCTCTCGTGCGGCGAAACACGTTTTGGTCTCGCGGCAAGCGCCTGCCTCCTCTCGCCTGCTCAACAAGATAGACATGCGCTGGCCCGACAAGCTACGGCCGAGCAATGGGCATAGCCATCATAAAGGCTTGGGGTACTCGAAGTAGGTGCCAATCGCCTCGTGGTGATCGTACCGGAGTTCATGGTTGGTCTTGTCCAGAAATTCCTTGAGATCGTCGAGGAATCTCACCCACCGCTCCCGGAACTGTTTTGTCCTTTCCTGATAGTGCTCCCTTGCATGAGGCTGTAGCTGTGCGATAACTATGCTTCCATTGAGCCGCCGAAAGGGATCAAGCACGTAATCTCGGTTGTATGAGCATGTCATTTGATGAAGTTCTGTCAGGGCGAGATGGAAGGCGGTATTAGTTCTTGCGCGCCTTTTCAAATGACGCATGTAGATCAGACCGTAGTAGTCGTTGAGGTAGTCCGGCCCGCATACTTTGGACACTTCGTCTGGGTTCCGGCCATGAATCTCGGAAATGATGTTCCGCAGGTTGAGCGTGTCATTCTCGTTCAGGAAAGTCCCAAACCTCTTCTCAACCCGCAGGAACTCTTGCCATGACCTACGCGCTGCTCGATTCCGACGCAAATTCTGTACATACTTGCCACTCCTCACCGCCAAAGAGCGGTAGAACGTCGATGCAGCGGCAACGAGGGCAATTGCCACCAAAACGAACGCGAGCAGTCTGTTCCCTTTCCACTGCGTAATGAGCGACGCAGTGGCGACAAGCGCTGTGACCACCCAACTGATAACTTGCCAGGGGTTCGGGGGTGTTGGCCTATCTGGCGGCTCCACTTCCAGACCTGCGCCACCCAAGGAGTATCTGTGGCTGAGCATCTTGCACGTTATTATACGCTTTCGGTTGCAGCTTCAAGGGCCAGGGGCACTTCGAGTCTCCTCACGCCTGCCCAGCTCTTTTCATGACTGCCTTCAGATCATCAACGGCCAGTTGTAGGAGCTTCAAGGCGAACCCTCCAGAGAAAAACAAAAAGCGCGGGCCGCGTTGCTTTCTGCTTGCAAGCCGAGTCCCTGAGCGTATCCTACGTTCAGAGGTCGGTAGTTTGAGGCCAGAAAGAGAGTCATAGCTATGGAATTGAGTTACGGTTGGGAAAAACTATTCTCCGCTTGCCACTACGCTGTCGGAAGCAGCGAGACACCGCAAAAGAGACTCGCGGCGGTTGTGGCAGATGACATCATGCATCTTCGACGCGAAAACCTTCCGAGCGACGAAGCATGGTCGCGGGTCCAGAAGATCATGCACGGCACGACATCCAAGCCAGCGCAAGGCAGTGAGGGCAGAATCGCCGCAACGACATCTCAGATGACCGACGACGAAGCCGGGAAATGGCTAAGTGAAATCATGTCTCTTTTCGCGGACGTTGCCGAAGAGTACGGTCGGCGTCAAGCAGCACTGTCCATCACTTAGCAACGGCGCTGGGCAGAATAATTCGGCCAGATGGCCGCACGCGATTTCTTCGTTGCCTGAGAACCGCGCCACCGCCTTTCCCTCCTAAGGCCATGCTCTTTTCGAATTGAAATAAGCTTCCATCTTGTCCTTCGTACCGAAGTGATTCTGCAAGCGGCCGTCAATTATCGCTTGCCAGGCCAACGAAAGCATGGCTGTAGAGGCCTCCAAGAGCTCTTCACAATAGTTGAGCTGTTGGCCGAAAGCGATTGTGTGCCGGCAGTTCCGAGCGAGCCATCGGTCCGGAATAGCATCACCATGTGCGACCTTATTGCGTAAGGTGCATACGTCCCGAAGTATGTTCAACAAAATCAACGGAGGAAGAAAAGGTTGGATATCGTTTTTGTATTGAGCATAAATGTCGGTCTGCGGTCCCAGTAGTTTGGGCAATTGGGGGTGCAACGCATTGAACCCGTATCTCTTCTCAGTGGATACAAGGGCTTCCAGCGCCATCACACGCAGGACGTGTCGAACGCGCGGGTCGTCCTCTGCGCGAGCCATTTCCGCGAAATGGAGCGAGAGGAAGAGTGGGTAGAATGCTTTCCACCTTCTCCTGAACCTCACGATCCATGGCATCCACGATTTAAGCTTTTGCAGGTGTCCGACTCCTATCTCCTCGCACATCTGTTCACACTCTTCAAGGAACAAAGGCTCTGTGTGAGCCGTGATAGTTAAAGGTTCAAGCCCTTTAGGGGTCACGTCAGCCCTAAGGAATCGGTCAGCGTGAGTCCTATTGGGAACGATAAGCCTTAGATGGGCAACCACGTAATGCATCAGCGCTTCGACTAGCTTTTGCCTGTCTCCTCTAACAAATGTTTCCTGATAGTTGTTGACGAGGCAGACCGACCATCGTTTCATGCGATCACGTTCTTCATCGGATACAAATCGCTTCCAGACTTCAAGGTCTAGGTTCGCCACATCAGAACTCATGTCCCTTACTTCGAACCCAAACCCCAACTGGATCGGCAGAAAACTCGAGAGATTGAACGCCCCGTACAACGGCGTGATGATTATTCGTTTGGCTCGGGGACGCATCGACTCGTTAGTGTTAAGTAGTTACTGGAAGAGGCGAACGGTCGAAGTAGCGAGCAGTCTCCGCTATTTCGACAACTTACCCGGTGTTAATTCTTAGTGACATGTACCATGATGGCTGTGTATGATGCCACGGAAATTTTGCAAACGCGCTAAGCCCGCTGACAAATGCGCCGATTTCCACACTGGCTGCTCAGAACACTCAGCAAATTATCTCAACTTCCATACTGGTTAGATTGGCGGGTGGCCGACCCTCGATCCGCTAGAACGGTTCGGGGTGGCCTACCCTTGCGGTGCTGCTTTTTGCAAGGGTGGGGCTGCCTTTCGCTAGCCTCCTATCCTAGTTGATCTGACCCAGGCCCTCCGGTCCAACCTCCTCTCCCCCTAATTTCTATTTTCCATTTTCACTTTTCCACTCCCCCGTCCCTAAGCCCTGCTCCACCAATCACTTCCAAATATTCCTTGACAGGGACGGTACTGTTATGGTAACATTCTCTTTGAAACTCAGCCACCATCCTCGTCAAATACTTCCAAGCCTTTTCAGGCCAGTCGGCCCTTTTCGTCTTCTTTCTGGCCTCCGGCATCTAACCTTTTTGTTTTCTGCTTCCTGCGGACACTTTTTCAGAATGGACGCCTGCAACCCCTTTCGTTTTAATCGCTTCCGGACTCTTTCCATCGCTATGGGGGTGTATACCCCCTATCTCCCCAATCGAGGACTAAAATGAACGACCAAACTACCAAACCCAGTTCCACCGAAGGCCCCCGCTGCCGCCATTACACAGACCGCGGTCGCCGCTGTCAGCTTCCCGTCGTGGACACTCACTCCGGTTATTGTTTCCGCCATGCCAAGCCGCAGCCCGCCCCGTCCGACTCCGCCGATCTCTCCGCTGAGCTCCTCCCCGAACTCTCCGAGTTCTCCTCCGGCGCCGACATCCGGCAATTTCTCGCCCGCCTGCTCATCCAGGTGACCAAGGGCCGCGTCTCCCCGCGCCGCGCCTCCGTTCTGGCTTACATCACCAACCAGCTCCTGCACTCCCACCGCGCCATCGACCGCGAAATCGACCAAGAACCCCTCACCGTCATCTGGGACGCCCCTCGCCCAGACCGCTCCCAGGAGCCGGACTATTCACCGCCCATTCAACGCACATGACCAGTCCACAACATCTCCGATTTGCGCCTGCTTGCCCCGAGAGATTTCCGCGAGGGGTCGCACGCCTTGCAGTCCGCCGTCGTTCTCGGACTCGAGATATAATTGTTTCTATGCCTGACCGTTGTCTTTTCGCCAAGATGTGCTCGCTTGGACTTCTTTGCGTACTGCTCGGCTTGCCGTGCCTCGCCCAGGACGCCGCGTGGCAGCGCGACCTATTCGGCTGGCGCGCCGAGCACGTTGCGGATCTAATGAAGCCCGACGGCTGGCTCTCGCTCGCCGGCCTCGAGTGGCTCCAGCCCGGCGACAACTCCTTCGGCTCCGCCACCGACAACAAGATTCGTCTTCCGGCCGGCAATCCTCCGGCCGGTCAAGGCAGCACAAGCGCGTGGCCCGCCCATTTTGGCGTACTGCATCTCGAGGGCACGGCCGTGACCCTAAATGCTCCGCCGGGCGGCTTCCCCAAGGATTTCCTCATCGATGGAAAACCCGCGCTCTCGCAGGAGCTTCCTGCCGATCTCGATAATGACAAACACAATCCGCACCTCACCATCGGCACGCTCAACCTGTATGTCATCCGCCGCGAAGCTCGCTTCGCGCTCCGCATCAAAGATTCCAAGTCTCCCGCGCTCACCGGCTTCCATGGACTGAATTGGTATGACCCCAATTCCCAATACCGCGTCACCGCCAAGTGGGTTCCCTACAACCCGCCCAAAACCGTTACTCTGGCCACCCTCATCGGGACCACTTACGAGCAGCCCGTACCGGGCGTCGCCGAATTCGCCCTTGCTGGCAAGGCCTATCGTCTCGAACCCGTCCTCGAAGATCCCGCCGAGCCAAAACTCTTCTTCATCCTTCGCGACCTTACCAGCAAGACAACCACCTACGCCGCTTGCCGTTTTCTCTATACAGCGTTCCCGACAAATGGCCTCGACAAACCCGGCGAGCTTGTCCTCGACTTCAACCATCTCGAAAACCCTCCCTGCGCGTACACGCCGTTCGCCACTTGCCCGCTTCCACCCCGGGGCAATCGTTTGCCGATTCCTCTTCCCGTCGGAGAAAAGCGCTACCACGACTAATTTCAAAATGAACTCCAGCGCTCCCAATTCATCTTCCTCCGGCGAGCACGATTCTGCGGCTCGCGAGAAACTACTCGCGCTCCGCCTCGCCCTTCTCCGCCTCCACAAGACTCTCCTCGAAATGGAACGCCGCGAGTACCAGCGCGTCAACGGACATGTTTCTGCCGGAGAGCTCTTCCGTCTGGTCATCGATCATCCCCAGTTCGCGTGGCTGCACAACATCTCCGAATTTGTCGTGCGCCTCGATGAAGCCCTCGCCGACGAAGCGCCTATCACCCCGCAAGACACCAGCATCGCCATCACCCTCGCTCGCAAAATGTTCGCGCCTTCAGAATCCGGCGACAGCTTCCAGAAAAAATACTTCGACGCCATTCAGCTCGATCCCGCCGTGGTCATGGAACACGCCGAACTCGCGCGTCTCTTCGCCAACGAGCCGTCCGAAAAAGACAATCGATGAACGCGGCAATCCGAGGGCGAGCGAAGAGAGAAATGCGGGGAAGGCCAAATCAACGTTCGCAGGATCGTCAGGCAAATGATCCAGCCGTTTCCACGGAGAGGCGCCACGCAGGGAAAATCTCCATACGACGCTTGCGCCTTGCAGAACTTCCCACAGACACGATCGAGCTCGCTCGCTTCCTGATCGGCAAGATCGTCGTCCACGACCTTCCCGCGGGCCGCCTCAGCGGCCGCATCGTCGAGACCGAGGCCTATCCCCCCGGCGATCCAGCGGGCCACCACTACCGGGGCCCTACCCGGCGCAATCGCTCACTCTTCCTCCGCCATGGCCACTGGTACGTTTATTTCACTTACGGCAATCACTTCATGCTCAATGTGAGCAGCGAAGGAGCTGACGTTGGAGGCGGCGTCCTGATTCGCGCCCTCGAACCGCTTGACGGCATCGCCACCATGCAACGCCATCGCAAGACGACGAAGCTCCTCGACCTCACGCGCGGCCCTGGACGGCTCGCCGCGGCATTTCAGATCGATCGCCGCTACGACGGCCTTGACCTTTGCGTCCCTGGCCCTCTTTGGCTCGGCGCCATGGATCCTCCAACGGTCCATCCTGTGCAGTCCATCGATAAGAGCGTACGCATCGGTATTACCCGCGCGACGCGCAAGCTCTTCCGTTTTTATGAACGCGGTAATCCTTTCGTGAGTGGGCCCAAACAGCTCCTCTTCATGAGTCGGTGAGAACAGTGAAAAATTTCCACAGTCCTAGTACCCAGACGGCCCGCCGGAATCTCACGATCCGCTCCCCACATCTTCTTGATTTCACATTGATTTATTTCAATAGGATGGTTCTTCCCCGGACTTTGGTGCAGTTCTTGCCCGCTTTCAGGACAGCCAGTTGAGAACGTTTATTACATCTCCGCCTGGACCCAGCAGGCCTTATTATTAAATCCGACTCGCAGTGAGGAGTCTCGATGCGCACGACTGTGAAGATGGTCCTGCCCCTGATCGTGAGCGTGGCTGCGGTCTCTTTGTTTTTTACCGCGTATCAAGTGCGCACGGAACGCCGCGTGCTCCGTGACGACCTTTCGCGCCGCGCGGAAATTCTGGGAGAAAGCCTGCAAGAAACGATAGAGCCAATTCTTGATCGCGGCGCGGACAAGAATCTGCAACGCCTCGTTACGCGTTTTCAACAGCGCGAACACTTGAAAGGTTTCGCGGTTTACGACGCAGCGGGTGCGGCGGTCGCAATCACACCCGGACTCGCGCCGGTTTTCCGATCGCGTCCCGCCGCTGCCACGCGCGCCATCCAAACGGACGCCGGCTACGGAGAATTCTCAAACCTTAACGATTCGGCATTGCATGTCTATGCGCTTCCGCTTCGCCACAACGGCCAGGTGGTGGGCTCACTCGTTCTCTTCCACGACACAAAGTACATCGATGAGCAGGTATCGCGGACGTTGCGCGATTCACTGGTGAACGCTGCGGTGCAGACTCTGCTCATCACTGGCTTGGCGCTTGTGCTTGTGCGCTGGACGTTCACCGGCCCGCTGACGCGCACGGCAAAATGGCTCCGCACGCTGCGCACCAGCCGGTTGCACGTTCCTCCGGTTCTTGGAGAAGGAGAGCTCTTCGATCAACTCAATAAGGAAGTCACGCACTTGGCGCGTGATTTGAATGTCGCGCGAGCCACCGCGGAAGAAGAAGCGCGCCTCCGTGATTCGAGCGCGTCGCTATGGACCGCGGAGCGGCTGCGCGTGAGCGTTCGCAGCAAACTGCAGAAAAAACCGCTCTTCGTGGTCTCCAATCGCGAGCCGTACATGCACGTCTTCAGCGAGAAAGATAAATCCGTCAACGTCATTATCCCCGCCAGCGGTTTGGTCACTGCGCTTGAACCTGTCTTGCACGCTTGCGAGGGAACGTGGATCGCCAACGGCTCCGGCAGCGCCGACCGCACAGTCGTGGACGAACACGACCACTTGCGCGTCCCGCCGGATCGTCCGAGCTATACGCTGCGCCGCGTATGGCTAACCGCCGAGGAAGAGCGCGGATACTACGAGGGCTTTTCAAACGAAGGGCTTTGGCCGCTCTGCCACATCGCGCACACGCGCCCGACGTTCCGGCCAGAAGACTGGATGTACTACGTGCGCGCTAACCGGCGTTTTGCCGACGCAGTGCTCGAAGAAATGAACGGGACGAAGGCGCCCATCCTCCTCGCACAGGATTATCACTTTGCACTTTTACCTAAACTGGTAAAGGACGCGCGTCCGGACGCCCGGGTGGCGATCTTCTGGCACATCCCCTGGCCGAATCCCGAAGTATTCGGCATCTGCCCGTGGCAGCGCGAATTGATTGACGGCCTGCTCGGCGCAGATCTCATCGGATTTCACATTCAATCGCATTGCAATAATTTCCTCGCGACCGTGGACCGCGCCGTGGAAGCGCTCACGGAATGGGACCGCTTCGCCGTCAATCGTCAAAATCACGTCACGCGAGTGCGGCCATATCCGATCAGCGTGGCGTTTCCGGAAAACACGTTTGCGGACACACACCAGCGCAATGCCGGCCAGGAGCGCGCTGCCTTGTGCGAAGAGCTGGGGATCGAGGCCTCCATGCTGGGGGTCGGCGTGGATCGTGTGGACTACACCAAGGGAATTCTCGAACGTTTCCGCGGCATCGAGCATTTTCTGGAATTAAATCCACCCTATCACCAGCGTTTTTCGTTCGTGCAGATCGGCGCACCGAGCCGCACAAAGATTGAGCGCTACCAGAAATTGCTCGACGAGGTCAGCGCGGAGGCTGACCGCATCAACACGCGCTTCCAAGTGGGCCGCTGGAAACCCATCGTCTTCCTCAAGAGGCATCACTCGCACGAGGAGATCGCGAGGTTCTACCGCGCCGCCTCCTTCTGCCTGATCACTCCGCTTCACGATGGAATGAACCTCGTAGCTAAGGAATTCATCGCTTCCCGCAGCGACGATCACGGCGTGCTGATCCTCAGCAGTTTCGCCGGCGCCGCACACGAGCTGTCCGACGCCCTGCTCGTGAATCCCTACGACGTTCAGCAGCTTGCGGGCGCCATTCTGCGCGCGCTGGAGATGCCCGCAGAGGAACAATCCGCGCGAATGCAACGCATGCGCATTGCGCTTCGGGAACACAACGTCTATCGCTGGGCCGCCAATCTACTGTCCGATCTCACAGAAATCCGGATTGATATTCCCGAGCGGGTCGAGGTCTGATGTGAATACCGCGCAAACACCGTTTGAGTTTTCTACCGTCTCTTACCTCGTGCGCATCGGCAATCAGTCGGCCAGCACAATCGCCGAACTTCTCACCGGGCTGGAACATTGCAGCGACGCGTCCATCTTTCACCATACGTTTCAAACGTTGAGCAGCCACCACTTCCTGACGGAAGGCTTTTCCAATGATTTCGCGCAGTGGGCACTCACGGATGCAAATCGCGGCGATCTTGCCGAGCAGTTTGCCGCGCTGGACATCCGCGATTACGTGTCGATCGCCGCGCTGCGCAGCGATCTCTGCCGGGTTACGGCCGATTACTGCGCCGCGTTTCCGGATTTCGCCGGGCAGACCGCGCTGGAGCGCTTTTATTTCTGCGAAAGCGTGGAGGTCACGGTTCCGCTGGGTCACAAGGCAAAAACCCTCGAGGAGTTTCGCAGCGGAATCGAGCGCCTCAGCCACTCCTCTTTTTACTTCCACTTCATTTCGTCAAGGTTGCGGCTTCATCTTCGCACCAATGATTTCTCGCTGTGGCTCGCGAACAATCTGGGTTTGGAGACCCTCGCTTCGAGTGTTGATCGGATCGACATCTACACCAATACGCTCGACGGCGCGCGCGCCAAAGTGCTACGTCTGATCGACCGTGAAAGGAGAAAGGCATGACCGAAGCCCAGCTGGCCAGCCGAATTCCCCTGGAAGACTATGCGGGTTTGCTGGGGGCGGGAGAGATTGAAGAACTTCGCGTGCTGGCAAAGCCCCTGCGCGGCCGCAGCATCGAGATGATCAATTCAACGGCGGTGGGAGGCGGCGTTGCGGAAATCCTCAATCGGCTTGTGCCGCTCGCCGAGGAGCTCGAGCTGAACATGCGCTGGGACGTGATGACCGGCGGCAGCGACTTTTTCGAAGTCACCAAAGCGTTTCACAATGCTCTTCACGGCGGCACCTATACTCTGCGCCCTGGCGACTTTGAAATCTTTCTCGAGTGCAATGAGAAAAACCGCGCGAGCCTCCCGCTGGACGCCGAATTCATGGTCATCCACGACCCGCAACCCGCCGCGCTGATTGACGGCCGTCAGGGGGGTTCCGGCCATTGGGTGTGGCGTTGCCACATCGACCTCTCTCATCCCAGCCGCGAAGTCTGGGATTTCCTCGCGTCGTTTGTCGCCCGCTACGATGGGGCGATGTTTTCTTCACCTGAGTTCTCCCGGCAGCTTCCAATCCCTCAATATCTCTTCTATCCGGCGATCGATCCGCTTTCCGAGAAGAACTGCGAGCTCGATCGTGAATTCATCGCGCAAATTCTAGCGCGCTATCAGATCGATCCGCGGCGCCCTATCCTCACACAAATTTCCCGCTTCGACCGGCTCAAGGATCCCATCGGCGTGATCCGCGCCTATCGTATCGTGAAGCGTTATTTCGATTGCCAGCTCGTCCTGGCGGGCGGCGGCGCTGCGGATGATCCCGAAGGCTCCATCGTCCTCAAGGAAGTTCTTCACGAAGCGAGCGGCGACCCGGACATTCGTGTCCTTGAGCTTCCCGTTTGGGCGCCGCTTGAAGTCAACGCGTTGCAGCGCGCTTCGACGGTCGTTATTCAAAAGAGTCTGCGCGAGGGATTTGGCCTGACCGTTTCCGAAGCTCTGTGGAAGAAAAAACCGGTTGTGGCATCCGCGGTCGGGGGGATCCCCATTCAAGTGATCCACAAGCACACCGGGCTGCTTGCACACTCCGTGGAGGGCGCCGCTTATCAAATCCGCTATCTGCTTTCGCACCCGGAAATCGCAGCAAAGCTAGGCGAGCACGGGCATCAACATGTGAAGGAAAATTTTCTAATCACACAGAAGCTGAAGAGATATTTGACGCTTTTCCTGTCGCTGTCGCACGCCGCGTGAGAGAAAAGAAGCCGCCCTCACGACACCATCGGGATAAATTTCAGGCGGCGCTGCACGACCAGACCCTCTATCACCTCAGGACGGGTACGCTGATTCGGGTACAGCGGAGTGGCCGAGCAGAGGTATCCTGCCAGGGGCAAATTTCGCATGCATCCACCTTGGAACACGCAAACGGCTCTGATTACGGGTGCGGGGAGCGCCGAAGGAATCGGTTTCGCGGTCGCGCGGCGGCTGTATGCGGCTGGTGCGTACGTCGCGATCACGTCGACTACGGAGCGCATTCAGGCGCGGGCGCGCGAACTCGACCCAAGTGGAAGCCGCGTCTTGGCATTTGTCGCGGACCTCACGGAGGAAGCCGAAGCGCAACGTTTGGTTGAAACCGTGATCGCGCGAACCGGGCGAATCGACATCCTGGTGAATAACGCGGGGATGGCGCAAACCGGAAGGCTGATCGAAGGCGCGACGCTCGAGAAATCCATGTATGCCGATTGGCAGCGGCAGATCGAGATCACGTTGCACACGGCCTTTCTGATGACGCGCGCGGTGCTGCCAATCATGAGGCCACCAAAATACGGGCGAATCGTGAATGTGAGCTCCGTGACTGGCCCGCTTGTCAGCAACCCCGGATCGGCGGCCTATGGGGCGGCCAAGGCGGCAATGGATGGGATGATGCGCGCTGTGGCACTGGAAATGGCACGCGACGGAATTACGATCAATGCAGTAGCGCCGGGATGGATCGCTACGGCGTCTTCGACGGAGGGCGAACGCGCAGCGGCGCTCCATACTCCGGTGGGCCGTGCCGGTACGCCTGATGAGGTTGCCGCGGCGGTGTGTTTCCTCGCTTCCCCGGATGCTTCGTACATCACCGGCCAATCGCTGGTGGTGGACGGCGGCAACATTCTCCAGGAAAACAAGACACCTTAGTTTAGATCGACGCTTGCTGCAATGCTTGCCGTGCGTGACACTCGTAGGTGTTTCCGAAACCAAGCCAACTTACAGATTCAACGGGGAGGCTCACAATGCGCCGCACTCTGATTTTCATCCCGCTGTTGTTGCTGCCATTCATTGCTGTGGCGCAGGAAAAGGACACAACGGGATCGGAGCAGGTGCCGAAGCGGCGGACACGGATTGGAGTGGCGCTGGAGGGTGGAGGGGCGCTGGGACTGGCGCACATCGGCGTGTTGGAATGGTTTGAGGAACACCACATCCCGGTGGACTACGTGGCAGGAACAAGTATAGGCGGGCTGGTGGGTGGCTTCTATGCGACAGGAAAGAGTCCGGCGGAGCTGAAAAAATTGATCCAAGGTGTCGATTGGGACGAAATTCTTGGCGGCAGGACGCCCTACGCGGATCTTTCCTATCGAAGAAAAGAAGATCAGCGCGCGTATCCCAATTCTCTGGTCTTTGGATTGCGCAACGGCTTGTCGATTCCCGCAGGGCTGAACGCCGGACACCAGATCAGTTTGCTGATTGACCACGAGACGCTGCCTTATTTCAACGTGAACTCCTTCGATGCGCTGCCGGTGCCATTTCGCTGCGTTTCAACGGACCTGGTCAGCGGTAAGGAAGTTGTGTTCGACCAAGGATCACTTGCCGAATCGTTGCGCGCGACCATGTCGATCCCCGGCGTGTTTATGCCGGTGTATGACGGCAAGAAAGTCTATGTGGATGGCGGATTGGTGAACAACTTGCCGACGGACGTGGTCCGGCAGATGGGCGCGGACATCGTGATTGCGGTGCATTTGCAAAAGCCGGAAGCGGCGGCGAAAGATCTGCAATCGATATTTAGCGTGTTGAACCAGTCGGTGCGCGTGGTGGTGGCGGAAGGAGAGCTGCGCGGGCTGGCGGGCGCGGATGCGGTCGTGTCTGTGAACCTCGAGGAATTCAGTTCTACGGACTATAAGAAGAACACAGCGATCATGCAAAGGGGTTACGAAGCGGCAACGGAAAGATCACCACTACTGGAGAAGTTTGGGCTGAGCGACGCGGAGTGGACGGAATACATGCAGGAGCGGAATGCGCGGAAGCGCACTGCGGTACCGGCGCCACAGTTCATCAAAGTGCAGGGAACGAGTGGCGCGGACAAAACAAACATCGAGCACTTTCTTGCTCCGTTCGTGGGGAAACCGTTCAATACGGAGAAACTGGACGGATCCTTGACCCGGCTGGCGGGCGTGGGGAAATACGACGCAGTCGGATACCGAATGACGGAACTGGACGGGAAGCAGGGCCTGCTCATTCTGGTGCAGGAGAAAACCTACGCGCCACCCACCATTCAGCCGGGCTTCGAGATGGACGGGTCGGAGAGCGGTGACGAGAAGTTCACGCTGGGTACACGGCTGACGCATCTGGATGTCGCGGGATTCCGCTCCGAATGGCGCACGGATCTTTCTTTTGGAAGCACCTATGGAATTTCGAGCGAGCTGTACCGGCCGTTCACCGCGACGAGCAAGTGGTTTTTCGCGCCGCGGGCGGACGCGAGCGACGCGGCGTTCCACATCTATGCGAAAAACGATCCCGTCTCCGATTACCGGATTTACCGCGCGGACCTGGGCGGCGATTTGGGATATGGCTTCAGCCGGTTCGGCGAAGTGCGCGTGGGATATGAGGTGGGTTATCTGAGCACCCGGCTGCGGCTGGGGACGCCGGAATTTCCCACGTTGAAGGGGCGCGTGGGGGCGGCGCGGTTCCATTACTTGATGGACCGCACGGATGATCCGGTAATTCCGCGGCGCGGCGTGCGCGTGGAATCCACCTTCCGGTGGTACAACACGAGCCCGGGAGCGATGGAGAGTTTCCCGGCAATGGAAGCTCGGGTGAATTATTTTCAGCCAGTATCGGGGGCGGCGTCACTCTTCGTGGCGAGCGAAGGCGGCACGACGTTTGGAACGACAAACACGGGAATTCCACAGTTTTTTCTGGGCGGGCCAGAGAAACTTGGAGCTTACGGCCAGAATGAATTGAACGGCGATCAGTATTATCTTTTCCGGGCAGGATATCTGCACGACCTGTTCACGCTGCCGCCGTTTGTGGGGAAGAAAATCTACGCCATCACTTCTTTCGAGACGGGAAAAATGTACGGCGCGGCAAAGGAGAGCAAGTTCCCTGCCGATGGCGTCGCAGGCATCGTCGCGGAAACGGCGCTGGGACCGGTGTTCATCGGCGGGAGCGTGGGCGACAGCGGGCATCACAAGTGGTTTTTTCAGCTGGGAAGAGTGTTTTAGCCAGTTCCCCCACCCCCCTCCCCTTTTTTCACAGGTGTTGATTCTACGGGGAGATAAAGTTGTTTTATTTTCATACACTTCCAAAAGTGCTTGATTCTATGGGGTTTAGAATGCACAAGAATTGTGCAACTCATCAGCATTAGAAAAAAATAAAAAAGCGGCACCGAAGTGCCGCATGATTACCCAGCAAAAATCATACCATAAATGGAGCACTGCTGTCAGGGTTCCTTCGGGATTTGGATCGCGCTCAGGAAATAGGGCGACACTTCTTGCGCGACGTCCTTACTCAGTTCTAAATTGTTGGGTTCACCGAGGGGTACTCTTCTGGCCAGATCATGGGGAGGACCCTTCCGTGAGCCAGGTTTGAACGTAGGGCGAGGGCCGAAGCGATGATTGTCCTGTGCCGTTATGCGCTTGTAAAGAGCTTTCTTCCGGTTTCTACAGCTCGCCTTATCTGGCTCGCTCTAGTGAATATGTGAGGTGAGGGCAGACTGGCGTGAATCGTCGGGCAATCAAACTACTTGCCTAACTCCTGATTAACGGGCAATTCGGAAGTAATCGGAATTGTTTCCGAGTAGCCGACAAACCGGGAACTATTCCATTTAATGGACACAAGGGCGTTTGAACGCTACTAATCCGACGGACGAATCGATAACTTCCGGCTTGCTCGTAAATCGGGAGGCCAAGAACATAAGAACGTTTTCATTTGCCTAAGCGAAGTGAGAAAATCATTCCGCGCGTAGCGCTCGAATGGGATCGGTTCGCGTTGCGCGCCAGGCGGGCAAGAAACACGCTGCAACCGACGCAAGGGTCATCACCGCAAATGCCACGGCGAAAGCCAGCGGGTCTCGCGGGCGCAGCATAGGTCGGTCCGATTTAGGAGGAAAGAACATGGCAAGTCCCATTCTGGTTACCGGCGCGGCGGGCCGCGTCGGCGCGGTAGGGCGCACGGTCACCGAACTGCTGTTGAGGCAAGGCAAAGCGGTGCGTGCGATGGTGCGAAATGAAGACGAACGCGCGCAGGCGTTGCGCGACATGGGTGCGGAGGTCGTGGTCGGCAATCTGCTCGACCTCGATTCGATGCATAGGGTGATTGCCGGCTGCGAGACGATGTACTTCGGCATGTCGATTTCGGATGCCTACCTGGCCGCGACGGTCAATACGGCGGCGGTGGCGAAGCATCACGGCGTGAAGGCATTCATCAATATGTCGCAGATGACGATCTCTCAGATGAGCATTACCGAAACTACTCCGAGCCCGCAGCACAAGCTGCAGTGGCTTTCAGAGCAGGCGCTGAACTGGTCCGGTCTGCCGGTCGTGCACGTGCGGCCGACAGTGTTTCTCGGAGGTTTT
>Ga0307477_10000114_pt1 | contig 118141 bp, 105 predicted proteins | sample atmos_gasesECM2C_FD_203316 | JGI IMG/M metagenome (GOLD analysis project Ga0307477, IMG submission 203316) | Hardwood forest soil microbial communities from Morgan-Monroe State Forest, Indiana, United States - atmos_gasesECM2C_515 | ecosystem: Environmental > Terrestrial > Soil > Temperate... | reverse complement strand
CCTACCGCGCGCGTGTACCCGTTGCCGGCTGTGTCGGTGACGGCACTCACGGTGGAGGTGCTGTCGTTCCACCCCACGACAACGACGTTGAGGTCGCCGACGATCTGGGCAGCATTATACTTCACACTCACGGTGGTCTGAGATGTCTGCGGTGTGGCGTAATTACCCTGCACGTAACTGATGGTTGGTGCGGCCACCAAGCTGGCCGGATGCAGACAGCAGGTCAGCGCCGCAATGGCAAACAATCGACCAAGCGCAGCCTTGTCTTGCGTAAAATCATTACGGAAGAGCAGCTTCTTCACAAGTTTCCTTGAGGGCAACTCTCGCTGACAGATTCTCCCGCCAGAAAGGGGCAAAGTCTACCCAGGGATAGACGAAGAATCCCTGCGTTCAGCCGAGCACGTGGGTTGCCATCGTTGAGGCCGTACATACCAAAAAGCTATTGAATCAAAAGGAGTTAGCCTGTCTGCGGAGTCTCGGAAAAGGAGGGGAAAATTGAAAATGTAAATCCCTTCACTTATTCGGACGAATTGTGAGAAAAACTCTGGACATTACCGCAGTTGAAGGCGATTTCCTGAGGGTTCATTGATTGATTTTGGGGTTAGGTTGCGGGTTCAGGATGCAACTTCGGAGAAGTTGGAACGCCGTAGGCTAAAACATTTTCCAGTAGCGGGATACTTGGTTTGTGGCCGCCCCAAGAGGCGGACAGGCGCAGTACGAAGCGGTGACCGCACTGACTGACGAAAAGGTGGGTAAACGGAAGAGAAGTCTTCTTTTTTCAACCTTCGTAGATCTTAATAACGAGCTGCTGACTCTCTCCCTTTAATTCACAACACTAGCTTGCGGCAATAGAAAGCTTCAGCATAGCCGCTCGGAGCATTGCATTCCATCCCACGCAGACGCATGAGGGAGAGAAATGTCTCCTGCTGAAACCATTGCTTATGGTGCTGAGATTGGAAGGCGTCCATGATGTAACGAACTTTCTTCTGACAAACCTCCACCTCGATCGGCACAAACACGCTGGGTTGTCCCATGTCGCCGTCATACTTGGGAATCTCGTACTCCAGAATCAAATGATCCCGAAACGTATTCCAGGTCAATTCCGCTATCAGGCGGTGATCCTGATGAGCGTCCTCGCGGTTGTGGGTTAGAATCAGATCGGGAGATACTTTCTTCAGTCCCTCAAAGAGATCCTTGATTTTGGCTCCATCGAAAGGAAAAAAGCCATCGCGAAAGTCGTTGACGATGATCTCCTTTCGCTTGGCCTGTACCAGAAACAGCTCTGCGCTATTGCGAGCTTCCCGCTCGCGCTCTTTGCCGGAACTAAAGACAACCCAAACAACATCCAGATTGTGATTACAGGAAAGCAGCCGCAAAATGGTCCCGCCGCAGCCAATCTCGATGTCGTCCGAGTGTGACCCTAGACAGAGGACTTTGAGAGGCGCGGTGCCGTTTTGGGGCAAGTTCAGGGCAAGCATTTGAATTTGCTCAGAAGTTGGCTGGGCTTAGCAATTGCCACGATCGCCGTTGGTCTTCCACACTTCCCACGGCGCAGCGCCGCCTGCACAAAGACTCTCCAACTGTTGCTTGTCTTTGAAGGTGTCCATGCTTGCCCAGAAGCCGTCGTACGGATAGCCTATCAACTGCTTCTCTGCTACCAGTCTGTGGAAAGGCTCGATTACGAGCTCCTCTTTATCGCGGATGTATTCGAAAATCTTCTTTTTGAAGATGAAAAATCCTCCGTTGATCCGCACATCCCCATTATTAATGGCATGAATCTCTGAGACCAGGCTACCGTTGCCCTGCTGCAACGAAACCAGGTGATAGCTGAGGTTCGGGCGGACACAGAGAAAGCTGGCGATTTTGCCGTGCTGATGAAAGTGGTTCAGCTGTTGGGGAAGGGGCATGTCAGTAAGGCCGTCGCTATAGTTCGCCAGAAACTCCTCTTCTCCTTCCAGATACTTCTCAACCGCCTTCAAGCGTTGGCCGATATTCGAATTGATCCCCGTGTCCGCGAAAGTGATGCGCCAGTCATGAATATCCCTATTGAGTAACTCGAGGTTCTTGCCCCCGCCTGACAGGACAAAATCGTTGGAGGCACACTCGTTGTAGTTGAGAAAATAATTCTTGACGGCCTCGGCCCGGTGTCCCAGACACAAAATGAAATCCTTGTGCCCGAAGTGGGCGTAGTACTTCATCACATTCCACAGGATAGGCCGGTAACCGATATGCACCATGGGCTTGGGAATGTCTTCCGCATCACGGATGCGTAATCCCAGCCCACCACAAAAAAGAACGACTTTCATATGACATCCTCCACGTCACATCGGATTTTCAAGCACGCACACTGACAAGTTCCTCCAGCCAGGTTTCGCCCCGGAAGTGGCGATATTGCTCGGCCCGAAGCTGGTCGGCCAGCCGGTTCGGAGGAAGTGCGACGTTGTCGTATTTAATGACAGAATCTTTCGCGATGTCCCGCGTCAGCATGCAGCCTTCGACCAGACCCTCCGGAAGGTAGTGATTGCGGCACATCTCCTCCGCGTTTACAGCCTCGCCGTAAGTCATGTACATGCCGTAATCGTCTAGGACCTCTCCGGTCTTCAGATCACGCTTGGCCACGGCGCAAACCTCGACCACGGGGCCGCCGAGAGGCTTCGCGACCGAGTCCCGGAACAGCGCTACGCGCGCAATCGCCGTGGGCACTTCGAAGTGCACCAAATGATAGGGAGTAAAGAACGAGTACAGCGGGCCGTCTCCCATCTTGTACAGATTGAGATAGTGCTGCTGCTTGGGATCAGGATGTTCGGCGAGGACGTACACCTTCGTCAGGGGCGTGCCAACCACATAGTCCACTACGCCGCCCAACTTGCGGATCTCTTCGACGTCGTAGATCTTGCCGATCTTCATGACATCATCTTTGTACTCCATCCCTCTCGACATGCCCCGTGAGCGCACCACGAACCCGGTCGCGTTAGCGACGATCGCCTGCTCAAAGCTGATTTTGGAGCCGTCGGCGAAGCTGGTCACCATGGCCGGATTTTGTCCCCACTTTTCGGCGAAACCTTTTTGAGTTGTGGGATTGCGGTATGGGTCCTGAAGACCCTTGATGTTGCCAATCACACGCGGCGTTAGTCCGAGGCCCTTGACCCAGCGGTACAGGTTGATCTGCACTCCTGGCTCGTCTCCGTCACAGGCGGACATGATCACACCATGCTTTTCTGCATGGACCTGCAGGATAGGGCCGATCGTGGCGTCGATTTCTGCATTCAATAAGACGACGTCCTTCTTGTGTCGAAACGCCTCAAAAGCCACACGGGCCCCAAATTCCACCGAGCCAGTCATGTCCACTAGAACATCAACTCCCGGTGAGCGGGCAAGCAGGAAGGCGTCGTCCGTGGCTACGACCTTACCTTCGCTAATGGCGAGGTCAACTTCTTGCTGGGTTGTAGGAGCGGCCACGTCACTGATACTGGCGTATTGGCAAAGATCAAATGCGCGTTGCACCCGGCGGTTGAAAACGCCGACCAGCCGCATTCCCGGCTTGGTGTGTACAATGTGATTCGCCAGCCCCTGTGACATAAAGCCAGCGCCGATCAGGGCTACCCGGATCGGCCGGCCTTCCGCTTCGCGCGCTTGCAGCGCGTTATCAACGATAATCATTTGATATCCCTCGACTAGAAACTCGGGCTACTTGCTGACCTCCACCGGTTCCCTACTCATCCTCTGCCTGATCTCTTCCTCCTGCTCATCCAACCGCTTCCAGATCCGGTCCTTGTCTGAAACCACGGTGACGGGCAAGGGCCACTCCAATCCGAGCCGGGGATCGCTATAGAGCAGACCGCCCTCGCAGCCGGGAGTATAGAACTCGCCCACCTGATAACTGGTGTCGGTGTTGTCCCGGAGCACCTGGTATCCATGTGCAAAGCGCCCGGGCACGTAGAGAGCACGGTAATTATCTTCCGTGAGCTCGACGGCGATGTGGTTGAGATAGGTCAAGCTTTCGGGACGCAAATCCACGATGATGTCGAGGATTGCACCCCGAGTGCAGCGCACCAATTTCGTCTCTGTCGCGGGCGGAAATTGGAAATGCATGCCGCGTATCGTGCCTTTTTTTTGGTTAAAGGCGATATTGCCCTGGGCAATGAATGGTTTCAAGCCATGCGCCGCGAACTCATGCTGACAGAAGGCGCGCGCGAAGAAACCCCGCGGATCCTCCCGGCGCTCGATGTCAATGACGAACGCGCCTCTCAGCTTTGTCGCTGTGAAGATCATAGAAGTGAATCTCCTTTTTCTACTGTCCCTCGAGCTTTAGTTCACTCTGGCTGGCACGGCGACATTGTTTGCTGAAGCGGTAGTGGTCCAGCGTAGGGAAGCATCCAACTGCCCGGTGTTCAGCAGCCGCTGGATGGTGTTGATGCGGAAATAGCGGCCGCCCTTCAGATCTTGAGCGGTGAGTCCGGCGGCGCGATAGGCATCATAGAGTTCCTGCGCGCCTTTGCGGGCAGTCCACTGCGGTCGGAAGCTCGGCAGCGCACCCTGGATCTTGTCGCAATTCACGCGGTAACAGCGCTTGTCCGGTCCCCCGCCGGGAGCGTACTCGATGTGGCAGCCGGGCACAGTTTCAGCGACGATTTCAGCCAGTTCGTTGATGCGGTAGTTTTCTTCCGTCTGGCCGACATTGAAGGTCGCATTGTGGATGGCGCTCTTGGGGGCCTCAATCACACACAACATGGCCGCGATAATGTCGCGAATGTGCACGATCGGGCGCCAGGGCGTACCGTCACTCTTGATATAGATACAGCCAGTGGTAAGCGCGGAAGCCACAAAGTCGTTCAACACCAGATCTAGACGGAGGCGCGGAGACGCACCATAGGCAGTCGCATTTCTCATGTAAGTCGGGCTGAAGTACTCATCCGCCAGCCGCGTTACGTCGCGCTCGACCAGAACCTTTGACTCGCCATAGGCGGTCACCGGATTGAGCGCAGCTGTCTCGTCAAGGAACGCATCACCACCCGCACCATAAGTGCTGCAAGACGAGGAAAAGACGAAGCGTTTTACGCCTGCCTGTTTAGCTAATTCGGCGAGCCGCACAGATGCCTTGTGGTTGATGTCATAGGTAATGGCGGAATCGAGGTTGCTCAGCGGGTCATTCGATAATGCGGCCAAATGTACCACGGCGTCGAAGCCCACGAGATCAGCCTTCGTCAGGTTACGGATGTCTTTGCGAACCTCGGGAATCTCTGGGGCCGGTTGCCCGAAATCGCAGCCCGCGAAGAGGTCCGTGTCTAGGCCGACCACTTCATGCCCGGCGGAACGCAACAGTGGCCCCGCCACAGCACCGATATACCCTTTATGTCCAGTCAACAATATTCTCATTCTCGTGCAACCCCTCTTCGAAACAGATTTGATCCTACGATTGCGACAACAAAAGCCTGCTTATGGACGTTGCACCTTGTCTTCGTGCAAAGCTTCGCCCCCAGGGCGATCCCGCTCCGCTATCCTCCGGGACGACCGGAAGCAGCCCGCTCTGGCACCAAGTTCACGCAAAGAACCCGCGTCCGCCCGGTTTGGATTCGAAGTGAATCTCGAAAATACCCAGTAGTTTGGTTTCATGAAATATCATACCGGAAGACTACCTTCTTGAAGCGCAGCTTTGCACGAAATTTGGTCTAACTCCGACCAAGAAGAGCATATCCCCGGGAGCTAAATGGCATGAACGAGGAAGCTCTTGCAGGCCATCTATATGGTCCCAGATGCTTGCGCCAGTTTATAGACTAAGTTGCCATCGACGTTCTTCGCGTAAGCCAGTACGGCGCGCTCAGCATCGTCACCCTCAATCCGCCATGAGTTTCCATCCTTTACAACGGACATCTTGCTTCGAGCTCTCCACCATGAATCGACCTCAGCTGGCAGGGCAGACCAGATCGGCGTTTTCTCGCGCAACTCTCGCAAGTAGCCCAGCAGACCTTTATAAGCGGAATTTGTATCGTGTTCTATGACGTAGTCAGGATGAACGATGAAACTCACCAGACCATTCTTTTCCAGAATCAGATCGACTTGGGCTTTCCACAAATCAATAGAACGTTCATTCAGAACGTGGAATAGGGTGTAGTCCTGAGTAGCGGTTACGGGGAGTTCGAGGACATCACCAATAAAATAAGGCATAACGGTGCAACAGCCGCCCTTTTGAGGATCAAGGAGCGCCACATTCGGAACCGACATATCGAAGGCAAACTCAAAGGCCTCATACCACTCGGGCTTTCGGTAAAGTACCGCAGCCCGGAATCCCTTGGCACCAAACTCGCGCCCATAGCGGTTGATGATTTTCACCCGACGCAGGAATTCTTCCTTGTTGTCAAAGAGCCGGCCATCGTGGTTCAAATCCTGGATTCCAACGTCAAATCCACGGTTGTGAATTAACTCAACTAAATTTTGCGAAACCGCATAACGGTCCTCGGGGACGACCTGGAAGGACGCTTTGATTCCAAAAGAATCATCCACGTCCATCAGGTCTTCGCAATGGTCCCTTCCAGCTTCGGTTTCCACGTCGTGCGTCATCATCAGGCAGCCGCGAGCGCCATCCGGCCAGAACCATACAAATGGAACCCTCTCCACGCCTTTGGCTTCCATCGACAACCACAAGAGTCTTTCACAGATATCCTCAACCGTCGTGTCCACAGGCCACTTGGGAAAGGGCAGCTTTCTCCAATTACGTGCGTGGAACTTCTGGACCTGCTTTCGCACCGGCAGACTTGTGAGCGGTCGCAAGAGGTAATACAGTCTCCTGAGAACGTTCTGGAAGCTGCTCCCCATTCTCCGCGTGTTCACATAGCGTTCCAGGCGAAGATTATCGATAATCTCGGTTGGATCGAATGGCAGCCGGAGCCTGGAATCGCCGACTACGACGTCTCCGAGTGCATCGTAAAGAGAAGACGCAGCCTGAGGTCCCCGCACCCCCGAACAAGAACGACCGTAGCAGGTTGTATTCGGGCCGAATCGAAAATAGCCTTCGTCGGAGGATAACTGGCCGCTGAGGACGAAATCGAAGAAGTTGTCAGGACAGCGATAACGATCATTCACAGCTCGACTGAGCCTGCCCCCATGTTGCGCGGCTGATCCACTGGAGAACGCCTCAGATCCCACGTTCAATTGGCACTCTTCCTTCAAGTCTATGTCCAACCTTGGCGGCAGTTCGGTGCTCTTCTTCATCTCTACTCTAGATGAGGCTCCGGCGGAACTAACCTACACAATCCAGGTTTCAGCGCAGGCGATCGTATTGCTCAAAAATCGAGGATTGCAGCAACGTGACAACGGTCAGCCCATATGCCTGTACAAAACTCTGCCAGCTGCAGCAGAAACAGCGTGCGGCAGAAAGAAGAAAAACCTCCGGACCGTCCGCAAGTCCCCGAGGGTCGCCACTCCTCTCATTCCTGTTCTAGTGTAACGATAATAGGTCAGCAACTTTCTCCTCGTTCCGAACCTGTCCTTGAAAGCAATGAGGCCCTTGTTGTTCAGGTCGGAACGACCAAAGTCGATTTTCTCTGCCCCCGACGCCTTACTTTCTTCGACGAGCCTCCAGAACAGAAACGGCATACCACCGAGATTATGAGACTTTGCGTCTGAACACCCATATTTGTAAACGACGCATGATCGATGTCGCAGAGTGAGCATCGCGGCGATCGGAGCACCATTTTTACGAGCCAGCCTAATCTGAATATTGTCACCCATACATTCAATCAAGTTTCTGAACCAGGTTCGCGGCTGAGGGAGCAATCGATGGCGCCTCCTCGTAATCAACAGAAGCCGGTAGAATTCGTCCACAAGTGGTTCAGAGCAGCCTTCTTCGTAGGAAAGTCGTTCCGTTTCTGCCCTCTGGATCTTCCGTCGAAAAGAATTCTTGTGCAATCGTCGAAAAATCTGCTCCAAACTAGGTCTTATATCAAGCTCGTGGAACCAGTACGAGCGACTCGGTTGCAAGCCACAGCCGACATCCTGACCTCCTAATAACGGCCGGAGCTCGACGTACCGCCGCTGTTGAAGATCGCAATCTGCCCGCAACCAGCTCATGAATTCGGGGGACTCACCTAGGTCGTTTAGTAGAGGCTCGCAATGATCTGCAAATGGCAGGGATACTAAACGAGTTCCCGTGATCCAGCTCGAGACGCGGCACAGAACAATGCCATTGTCCAGTGGTTCGCCTGCAGGTGCGCTCGTCAAGACCAATGGTTCATACTCGTACGTGCGAGCTAGTGCTTCCAGCCAACCCCGTTGATGAAATGCTGATGCCCTCGGGTGACGAGCAACCAGGTCATCCCAACGGTTGTCCAAGAGCGGGTTTAAGACATGCATGTTCACAATCTTCGTGTGTCCCGACAACCTCCACAAGCCGCTGAAAGCCGTGTCCGCGTAACAGCCTCTGGAGCTAGCTAGCTTATTGTGTGCTAGGCAGCCGTCATCTACGGCGATTTGTCGCATGGCTTTCCCTTTTCCCTCGCGCCGCCGTCCGCATAGGCTACCGCCATTAACTTCGCCAGTATACCCCCGGGAGAGGTCGCAATCAGCCTGCCAGACTTCTGGAAATGAGGGGAAGTTGACCAAGGCTAATCATAGCTTAGTTATTGAAAACAAACTGGTTAGCTATGTTGCGGCAGAGCTGAAGCCAAATCGGGCGGTGGCAATCTCCCTTAGAAGGGGGATCGGAGGGAAAACTCTTGCCACGATTTGAGAACAGGTTTCCTGGAGCGAAGCTCGCCATGAACCGGTCATGATTTGAGCAGCAGTATCTGGTCGACAGCATTGAGCAGGGATTGCGCAAAGACATCAGCGACGCCGCTTGCGACCTGGTCGCTCTTCAGTATTCGAGCCGTTCTGCAACCTGCGTTCCTGCCAGCTTCCATATCGATGTCGGAATCACCAATCATCCATGACGCGGTTAGATCGATTTCATGTGCGTGTGCCGCTGCCAAAAGCATGCCCGGCGCAGGCTTACGGCAACCACATGGAGGTTGCGTTTCGTGCGGGCAGTAATAAACTTCGGTGATTGCGGCACCTGCTGTCGCTAGCTCCTGACACATGCGCTGGTGTATCAAGTCCAATTCGCGAACCGTCAACAATCCTTTAGCCACACACCTTTGGTTGCTAACCACAATGACGCTGAACCCAGCTCCGATGAGCAAGGCGATCGCTTCGGCTACTCCTGGAAGAAACTGCATCTCTTCCCAGCGCGTTACATATTGGCCTTCCGGGGGTTTTCGGTTTATAACCCCATCACGATCCAGAAACGCGGCCCTCTTCATGGAATATTTCTCGCTCCACTAGTTCTGAGATGATGTGGCCAATAAGGATATGGCATTCCTGAATCCGCGGCGTCTCGTTCGATGGGACACAGATACAATATTCCACGGTGCTCCTTAGGTTCCCGCCGGTGCGGCCAGTCAGCGCGATCGTGTGCAACCCCATTTTTCGGGCTGTTGACATGGCGCGCAGCACATTCGCGGAATTTCCACTCGTCGAAATGCCGATGGCGATGTCGCCCGGACGAGCCAAGGCCTCGAGCTGTCGAGAGAAGACCTGATCAAATCCGTAGTCGTTTCCGATGGCGGTGACACACGAAGTATTAACGGACAAGGCCAATGCAGGTAGGGCGGGCCGATCGAACGCGAAACGTCCCACAAGTTCCGCCGCTATATGCTGCGCGTCAGCCGCGCTGCCACCGTTGCCAAACAACAGAGCTTTATTCCCTTGCTTGAGTGCATTGACTAGGATTTCGCTCACCTTCGCCACAGTCATCACGACGTCTGGACTGCTGAGCAGGGATTGTTTCGTGGCGATCGACGCTTCAATCAACTTGCGCACGCGATGCTCGAAGTCATTTGTCTGTTTCATCCATCCTCCGAGGTTAAGCACCGAGTCCGAGCACCCCAACTTCAGTAGCCGGGGTGCGACATGGCCACCTTGCTTAGCGTCGCATGAATTTCATTCTTCACTCTGTCCATAAACGCCCTAAATTAAGGGGGTACTAGCGTGGCCAAACGGACACGGGTCAGCAGCCGGGCCAAATCTAGTATGTCTCTTAATCAGAAGTGCCAGGGGGTCGTTTCCGGTAGGCCGCCTCATAGAGCCGCTCACAAAGCTCCTGAGCCCGCGCGTAGTCTTCCGGAGTACCTATATCGATGAAAACTCCATGCTGCTCTGATGCATAGACTCCGTGATCAAGCAGCTTAGGAAAGACATCCCTCTCCAGGCTTACTGGTCCTTCCGGAACGTGCTCGAAAATCCTACGATTGAAAACGTAGATCCCTGCGTTCACGAACCCTGTGGGATCACCATCCATCTTTTCCGTAAAGCCACTCACACGACCCTCGGCGGTTACCTGGACCGTTCCATATCGCATCTCATTCTTCATTCGGAGAACGGCCATAGTTGCTATTCCGCCAGATTTGCGGTGAACGTGAATCAGCTGCCGGAAGTCAATTTCCATGAAAGAATCCCCGTTCATGACCAGGAAGTCAGAAACCTCATGCAGGAGAGGCTCGGCAAGTTTCACGGCGCCTGCTGTCCCCATCGGATGAGGCTCTCTCGAGTGCTCAATTGTGACATCCCATGCATGGCCATCGCCCAATTTTTTCTCGATTTCCTGGGCAAGATGACCGGTACAGAGAACCAAGTGACGAATGCCCTGATAACGCAGCTGTCGGACAAGCAATTCAACGAACGTCCCATCACCGAGCGGGGCAAGAGGTTTGGGTGTAGACGCCACAGCCGATCGTAAGCGCGTCCCCAAGCCGCCAACGAGTAGAACTGCCTTCGTGTCTTTGCCGAAATCATCCATGGGTGATTTGTCGTTGGCTGTGGACATTGCAGGTGATCTGAGTGTCAGACGCTAGTTACTGCTCTCAGAGTTAAGCTGGGTGAATCTTTAACCCTGAGCCTGTAACACGTTATGTGCGGAGAGTGCTTCCTCCTCGATATCCTCAGCTACGCTTGTTGGCCGGCCGCCCGAGGCCGGGCCAGCGCTGCTTACTTTTGGTTTCGCCATGCTCGCCCGCATTAGTTAGGACACGATCCCAATAGTCCAACATGGATTGAAGAGTCTGTTCCAGGGAGCGCACCGGTTTCCAGCCAGTGTCTTTGCGAAATTTCCCTGTGCTCCCGAAGATGATCTTCTCGTCAGAAGGTCGCATCAAGTGCCTAGCCTGCCGGATCTCTACTTTTACACCCGAAAGACGGATCGCCGTATTCAATAGCTCGCCGATCTGGTACGTCTTGTTTGCGCATAGGTTATAGGCTTCGCCACGCCTTCCCCTAACGGCAGCAAGGTAAAACCCACGGACTGTGTCGTTCACATCGAGGAATGCGCGGCACGGCTTTAGATTGCCGACTTCGATTATTGGCGACTGCAAGCCTCTTCTTATTCTTACCAACTGACGTACGAAGTCCGAAGGCGCATCGTTCGTCTTTCCCGGGCCAGTGGTGTTGAAGAGCCGAAGATTGACCGCTGGAACTTTGTAATCGAGGAAGTACTCCCGCGCCAGCAGATCCAAACAAACTTTGCTGATGCCATACGGATGTAAGGGGAGAAGCGACTGCTCTTCTGTGACCGGTATGGCCGATGCTGGTACGTGCCCGTATTCAGCGCTCGAGCAAGCCGAGACTACCACCGCAGGATGCTTCATATGACGCACCGCTTCGAACAGGTGCAGCGAGCCCATGATGTTCGCTTCGAAGGTCCAAACGGGATCGGCCCAGGACACGGTCGGCAGGCTCTGTGCCCCCAAGTGGAAAATATGCGTCGGCTTGTGCTCGTTGAGAATCTGCTCCACACGTTGGCCATTGCACAGATCACTTTGGACAAAGCGTAAGTTGCGCAACTTCGGGAACGAGTTGCATTGGTGCGACAGGTATCCACCGATTACTTTCCAACCCTTTGCTTGGAGGAACTTGGCTAAGTGGGATCCGATAAATCCCTCCGCGCCAGTTACTAGTGCGGTTTTCTTCATGAGCGTGTCAGGTGGAACTCATGCTGGTTGCTGGTGGCGATTCGATCCCCAACTGCTGGAAACTGCTTGCATTTCGGTGATTCGTTCGTGCTGCTGCCTCGATTTCCCTCAATTCAGGGAGCATTGAGATCCATTCTGTGCCGCGAGCACTGTGATAGGGTCTGCGCCACCAAGGACATCTACGAATAGGACTTCGTTCCGCTGGAGCAGTACATTACGCTCTTAATTACCGAGGTTATACACTGTTAAGTCCCGCCGTACAAGCCCCAGCGCTGGAGCTGCCTACGGCATGCAGTTCGACAGGACAAAATCACTGAACAACGGCGTTGAGATTCGTGGGTGGAGGGGGCCCGGACGCCACGACCGAAGAATAGCAAGTCGCTGCGCTGAATAATTTGATTCGTGGGCTGGAGCTTGGATATGCCGGGTCGTTGGCCAAACTCTCAAAGCAGGCGCGGGCGGGAATTTTGTTGGCGTGGCCACCAGTCGGGGCGCTCGCTGTATTTGGTGCGTTCCCGCTGGCCACGTCTGGGCCGATCGGAGGGAAGGGAACACTCCCGAACCAAGCGGGTTTCGAACTGAGGTAGAACGAAGCGGGAAGCGCTTGTGCCACCGGAAGCGCATTTGCAAAATTGGTTATGGCCGTGGGCACCTCAACAGAAACCCACCGAATCCCGGTCAGGTCAATTGTGCCCGTGGGATTACTCGACGTGAACTGGTCCCAGTTGCCCCAGCGCATCAGCGTACGCTTCACGTTGGTGTCAGTTGTTACCGGAGTGCCACTATTGTTCCCGTTCCAGCCGAGGTTGAAGATGGAGTTGGAGTTACTGTTGGAGCCTAAGTTCGTCTCATATTCCGTGTAACTGCTCGCGCCAGCTACGTTACCGATGGCGTTGAAGAAACGGTTGTTGGTCAGGATGCCCATCGCAAATCCGGTCGTGCAGGAATTGTTGTGGGCCGTCCCGTCGAAGTGGTTGCGGAAAAGTGTGATGAAATGATGGGAGCCGTGGGTCACATCGCCCATGAAGGACGCGATGTTGTTGCCTTCCCACAAACTCATCATGTGATTGCCGGAGTGCATCTGTGAGCCGGCAACGCCAATCACTCCGTTTGTAACGAAGTTGTAGGCAAACACGTTCCGCCCGGCGGGGTCGTTGGGTATCAGGAAATCTACGTTGGTATCCCCTACGTTGTTTTCGATCAGGGCATCGCTTACTTCCTGGTCAGAATAAACATAGTTCGCCAGTGGAAAGTTCCCGCAACTTGCTCCCGGACGACCGTAAAAATAATTGGACCGGAAAGTGACATGCGCGGATTGAAAAGCGAAGAGGTGATAGGTTTCGGAGGTACTGACTCCGTTCACGATCACACGATTCCCCAACACCCAAACGTTTGCCGCGTTCATAACGTAGATTCCCTGTCCTGCTGCGGTGAAGTCTACCGTCAGGTTCTCTATGCCTGCGTTATGCAATGGCAAACCATTGTTCCAGTAAGCGCCAGGGGATTGAGAGGAGCGCCAGTTCGGATAGGCCAATCCGGGCGTGATCGTTACTTGGTTTCCGTTGATGGCTGTTACTGTAACGACTTGCACCTGAGCGCGTCCAGGGCGAGCGTAGTTGTTGCCACCTTGGTTCGAGCAGTTGTTCGTGGCGCTGGCACATGAATAAATATCTCCCGCGGCAGGCCAACCGTCTGAGGCGTCATCCGACTGATCGAGCATGATCAGGCTGCCAGTTCCTACCGGTCCAGCAACCAGACCAGTCGTGCTACTCAGTGTAATGACAGTCGTGCCTTGTGCATATCCAGCGGTCCAGTTTGCAGTAGTAACCCCGCCGAAATGTCCGGTGCCCGTTGCTCCGCTCATTAGGTGAATCGTGGGGCAATTACTCCCACCAAGTCCACCGCCGGAATTGCAGCTAGTCATGTTCAGTTTGGTCTGGTCGGCACCAGCGCCTCGTAACACGACATTGCTCTTGGTGATGTCGAATGCCCCGACGCTGAAAGTTCCTGCCGGGATGCGGACTACCGTGTTAGCTGGGGCCGATGAGATAGCGTTCAGGATGGTGGTGGCCGTCACGCTCCCGCCAAAGAGCGTGTTGCAGGCGGCCGTCGTGCAGTTGGTCCACGAGCCGCTTGGAATGTCTCCGACGACTCCAGCAGTTGACCAGTCTGCTGCCCGGCTGGGGGAGATGATCCCAGTCCACTGTTGGGCACGCCCCGAGTTCGGTAGCATTAAGATCGATGCAAGTGCAAGAGAACATAGAAACGGCCGTGCGGATCTCATGTTTGCCTCTGTCTCGTTTCGACGAATATAGTAAAGAGCGTTGGCCCAGCGTGCACAAACGGAATTCGCAGATACGGCCCTCAGGTTCCGCCGACGCTTAGGACCAACAGCGCACTGCCCTCCTAGCTTCTGATCACCAAGGTAGGATTGTCCTACACATCTCTACTTTTACGTGTCCACCCCCTATCCTTACAACTGTCCTGAAGGTCAGATAAAGAACAGGTTTCTTAGCCGACACAAATGATCGCCCTGGATTGGCCCCAAGACTGTCACTCAACGGAAGTGTATGCGTTATCTTGAGTTAAAGAATGGCGAGCAGAAAGAAAACACGCCGGAACAATAGCAAGTTTGGTCACCAGTCTGGATGGCCGGTCAACCGGGCTATTTCAACAGTTGTCGAAAAGTTGCTTGAACCTACGGATGCTCATTTTGGGCGTACACCTCACGGCGTTCACGCATAAGGTCCTCATCATACTCTCCCTCGGGTTCATAAACGATCACTTGACTACCATTTTTTGAGAAGGCGAAAGGTACGCACAAGAGTCTTTTCAACCGCAACCTCAACGCCTCCCGGTTTTCGGGTGGCACGAAGAACAGCATGAAGCCACCGCCGCCCGCTCCTAGGAGCTTGCCTCCGAGAGCGCCCGCACTGAGTCCGGCCTCGTAGATATCGTCGATGCTGTTATTGGTGATGTTTTGTGTTAGCGTCCTCTTGACTCTCCAACCTTCGTGCAGCAATCGGCCAAACTCATTTATCGAGCGGCTCGGACTCGTGACTATGGCCTCAGCCTCGTTCACCATTTGGAACATCGTGTCCAGTTCCTTCTTCTTCTGAGGCGTCACTCTTATCTGCTCTCTTGCGATTTCTGAGGCGATTCGGGAAAACCCTGTGAAGTAGAGCGCCAGGTGTTGCTCGAGTTCCACGAGTCTGCGCTGTGCAGTTACTACCCGCCTTACCTCTATTGTGTCATCCACGTGGAAGTTGATGCGATTGAAGCCGCCGTGCGCAGCACTCACTTGATCCTGCGCACCGACTGCCTCTTGAAGCAACTCCTGCTCTACGCGTATCGCATCCGCAGCAAGTGCATGCTTGTCCCGCATCTGATTCTTGAGCGCGTAAAGGCCCAGGAGAAGTCCCACGGTGAATGCAGAACTCGTACCCAACCCCGTACGAGCAGGCAGGTCAGCCACGTGATGGATCTCGACGCCCTTATTGATCTCCAAGAATTGCAGGCAGGCGCGCACTGACGGATGCTCGATCGAATGGTTGCTGACAACGTTCTCAACCTTTGAATAGGAGATGCGGCTGTGGTACTCAAAAAAGGGGGGCAAATTTCGACAAGTGATATAACAGCACTTGTCAATCGTGGTCGACAACACAGCACCACCTTGCTGACGGTACCAGACGGGATAATCGGTGCCGCCACCGAAGAATGAGATGCGAAGGGGAGTGCGGGTAACGATCATGGGTTCATCTCATGAATGAGAGAACTGCTGAAGTCAGGAATGTGCAGCTCCACCCTCTCCAGTCCAATCTCCGGCCAGTATGGATAGATGCTCCTAGGGCAGAGTATGCGGCAATGGCTACATCGGGTTCGACACACGACCGACTCTGAGATGATGCAAGCGTTCTTCATCTCCAGCACCTCTTCTGTTTTGTCGTCATAAGGACCTTGCTGATAGCAACTGCTCAGAACGCTCCCCGCGCTGGAAAACCGAGGCATACCGGATCTTCCAATCGATCCGGCCTTGGTCGAGTGGCTCCAAGCCCCAGTATTCCAAAGGCCAATCACGTCGCAGTGATGGATCACCCTCGTGGATTTCGCTGATCAGATCCGTCACCGGTCTCCAGCCGAGCTCCTGAGCAACTTTGCTGCGCACGCCTAGGTCGACACCCGAGACAAAGAGGTACCCGCCGAGCTTGACCAGCCGCGCGAGATTGCGCAAGCACGCTTCCGCTTCCTCCGTAGGCATGTGGCACAGGAATCGATTGGCCACAACGATATCCTGAAGACCCAAAACGTCAACTAAGTGGGGATCTCCGGCGTCCCCGAGGTGCCAGCTGATGCCTTCCCGGAACCGTGGTTTGACTTTCACTCGGTCCTCATCTCGGTCGAACATGGCCTCGATCTCCTCAGAGGACATGCGCTCGAAGATCGATCTGATCTGGCCCCTGAAAGTATTCGCGGCGATCTCCTCACTTTGCCCGACTGAGTGAGTACTCACGGCCGCCGAGACGTCGTGACTTCTGAGGGAGTAGACTCCTTCCTCCGCGAATTCCAGAACATCCTTGTCAATGTCCAAAGCACGCAGGCGGACTTTCAGATCTGGCCGTGCAGATCGAACTGCATACGAAATGGAATAGACCTCAGCCCCTTTGCTGCACGCGAGAACTGTCAAGTCCAGGCTGGAGCCCTGGCGCCTTTGATCAAGCAGGCGCATCAGCAACTCCAATTCGGGGCGGTTTCTAAGAAAGAAAGTGCCCACGGACTGCCTCCTTGTCGCCCGCAGTTGAATCAGGCTGTGCAAATGAGCACCGTACGCACGCAAGGGACGCCACGAGGTCAAGGAGGCCGGCAGATGACTCCAAATCCACATGTTGACAAGAAAATACGGGCGTCCCAGATACTTTCGAAGAAACCGCGACTGAGACATTCTGGCGAGAACGGTTTGGGGATTACGGGCGGACGGCAGCATTGAAACGACAGTTCCTCCTCTATTTAAGCTTGACTGAGGTCTCGCTCGGTGGTTCCAACAGTGCGCGACCTACGGGCTTCTTGGGATATCCTGGGATGCAATCCTCGTGGTTCTCTCGGTGCAAACTACTGAGCGCCAGCATGGTACTTCTCCCCGTTGAAGACCGGTAGCTCAATGCTCTCCTTGGGCATGTGCATCGAAACCTCACGTGGCGGCTTCAGACGGCAGCACGCTCTCTTGTCGCTCGGGGCCGACTCGCCGGTACACTTGGGTCAACAAGTCTAGGTACAGATCTTTCTGCCCCATAGCAATTAGAAGAACCCAAGCGTAAACACCGAACACAAGGCCAAGCCCGACCATCAGATAGGGGATTGTCGCTAACCTACCACCGAGCGTTACCATGACGATCAAGCCAGCCGCGCTCGCCACCAAGCCCGACAGAAATGGTGGTTTGCTGGCTCTCCAAAGATCCGTCCAAGTGATCTCTGTGCTATGTTTGGACCAAGCGGCGATTGGGATGACTAGAATCGACAATGCGCAGGAATACCCTAGGGCGACTCCTTTGGGTCCATGGCTCAGACCAAGTACAATCCCCAGGATCACTAGCGGCGTCGTCGCTAGGCTGATGCTCAAGAGGCGCCCAATCCGGCCCGTGGAGAGAACCAACCAGGAGAGTGGGTTGGCGACCGCGAAGACCAATGCTGTCGGGGCAAGCAACCTCAAGATCGGAGCCGCCTCCATCCACTTGGCCCCAAGCGCAATGCGGACTATCTCTCCCGCAAACAGAGCGCAACAGATGGTGATCGGAATAGTAAAAGAAACGAGGAAGGAGTAGCCTTTGAGGAAAGACCTGGCGAAACGTTCGGCATCGTCCTGAATCCGGGAAAGCGCAGGAAAAGCCACGTTGGTGATCGCACCATTTAATTGTTGTACCGGCTGCGTGACGAGCTGGTAAGCCCGTCCGTATAGTCCGAGTGCGTCGGCTCCCCAAAAACGACCCAGGAGAATCTTCTCGGAGTTCCAAGCCAGGAACACGACGAGGTTGTTACAGGTTGCCTTCCATCCAAAATGGAGCATCGCTAGCACACCGCAATTGCGGCGCGGGAGTCCTGGGGTCCAGGGAAGGGCCATGAATACGCCGGCCGCGCTAACTATGGGGCCGGTGGCTGCCATGCACACCAGCGCCCAATAATGCCAACCGAGCAACCCGCCGACTATGCCTACTGCTGAGCTAACGGCGAGAGACACTACGTCGATCTTCGCCAGCGTCGCAAATCGCATTCCTCTCATGAGCAGCGCTTGGTGCTGGGCTGCCAGACCGCTGAACACAAACCCCACTCCCGAGATAACTGTGATCCAATACAGACGGGGGTCGCCATAGAACACGACCAGGACCGGAGCTAGAACAGCGCACAACATCGCCAGTGCAATTCCTACCGCGGAGTTGATCCAGAAAAGGGTCGAAGTCTGCTCCTGAGTCACCTCGAGGCGTTGGACAGTCGCTAAGCTCAAACCGGCCTCTTTGAAGAGGCCGAGAAAGCCCGTCAAAGCGACCACCATTGCTTGCAACCCAAAATCCCCTGCCGATAGCAGCCTTGCCATCAGCATCGTTGTTCCCATCTGTAGCACGAATTTCGCGCCTTGCGCACACACGAGGACAAAACTGCCTTGCACAGATTTTCGCTTCAGATCAGTGACCGCGGGCTGCGCCAACGCACTGTATTGCGACGAATCCTCCCTCATGAACTCGCTCACCCCTGGCTCACGCCGAGACGATCGTCCCCGCCAGTCGTATGTTTCTGCACTTCTTCCATTGTCCCGTGTGCCCTCAACAGCCCGAAGCGTACTCTCCGGGTACTTGTCGTGCAGGTAACATCTCGTTGAAAGATGAATTTGTATTGCTCATCCAAAGCCTTACGAAACTCATCCGCCTTCTGTGTAATTAAAGGTTTCAGCTCGCCGGCATTCTTCTCGAGGTCACGGATCTTCTCGATCAAGCTGTCAGCATTCAAGGTATTCATGTCCAAGCAGTACTCCGACAAGCCCATCGCGCCCATCAGCGAAGCACACTTATGATGAAATGAAATGGCGATGACCGGCTTGTTGCAAAGCAATGCTAGAAGAACATTGTGAAACCGAGTTGCCACCACCATGTCAGTCGCCGCAAACTGTGATAACAGTTGCTCAACGGACGAAACAGGCTCATCGATAATATGTCGTTCATCGACGGCCGATAACTGTTCCTTAAGCAACAGCCTAAACCCTTGGGTTACACGCATGTCCCAAAGATCCCCGATCAGCAACCGCACATCATATTCCTGAGCGATCAACCACCTCACAACCTTCACTAGGTTCTCCAAATAGGCCAGATAGGTCTCATTCCTGGGATTAGGGACGCTATACCTCCCAGCGTCGTACATCAGACCAAGGCCGATAACAGGTCTGCGGCTCTTCTTGGTGTCGTGATGCGGTATCACAGCCTGAGGAAGGCTGAACACTAAATCTGGATAGACCCGGTCATTATTCGTCTGGAATCCAATACCGTTAAGGTATTGCACGGTGGAATGGTCTCGATAAGATCGGAAGTCCGCCAAAGAAAGAGCTGATTTAACAAACCACCTTGCCAGCACACCATAAATGGGACCGGCTCCTACGCTTACAAACAGCAGCTTGCAGCGGCACAATTTTGCTGTCAACGACCATTTGAACAGGTTATAGGGCCCCCAGGACAAAAGGCCGTAAGCATCCGTCAGCAATCCTGTTCCTGGGATGATAAACATGTCTGTGCGACTCAGCGTGATGATACCCTTCACCCAACGATAAGGCTCACTTACTATTCCAATAGTTAACATTCGCAACAATCTAGCCAGTGGATTGCTGGGCCTCCAGGATTTGACGAGTATCTCGGCAATCGGAATAGCTTCGATGCCGTGGGTTGCCGCAGTGCCCTCAGGGCCGCTCGTGATGCAGGTAAGTTGGGCGTCCGGCACGAAGCGCCTCACATGATCAAGAATTGCTTGAAGGGTACTCTCATTGCCGAAGTTACCTTGCCCAAAGTGCCCGAAAAAGGTAACCCTCATCGGCACCTTCTTGCCGTCTTTCACATTGTTCTCCTGTCTTGGGACGTCGGGGGCATTGATGAAAACAACCGTAGGAATTTCCGTTTCTGCCTCCCCCCGAAGGCCTTGAAAGACCTCCACTGCGGAATCACAGCAGCCACTGCCGTACACAGCATCTTATCCCTCAAAGTTATCGGGGCGAGGACGGCTGAACGAATAAGTTCCAATTTCATCCGAGTCTTGATGCTTATTGGTGAAAATCGGTGGCCCTTCCCGGGAGTGAACAGCTCACGAAGGGCATGCGGGTCCTTGTTCGCGGTGAACGTTCGTCCTGGATGCCTCCGGATGCGGAGCAGGGGTTCGGGAATTTCCACGAAGGCGCCGAGCATTGCCAGCTCCGCAAGAAATACATAGTCCGCCCCGGGGTAAAGCCCGTGCAGGCGCGTCTTTCTCAGCATGTCTGATCGAATCAAACCATAAGGGCTGTTATACATATGTACGTGCCAAAGCAAATGCGCCAACCTTTTGTGTGGCCAGGGATCGTTGCTGTTTACGCCGTCCGAGTCGATGCCCTGTACGGTTCCAAACTCGTCGATATATTCGCAAAGTGAATAAACAACGCTGACACACGGCGCGGATTCCTCCATGACTCTGACAAAACGCGCGAGCATCGCGCGCGGAAAGTCGTCATCGTGCGCGGCCCACTTGAAGAATTGGCCTCTGGAAAGTGCAAACGTCCGATTATGATTTGCCCCCAAGCCGATATTCGTCTCGTTCCGGAAGTAGCGAATCCGTGCATCTTTTTGTGCGAAGAAGTGGCAGATTTCCTCTGTCCCATCAGTCGATGCGTTGTCAGAGACAATCAGTTCGAAGTCCTCGAAGTCTTGCCCGAGAAGCCTCGTGAACGCATTTTGGAGATACCGCTCGCCGTTATAAACCGGCAAGCCGACGCTGACCTTCGGTTGTGCCATTTTAGTTACCTCTCATCGCGGTCTGCGGCCACCGAGCCTGCCAGAGCCCCGCTTACCGTAATAGCTGCGCATAGATCCTTCGTTGGCCGGAGGCGAAGAGCAGGGCGAAAATGTAGGCGTCGAACCGGACGCTGGTCGCCACAGTCGGTCGCAGCGGCGCCGGCTCCATTTTGCTCACCCAGGGCCACTATAGGTTCACAAGTGCACCCCACCAAGATCGACCCAGCCGGATGCATCACCGCCTTGAAGGCGTCGCTGGCTGTAATCAAATGCGTTGCAGCGAAGTCGCGCATTTGAGGTTTACTCATGTCGGCGCGTGAACAAGCATCCTCGGCTAACACTGAGATCAAACTCGCGCCGTGCGTTCAACCTGAACCACATCGTGAATTTCGCGCAGGATCCCCTTCAAGATCGTATGGTACCGCCAGGCCGGATGCTGATTCTGAAATTTGGCGACACTGCTAATTCACCACATATGGTCGACGGGGCGGTAGCCTTCCACGTGGAAGCCCTCGGCGTAGAACTTTTGCAGGTTTCCGAGCCGAACAGCCTCGCCGATCCTGTAACGATTGCAACACTCATTGTGGCCCCCAGCTTTTTCCTAGGCTGGCAGACTCGTACCGGAAGGCGAAACTCCCGACGGCAACTTAGAACAGCGTGTAAATGAAAGGTGCGGCTGCCGTTGTGGAAAAGAACACAAGCACTCCGAGCAATAGCAGCACGAAAACGATCGGTATCAGCCAAAACTTCTTCTTCTTGCGGAGCAACGCCCACAACTCTCCGATGAAAGAGCTCTCACTTTCGCTTCTGGCTATCTTCTCGAAACTAGTTTCAGTGTTCATGATTGTCCCCTGAGTATGGCTTAGAATTGACGAAGGTACTGCGACTGTTCCACCGCGCCTGGCTTCGGACGCCAGTACGTCGCCGCTGTTGGCTGTGACTTCAACGCCAGCTCGTCCCGGCCGATGAGCCGGAAGACCCACGCCATTGGCGTAAACAGCCCATAAAAAATGACCCCTAGCACTATCCGCGATACGGTCCAGCCTATCGGATAGGCGAGCGCCATCCAGCCGACGAACACCGGCTTGATCACTCGCGGCCATGCGAGCCCGAGTGCTCCGACCGTGACCGCCAACACCGCGAAGACGATTGCCAAACCGCGCCGATGGTGGTGGAACTCCTGCCTCGCAGCGATCGCTCCAAAGAAGACTATCGAGATTGCGGCGAACTGCCGCAGCATGCGATCGGTTGGGCTAAACAGATTGTCATTGGCAGCACTCATGCTCGCGAACTCCTTCGCTCGAGCTGACGATTAATCGAGCTGGAATTGCGCCAGGTATTCTGCACGCGTTTTGTCATCGGCTACTTCCTCTTTGAGCCGACTCTTGAGAATGATGAAATTCTCCAGGACCAGCGCGTCCATCTCTGTGGCCAGAAAGCAACGATATGCGTCCTCCGGCGTGCAAACAATAGGCTCGCCTCGCACATTGAAGCTGGTGTTCACCAGCACCGGACATCCGGTCATCTTGTAGAACGTCTCCATCACTCGATAGAACTGTGGATTCCGGTCACGATCCACAGTTTGCACACGCGCGCTATAGTCGACGTGCGTGATGGCCGGAACTGAGGATCGTACAACGTTCACGCGTTGCCTCAGGTCCGGGTCTTGAGACATTTTCTCGAGTTGACAGGCAGAAATCTTCACGCGACGTTTCTCGAGCACGGGCGCGACCAGCAACATATAAGGGCTTTCCTGCCCTTTACGCATCTCGAACCAGTCGTGCGCATGTTCCTGAAGGACGACCGGCGCAAACGGCCGGAAACTCTCGCGGAATTTGATCTTCAGGTTCATCGTAGCCTGCATCTTGGGCGATCGCGCATCTCCAATGATGGAGCGAGCCCCCAGCGCCCGCGGGCCAAATTCCATCCTCCCATGGAACCAGCCGACGATCTTCTCCTGCGCGAGTAATTCGGCAACGCATCTGGCTTGTTCTTGCTCGTCATCGATTCGGGTGTATTCAACGCCTTTCTTTTTGAGAAAATGCTCCACCTCTTCCCGGGGAAAGGCGGGGCCCAGAAAGCTGCCTTTTTGTTTGTCACGTCCGTTCGTGTGACGCGGCATGTCGAGGAGTTGGTGCCAGGTGAACAGGGCCGCGCCGAGTGCTCCTCCTGCATCACCTGCAGCCGGCTGGATCCAGATGTCTTCGTAGGGTCCCTCGCGGAGTAGCCGGCCGTTCGCAACACAGTTCAGCGCCACGCCACCTGCCAGAACTAGGTGTTTCATTTTGGTTTTCTCGTATAGATCGCGGCCCATGCGCAGCATGATCTCTTCTGTGATGGTCTGAATGCTCGCCGCCAAGTCCATGTGGCGTTGCTCGATGTTGCTTTCGGGATTTCGGGGCGGTCCGCCAAACAGGCTATCAAACTTGCGGTTCGTCATGGTGAGCCCCTGGCAGTAGTTGAAATAATCCATGTTCAGCCAGAAGCTGCCGTCAGGCTTCAAATCGATCAGATGCTTGTAGAGTGCGTCAGCGTAAATGGGTGTGCCGTACGGCGCAAGGCCCATCAGCTTGTATTCACCGCTGTTGACCTTGAACCCGCAATAGTAAGTGAAGGCCGAGTAGAGAAGCCCCAGCGAGTGCGGAAACTGGAGATGCTGCCTCAGTTCGAGCTTATTGCCCCGCCCGACGCCCCAGGCTGTCGTCGTCCACTCGCCGACACCGTCAAGTGTCAGGATGGCCGCTTCCTCAAAGGGGCTCGGAAAGAAGGCGCTGGCGGCATGGCTCTCGTGGTGATCCATGAATAGCAGCGGCGCCTTCGTCTTTCCTGGCAGGCCCCCGCGTATCATGCGACGCATCGTCAGCTTTTCACGCAGCCACACCGGAATCGCCATGACGAAGCTACGGATGCCGCTGGGCGCGAAGGCGAGCTCGGTTTCGAGCAAGCGCTCGAACTTCAGGATCGGTTTGTCGTAGAAGGCCACGAAGTCGAGCTGACCAGGGCCAAGTCCCGCCTGTTCCAGGCAGTATGCCACCGCGTGTCGCGGGAAACCCGCATCATGTTTTTTTCGCGTGAACCGCTCCTCTTGCGCAGCAGCGACGATCTCGCCATCGACAACAATGGCCGCTGCACTGTCATGATAAAAGGCGGAGATACCAAGAATATTCATGTCCGGATCCTTATTGGGGTGTACCCCGGCGAGTCTGCTGCATAATCTTGGATCGCAGTCGTTCCGCCAGGTCTGCCATCGCTTGGTCCGTAGCCTGCGTATTCAGGTGTCCGTCCTCAGGTCCCACTCGCCAGTCTCTCATGGTCACCGGAATCATCTCCGTGTCAAAGCCGCGGTTCACATAACTCCAGTTATCCTGGAGTTGGCGCGCGGAGGCACGGTAATACTTCTTGTTGAGTACATACACCTGTTCGTTTTCCGAGGGAAAAGCAGGGTCGTCAACTTCGGCCTGAAAGATGACCAACTTGCCGTGATTGGCGGTTACCACCTCTTGAATCCGTTGCGTTAAGGCCCGTGTTAGGTCGATGCCGTATTGCATCCGTTTGCTGCGCGGTATCAGCCAGACCGCCATGTGACTTTTCTCGGTATCCAAGTTCTCGTCTCGCATGCGGCCGAGATTGGTATTCCACCGCTCCTGCCAGTCCGTACGTACCGGACCATCGTAGTGATCCAAAGGCATGTAGGCTTCTGGGAGATGGCGCTCCCAGCTTTTATCCCGCCATGGAAGGCCGAAAGCGCGCTGCCACAAAGCAGCCAAGACGATGCGCGAATTGGCAAGTGGCTGCCCCAGGGACTCACTCGGACCGCGCAAGCTCCCTGATTCATCGAGCCAGAACGTCGGCTTGGGATTCCGGTTAGCCATATGTGTCTTGAACACATTGTTCCATATGTCGTTTCCAGGCGTTTGCCATAGCACTACAAGATCTGCTCGGTACCTCTGGAAATATTGCTCGAGCGCCAACAGCTCTTGATCTTGCCCGTAGCCGCCGGTACCCACACTGAAAACTCTGGTCTTCCTGGTGGGAGAATCCAGATAGAATTCCAAACGTCGTTCCGGCATTCCGTCGAAGGGCACCGCCGTGGCTTCCACCTGGGAATCGCCCAGGAGCACAATGACGTGGTCCTCCGACGTGTATGCGATTCGGCGCCCGCGGAATCCGAGTTGGTTCTGCTCCGCTGCTGGTGCAAGCGACTTCCATCCACTCATGATCGGTGGCGGTACGTACGCGGCCTGGAGCACCACCGCCCCAACAATCCCCGCCAGCACGCCTCCAGGCACCAAGGCACACAGATGAACTACGGTGACTCGCGGTCTTCTGATCAGGAAATATGCTCCGGTAACGACCAGCAAGACCCGACAGAGCGCCAGTGCGGGAGCTCGACGCGTGGTCCCTACGACCGTGCCCGCAGGGAGAATGGTCGATTCCAAGAACGTTCCGCTCACCAATACGCCCAGTGCCACCAAGAAGCATCCAATCGGGACGGCGAAGCCCCTTCGTTGCCGCTTCGCCGTTTCCCGATACCCGTGGTCCACTCGCGGCGTCGTGTCTGTTTCGTGGCTGCTTGGCTGTACTATGTTCGGCAAACCCATCCACTCACCTCACTCTCACTTGTTTCTGTTTGCTGTCGCCCGGACCCGATTAACAAGCTCGTCCAGAGATTTCGAAACCGTCTCTGGCCCGTACGCTTGCTGTGCCGCCTTCATTGCGACACGCTCGTATCCTCGTTCCTTGATGACCTGTTGTACAGTCGCAGCAATCGTTTCCGGTGAGTTGTCTGGCATGTAAGTGAGGCCGACCTCAAGTTCTTTCTCCACGGAGCCCATGGGTGTGGTGATGACGTGGGCACCTGTGGCCAGGTACTCGATGATTTTGAAAGCAAAGACATTACCAGGAGTCTGGCTCACCTGGTGCGGGTTGATGCAGATTTTCGCTGAGCACATCAGTCGAACCAACTCCGGTCGGCTGACCAACCCGTGGAACACGATGCCGCGAACCTCTCTGGCCATTTGCCGCAGTGCGTCAGTCAGCTGGCCGTACCCCGTAATATGGAGCTCCCAATCCGGTAGGCCCACGTTGCGCCACCCCTCGATTAATTGCGCGACGCCGTTCGACTCTATGTGCGTACCGCAGAACAACACCACCTTCTTTTTTTCACCATGCCACTCCTTACAGGACTGGACGACGTCGGCTCCAACGACACCCCGGAGCAATAGTGTCGGGATTCCGGGAGGCAACTGTGAAAGGAGGTGTGGTGAGACGGCCATGCATCCCGACACCGATCGGAACAATCGAGTGGATAGGCGAATATCGCGTCTCAGTGTAAAGCTATCCACCGCCTCTCCTTGAACGTTCACAAACCGGTCGTCTTCATATTCCAAAATCACGGGAAGACCGAGGTACCGAATCGCGTGGTTCGCGCAAGCGATTTGCGGGCCCTTCAGGTTGAAGACAATCACAAGATCGTATGGCTTGGCTCGATGGCGTTCTTTGAGGATATGAAGTGTTCGCGCATTCGACCACAAACCGTTCAGTCGTCTGATCGGTAACACGGAACCGTAATAGATTGGAATGTAAGGGTGAAAACTCTCCGGTTCTGAAAAGGAAGGATAGAATGTCCAGGAGCTTTCAACGACCTCTCCCTGAGATATGACCTCAACCTCGTGCGAATTGGCATGGAGCAGCGCCGCAATCAGCTCTATCTTGATTCTATTAGACATGCTGCGATTGCGGACGATCGGCCGTCGCTTCAGCAATGTGGACCCTTGATAAGGGGCTACGTACGCTATTCTCATGCCGGTGATCTACTCAGGACCCCCACGGCCGCTACATTCACGCTACGACAAACTTGCCCTGCTTGCGGTCGTAATACTGACCTTTAATCCATTCATAGGTGTGCCGAAGGCCGACGTCGAGAGTTGTGCGGGGTTCCCAGTTGAGCACCTGCTTGATGAACGTGTTGTCGCTGTTGCGGCCGGCGACGCCGCGCGGGCCAGAAGGATCGTAGTGCCGCACTAGCGTGATGCCAGCGATTCGCTCCACCTTGCTCACAAGTTCATTAATGGAAACCAGCTCGCTGGAGCCGAGGTTAATTGGAGTAGCGATCAAATCGTCGCAGTGCATGATCCTGTCGATGCCACTAACGCAGTCCCCGATGTACATGAAGCTGCGGGTCTGATTGCCGTCTCCCCAGATTTCAATCGTGTCGTTGCCTTTTTCGACGGCCTCGACGATTTTCCGGCAGATCGCCGCCGGGGCTTTTTCGCGCCCACCGTCCCAGGTACCGAGCGGGCCATACACGTTGTGGAAGCGAGCAATGAAAGTCATAAGTCCCCGCTCTGCCCAATATTCCTGACAGAACATTTCTGAGATGAGCTTTTCCCATCCGTAGCCGCGCTCGGCCATTGCGGGGTAGGCATCCGACTCCTTGAGGGCGCGGACGCTCGGATCTTGCTGGAGCAGGGTATTGTAAGCGCAGGCCGAGGAAGAGAAGAAGTAACGACGGGCACCGGCCCGGCAGGCAGCCTCAATCATGTGGGTATTGATGAGAATGCTGCGCAGGCACTCCACGCGGAACCGCTCGATAAAGCCCATCCCGCCCATGTCAGCGGCCAGATTATAGACTTCTACGGCTCCGTCGCAGACGCGTTTGCAGGCTTCCTCATCGCTGCAATCCAAGCGAAGATTTTCTGCCCCTGGAATGCGCTGATACCACTCATCAAGCGGTTTCTTGTCCACCGCGCGGATGCGAGTGAAACCCTTCTCATGGAAGTATTTCGCCAGGTTCCCGCCGATGAAGCCGCCAGCGCCGGTGATGACGATGAGATCGTCCTTCCCCAGTTCGGATTCTTTCCCATTGAATCGTTTGTGTTCCATAAGAGGCTCCTTATGATTTAGTAGTTGTTCATGCACCTGCAAGAACTGCAAGGTGTTGGCGCACACGTTGGCGATCGCTTTCTAAATCAGACCCGCCCCTGCGACAATGGACTCGCCAGCAGCTCTGCATAGACGTTCAGGGTCATCCTGCCCACCACGTCCCACGAATTCCGCACATTCGCATAATCTCGTATCTCCTGACGCCGACTGTTCAAGGTCTTGAACAAATCACTCTCAAAATACGTCTCGATGGTCTTGGCCAAGTCCACTGCATCGCGTGCTTTGCATAGAAGCCCGGTCCTGCCGTTAATTATGTCTTCACTGAAAGACCCTACTTCAGTTGCGATAGCAGGCAGGCCAAAGCTATAGCCCAAGAAAAGCACACCGCTCTGAAAGACTTGCGTATAAGGTATTACTAATACGTTAGCAGATTTGAAATAGACCTCTGTTTCCTCATCCGGAATATATTGAATCTTTTGGATGACCCGTCCCAGACTAACGTCGTAGCTGATGGTGCGCAGGACCTCGTCCAAGTATTTCTCGGACCCTTTCTTCGGCTGACCGGCGATGATCAGCCGGTAGCCCGGATTCCTTGCTACGATTCGCTGAAATGCGGTGACCAGGAAATGGAGCCCCTTGTAAGGTGCGATGCGGCCGAAGAACAGAATCGTCTTTTCACCCTCACTGATGCCCAACCGCCGCCTCGCCTGCTCAGAAGTGAGATCCGTCCGCGGGACAGCATTGTTGATCCCGAAAGGGATGACAGAGACCGCTTGTGAGCTAACACTGAAATCCTCGAGGAGTTCACTCTTCATTCTTTCCGTGTGAACAAAGATGTGATCGGCAAGCTGATACTGGGCTCTCAGAGTAAGACGATTGAATAGTGAGTCGTTTAAGTCCCTCTTGCCTGCATTAACGTTGTGCGCGGTGAAAACGAGCTTCTTCCCCTGCAGTTTGTAGTAGAGCATCAACAGAGTTCGGTCGAATATCTGGAATTTGTTGTTCCAAAGGATATGGAAGATCTTCGGCTTGGCGACAGAGGTATATCGGATAAGGCGCGCATAATATATCAATATCCTCCATATTCTTGTCGCGAGAGTCGCGTCCCGCCGCTGATCCCCTCTCAGGTTAAGAAATCGCAGGTTTGGACTCGTATGAAATTCAGGGCTGTCCATCTCATCACTGCCGATGAAGTCCAGGTACACGCCTTTTGATATAAGCGCCATTGCCAAGCCGAAGGCGTACGGCTTGTCAATGCCTCCAGTAAGCAAGCCGACCTTGATTTCAACTCGCCGCGTGGGCTCTTTCGCGGAAGCATCGACACTCTTGTCCATAGTACTGGTGTTCGCCAACGGAGTTGTCGCTGTCACTCGGATGACCTTCATGAATTCTGGCACAGGGCTTTCTTACGGAAGGGATGCGCTCTTGCTACTGACCAAGCGAGCCGGAAGGTGATTTGTATCTCGCTATTTCCCCGAACCTGTTTGCCTTAAGCTTCCTCAATTCGACATTCTGGGCGGCAACGTCTGTGAGAGAGTCTCTCGCGCCGGAAGTTCCCGGAACGGGACCCTTCGGAACAGCGATTGCCCCCAGCATGAAGGTGATCCACACGGGGTTCAGCAGCCTGAACCCTGCCTCGGTGAAGCTGTAGATCACCCCGACGACGAAATACGCTAGCATGAGTCCACCTGCCTTCGGATCCCGGCGGAGCATGCCGATAGCGTTCCGGTAACCGGTCACGATTACGACCCCGAGCAGGATCATTCCCGTCCACCCTAGGTTTAAGAAGACCTCCAGGTATCCATTATGAGCCTCGTTTGGGTGCCACCAGTGTTCGCTCCAGATCTTGTCGAGTCGTGGTCCCATCCAGAAGCTCTCGAACCCGGTCCCGAACCACGGGTTTCCTGTCATACCAACGATTTCCTTCCAGAGTTCAGTCCGACCGGTAAGGGTTGGGTCCCTGCCCAGTGTCTCTACCAGGCCCGTTCCGACATCGAGGAACAGGGCAAGGGAGGCAACTGTCAGCATCGTTGCCACGAGGAGGTGCACGACCGCGCGCTTCCGGGCCAGCGCGGGAAGGCTCGTCGCCACGATTAAGCCACTTGCCAACACGAAACAGGCAAGGGAGGTCATTGAATTAGCCTTCCAAAAGAGCCAAAACACCATCGCAAGAATCACCCCGTGCGCAATCAGCGGCCGCTTGCTACGGGAGTGCTGCGGCTCGCGGAGCGCGTGGAGAACACGCCAGGCAGCGCCGAGTCCGAAGAGAAGGCAGATTACCCCAAGCATGTTCTTGTCGTTTGTGACGCCGACGAAAACCTGCCTTCCGTCTTGAAACCTGTACGCCAGCCCCAAGTCGGGGTAATACTTGATTAACAGTATGGAAACGGGCACGAGCAGAAACGCTATCCGAGCCAGGAAGCGTTTGAGAGCGGCGAGTGGCTCAGGATCGGTCAGGATGATCATGGCCATCACCAGGTCTCCCAACGCCTTGATCCAACGCTTGAACGCCACGTCGGGATAATCGGACCAAAGCGTGCTTACTGCGCAGTAAGAAAAGAACAACAATATCGGACCGTTCATTCGCAAAAGTGTTAAAACTTTTCGTCCCCTCCCGACAAGCACTATGACGCCGATCGCCAAGAGTCCGGTAAAGATGCTTCGCTGCAGCGGGTTGCCTTCGAGCTGGTCGATTGCATTCCTTGGGGCGCTTTGCAGCCACTTCGATGCCACTACAGCGAGTAACATCCAGACTATGGGAATCCAGAGAGCTTTGGATGTCCGGACCTTCCGGTCCCGATCAAACATGAAGAGCCCGAGGATCCCGAGGGCGAAGACGAGCGTGGCAATTAGCGGGGACGTGACAACCTCCCGGTGGGAATTTCTGAATGGCGGTGGCGACTCATCTCGGGTCGAAGAATTGGCGATGCATAAGTTCCAGCGTCAGCATCTTGTGAATCTCGCTGGTGTAGTTTCGGTTTCCTTTAAGGTGTCCTCGCACGACAGCCTCTACTCCGCTCGGTTCAAGGTATGGCCGAGCCAGCGTCCGAGAGTCGAGCAGGATTTCGCGAACATACTCCGAGAGGGCATTCCGGTACCAGACTCGGAAATGAGACGACTTGTGCCTGCCAAGGAAGAGGCGCTCGAGGTGGAACGGCGCGAACAGATGATCGATCCGAGCAAGCCACTGGGGCATACCGTAGTCGTACGCGTATTCCGCCTTGAACGTAAACTCAAGAAGCCCCCGGGCGGCTGACGTGGTTAGGCGTCTCGAGTTCCCGCTCATGCCGCGGTCGGTCCGGATCCGTCCGAGAGCAGGGTTGCCGTCGCAGATCAGGCGCAGGCGGACATCATCGTTTGCGCCCTCAGACTTCGGCGCGCGAAACACCGTTCGGACGAAGTCGTTGTCGAGGTACGGAGACCGTACGGTGAGCTGACTCTGCTCCAGTGCGAGAATTCCACGATGGTACCAGGGGAACTGCCGGAAAGCGGCAAATGTGACCGGGTGTTCGCCACGGAGCTCAACATAGGTATTTCCCGCCTGGCCAACATAAGTAAGAAACTCAGGACGGTACAACCCGGGCATGGGTGCCATCGGCTTGAACATTACGGCGTGGCGGAGTATCTCACTGCCGTAGGTTCCCACTATTTTCACTGGCGCGATTTCGCGGGCCTTCTCACTAACGTAGAGGTCGGAAGAACGAGATACATCAACACCTCCTTCGGTTAGGTATACACTGCGCTCGGCGTAGTGTGGGAAACGCGCGAGGAACTCATCCCCGACCCGAATCACCTCGTGCGATTGTTGGCACAGGCTCGCAACTCGTCCCGCGACTAGGACGTCCTGGCAGTCTCGGAACATTCCCCCAAACGTGTAACAGGGAAGCGTCCCAGGGGGAGACTTGCGCCACGCCATGATCGCTCGTGTGTCCAGCCCCCCCGTAAGAGTCATCCCAATCGACTGGTGACCGTTGAAGTACCGAGGAAGGTTCCGCGAGAAGACATTCCGGAGTTCCTGATAATACGATTCCGGCTCCAAGGCAACTTGTTCCTCCCACTCCCGCGGCTGAAAGTAGATTCTTTTCCGCTCGATTGAGCCGTCGCGAAAAACCCAAGCCGAAGCAGGCGGGAGGACGCGGATACCCCTAAAAATCGTGCGGTTTTCCAAGACGCAACCGCAGGCGACGAACTCCCCGAAACCCCTAGGGTCGGCCGTCCGGAGTTCAGGACGCACCGCGAGGATGGCTTTGGCTTCCGCAGCGAAATAAAATGCCTCCCTGGCTTCGTGATAGTAAATCCGATGCATCCCGTACCGGTCGTTGAAGAGCGTCGCCGTACCAAGCCTCTGGTCTGTCAGAAGGCCGTGGAACATTCCGTTCAGGCTCGCCGGAAAGGTCGCATCTTCCTCGTAGAACTGTAGAAGATATGAGGGTCCTTCCGTATCGCGCGAATGCCCCCTTTCCTTCAGGCGGCGAGGGGTCCCCGGCTCAGGGTACTCCTCCCCAGAAAAAACGAGAGAGACGTCCCCTCGTTCATTGCAAAGCGGCATTCCGTCGGAGAAGGAATTCTTCAGCACAGTCCACCCGACGTATACTCCCAAGGATTCTTCAATCCAGGTTCCCGTCTCATAGAAAGACTCGTGGCGCTGGGCTTCGACCATCTGCAACAGCTGTGGCTCGGCCCATAGGCGCGGCTTTTTCGTAATGAAACCGACAATACCCGGCACGGATCCCTTTCTACGAAGCTTCCGTCAAAGACTGTGATTTGCGGCTGTACCAGGCTTTCCGGAGCTCGCGGAACTTCGCGAGTACGGATTCGGGAAGATGATCAGCGAACCTATGGTGCAGTCCAAGGCGGAAGGCGGCCCAACCGATGCGAGTCAAAGGGACGTAGTAGCGAGGCAGATCGATGCGCTGGAACCCGTTGACTTCTTTGAACTGGCTTAGGCTGTCCCCCTGCTTTTTGCCATAGGAGAAGTTTTCGTACACGAGATAAGAGATCCCCCGGTCGGCGCAGGATCGGACCGCTTGGGCAATCAGCGCATTCGTCGGAGCCTTGTCCCTGTGCTGGAGCATCGAGAGGATATGTATTGCGCATGCATGCGTTTGAGTTTCGTCGATTACCAACTTGATGAAACCAATCATGCTGTCGCCGAGGAAGGCCCCAATGAAGATGCTACGGTTGAGAAACGTCCCCGCGTACTCACGCGCCCTCTCGAGGCTCATTCCGTAATGGGGAAAGCGTCTTCCTTGGCGAATGGGGCACTCGTTGTAGATTTCACAGATTCCTTTTAGGAGGGTGTCATCGAATGGTACTTCCCGAAGCACTACTCCCTTCTTCTCGGCTTGCCGGGCCCTATTGCGTGGGAAAGAACGGATTTGGTGAGTCCACCAGTGGTCGAAGGTGGACACCGGCAGGACGGCAAGGTTGTCCCACTCCATCGGGTAAGCGTATTTCGGCGAGGTTTGCGGTAGTTTCTGCAGGAATGTGAAGAGGTCGATCCGCGTTCCACACTTCCGCAGGCCGTTGAGCAACGCCTCCGGATCGTCCGGGAAAGTGAATTTTTCCCCGTCGAGGCAGGCGATTCGGATCAGCTGTCCTTGGACTTTGATGTCCTTACCGCAAACCTTAATGAATGCCTTTTTCCCCATGACTTGCCCCTATCTCAGAACTCTCTTTCTGCGTCAGTCGGCGGCGCGCAAGACCATCTGCCGCTTCGTCTGGACCTGTTGCTGCTGTGCATCGAGTTGAATGAAGATGGAATCCATGATTCTAGCGTTCAGCAAAGTCCACCGGTACGGAGTGGGCACGGGTGTCCTTTCCAAGATGGCGTGACAGAAGAAGACGCCGTCACGCGCGACTATGTGGCGTCCTGCCTACTACAAACGCCTTCAATCTCTGCATCTGTTCGCGTCTGCAGAACTCGACCATCTCGCGGGAGACCGGCCTCTCGACACGTCGCAGTAGAGACCAGACATAACCAGCCCCCGTCATCAGGCCTCCCAAGATAAATGGCCTCTTGGTGATCTGATAGGCCGTTCTGAACAATTCCCACACCGGACTGGTCCCCACTGAGTAGTCTTTGGCTCCGTCTTTAAACTTCGAGATCAACACGCCTTGCTGGGAGGTCCCGGTGGCCCGATGGTGCAGATACGCCTTCTCAGTAAATGTCCTGGTCTGCCATCCCTTCATTCTGGCCGAAATATCCGCAATCCGATCAATGGCGCCACCTTTCACTGGCATGTATCCGCCGATCGCTTCGAAGCACTCGCGGCGAAACAGTTGGCAGGGGCCGGTCACGTGGTCGATACTCACGTAGCGATAGTCGTACGGGTCATTGAGCGGGTCCCTGTACGGGGTTCCGACCAATCCCAGCGCGGCATTCTCCGCCAGTTTCCGAAGCAAGAAGGCGAAGTACTCTTTGTCGAACGAGACATCGGCATCCAGATTGCCAATCACGTCGTATTTCAATCCCGCCACTCTGGCCTGGCCCGCGTTGAAAGCGGCTACCTTGCCCGCAAAGTTGCGCTCCGCACGCTCCGGCAGTGTTACCAATTCAATCCAGTCATGCTTGGAGGCGAACTTACGTACTATCTCATCTGTGCCGTCGGTCGAACCGTCGCTGACGATTACCCACCGAATTGGGAGTATCGCTTGTGCGACGACCGACTCGATAGTTTTCTCGATGTACGCAGCTTCATTTCGCGCAGGTGTTACGAGCACATAACTAGGAAGTTCTGCCAGCATAGTTCCTCTCGCGAGCCGCCGGGCGGCGAGACTAGGCGAGCTAACGTTCTCAAGAAGCGTTGCGGGAGTGTTGCGATCCATTTCACACCGCTGACCAGCAGCGCCTCTTAAAGCTTTGCGTCGGGACTGAAAATTTCGAGCTGCGGAGACAATTGCGCTTAAGACTCGATTGGTGTCCACATAGTTGTCGCGGAATTCACACTGCATGCGGCGAACCCGCACCCTCGCATTGTGGATTCTCGTCTGGGGACACGAGAAGCCCGCGGAATCAGGGCGGCCAGATAAAACCCTTATCTCGGCGGTTTGCCCAGCGTCCAACGACAGACGTATCTTGAGATTCCCATCTTCTTGCTCGTATTTCCGACCGCGTCCATTTATCGTCACCGAAGGTGATGGCCCGTCGGGTGCTTCCCGCCGAAGCAGAATATATCTACGGGTCTGTGTTCCGTCGTTCTTCAGCCAGAAGCGGCTCGTGTAAAACCGCACATAAACATCGCCGTCCTCACCCGTCCTCGTCAGGCAGGCGCGCGAGCAAATTGTCGCCAGGTTTGTCCATTCGAGTCGTTCCTCGAGACCGTTTACTCGTGCGACAAAAGTTTCAAGTACGTTATACCCGTCTCGAAAGTAGCCGTGATGTTCAACCGCCAAGGCTGGCTTTCCCATAAAGAGGTCAAGAGCGAACTCCGCAACCCCATGTGGGTAGCGACGCCCAAACAGAGGAAAATCCGCAAATCTGGTGACCGCCACCTCCAACAGATCCCGAACGGCCAACGTGTCTGCCATCATCGAGGGGCAGAGATCGGTGTTGACAGCGGCCAGGTATCCTGAGGCCTTCAGCGCAGTAATGGCTTCGGGGGAAAAGAGTCCCTGGGGAAATACCATGATGTCATCGAACGGGACCCCGGAGAGCCGTTGGTGTGTTCGCATTCTCTCCAACGCCATTTGAGCCTTATTTTGGAGCGACTCGAAGTCGGCTGTCGCGAACTCCCCACCGGTATGGTCGCAGCCATGAATACACAGAGAAGACATTGGGTGACTGGATGAAAAGAGCTTAGCGACTTCCTTGTTCGACCTCCGATAATTCCACGGGATGAAAGCGATGCACGCGGAAAACCTTTGCCGGCGCATGACTTCCGCGAGTCGTCGATAGTTGAGAAACCCATAAGAGTTCGTCAATAAGGGATCGTCGATGATGAAGCAGGCACGTGGGTGGTCGTTGTGCCAGACGCGATTTCCCAAGGCTCCCCGCAGAAACATCATCAGCGGTACCAGCCTGGAGAACCATGATAAGACACCAGCCTCACACCGTACCTTCTCGTCCAAATTCGCCAACTCGCCACCAGCCAAGAAGAACAACTGTGACCCACCATTGTCGCTGCGGACGAAGAAAGGTTTGTGGCCCGCCCGAATAATCACGTCGTGTCGTAGTTCTTCGCTCCCCTCAACAAAACAATTCTCTCTCGTTGCGTCCACCGCTCCCAGGGAGAGTCCGGAGAGTTGACCGCACCATTCACGATGACCATCGGCAACGTGAAACGTTGCATGGGTATCGGGTGGGGACTGGATTCCAAGGAGACCACCCGAAGATAGAGACCGTAGGATCGCGCAGTGACGGTCTGTCGGTTGGAATCCGTAGACGAAGGCATGTTCCGCCAAACTTGTCAAGCTGCGTAATCCGCCGACCCCGCTCTGCATCGCCTCGGCAGCCTTGGCAAGCGTTGTCGCGTCGACGATGAGACAGGCGCATCTGGGCACTGATTTCCGAAGCGCTGCAGCGTCGCGCAGCACCGCCTTGGTGAGGCACACAAACGTGGGTTCTGCTCCCAGGAACGCCGCGATCTTGTGTGCGTTGCCATCGGAGTCTGTCGGCGTGTTCCAGCAAAGAACGACAACTTCGCGGCCCGAAAAGAGTGCCTCAAGCGTCAATTGGGTCAAAGCTGGCGAGTTCTGATTTTGCGGCATGCAATAGGAGTCCGGGCAGCGGTTCCTGAAGAACGGCCGAGTTCCGATTCGGGCCGGTCAGGAAAGCAGGCTATGCTGCATTGAGTGGTAGAGAGAATCGATCAACTGGCCCACAGTGGAGAGCGGCGCTCCGCTTGAGACCATCTCATATACCACCCGTTCATCTTTCCGCGGCACTCATTTCGGTGGTGTGTGAGCTTTCGGTCATGGGACGCGTGGAACCCGCTAGGTCTTCGACCAGTTTCAAGTACCGCTGCCTCATTACCTCCCAGCGTATCGGCGCGTATTCCTGCTTGGCCCTCGCCGTCAGTCGCGCACGCAACCCGCGGTCCTTGTAAAGCCGGACCATCTGCTTGGCCAAATCTGCAGGATTGTTAGGCTCAAAATAACTGAGGGCCCCCTCACTAAAGTAATGTCGTATCGTCCTCAGGCGGGACATGAGGACAGGCTTGCCCATAATGATGAATTCGGGCAGCTTATTGGGAAAAGCAAAGTCGAGAAACAGGTCGCGACGGATCGGTAGAACTCCGGCGTCGCACTTATTCAGCCACGCGGGAATGTCGGCTGACGGTACTTGTCCAACCAGCCTAACCTTTGAGGTCAACCCGCGTTCTTGCGCAAGGCCCGCAAGGGCGCCCTGTTCCGGCCCGGATCCCAGAATCCACAATTCGGCTCCAGGCATCTCTTCGTGCACCATACTGAAGGCCTCTATGGCGATATCGAGTCCGTAAATTCTTGTCAGAGTCCCATGATAGACCATAACGAATGCATGAGAACGATCATCGAACGCTGCCGCACGTGAACTCGACGAGAAGCGCGCTTCGTCGGCGGCGTTCATGACCACTATGGTTTTTGCCAAAGGCAGACCGCGCCGGACCAAGAGACTCCGGATGGGTTCGTTGATTGTGATCACGTAATCAGCACAATCGAAGCTGATTTTTTCCTGAAACTGAAGGAGGCGAACCAACCACGAGTCCTCCGCAATCCCATACTTGGATATATAGAACTCAGGAGTAATTTCGTGCATGTCCAGTATCAATTTGGCGCCCATCCATCTGGCAGGAACTACAGCGAAGATAAGGAAGTCCGGCAGGGTGTTTACATCAATCACGACATACCGTCTGTGCCGCATCAGCAGAAGCACCCGGACGAAAACCCACAAAAAGAAAGCAGCGTACTCGAAGAAGTAACGGGCTAAAGATCCCCGCTTCTTGCCTAAGGAAACGGTATAGACGTTTACACTGTCGAGGGTATAGGTCCCCTTCCCATGAGCCGGGGCCAGCGCCAAAACGTCAACTGAATATCCTGCCGACACTAGGGCCTCGGCCTTTCGCCGCACGCGACGATCAATGTCATATACGTTTTGGACTATAAGGCAGACAGACTTCATTAGCAGATCTCGAGTACGGACATCCCGAGGGGTTGATCGGAGATTTTCTGGAGGGAGGCATTAAACCCGACAATCGTCTTGGTATCCCATGAAAAATCATTGAACGTGCAGGTCGCCTCCCCGGACGGTTGCGCATCGTGTCCGATGGGTGGCCGGTATACCCTTAGGCACAATGGCGGCAGAGCTTCTTCCCCCTCCTTACAGGGGAAAGCTCGCACGCCGTCGGCAATCCCAAGTCGCTCGAAACGCACATCACGCCGTTTTCGAAACCATCTGACCGCATGTGCAGCCGTGGCGAACCACGCATCGGAGGATTTCAGCACCTGGACCAGGCTAATATAAAAATCGCCCCAAAATCGCTCTGGCCCATGACTTCTGTCATGCCAGAGAACGGTGAGAACGCCTCCATATTTTCCGACGTTTTCAATCAAATCTTTGCAGCGTTTCTCAGCTTCCAGGTCAGTCAGGTCAAGCCGGTCATGATAGAACAGCGCCCCATCCTGAATGTGTAGGGGGAGCTCGAGGAGCGTCGTTGCACCGACGGGGCGGAACACCTGTGTGGTTCCGCTGCGGTACCCTATGGTCTCGTTGTACCCTGCAGTGGAATCGTAGGCGTATCCGCTCTCTTCGAGGACGGAAGCTGAGTTCAAGTTGTGCAACAACCAGTGTATCCGGATGCCGACGGCACGCTCTCCCGTGATTTCTGCGATCCTTGCGAGCTCAGCACGGCCTTTCTCAACGCTGTGCCAGGCGTCAATTCCGTGGACGCCCAACTCGCAACCTTCCGTCCCGAGAGTCGCCGCCCAGTGATGAAGATCGTCTACGTCATAGGCCGTCGCGCGCCGGGTCGCGTGCTTGCCTGGAACGTGTTCGCCGCTGCGCCGCTTGAACGGAATCAAGAAGTAAGTCGCTGGCAAATCTTTCTCGACCCATAAATACCATTCAAACGGACTCCAGAAGTCCTTCACCCAGCCGAGGTAGACGAATGGAAGTGATGCAGCCGCGCGCCAAATGTCAAAAAGACGGCTTATCGAGACTCGCCGCCGAAAAAAGTTTCGCACCGCACCAACTGTCGAGCGGTAGAGAAATCCCCACATCGTATGGTCGAACATGTGATCTCGTATTCCCACGAAATCAATGTCGTGGGTCAGACAGACAGCAAAGCTGTGGCCCGCGGGAGCAGGAGGGATCTCCAAGAGAGGGATCCCTTCGTTCAATATCCAGTTCCTCAACATCCCGATGTGAATGTCGAGCGTGGGGATGTGTGCGTGCTCGATGGGTTGGCCGACCGAGAATAGGAGCCGGACTTCTCGAAACAAGTCAAATCCGAGTCGTATCATCGTGGTGTCTCCCGCCGACACGAGGCGAAGGCCCACCATTCCATGTGTTGCCGCGAGACACGGAATGCCCTTGCCATCCTCTTCGAACGCGGCTAAATCGCCGTATATCGGCAGAGCAATTCCCTGGTAGTCCAAGGACCCGCCTCTGTGCCGCGAACGCATAGTGATGCCCTTGCGCGCGTCGGTGCTCTTAGTTTCGGAGCCGTATACGAGGAGCAACCTTGTGTCGACTTCCGGTATGTCGTCGGCGGTAGCGACAACCACGTCATACGCTCGACCTGGCTCGTAGTATTCCCAAGGTGTCTTGAAGAGTTCGAAGAACTCTTCAACGGCTGGTGCCTGGTCGATTTTGGATATGACTCCGATCACTGGATTAACGGCGAGACTGAGGTCCAACGGGCTCTGAGGCTGTCTGGCTGAAGGTACCCTCGGTTGAAGGACTCGCCGCGACTAATTCGCGAATAGAGTCGACCACGTAACTAAGTTGCACCTCGGAGAGTTCAGGGTAGATTGGAAGCGCCAATGTCTCTTTGGCTGCACGTTCACTCTCAGGGAACGCACCAACGCCATGGCCTAAGTAGGCGAAGCATTCTTGCAGGTGCATGGGGATGGGATAGTAGACCTCGGAACCTATCCCGCGCTGCTGCAGGGCGGCCTGTAATTGATCGCGACCCGAAACCCGAATCACGTATTGATTGAAGATGTGACGGTTCGTAACGACACCAGGCAAGCCGATGTGCGGGAATCCGTAGCCAGCGGTCGCTAGTCCTGCCTCAGAAAAAAGTTGGTCGTACTTTTTGGCGTTGCGTTGGCGAGCGGCCGTCCAGTCATCCAAATGCTGCAGTTTGGCAGAGACAACAGCTGCCTGAATGGCATCGAGGCGGAAATTGCCTCCAACAATCTTGTGATGGTACTTCGGTTTGGCACCGTGGTTGCGCAGGCACAGCAGCTTCTCCCCGCGCTGAGCATCGTTCGTGACGACAATCCCTCCATCTCCAGCGGCACCGAGGTTCTTTGAAGGGAAGAACGAAAAACATCCGTGATGTCCTATCGAACCGGCCCGCCGGCCCTGGCTCTCGGCACCGATCGCCTGGGCGGCATCCTCGATGACAACGAGCCCATGTTTCTCGGCCACAGCCATCACAGTGTCCATATCCGCCATCTGGCCGTAGAGGTGAACGGGGATGATTGCGCGGGTCTTGCTGGTCACCTTCGACACGATTTGGGAGGTATCCAGGTTGTAGGTCACTGGATCGATGTCAACGAAAACCGGGGTGGCCCCCACGCGTGCAATTGCACCGACCGTTGCAAAAAACGTGTACGGAGTGGTGATGACCTCGTCACCAGGGCCGATGTTTTCGGCCATCAGACAAGCCAGCAACGCGTCGCTGCCCGACGAAACCCCGACCGCGTGTGAGCAGCCGCAGTACCGGGCTATCGCTTTCTCACACTGTTCCACCTTTGGTCCCAGGATGAAATGCTGGGACTCCATCACCTCGGTGATCGCAGCATCGACCTCAGACTTGATCGTTGCGTACTGCGCCTTAAGATCGAGTAGCGGCACCTGCATATTTTGCCTCCTCTTTTTTCAGTTGCCTGTAGGACTTGGTGCCCTTGCTTAGCTCCTCCGGCAAAGGTGCTTCTTCATCCAAGTCGAGGCACCGCAGAACGCCGGGCTTAATTTCCTGATAACGGTACCCGCTCTCCGGACACACCATCACCCCATTGGGGTCGGTCGCCTCGAGTCGGTGCCCATGGCGACTCATCCATCCAACCTGCCGGGCTGGGTTTCCGATGACTAGCGCGAAGTCGGATACGTCCTTGGTAACCACCGAACCAGCTCCGACGAACGCATAACGCCCAATCTTCACTCCGCAGACGATGGTTGAGTTAGCTCCGATCGTGCAGCCACGCTTCAAATTTGTAACTTCATATAGCGAGTGCCTGTTCACTTGTGATCTGGGATTAGTCACATTCGTCAGAACACACGACGGTCCGAGAAACACGTCATCTTCAATCACCACCCCTGTATAAACTGACACGTTGTTTTGAATCTTGACGTTGCTTCCGATCATTGCTCCGCCATCGACGTTCACGTTTTGTCCGATGACGGAGCGCTCGCCGATCCGGGCGCCTTTCATAATGTGCGAGAAGTGCCATATCTTCGTACCAGCACCGATCTCGGCGCCGTCATCAACATAAGCGGATTCGTGCACGAAGTAAGGACGTTCTTGCTTTTCGTTTTTGAAGTTGAACGCCTCCGGAGCAATTCCCCCGTTGTGCAGCGCGCGCTGACAAGCATCCAAAACTCGCAAGACCCTGAGGCCTTCTGCGCCATCGCTCACAGGAGAAGTTCTGGATCCCACGCAGTCGAGGAAGTGTTGGCACTCCGCACGGAGTGGCTCTCGATCCTCCAGATCGACGATTTCGCCATTCGCCTTAACTGCCGTGGGGATTCGATTTTTCCATTCGACTTTATGAGGGTACAAAACAAGCTTGTGTTCCGCAGTGTCGTCAAAAATAGCCATCTTCTCCGATCCAACAACCACTAGTCGCTGCTCTTTAATCGGATGTAACCAGCTGACGAAAATGTGGGCCTGGACCCCGCTCGGGAATTCGAAGTGGCTCAAGGTGACGTCAGGGATATCGCGATTCAAATAAGAACCACCCTGGCAAGTAACCCGAGTGGGCATTTCGTTAAGTAGGGACAGCATCACGGAGATATCGTGTGGAGCAAAACTCCAGAGTATATTCTCCTCTGTCCGTATTTTTCCGATATTCAGACGATTGGAATATAGATAGTTGATTTTTCCAAGAGCGCCGTCCTGAATCAGCTTCTGCAATTTCAGGATTGCCGGGTGATACCTGAGAATGTGTCCAACCATCAGAATTCGGTGCTTAGCCTCGGCCAGTTTCACGAGCTCCTCGCCGTGTTTCACGTCAATAGCGAGTGGCTTCTCGACGAGAACGTCCTTTCCGGCTTCGAGCGCTGCCTTGGCCATTTCATAGTGGGTTGCCGCTGGCGTGGCCAACGCCACGGCGTCGATAGAAGAATCGGAGAGGACTTCGCGGAATTCCGAACAGAACCTGACACCCTTGTGAGAGCGCTTGTAGTCGCCTTCGACGGACCTATTCGCATCGCAGAGTATCTCTAGGGCTCCAAGTTCATGAAAATTTCGAACGAGGTTTTTGCCCCAGTAGCCAACGCCGACAACGGCTACCTTGACTTTCGGATTGTTAATTTCATTTTGCATATTCGGCCCTTTCGGCAAGACCTATCGGCTGGGGTCCGACCCCAAGAAGATCCACACACTTAACCGCCGCTGCTCCATCCCCGTACAAAGCCGGACGCGAATCGGGCGGAGAAAATGAATGCACGGCATCGACAATCTTAGCCGGATCGGAGCCTACCAAAACATTCCAACCCGCCTCGACAGTCTCTACCCACTCGGTTTCGTTTCGCAGTGTGAGGCAGGGTACGCCGAGCCAGTAGGCCTCCTTCTGTAATCCGCCCGAATCTGTGAGAACCAACCGCGCAGAGCCCAGTAGCGCAACCATATCCAGATATCCCAGGGGATCGGTCAGCCGTACGTGAGGTTCAGGCCGGAAGCCCATTTCGGAGATGATTTTCCGGGCCCGCGGATGAACAGGGAAGACGACTGGCTCGTCGACGGAGTTGAAAGCTCTCAAAATGCTCGAAAGCCGCGCGACCTCGTCCGTGTTCTCACTGCGGTGCACGGTCGCTAGCAAATAAGCCTGCTTGCTCAATCCAAATCGGTCCAGGATCACCGACTGGTTCGCATTGGCGCGTTGCTTCGCCCAATTCAGAACGTCAAGCATGACGTCCCCGACGAGATGGACGTTTTGCGAAATGCCTTCAGCGGCCAAGTTGCTGACCGCCGTGTTGCTCGGACAAAGTAGCAGGTCCGACAAATGATCCGCCACAACACGGTTGATTTCCTCGGGCATGCGACGATTGAAACTTCGCAGCCCAGCTTCTACGTGGGCAATCGGAACGGATAACTTTGAGGCCGCCAGCGCGCCCGCCAACGTCGAGTTTGTGTCGCCGTAGATTAGGACATAGTCCGGACGTTCGGCCAGCAACACATCTTCTATGGCTTTGAGCATCGCGCCGGTTTGAAAACCATGCGAACCCGAGCCGATGCCTAAGTTGGCATCGGGTCGAGGCAACTCCAGCCCATCAAAGAAAATGCCGGACATTTCGTAGTCATAATGCTGCCCGGTGTGCACCAGAATCTCTTCGTGTCGCCCCTGCAACTTCCGGCTTACCGCGGCAGCTTTGATGAACTGCGGGCGCGCCCCGACGATGGTGAGAATTTTCACGTTTCTCTCGCTACTGTGTTCTTTCCTGCGTGGTGGGCAATCAAGCGATCTTGGCCTGCATTAACGATTGCCTTTCAGCCGATACAAAGTTCGTGAGTTCGCTCACAACCCTGCTTTGCTGATCCCCTCGCAGATGCGGATACATGGGAAGGGAGAGGACTTCCGCAGCGACCTTTTCTGCGATGGGAAAATCACCTTCCCTGTACCCCAGGGCAGTGTAAGCATGCTGAAGATGCAGAGGAATCGGATAGTGGATCCCCGTGCCAATACCGGTTGAAGCGAGGTGCTTTATGACTTCGTTTCGATTCTTAACCCTCACTACGAAAAGGTGATACACACATCTGGTCCATTCCGGTTCACATGGCACAGTCACTTTGTTGCCGCCAATTGCACAAAACAACTCACGGTAGCGAGATGCCACCGAGCGGCGCATCTCGGTCCACTGGGGAAGATGCGTGAGTTTCGTTTGCAAGATTCCGGCTTGGATCGCGTCGAGTCGCCCGTTATAGCCCTGTACTGCGTGGTGATACTTCTGCGTCTGACCATGGTCGCGCAGCATCCGCGATTTCTGTGCGAGCGCTTCATCGTTAGTCGTGACCGCTCCCGCCTCGCCACACGCCCCCAGGTTCTTGCCGGGATAGAAACTGAAAGCGGCAGCTCTCCCCATCGACCCAGCTATCCGCCAGCGATTTTCCTTTTTCGAGAAATATTGCGCGCTGTGGGCTTGGCAGGCGTCTTCAATGACGATCAGTTTGTATTGCTCGGCTATTTCCAGAAGCGGATCCATATCGGCCATCTGTCCGTAAAGATGGACCGGAACGATGGCTGTAACCGGCTTACCGCTCTTGTTGTCTATCACAACACCAAGCCGGTCATCGACCGTACAGAAGTTCTCCAGATACTCACGGACTTTTGCTGGATCCATGTTGTAGGTACGCTCATCGATGTCCACAAACCTAGGCTCGGCACCTGCCTGCGATATGGCCTCCGCGGTGGCTATAAATGTATGCGGCACGGTAATTACGATATCGCCAGATTTGACGCCGGCAGCCATCAGAGCGAACCGCAGTGCATCAGTTCCGCTACCAACGCCGACACAGTATTTGGTACCGCAGAACTCTGCAAACGCCTGCTCGAATTGTTCGACTATCGGACCGCCAATGAAACTAGCAGTGTGGAGCGCACGCTTGAAAATTTCAGTCAGTTGCTGCTCAAGCTCGATATGAGGTGTGGCAAGATCGAGAAATGGAATGATATCTATGCCGTTCACTTTTGATCTCCCATTACGACAGTCACCTTGGTATCGATAAACCTCTTTACACGTGCGGGGTTTCCCACAACGATGGCATTCGCCGGAACATCCTTCGTGACGACGCTTCCGGCGCCGACAATTGCGTTTTCTCCAATCGTTACATTGGAAAGAACAGTCACTCCCGATCCAATCGAGGCGCCCTTCTTGACAAGAGTCCGCTCGACCTGCCAATCCTTTTCGGTCTGCAACTGACCGTCGGGCGTAGCTGCGCGCGGGTAGGAATCGTTAATGAAAGTCACGCCGTGACCGATGAACACGTTGTCCTCGATCATGACGCCCTCGCAAATGAAGCTATGGCTGGAGATCTTGCAGTTCTTTCCGACTGTTGCGTTCTTTTGAATCTCAACAAATGCTCCGATTTTCGTGCCGTCGCCGACCTCGCATCCATAAAGATTGATGAACTTGGAAAGGCGGACGTTCTTGCCGAGCTTCACATCAGGGGAAATGCACAAGAAATCATTCATAGCTCGATGACTTTGCCTTTCTGATGGAGAGACTTGTCGGCCGCTTCGAGCATCCGCACGACTCGGAGACCTGCTTGGCCGCCGTTGAACGGATTTTTGTCCTGGGTTATGCACTCAATGAAGTATGCTGCCTCGGCTTTGAGGGCTTCCACTTGCTCCACCTTCGGAGCCCACATGTCACCGGTTCGATAACTCACAAGTTGCTGATAAACAGCTTCGCCGTTTGTAAACTGTACGCCTTTATCGTAAACCTTGATCTTCTCGTCCGCTTCGATGTCGTTCCAGAGCAGCATTTTCTTTTCGCCGCCGATAAGGGTGCTCCGCACTTTAACAGGCGAGAGCCAATTTACATTAATGTGACCGATCATGTTATCCGGGTAGTAGAGGGTGATAAACGCGATGTCAGCTACGCCGTTCAAGTGGCACTCGCCTGTGGCTACTACAGCTTCGGGTTTTTGCGCAATCAGATAGTCCATGATTGAGAGGTCATGCGGTGCAAGGTCCCAAATCACGTTCACATCGTGTTGGAAGAGTCCGAGATTCACGCGTGTCGAATCGTAATAGTAGAGATTACCAAGCGTGTCCTCATCGATCAGCTTGCGGATCTTTCTAACCGCTCCGGTGAACAAGAATGTGTGGTCCACCATGATTTTCAGATTTTTCCGCTCTGCCAACTCGATCAGTTCCTCAGCTTGCGCTGCTGTTGAGGTAAAGGGCTTTTCGACAAACACATGCTTTCCGTTCTCAAGCGCTTCCTTTGCCAACTCGAAATGGGTCCAAACAGGTGTGACCACGGCAATCGCATCGATATCGATTGCGGTCAGCAAATCGTTAGCGTCCGAGCTGACGCGCAGGTCTGGATATGCCTGGAGAGCACGTCGCAACGATTTATCGCTCTTATCGCAGACCGCTACCACCCGGGACCCGTCCGCTTGCTGAAAATTCCGAACGATATTGGGTCCCCAATAGCCGTAACCAATTACACCGACTCGAATCATGTTCGCTTTACCTTGTGCGGAGGAGGGTTGCATGAAGTGCTCTTGATATTTGAACGTCCCAGTAACAAAGTTCGAGGGCGAATCGAAGAGAAAGTGATTGAACTTAGGAATTACCGCGAGACGGAGCAACCGAAACCGCACCCTCACTAGTGAAAAGCGCACTTAGGGTAGCAGTCCGGATCCGCTTATGGTGAATCACCAGGAAACTCCGCGCCGACCTCTGAATAAGCTACCGCCATTAATGTCGCTAATGTCACTTGCAAACACACCAGCAAGGTCGCAATCAGCCTGCCAGACTGTTTTGGCATGAGGTGATGTTGACTCTAGCAAACCTAAGCTTAACTGGCTGAAAACAAGGGGGTTGGCTATGGGGGACGGCGCTGTGACGATAGCCCGTACTACAACCCCTTCCCAGATGTGGAAAACTCTTACCACCATTTGAGAACAGTATTCCTTCAGCGAAGCTGGGCATTGATGTGGTTATTTTCGTTCCCGCGTTGAAGAACTCACGTGGGGGCTCATCCGAAACTTCGATAGCGCCTCTCCGAGATTCTGAATAAACGCTTCCGAATTATAGACATCTGCGTCGATACCCGTGCTTCCTGCTGGTGCCGTCGGTTCGACCTCGTCGAGCTGAAATTCATGTGCGACGTCTTCGACGATTTTCGGTGAGATCGGCCGCTGCTGTTCGACGTAAGCATTGATGAGCGAGTGTTCGCAAAGTAGATTCACCACGCGCGGAATGCCCAATGAATATAAATGGATCGTTTCAACGGTTTTCGGACTGAAAATCAGTTCACCGCTGGCTCCTGCGATCCTGAGCCGTTCGGCGATGTAGTCATGGGTCTGCTCTTTCGTCAGAGGGGTTGTCTTACAGCGCAGCATGATGCGCTGGCGGAGTTGTCGCAGTTGGGGCAACTTCAGTTTCTCCTCCAACTCTTGCTGTCCAGACAATACGATCTGCAGCAGCTTCTCCGTGGATGTCTCGAGGTTGGTCAACAGCCGGATTTCTTCGAGCACAGGGTAGGTAAGGTTCTGTGCTTCGTCCACGATGAGCACGGCGGTTTCACCGGCGCGGTAACGCTCGAGAAGCCATTGATTGAGTCGCATCAACTGCTGACTCTTGGTCCGAGACTCGCAGGAAATACCAAACTCAGCGAGAATGAAATCGAACAATTGATTCGTGTTCATCCGGGAATTAAATAGAAAGGCAGTTCTTACCCGGCGTTGATGTAGCCACTCGAGAAGGCGGTTTACGAGTGTAGTTTTTCCCGTGCCGACTTCACCGGTGAGCGTGATGAAGCCTTTGCGATTCTGGACGCCATACATCAACCCGCTCAGCGCTTCTTCGATCTCTTTGGTAAGAAAGAGGTAGCGCGGATCTGGATTGACGTTGAACGGATTTTCTTTCAGCCCGAAAAAGCTCTTATACATGGTCTCTGGATTCTTGCCGCCGTTTGTTAGGTTCCGCAGCCGCGAGCTTTAATTTTCTCACTTGTAAACCGATCTCGCACGTAGAAATCATCCCTTCCAATCCTGCATCAGCGAAGCACAAAAGGTCTCGCATGCCAGGAAAATCCAAGCGTGATCTGGTGCTGTGTGTAGCTTGTGTTGCACGTTCCGGTGGCGCAGACAGCCTGATTCGAAGTCTGAATCTGAGCCGTGTAGGCGAGCGAAAAGTTTGCATCACGGCCGATTGGGCGGCTCACCCCGCCGCCGATATAGTAGGAATTAATGGCCTGTGAATTCTGACCCGCGGTCGGATTGCCAAGGCTGCCATTCTGTGCATACCCAAAATTGAAATTCCCTTGCCATTCCCGGGAAAGTCTTCGGCCAACTCCCGCTTGGATTTGGTCCGTGCTCGATCCAAGTTGAACGCCGCTCCCGTTGCTCGCTCCGCGGATGTAAGTCAGCGTCAAACTATTCCGTGCAATAGCGTAACTTAGCATTGCGTTGGCAGATTCTCCGATGTGGTTGGGCGCATTGCCGATTCGAGCATGGAAAGTAGTAATCTCAGGACCGCCAGAGATCTGCAAAGCTAGTCGCCCCGTGATTTTCCTGCCATAGGATAGTTGTACGACATGATCATCGAGCGCCTGTGGATTGCCAATATATCGATACGCGCTAAAGCGGTACAGCACGCCGAGAGTATCTTTCTTTCCTAGGGCATAATTATATCCGACGTTGGAAATGTAATTGTTGCTCTCGATATTTCCCGCTCTCAGAAAACGCAGAATCCCGTAAGATCCCGCCACATTAATTGACCCGCGCGGACTGATCTCATAGACCGCTTGTGTCGCGAAAGAGTTGCTATAGCGCGTCCCGAACGACGTAAAAATAGTTTGATTTGGCTGAAAATTGCTCCCCAAGCCCGGCAAAGGAGGGCCGAGAGAGCCGCCTACGCCGGGAAGCGAAATGCCAGTCCCACCACCGAACCCAAAAGATGTCTCAGGTAGATAGGAAAACTGGTCAAGAAAGGCAAGTTGCCATCTCCGCCAGTCGAAATTCTGATCTAGTCCGAATTGATGAAAATACCCATTTCCTTGGCTGCTCTCTGTAGAGAAGAATCCACCGCCGGAATAATTTACGGACAATTGCGAATTGCTCCAGGCCTGGAGGAGACTCACGTTTCCGGTGACGTAACTCGTCGAGTTCCAGCCAACTGCGTTCGCTTGGTTCAGCGTGGTGGATCGGATCATATTGCTATATTGGAATCCGGGCGTCCAGTAACTGTGCCGGATCTCAGGTGAGCCCAATGTCGGATTCTGAACACCGGTCAGCGGTCGAGTGTCGGGCTGCAATGGAGGTCTCGAGTCCTGGTCCCCGCTCGGATCCTGATCTGGGTATCCCGCGGGCGGATAAGCTCGCGCCGCAGGCTTTGGCTTGCCAGTATCTTCAGCTTGCTCCTGCGCGCTCGCCATCGCTGCCCCAGCATACAGAACGGCAATCACCCCAGCTCCAGTCAAAAGTGTTTTCAGGCGTCTCATCAGTTTTCTCTATGGCACGACAATCACATCACCGGGTTCCAACAAAATGTTTTGCTCTGGTTTCCTGCCGTTGACGACCTCTTTGTAATTGAAGGGATGCTTCACCTGTTTGCCGCCTTCCATTCGCAGAACGTAGATATTCTTTAGCTTAGCGAATTGCGTGAACCCTCCACTGCTGGAAAGCGCTTGCAGCACCGTCATGTTCGGCAGCAGTGGAAAGGCGCCGGCTCGCGCAACTTCACCCGTGACATAAATTCGCCGGCTGTTGATTTCTGCGATCGTCACCGTCACTTGCGGGTTGTTGATATATTTCTTCAGCCCCTCACTGATCACGTCCGCAAGCCGCATCGGCGTCAACCCAACCGCCTGCAAATCATTCAAGAGGGGCAAAGTCACCTTTCCATCAGGCCTCACTGGGACGACGCGTGAGAGCTGGTCTTCTTTCCACACGTCGATGCGCAACACATCCTGAGCGCCAATCTTGTATTCGGTGTCGTTAACCTGAACTTGTGACGCTGTTGGCGCCCCATCCGTAGCTCTAGTCTTCTGGGTCGTGGCGTCCGGCGCGGCTTGTTTTTGCGCCTCCTGCGGACCCCCCAAAGACAAGAGCAACCAGGTCCCCATGAGAAGACAAGTGGAAAGATTCATCACGACTTCTCCTTACAGCTCCTCGGAACCAGATACTCCTACGCCGATCTGCTTGATCTTGTTCAGCAGGGACTTATAGCTGATCTGTAGCTCACGCGCGGCTCGTTTGCGGTTCCAATGCGTTTGTTCCAGTGCCTTCAAGATTAGCTCACGCTCCGCCCGCCGAGATGCTGCCCGTGCGGCTACTTTCAGTGACGATATACGCACGCTTTCACCGCTTATCTGTGCGGTCGACCGAGTCGCGCGCAGATCGCCAAGAGCCAGCGTCGAATCTCCAACAGCAACGATTTTTTTCGCAACGTTCTCCAGCTCACGAATGTTCCCAGGCCAGTCGTAAGAAACGAGTAGTTCCCGGGCATCGCTGCTTAATTCCGGAGTGTTTTTCTTCAATTCATTTGAATGTTTGGCGACAAAATATTCCAGCAGCGCCGGAATGTCTTCTTTTCGCTCGCGCAGAGGCGGCAAACGCAGAATCACGCCGCTTATTCTGAAATACAGTCCCCGGCGAAAACGCCCTGCTTCGATTTCCTTTTCCAAGTCGCGCGATGTGGAGGAAATAAATCGCGAGGCCGTCTTCCCGGTGCGGCCTTTTGGTTCTCCGTCCGGCAGCAATGAAAGCAGTACCCGTTGACATGCGGCATCCAATTCGTGCACACCATCCAAAAACACAGTTCGCGCCGCGGCTTCTCCGCTGCCACGGTCAGAAAGAAATTCCTCCCGCACCTCGGCAAGCAACCGCCCCGCGTCCAGCGCTTCACAACTCACCTTCTTAAGTGGCGCTTCGCCCAGTCCAGATAGTCGGTGGATCAACCGTGCATAAACCTCTTTGCCAGTCCCACTCTCCCCCACTAGAAGAACGGGGATATCTGTTCTCGCAATTTCCGCAACCAGGGAATTCAGAGAGTGCACACTCCCTGCCTGCCCGTATACGAAACCCGCACCCGCCACTTGTTCTAAAGTCTGAATTGTCATTGATACCATGTTTCCACTTTTAGGGTGAGCAGGTTCCGTACCAAGAAGCAAGCGCAATTTCGTCTCTTCCAAGTGCTGGTAAATGTTTTGCACTCAATAAGTTAGATATGATTTCGGATACTGAACCCATGCGTTTAGATAGCCAGAGAATCCCATTTACTTCCACCAAGTGGCAATTTACTGTCCCCAGACAATCGTTCCTCGCCGCCAGTATTACTATCCACCACCGCTAAGAGCCTGTTGTTTAGCCCCCGTCTCCTCCCGCTCTATGTCCAAGAAAATGCTAGAGCGGGGGAATTCAGATACGCGGGGGGCTATTCTGTGAAAACATTTGCACAACCCTGGATCTGAAAGCTTCAGCGGCATTGTAAACACAGGAGTTAGAACGTCTACTTTTGGATTCATAATTGCACTGTAACTCGTGGGTTAAAGTGTAAGCTTGTACGTTAGGTGTGAGAAATAGGGATAGGGATCGCGATGAAAAGGGCTCTGCAGATAGCAGGCTTGACGGCAATCATGCTGTTTGTGTCGGCGGGCGCTGCCAGCGCTGACACGCTGCTGCACTACGTGGTATCCGGGCCGCTAGGGTCGGCATCGTTCGATCTTCCGCAGCACCCGATACTCCCGATACTAACGTCCTTCTCTAGCAGCGATTTCACTGTGACTGTCCATAATGGAAGCGTTAACCTTCTGGGCCATAGTTTTTCGGCTCCGCCGTTCAATCTGGAGTTCTCGAATGCGTCCGACGGCGGCGGTTTTGCCTTGGTCGTCCCGAATTTGGGCGAGTTTCAGTTGAATGGCGATCTAATGTTTAGCGGGCTCGATTCTGCGCCGATGCTTTCTATGGGGACTTTCCATTTGGCTTCTGGCTTGGTCACGGTGGTTGTAACTGATCCAGTCCCGGAGCCAGCCTCCTTCATTCTTCTGGGAATGGGTGTACTCATGCTATTTGGGGTCCACCTCATGCGACGCGTGGCGTGATCTAAGCCAAGAGAACTTAATCTCACCAAGCTACCGCCCCTTGAGTCCCAATCTTCAGGAACCCAAATGCAAAATTTCACGAACAGAAGGAATTCCCAATCGACTTCCTAGCATCCTTCACGACTGCGGTCTTATTCCCAGCTTTGCCAAGCACACTTTAGTCTTACGAGATCAGAATACTAGCCGGTGAAGTACCTACATTCTTGTCAGGTAAAACCCTGACAACTAGCTATGGGGAATTCCCCCCTACCTGAGAGATGTCAGTGTTTGACTTCAGCAACTCTCCTAGAACATTGGCGTTCGCTATTTATGGCTATGCTTCGGCTGCCTCACCGACAGAGAAATACGTGCAGTCCGGGTGATGAAAGACTAACGCACTGACACTCGCCTCAGGGTCCATCATGAAGCCTTCTGTCAGTTGCACGCCAACGTCTTCCGGTTTGAGTAGTTTCCAGAGCCCCGCCTGGTCCTCCAGGTTCGGGCATGCCGGATAGCCGAAGCTGTACCGCTTTCCGCGGTAGCGCGAAGTAAACCTCTGCGGCATGGTCATTTCCGGCGGGTCCGGGAACCCCCAATCCTCACGGATGCGCCGGTGCAGCCATTCTGCGCACGCCTCGGCCGTTTCGATGGCAAGCGCCTGCAAGCCGTGCGACTTGAAGTAGTATCCGTCGTTCTTCGCTTTTTCCCCGCGCTCGCGCACGCCTTCGCCTGCACTCACAACAAACAGCGCCAAGTGGTCGCGCTGGCCATTCTTCACCGGTAGCACGTAATCGCTCAGGCAGAGAAAATCTCCCAGCCTCTGACGCGCAAACTGGAACGTGTGCAGAGGTTCCTTCGCTCCGGGCGCGAAGAGATGCAACGCTTCGCCCTCCGCCTCCGCTTCGAAGAACTGCCACACCGCGCGCACCTTCATGAATTCAGCCGCTTCCTTCTTCACCTTTTCCATGCCTTCGAAAAGTTCGATGGCCTTCGGGTCGCGCTCCGCAAAACGCTTTTCGAAATCGCCTCGGAACCCCATGTGCCGCCCATAGAGCATGAACGGGTTAATGTAGCTCCACACCTCACGCAAATCCGGCACCAGGCGCACCTTGCGCTCGAGCGTCGCGACGCCCGGAATCGGCAAGTCGGCACGCACGCGTGGCGAGCGCGTCACCGCCGGGATGTCTTTCACTGTCACGGTCGTCGAGACGCTCATGCCATTGCCGCTTGCCGTGTGATCCCGCAGCACGGTCTCGCGCGTCGTCGGATCCATCAATTCATTCATCAGCCGAAGCCCGGTCATCGCGTCTTTCGCGTAACACACGGCTTTCCCGTAGCTCGGCGCGATCTTCGTCTGCGTGAACTTCGCTGAGAGCGCCGCGCCGCCCACGAGCATCGGAATCTCAATCCCCGCATCCTTTAGGTCGCTTGCGGTAATCACCATCTGCTGCGCGCTCTTCACCAACAATCCGGAAAGTCCGATGGCATCCGGCTTGTGCTCCTGGTAGGCCCTGATCAATTCCTCAGGCGGCACTTTGATGCCGAGGTTCACCACGTCATAGCCATTATTCTTCAAAATAATTTCGACGAGGTTCTTCCCGATGTCGTGAACATCGCCCTTCACCGTCGCCAGCACGACCTTCCCGCGTTTGGCTGTGTCCGCTTTTTCCATGAACTGTTCGAGGTGGCTAACCGCCGCCTTCATCGCTTCCGCCGATTGCAGCACTTCTGCAACGATCAGCTCATTCGCATTGAAGAGCCGCCCCACCTCGGCCATCCCCGCCATCAACGGGCCGTTGACAATATCCAGCGGAGGGGCGCCTTCCCCGCGTTTGCGCTCCAAATCCTCAATCAAACCGTCCCGCGTGCCTTCGATGATGTAGTTTGCCAGGCGCTCGTCCAGCGGCAAGTCTGCGGCGCGCGTTTTTTCTTTCTTCTTCGCAGTTCGAAAGTGGTCCGTTATCGCCGCAATGTGATACCGGTTGACCGCCGCGCGCTGCTCCTTGCTTTGCTCCCGCCAGTCCGCCGGCACGCCACGCAGCAGCGCAGCCTGCGAATGGTCGGCAGGCACTTCCTTCGGTGGATGCGAAAATAGGAGGTTCTCAGCAAGTTCTCTTTCGTGCGGTGGAATCGACGCAAACCGCTCCAGCCGCTCCGTATTCACGATCGCCAGGTCCAGCCCCGCTTTCGTGCAGTAATACAGAAAAACCGAATTCACGACTTCGCGTGCGCCTGCCGGGAGTCCGAATGACACATTCGAAATCCCCAGGATCGTCCGCACATCCGGCAGCGCCTGCTTGATCAGGCGGATGCCCTCCATCGTTTCCACGGCGCCGCCGATGTAATTCTCGTCGCCCGTTGCGCAGGGAAAGACCAGCGGATCAAAGATGATGTCTTCGGGTGCCAGCCCGTATTTCTCCGTCAGCAATTTGTAGCTGCGCTGCGCGATTTCGAGCTTGCGCTCCCGCGTGAACGCCTGTGCCTGCAATTTATCTTCGTCAATACACCCCGCTACTACCGCCGCGCCGTAATCATGCGCGAGCGGCACTACGCGTTCGAACTTTTCCTCCCCGTCTTCCAGATTGATCGAATTGAGGATCGCTTTTCCCTGGCAATAGGTCAGCGCCAGCTCGACTGCCGTCGGATCGGTAGTATCGATCATCACCGGCGCCTTTATCTTGCGGATCAGCTTTTCGTAAAAGAGCGGGATATCTTTCTTCTCGTCTCGCTCCGTGCTTTGCAGGCACACATCCACGATGTGCGCGCCGCCGCGCACTTGCCGCCGAGCAATTTCGCTCGACTCCTCCCATTTTTCTTCCGCGACCAGATTCTTGAACAGCCGCGACCCGATCACGTTCGTCCGCTCGCCTACCAGCAATGGCCGCGTGCTCTCTTCCGCCTCGATCGTCTCGATCCCCGCATACACCGCCCGATGGGCCTCCGCCGGCCGCTGCCGAGGCTTCTTGCCCTCCACCATCTGCGCGATAGCGCGGATGTGCTGCTCCGTTGTCCCGCAGCACCCCCCGACGAAATTCAGCCAGCCGTGGTCCACAAACTTCTCAACTTGCCCCGCCAGCGACGTCGGCGTCTCGAGATATTTCCCCTCCTCATCTGGTAAGCCAGCGTTCGGATAGCACGACACAAATTCACCGGTGAGCTGACTCAGCGTCCGAATGTGGTCAGTCATGAACTCCGGCCCCGTCGCGCAGTTCATCCCAAACGCCAGCGGCTTCGCATGTCGCAGCGAAGCCCACATCGCTTCGATCGTCTGCCCTGCCAGCATCGTCCCCATCGGCTCGATAGTCACCGAAATGACGAACGGCACCGGCGCGCCAATTTCTCTCGATAACTTCTGAATGGCCAAGATCGCCGCCTTGATGTTTCGTGTGTCCTGGCAGGTCTCCACCAGCAGCAGGTCCACGCCGCCTTCGACCAGCCCGCGCGCTTGGATGTAATACGCCTCGCGCAGCCCCGCGAATGTCACCCCGCCTGTGACCGTGATCGCCTTCGTCGTCGGCCCCATGGATCCGGCCACGAATCGCGGTTTCATGGGTGTGCTCGCCTCATCCGCTGCTTGCCGCGCAAGTTCCGCGGCCCGCTTGTTCAGTTCGTGCGCGTCAGCCGCCAGCCCATACTCAGCCAGCACAATTGGGGCTCCGCCGAAGCTGTTCGTCTCGACAATGTCCGATCCCGCCTCAAAATACTTGCGATGAATGTCCAGAACCACATCGGGCCGCGTGCGCACCAGGTTTTCGTTGCACCCTTCGAGCGCAGCCCCGCCGAAGTCCTTCGCCGTCAAGTGCCGCTGTTGCAGCATCGTACCCATCGCCCCATCGAGCACAAGAATCCTCTCAGCGAGAAGCGCTGTGAGCGCGCGAGATTGGTCACTCAGCTTTCTCATTCGGACGAAAGCCCTCCTACTCGACCTAGCAGAGACACCTGGGAACGGGGTGATGGGAATCAGGCTAGGGCCAGTTCCAGCAAACCGGGGTAACCAGGGTGCATTCCTATTGTACGGTTAACCATTGCTGTTCCAGAAGGGCTTGCCTCCCTCCCTCGTTCGGCTAACAACTCTCTCGCTCATTCAATCTGCTGGTCCGCGGAAGCAGCGAAATCGTTGTAAAATGAAGCTCATCTCCTCGGAGAGGGAACTTCTGCGAGTCTCTGTCGTCGGTTGCGGCCACGTGGGATTGGTCACGGGTGGCTGCCTAGCGGCCATCGGCCACCAGGTAATCTGTGCTGATCGCGACGCGGAACGCGTCCATCTGCTCGAGGGAGGCGTTCTTCCCGTCTACGAACCACACCTCGCTGAATTAATCCAGCGCAATCGCGCTGCTGGCCTGCTCGTGTTTACTTCCGATACGGGCGAAGCTGCACGAAGTTCTGACGTCATCTTCTTGTGTGTAGGAGTTCCCCAACTTGATGACAGCGAATCGGACTTCGCAGCGCTCGACTCAGCCGCAAAACAGATCGCTCTTGCGGCAGATTCGCCAAAGCTCGTCGTTGAGCGAAGCACTGTGCCCGTGCAAACCGGCGAGCAACTGAAACACCTTCTCGGCGTGTACTCCTCGAATCGCCACGCGAGCTTCCAAGTGGCGGCGAACCCTCAGTTCTTGCGCGAGGGCGCCGCCGTTGAGGGTTTCCTCCACCCGGATCGCATACTTCTAGGAGTGGATGATCCGGAATCAGAAAGAACTCTTCGTCAAATTTACGCTGCTATTCTTCAACAAACCTTCCAATGTCCCTTACATCCCAAGACCTGCCCTCCGCGCAAGCCTCCGAAGCTTGTCCTCACCGGCGTGCATAGCGCGGAACTCATTAAGCAGGCGTCGAACGCCTTCTTGGGTGTCAAGATTTCCTACGCCAATGTGCTCGCGGATCTTTGCGAAAGGCTCGGCGCAAATGTCCAGGAAGTGACCCACGCCGTCGGTCTGGATCCGCGCATCGGGGCAACCTTCCTTCAAGCGGGGATCGGTTTTGGCGGCGACCGCTTACCCAAAGACCTTCGGGCTTTTTGCAGGTTGGTCGAAAAAGCGGGTGTGGATGCCGGTATCCTCCAGGCAGCGCAAGACATAAATCGTAAGCGAGTCGATGCCTTTTTCGAGAAAACACAGCTCTCCCTCTGGGTGCTGAAGGACAAGCAGATCGGCTTGCTTGGCCTGGCTCACAAATCCGATACCGACGATATCCGAGGTTCGCCCGGCATCGAGTTTTACAAGCGCTTGACGGCCGCCGGCGCGCGCGTCTGCGCTTATGACCCGCAGGCAATTCCGAACGCCTGCGCTCTCTTTCCCCACCTCGTTTCTTGCCGCGATGCCTATCACGCAGCCGAGGGAGCCGACGCATTGGTGATCCTCACCGAATGGGACGAATTTCGCCTCCTCGATTGGCAGCGCATTCATAACTTGATGGCCCGCACTCTGGTCCTAGATGGCCGCAACCTTCTCGACCCTGCTCACATGAAGTCGCTGGGCTTTGAATACCATTCGGTTGGTCGGCCCGGCTAGCCTTCTGAGGGCTGCGCCCCGTGGAAAAAGAGCCCTAGGTGTCACGTAACAATTCGAGAACAAATGTTCCGAAGGCACTTGCCCCTTTGGCCAGTTTTATCTAACCTGACCCATAGTGACTACCAAACGAGCCAGTTCCAAATTGACAGTTTGCCTGCTCTCCCCGCACCCCTTGGTGCTGACCGAGTTCGAGCGGCTTTTGGGAAAGGGGCAGTTCAAAGTTATTGCCAAGCAGCTTGAATCCATGCTGGCGCCCGACCTCCGCAATATGGAGCCGCCGCGCGCCCAGGTCTACGTCATCGACGCGCATGCTGCGCGCCCCGCCACGGGCGCTCTCCTCACCAACCTTCTTGAACGCTGCCCCGAAGCGCGCCTCATCGTCGTTGGCGAACACCATGATGAAGCCAACAGTTTTTCGCTCCTCCGCCTCGGCGTGAAAGGCCTCCTGACCTACGTTGAGGCGCGCGACCAGCTGGTTCGCGCCCTGCCACTCGTGTCCAATGGAGGTTTCTGGGTGCCGCGCCAGTTGCTCTCCGGCTTCGTCGATTCAATCCTCAGCGGCCAGGGGCGTCGCCTCAAGACCGATACCGTCACCAACCTCAGCCGCCGCGAGCAGGAAGTGCTCGATTCTCTCCTTGAGAATCTTTCCAACAAAGAAATCGCCAGCAGGCTCAACATCGCTGAGCGCACCGTCAAATTCCATGTCTCAAATCTCTTGAACAAATTTGGTGTCCGCCGCCGCGCCGATCTCATTCTTCTCACCTTTCAGCGCCGCCTCTCCCAAGCCTAATCCCGCTTAAGCCCTAGTGTCTGGTCCCGGGAAAATGTCACATCTTTAGGAGGTGGGAGCTTCAGCTCCCACGTAACTGGCTGAAAAGGAAAGGGGCTTCGGCCCCTGAAGTCACTCTCACGTATTCTCGGGCTGAGAGACTAGCGCACGCCGCGCCGCCTCAGTCGGAAAACTTGAATCGTATGATGCACCACAGCGCCTGCACCCCGTCTTTCCAGGTGATCTTTTTCCCTTCTTCGTACGTGCGGCCTGCATAGGAGATCGGCACTTCGTAGATCCGCCAGTTGCCTTTCGCAATCTTGGCGGTAATCTCCGGCTCAAATCCAAACCGGTTTGACTTGATCTCGATTCCTTTCAGCACTTCCCTGCGGAAGACCTTGTAACACGTCTCCATGTCCGTCAGCTTCAGGTTCGTCGAAATATCCGAAAGCAGCGTAAGAACCCTATTCGCCACATAGTGCCAGAAGTAGAGCACTCGCTGCGGCCCGCCGAGGAATCGCGATCCGTACACGATATCCGCCCGGCCATCCACGATCGGCTCCAGCAATTTCGCATAGTCCCGCGGGTCGTATTCCAGATCCGCGTCCTGCACCAACACTACATCTCCCGTCGCATCCGCGAAGCCCCGGCGCAATGCCGCTCCCTTGCCCTGGTTGCGTGTCTGAAAGAAAAACCGCAGATCGCCCAGCGCCACCGGATCGCCGCCATCCTGCGCCACTGCGTCCTTTCCACCGTTCGCCTGCCGCATGGACATATTTTCTAGGATCTGCCGCGTACCGTCCGTCGAGCAATCGTCCACGATGATCACTTCCTTGTGAAACTCCACGTCCAGCACGCGCCGCAGGATTTCCTCAATGGTCGATTTCTCGTTGTAAGCCGGAATGACAATCGAGATCTTAGGATTGTCCAGCGCGGAAGGGTGGCGTCGGTGGTGTGACATGTCGGCGCGAAGATTGTAGCGGCCCTGCGACCAGCGAGTAAAGCCAATCACCGGCAGCCGATTGAATTTTCCTCCTCGCCTGCTTCCACGGAAGCCTGCTTCCTGGGTATCCTTAAGAGCGGCCATCCGCACCGTTTATGTTGCCGGAGGATCGGGGATCACGGTCTCCGTGCTTGCTGCAAACTCTGTAGACGCTGTGCAAATTCTTTCTTCGGCTATTGATTGTTCTCGATGAAGACCTTCTACATCCAACAATTCGGCTGCCGCGCCACCCACGCCGACGGCGCGGCCCTCGAGCGCCAATTGCTCGAACGCGGTTGCAGCGCCGTCCCTACAGCGGCCGCAGCGGATTTCGTAATCGTAAATACGTGTACGGTCACCGCTGCCGCCGATGCCCAGGCCCGCGACGCCATCCGCAAAATCCACGCGCAGAATCCCGCCGCTCGTGTCATCGTCACCGGTTGTTACGCCCAGCGCGCCCCCGAAGACCTCGCAACTCTTCCCGGCGTGTCCTGGGTCGTTGGCAATTCCCACAAGCCGCAAATCCCCCAACTCATCGACGCGTTCTCGCAATCTCACTCTTCCCCGAGCGTCCCAAACTTTTTTCCGGCTGCCTTGCTTCAGGCTGAGCCAATGTCCCTCTCACGCGCCCCCGCCAAAGTTCTAACCGGCGACATCTTCGAACAAACTTCCCTCTTGGCCGCGCCCATCCTCGGCGGGGAAGGGAATCACACTCGCCCCACGCTCAAAATTCAAGACGGCTGCAACAGCCGCTGTTCTTACTGTGTAATTCCTTTTGTCAGAGGCAAAAGCCGCAGCCTCCCTCTCGAAACCGTTCTCCAGGAAATCCAGCGCCTCACCGCCGGCGGTTTCCGCGAAATCGTCCTCAGCGGCATCAACCTCGGCACCTACGGCCGCGACCTCTCTCCCCGCGTCGAATTTCTCGATCTTCTCCGCTGCATCCTCGATGAAACCTCCGTCGAGCGCCTTCGCATCAGCTCCATCGAGCCTCTCGACGTCACCCAGGACCTCGTCGAGCTCTTTGCCTCAACCGACCGCATCGCCCAGCACTTCCACATGCCGCTGCAATCCGGCTCCGACCGCATCCTCGCCGCCATGCACCGCTGGTACCGTGCGGACCACTACGCTCGCCGCGTCGAGCTGATCCGCGAGCGTCTACCCAACGCCGCCATCGGCGCTGACGTCATCGCTGGTTTCCCTGGCGAGACCGAAGCCGACCACACCGCCACGCTTGCCTTTATCGAATCCCACCCCTTCACCTATCTCCATGTCTTTTCGTTTTCAAAGCGCCCCGGCACCCAAGCCGCTAAACTTGCCAACGAAATCTCTGCCGCAACCATCAAGTGCCGCGCCCGTGAACTCCGCGCCTTCGGCGAAGCCAAATCCGCCGCGTTTCGCTCGACGCAGCTCGGGAGCACCCTCCGCGTTCTAACGCTCCGCCCGGACGAAGATCCCGCCGCGGATTCGACTCCCGCCATTTCCAGCAACTACCTGCGCGTGCGTGTCCGCGGCACATGGCCTGCCAATCACTGGTTGAGTGCCTCGATTGTCAGCAGTGAAGGGAACTTCCTAGTGGCTGAACCTAACGCTTTTCCGGCTCCTGTATCATCCAGTCCCTGCATTTCCTCCTCGTCGAGGAGCAATTTCACAAATGAGTTCCGTCAGGGCACGGCTTCACAGTTTGCCGAAAATTCCACTCTTTAGGAGGTCGGGGCGGAACTTGTCCCGACGGGTCGGGAGCCCCGACGTAAAGCCTTTGCATCGACTGGGCTTTAGCCCCTGAAGAGAACTCTGTCGGCCATTTTCCTCGGCGTCTCCCCTTCAGTTTCTTCCCTTTGCTTTGTTTTTTCTTCAACTTTCAAAAATCACCTGTGCAAACGCCTGAGCCGCCGTGTGCGTAATGCTCAGCGCGATGTGTTTCACGCCCACCTGATCCGCAATCTTCCGCGCCTCGCCTTCGAGCGCCAGGGTTGGCCTCCCGCCTTTTTGCCGCACCACTTCTATGTCCACCCAGCGCACACCTCTGCTCCAGCCCGTGCCCAGCGCTTTCATCGCTGCTTCCTTCACTGCGAACCGTCCCGCATAGCGCTCAAACTTGTTCTTGAATCGCTCGCAGTACTCTCTTTCCTTCGCCGTGAAAACTCTTCTTAAGAACACCTCGCCATGCCGCTCGATCGCTCCCTTGATCCGCTCCACTTCCGCGACGTCTATGCCCATCCCAACGATCACGCCACCCTCTTGTAGGGGCACAGCTTTATCCCGAGCGAAGCCGAGGGAATGCTGTGCCCCATCGGCCGCCGATGCCAATTCAAGTCCTCGGCCCCCCGTCTTTTCGTCAGACTGCGATTATACTGGTTCATCTGTGGCCCCAACGAAAACATCACCGAGGAAGCGCAGCTTCCGCAAACCCCGCAACCCCGCCGCTTCAGCGAACGCCTGGACCCAGCGCACCTCGCACGGTGTCCGCATCCTCCAGGTTAATGCCCTAAACAAGCTCCCCTGGCTGGTGCACGGCTTCAGTACACGTCCCGGCGGAGTGAGTGCCCTCGACGGCGAAAAAGTGCTCAATCTCGGTTTCACCGAATGGGACACCCGCGAAAACGTCCTGGAAAATCGCCACTGTTTCCAATCCGTTCTCGGCGCAACAGATATTACTTTTGTCCCTCTAAAACAATTTCACTCCGATGTTGTGCACGTTTTCGAAACCCCTCCCGCCGAACTCTGCCGCGGCGACGCCTCCGCCACCAACCAACCGGGCCTTCTCCTCGGCGTCCAGACCGCCGATTGCGTCCCGATTCTTCTTGTCGATCCCAAGAAGCGCGCCGTCGCTGCCGTTCACACTGGATGGCGTGGCACTTTGCAACGCATCGCCATGAAAGCCATCGGCCGCATGCACATGCAATTTGGCACCAGACCCGCGGATCTGCTCGCCGTTCTCGGCCCCGCTATCGGCGGCTGTTGCTACGAAGTTGGCACCGACGTCGCCGCCGCCTTCCTCACCCAGTTTCCCAACGCTGCGGAATGGTTCGACGAACTTCGCACCGGCGACGAGCCCAACCCGCTCCAATGGCTGAGCATGATGCCCCCCGGCCACCAGCCGCCCCCCAAAAGTGTCCACCTCGACCTTCGCAAGGCCAACCGCGCCCAGCTCCTCGACGCCGGCCTCCGCGAAAAGAACATCTTCGTCAGCGATCTTTGCACCGCCTGCAGACGCGATCTCTTTTTCAGCCATCGCAAAGAAGGCGCGGCCGCTGGCCGACTCCTCTCCGTCATCGGCATCCGGCCCTCGTGAGACAGCACAGCTACTTCCCTCCGATATTCATCTTTCCTCGGAATCCACATCTTCCAGCACGGGCTCAGCTTCCGATGACGCGCCATGTCGGGAGTTACCTTGGATGTGCTGCGGTAACGCCTGTGCTTGGTCGCGTGTAGCTTCGGCGCGCTCACGGTCGTCCACGCTTGGAATTCGGGTGCTACCTGGCTTTAGTAGAAGCCGGGCTACCCGCTCGGAAGATTTGCAAAAGCGGCCGTCACTACTTGCCGGGGAACAACTGTGCCTTGATGGCATTGTATTGCGCTTGCGTGAGCGGTGACGTTTTCACGCCTGAGCTGTCAGACACGATCTTTACGGGAGCGGTATACTGCTTGGTCTTCGTTGGGTCATGCACTGGAAGGGCCACCGTGCCGGAAATCAAATCGACCTCTAGGCTTGCCGCACTTTGCCTGGCAATAAGTTCAGTTCCGCGAAACCCAAGACAGCCAAGAGGTGTTTCGATATCTATCGGAGCCTTTTCTTTGCCCAGAAGTCCGCTAACGTACATAAAGGTGCCTTTCAGAAATCTCATCGTCGCCGTGTCTTTCGTGTGCTCGGTTGGACCGTAGACGAATGCATCAATTATAAGTTTGCTGTTTTCGGCCAGTGTTAGTTGGGTGTTGTCATTAAACAGGATGAAGGCTCTGCTGTTCGCCCCCGTCTCGATGATATCGTTCATGCTGACGCTACCGCACACCCCAAGTGCCTGCTTGGCGCCGCCGGGTTTAGTTACCTGCACCGTACCTTCCACCTGAATCAACTGGCCGATGGCGCCGGCCGGGGCGCTGCTCCCGCTGCAACCAGGCGCAGGCTGGGGTGGCGTAGTCGGAGGCGGCGTCGGCTGAGGCTGTGGAGACGAAAGGCTCGCGATTCTTATACGATAGAACACGCCATAGTTATATTTTCCACCCAGCTTGGTGGTCCCGTAGAGATTACCGTCCTTTCCCAGTATGGGGTTCGTTCCGGATGTGCTGCCATTGGTGATGTCGAAGTTATGAACCACCGCAAAGTTGTTGCCGTTACCGTCGGGAGCGCCGGGATGGATTCGATAAACAACCCCGCCTACGGTTCCGCTACCCTGCGTCGCTCCGTACAGATACCCGTCCGGCGCCTGCACCAGTCCGCCCACTGGATTTTGGCCATCCACCGCAGTGAAGTTATGCAGAACTGCAAAACCGCCCCCCGGGCTTAATTGGTAAACGACGCCTTTCGCGTACTGACCGCCCCCCAGGGCCGTCCCATAGAGATTTCCGTCGTTTGCCTGGATCAGGCTGTTGGGAAACGCGCCGTACGTGTAATCAAAAACGTGGATCCCGGTCGGGGCGGTGGCTCCGGGGGAGTACTTGAAGACGGCTCCCGATCCTCCGGGAACTCCCCTCCCGTCGCCGTTGGTTGTTCCGTAGAGATTGCCGTCCGTTCCCGCAATCAGGCTCTTGAAACCGGTCCCTACCGTCGCATAATCTGCCGCCTTGAACAGATAAATGCCCTGGTAGCCCCCGCCAGTCCCAATATTGACCCGGTACAGTGCGCCTGATGGGTAATTGTTTGTATAGGGCGTAACTCCGTATAAGTTGCCGTCTTTGCCCGGCACGGGTGCAGCAGCCGGATAACCTGGACCATCATCCAGGATCTGCTGTGCGTTGGGTGGGGGGTTGCGCGGATTTTCAAACCCGTTCTTAAAGTTCCAGAGAACCTGCGGCGCTGCATCCCCCGGCCTGATTTTGAAAAGCGTTCCGAAGCCGTACAGCGCGCCACCAGGACCGCCCCCAGGAGCGGTCCCATAGAAATATCCATCGCGTGCGAGCGTCAGTCCGCCGGTGGTCTGGGCGCCGAGAGAACCGTCAAAGCTGTACAGGACGGTCAATTTCCCGGCGGGCGTTAAGCTGAAAATCGTTCCCAGATTCTTGGATCCACCCCATGCCGTGCTATACAGGCTGCCGTCGGCGCCCTGCGCCAGGAGGCCGATCGGGTAGATCGGGTCGGCAAGTTGACCCGGCTTGTTTCCGGCTCCGAAGACGTACAGCACGGAAAAGTCTGCGCAACCCGTCGTTTGCGTCGAAGTGCATTGGGGAAACACCATAAACGGAAGTTGCCCCTGAGCGTGAGAAACCCCCGTGGAAGCGTGATCGAGCCACACGATGAGGACACCCAAAACGAGCAGCGGTAAAATGGCTTTCGCAATTCGCGCTGTTTTCATGATTCGCGGACCCTTTCGCGCCAGAGTGCTTCCCAGTAATTTCCCATTTGGGCCTCCGCGACTCGGGCATCCTACGCTTGTCCTCCCCCAGGCGCAATGAATTCGTCGCCAGACCAGGTACCAGCAGAGATCAGCGGCGTTCGGGGCGGCCAACTCCCGATATACGCGCAAATCGGACAAGTGGAATCCCTGTCCAAAGCACTTGTCCGGTAATCCGACTAATCTGGAGTTACGGCGTTGCCGAGCCGAGGATTGTAAGGGCGAGTGCCTCACAAGAGACCGTCCGTGAAACTGCGCATTTTCGGATGCGCGGTGCGCCAGAGTGTTTCGTGGTAAAGTGCGCCCTATTCCCACACCGGAGGTTCAGCCCATGTCCGACGAGCAGGCGGTCCGGGCGGTAGGCTCTCAGGTATCCGCCAACCCATTCAGTTCATCTGCTCCTTGTAGATGTGGCGAAGCCCGCCGTCAAATCCTTCGGCCAGAAAGAGAAAGGAGAACTTATGAAAATCATAGTGGTCGGTGGTAGCGGACTCATCGGGTCAAAACTCGTAAAGAGCTTTGGTGAACAGGGCCATGAGGCCATTGCGGCTTTACCAAAATCGGGCGTCAACACCCTCACTGGCGAGGGTCTTGCTGAAGTCTTGAAAATGCACAGGTGGTCGTCGACGTGTCTAATTCTCCATCGTTCGAGGACGCAGGGGTGATGGAGTTCTTTAAGACTTCCACTGGCAACTTCTATCCTACGAAGCGACTGCAGGCGTGCGGCATCACGTTGCGGTGTCGATTGTTGGGATCGACCGACTTCCAGAGTGCGGCTACTTCCGCGCGAAGATCGCTCAGGAGAAACTCATCAAGGAAAGTTCTATCCCTTACTCGATTGTCCGAGCGACGCAGTTCTTCGAGTTCGTTAGGAGTATCGCCGATAGCGCAACCGAGGGTAATGAGGTTCGCATGGCGCCTGTGCTCTTTCAGCCCATGGCGGCTGATGATGTCGCGAGTGCAGTGGGCAGAGTCGCCTTGGATCCGCCGTTGAATGGCACAGTAGAGATTGCGGGACCCGAGCAGTTCCGCTTCGATGAACTGATCCGACAGGAACTCAGGGCGAGCAACGATCCGCGGGAAGTAATTACTGATCCGCACGGGCGCTACTTCGGCGCAGAACTGAATGAACGCTCACTTGTTCCTGACGATGGTGCGCGACTCGGCGAAACGCGATTCGCGGATTGGCGAAAACATTCCGCATTTCGGGCACATGCCTGATCAACGCGCTTACCGGACATCTTGGGATTAGTACGAACTTTTCCCGTTGCGCAGCCTCTTACAGCGCGATACATCGGACCAGTGCCACTCTTTACTTATACCGGTCGTCGTAATCCTTCATCTCGGGTAAGACGATCTCCAGGCTGGCATTCCGCTCCCAATCACGCAAGAAGTCGCGGTGCCAGTATTGAAGCACCGCGAGGTTGAAGCAGCCCGTTGACGCGCCGTCGCGACAGTTGCCGTAGTTGGGCGGATCGCAATAATCAATATCTCCGCTGCGAATCTGGTCGGCCAGGCTGACCCCGTTTTCATCGCGGTGCGCTCCGCCCTGGCCCGAAAGTGCCACCTGAAACCGTCGCAAGCACATGGAGCAGGCAATATCGAGCAGCACCACTTCCACGGCGTAAATGTTGGCCGCTCGACGCGGCTCGAACTCCACATAGCGCGGCACGCCGTTCTCGTCCCACCACTTGGGAGTCTCTGCGATCCTTTCAGTGATGTCACTGTAATCCCCGAACATGCCGCCCCCCACCCTCTCCCGACCTTCACGACCTCTGTTTGCCCGCCTTCAGCGAGGTAGTGCTCAAAGAACTTCGCCCATTTTGCCCGACGCGGCGAACGTTGCGAGGGAATGTTGTTCTATTTCACGGATAAGCTCAAGGCTCCGACCTTGCTTCGCACTCCCATTTTCGGCCAAATCCTGAGAAACGCGCTAACCGGAGACCACATCCTTCCGGCCACTTTCCTATTGACAACACGGTCACTACTCTGGTATACTATCTTAGTAAAGTAGTTCGCCTCGCTTCTGCGAGTCCCTCTTACAACCTAAATCCTTCTTTTCTGGAGACTTCCATGTCCGCCAATCGCTCGTGCTTGTGTGCTTTCACCTTCGTCGATGGCCGCCGCTGCCGCTCTCCGCGCCTCAACGGCCACCCGCATCTCTGCTGCTTCCATGCCAAAAGGGAAGCCCAATCCCTCGCCGCCCAGCAGGTTGGCCGCGACGTATCCTCTTTCCTTTCCAATAGTTATGTCTCTACATGCGATCTCAGCTCCGCCCTGGCCTGCGTAATCTCCGCCGTCGCACAAGGTCAAGTCAAACCCAAAACCGCTTCCACCCTCGCCTATCTCGGCCAGACCCTCCTTCAATCCATCCAGATTGCCCAGCACGAATATATCAACGCCTTCGGCACAGACTCCTGGCGCCGCACCATTCGTTCCTCCTTTGCTCCGTCCGCCGCTCCCCCCGAATCTGCTCCCCAGCCAGCACCGCGCCAACCAGCTTTAGAATCAACACTTGCAAATCTGTAACAAAACAAACAACTTCAACCCTCTTTAAAATCAACACTTATGAAAAACATGGGGGTGGGGGTAATCCGTGCGGACAAGCTGCTTCCCCCGCGCCTGTCGATCCAAAACAGTTTGCACAACCGACCCCTGTGACATAAAGTCTCTCGTGTATCCTGGTGCGACAACTCGGGCCGGTCGCGTTGCAGTGGCTGCCGTGCTCGAGGCCCAAAAGGAAACTCCGGATGAAAAAAAATCGCCTTCCCCTGCAACTTGCTTACGCCGGATCGCTTTGCCTGGCTGCGCTGTTGCTCTTTTCCGGCCATCTGAAGGCCAGGGACCCCGCAGGTTCTTCCTGGGGCTTCTCTCTAGGCAATGTCGACAAGGCTTGCAAACCCTGCGACGATTTCTACGAATTCGCGATGGGTGGCTGGATGAAAGCCAATCCCATCCCGGCGGAATACTCCACCTGGGGCACTTTCTCGCAGCTTCGCGACAATAACCTCACTGCCATGCGTACGGTTCTCGAAGCCGCCGCCAAGTCCAACGCTCCGGCGGGCTCGAATGAACAGAAAATCGGCGACTTGTATACGAGCTGCATGGACACCGCGGCGATTGAGGCCGCTGGCATGAAGCCCATCGCCGGTGAACTCGCTGCCATCGGCGCGATTAACGATCGCAATTCTCTGGACCCGGCCATCGTAAAACTCCAGCAAGAAGGCGTCGGCGTGCTATTTCGCTTCGGTTCCGGCCAAGACATCAAGGACAGCTCGCGTGTCATCGCCCAAGCCAGCCAGGGAGGGCTCGGCATGCCGGACCGTGACTATTATTTCCGAGACGACGAGAAATCCAAGCAGCTCCGTGCAGACTACGAGCAACACGTGACCAGAATGTTCGAGCTCGCCGGCGATGCGCCGGACAGCGCGGCTGTCGAAGCCAGGACCGTCATGTCCATCGAAACGTCGTTAGCGAAGGTATCGCGCACACGCGTTGAGCTGCGCGACCCCGAAAAGAATTACCACCTCATGCCTCTGTCGGAAATGAAGACGCTCACTCCGGACTGGTCTTGGGAAAATTACTTGCGCGCCGTCGGTGCCCCTTCGGTGGACCAAATCAACCTCCGCCAGCCCGAATTCTTTAAGGAAATGAACCAGGCATTATCCAGCCTTTTGCTGCCCGACTGGAGGATCTATCTGCGTTGGCATCTGATCCATGCCAGCGCGCCGCGCCTCCCGGAACGCTTTGTGCAAGAGAATTTTGATTTTTACGAACGGAAGCTTTCCGGAACCAAAGAGATTCTGCCGCGCTGGAAGCGTTGCGTCCAGTTTACGGACCGGAACCTCGGCGAGGCCCTCGGACAAGCCTATGTGGAAAAATACTTTCCGCCCGCCGCCAAAGCCCGCGCCAAGGAAATGGTTAACAACCTGATTGCCGCGCTTCGCGATGACATTCCGACGCTCTCCTGGATGGGGCCGGAAACCAAGAAGGAAGCTCTCGCCAAACTCGAAGCCTTCAACGTAAAAATCGGCTATACCGACAAATGGCGGGACTATTCCAAGCTTGTCATCGACCGCAGCTCTTTTGCGGCCAACGTGCGCCGCGGTACCGAATTTGAGTTCGCCCGCCAGCTCGCCAAAATCGGACAGCCCGTGGACCGCACGGAGTGGGGCATGACGCCTCCTACCGTGAATGCTTATTACAACGCTAGTATGAACGAGATTGTTTTTCCTGCAGGTATTCTTCAGCCGCCTTTCTACAATCCCAACGCTGACGATGCCGTGAACTACGGCGGCATCGGCGCCGTCATCGGACATGAAATCAGCCATGGCTTTGACGATCAGGGTTCCAAATTTGACGGCAAAGGCGACCTGCACGAATGGTGGACTCCGGAAGACCGCAAGAACTTCACCGCGCGCGGCGATTGCGTGGTAAGGCAATTCGATGGCTACGAAGCTGAGCCTGGCCTTCACCAGAATGGCAAGCTCGTCCTCGGGGAAAGCATCGGCGACCTCGGCGGCCTGGCCATCGCTTACGCCGCGTACGAAAAATCCATCGAGGGCAAGCGCCCGAAAGATATCGACGGCTTCACTACGGAGCAGCGTTTCTTCCTCGGCTGGGCCCAAGTGTGGGGCACGAATCAGCGGGCGGAAGCGGCACGACTGCAAACCAACACCGACCCGCACCCGCTCGCGCGTTTTCGCGGCAACGGCCCTCTCTCCAACATGGAAGCCTTCGCCAGGGCCTTCGGCTGCAAGAAAGGCGACCCCATGGTCCGCGAGCAGGCCTGCAAAATCTGGTAGCCGTGCCCTGTTGCGCCGGCAATCGCACAACTCCGCAAGCGCAGCTTACAGAAAGAGAAAATGGTAACAGACGTTTTGTCGGGATTCCGAATACGCGGCTCTTACATGTAGATAGTTTTTCATTTGCTCTTCCTCTTTTCACTGCGGACTGGCAACGAACAACTGAGAATCATCGATTTGCAGCAACGCCAGTTGCCCGCACGCCGCCATCACGTCCCGCCCGCGGGAGTACCGCACGAATGCCGGTATGCCTTTGTCGTTCAAAATTCGCCGAAACTCCTCAATCCGCTCCGCCGGCGGCTCTCGGTACGGCAGCGCCCCCGGATTCCATGGAATCAAATTCACCTTCACGCTCTTCAGCGGCGCCAACAGTTTCACCACGCGCCGCGCATCTTCCGGTCCATCATTTGCGCCGCCCAGCATCACGTACTCGAACGTCAGGTGTTCCCACGGCCGAAGGGGATATTTTTTGCAAGCTTCCAGCAGCACACTCAGTGGATATTTCTTGTTAATCGGCATCAGCGCATCGCGCTGCTCGTCGTCCGACGCATTGAGCGAAATCGCCAGCTTTGGCCGCACTTTTTCCTGCGCCAAGCGTTCGATTCCCGGCACAATCCCGCTCGTCGAAAGTGTCACATGCTTCGGCGAAATACCTATCCCTTCTGTGTCGAGCAGAATCCTCATCGCCGCCATCACCGCATCAAAATTCAGAAGCGGTTCTCCCTGCCCCATCAATACGACATTGGTCTGCACGGCGGATTCCGTACCGCCGGCATCCTTGCCGGTTTCTTTTCCTTCGCTGCCCGTCGCGCGATTTTTCGCCGCATCATGCAACGCCACCAACACTTGTCCCACGATCTCTCCCGCCGTCAGGTTCCGAATCAGCCCCAGCTGTGCCGTCAAACAAAATTGGCAATCCACCGCGCAGCCCGCCTGCGTCGAAATGCAAATCGTCTGCCGACCCTGGCTCGGCATGAATACCGCTTCCACAGACGCAGGCTTCTGCAAGCGGCCTGCTCTTTCTCTTCCGCTCTTCCCTGTGTCCTCCGTGCTCTCTGTGGTCTCTGTGTTAAATTCTTTGTTTTCTTCTGCGCCTTCCAAGCCAAACAAATACCGCACAGATCCGTCCGCTGAAGTGAATCTCCGCTTCACTTCCGGCAGCGTAATCCGTGCTTCCTTCGCCAGCCGCTCGCGCAGCGCCGCCGGCAGGTTCGTCATCCGCGCAATAGCAAACTTCCGCTCTGCATACAGCGCGTGATAGATCTGCCCGCCGCGATATGCCGGTTCGCCCAGCGTTACACAGAATTCGCGCAGGCCTTCTTTCGATTTGCCCAATAGCTCCATATCTTTTTTCTTTCAGCCAATCGCCGCTTAAACGGTTGGCTTTCTCCAGCAAGAGTACCCCTTTTCTTTACTTCTTAAGCTCATTACATCCTCTGGGTTCAGCGGTATAATCCCTCAGCAATAACCTTAATCTTCGGATTGCCCAGCCGGCCGCTTCGCGGTCGTACTGGAACGTGAGGCGCAATGCACAAGCAAGTGACCATCGAGCAACTCGCGATCACCGATTGGGTCAAGGGTCTCGCCGCCATCCCCGAACGCGATTTCACGCTCGAAAACGTTCAGGGCTACTTCCTTCGCCATTCCATTCGTTCGGAGACTCTCGACAAATATCTCTTCTTCTCCAAAGGAAACTACACCCGTAATCTCATTTTCAAGAACGATGTCTTCGAATGCATGACCATCTGCTGGGAAGTCGGCCAGGCCAGCCGCGTTCATAACCATCGCGACCAGAACTGTTGGATGGCCGCTCCCATTGGCCGTCTGAAGGTCCAGAACTTCCGCGTCGACGAGCGCGATGCCTCCCATGGCAAGTGTCGCATCATCCCCACCGACATTTACGAAATGGACGCTGCCCATCCCGCCTATGTCAATCCCCTCGAGCCCGTCCACCAGGTTCTCAATCTCCTCGAATTCGGTCAGCGTGCCGTCAGCATCCACGTTTATTCCAAGCCCTTCGATTCTTGCGAGGTCTATCTCCGCGAGAAGGGCACCTACTCCGACGTCCCGCTCCACTACACCAGCGAATACGGCAAACTCAATCCCGCCGAGAAGCTTTTGTAGCGCCGCCTGGAATTTATCCCGGCCCTGCCGGGAAGGCGGCATCCTTCTTTTTTGCATCTTATTGCAGAACTTGGATTTAGCTGGCCGCTTCCTTCCATTTTTCCTTTCTGCTCTGCCTATGTCACAATGATCCCATGCCCACGGAAACACGCGACATTCAGAAGCACGTTCTCCCCAACGGCCTCGTGGTCATCACGGAAACCATGCCCCACGTCCGCTCTGTTTCCGTCGGCATCTGGATCCGCAACGGTTCCCGCCGCGAAGTCCCTGAAGAAAACGGCCTCGCCCACTTCATCGAGCACATGGTCTTCAAGGGCACTGAGCGCCGCTCCGCCGAAATGATCGCCCGCGAAATGGACTCCATCGGGGGTATGCTCGACGCTTTCACCTCTAAAGAACAGATCTGCTTCAGCGCCAAGGTCCTCGACGAGCATCTCCCCATCGCCTTTGACGTCATCGCCGACCTGGTTCTCCGTCCGCTGTTCGATTCCGAAGATGTCAAGAACGAGCGCCAAGTCGTCCTTGAAGAAATCAAGATGGACCTGGACAACCCCGAATACCTTCTCCATGAATTATTCACCAGCGGCTTCTGGCCCGATCACCCTCTCGGCCGCCCGATTCTCGGCACTCCTCGCACAGTGAAGAACTTCAGCCGCGAGGTGCTGCGTGATCGTTTTCAAAACTGGTTCGCACCGGACCACTTCGTTCTCACTGCCGCCGGAAACGTCACTCACGAGCGTATCCTTGAGCTTGCCCAGCGTGAATTCGCCGCTCTCAAACCTGCCGGAGTGTGTGAAGAACGCACCGCTCCCTCCACACGCGCGCCCATCCACCTCGAAACCAAGCGCGATCTCGAGCAAGTCCATCTCTGCATCGGCGTCCCCTCGTTTCCCCTCGCTCACGAACGCCGCTTCGGCGTCGCCGTACTCAACAATCTTCTCGGTGGCGGCATGTCCTCGCGCCTCTTTCAAAACATTCGCGAAAAGCTGGGTCTCGCTTACGCAGTCTTCAGCGAAATCACACCCTATTCGGACGCTGGCATGTTCACTGTCTACGCCGGCACCGCGGCGGAAACCGTCGGACAGGTCGTCGACCTCACCATCAAGGAATTCCGCGCTTTGAAAGAATCGCCGGTCAGCGAAGAAGAGCTCCTTCGCGCCAAGAACCACCTCAAGGGTTCGCTGATGCTCTCTCTCGAATCCAGCAGTTCTCGGATGTCCAATCTCGCCCGCCAGGAGCTCTATTTCGGCCGCTTTTACTCCCTCGACGAAATCCTCGCCTCCATCGAAGTCATCACCCGCCAGGAGGTGCAGTCTCTCGCCCAGGAATTCTTTCGCCCGGAACAAATTGCCGTCACCGTCCTTGGCCCCCTCAACGGCTTCACCGTCGACCGCTCCCGTTTGACCTGCTAGCATCCGTCGCTCATTGATTTTTCCTTGTAGGGGCACAGCACCGCTGTGCCCGCTCTTCGGATTCCATGGGACAGCCATTTCTGTCCGTTTCAAGCATTCGGTAGTGGTTTATTTTGATCTTGTTGGCCATTCTTGTTGGGCATATCATTCACAAAGTCTGCTTGCTCTGGTTCTGAGGGGGAAGCGATCGGCTTGCGGGTATCCATCTTAGCGTCCGGAAGCTCGGGCAACATCACGCTGCTCGAGACTCAGCGTACCCGCCTCCTCATTGACGCCGGACTCGGCAAACGCGAAACCCTCGCCCGCCTCGCCGCCATCGAACAATCCTTCGACCACCTTGACGGCATCCTCATCACTCACGAGCACACCGACCACTGCAACGGCTTGCCCCAGATGCTCGCTCTCTGGAAAGCCCCGCTCTACGTTACCGAACCGACGATGGACGCAATGAATCAAATTCTTCCCGACACGCTCGGCAAGCGCCTCAATGGCCTCGAAACCATTCATGCGGGGCAGCGTTTCACCATCGGCGACATTGACGTCCACGGGTTCCGCATTCCTCACGACGCCGCCGATCCCGTCGCTTTCACGTTCCAGACCAATGGCTTAAAGCTGGCTATTGTCACCGATCTCGGTTGCATGCCGGATCTCGTCAAAGTCCATCTCCGCGAAGCCGATTGCCTGGTCCTTGAATCCAATCACGATCTCGAAATGCTCAAGGTCGGCCCTTATCCCTGGGTCGTCAAGCAGCGCGTCCTCAGCCGCACCGGCCATCTCTCGAATCACGCCGTCAGCGAATTCTTGGCTGACCCCGACGACACCACCGGCTTCGACGCGAGGGCTCGCTACCTTGTTCTCGCGCACCTCTCCGAGGAAAACAACAACCCACATACAGCGAGAATTTCCGCTGAAGAAGCACTGAACCGCCGCCCCGCCGAAGCCGCTTTTCGCGGTGAGCTCCTCCTCGCCTCGCAGCACGAGCCCCTCAAACCCCTCGAGTTGTAGTTCAGCGACCCACACCACCACTTCATTCCGAGCGGAGCGCCTCTATCGCGCTCTCAGGGGTCTTGTGGAGAGAGGAATTTTCAGCGATTGGATTTGCGTGTATAGCGGCGGACGGAATTCATCCTGACCTGATAGGGAATGCGCCCGCTTTATTGCGTCAAAATCTTCTCAAAGAACTCGAGCGCCCGCGGATCCTCCGATTGCCCCAGCCAGAACATCGCCTGTTTCCGCACCTCGGGATTCCGGTTCGTCTGCGCCACTTCGATCAGCTTTGGCACGCCTTCATCCTCCGGCAACTGGCTCAGCGCAAAAACAGCCTGCTTCTTCACTTCCGTGTCCGGATCGTTCTCAATCGCGCCTGTGATTGTCCCCACGGCTTTCTGTCCCGCCTTCTGTGCCAGCCAGAAAAGTGCCTGTCCCCGCACGTGCGCGCTTCCGTCCTCGTGAGCCATCCGAATCATGTCGCCCAGTGCTCCGGGCTCGTGACTCACCGAATACGCAAACGCAATTTCTTCACGCACGTCCGGACCCGGATCGTTCTTCGCCATCTTCTCAAGCGCGGCCAATCCTGTCTTGCCGCGGGCCTCACCCAGCCAAAAAGATGTCTGCTTTCGCAACTCTGCTGGCTTGTCCGGCGCCGTGAATGATTCCAGCGCGCGATCGGCCGCCGCGTCCGCATGCATCGCGATCGCGGTTAGCGCAGAATCGCCCGTGTTGTGCTTATCGTGCCCGGCGTGTTTCTGGGCGAGCACAAATTCCTCGAGCCACGCAACGCTCTCCGCTGGTTTCACGCCGGTGAGCCAGATCACCGTTCGCCCGCCCGCATCCAGCGTGCAGTCCTCTGAGAGGACACGAATCTTGCCGATTTGCTTCTGCTCAACCCGAAAAAGCACCGCGATGCGCCGCCCTCCTTCAAGCCTGACGTTCCCGCTGTCCGTCGACGTCACATTCGTTCCGGCGTCGCGCCCTTCCAGCCGGCAATTGCCGCAGCCGCCGCGCACTCCGTCCCCCGTCACATCGTAATTACCGCAGCAGAGCATACGGTCCCCCGCCACCTGTGGCTCCACGTACCCAACCCAATTCGGCTCCGCAGTTTTATCCATCAAGCTTTGAAATTCATGTGACAGTGATCCGGAAAGTGCCCGCGTCTCCACGCGCCCATTCACAACTTTCGGTGCCTCATCGGTGGCGCTTTGCGCCCATGCTTGCTGCGCCGCGAGCTGAACTAAGCCAGCTAGGACGATCAACGCAATAACCGCCAGTTTCGCACGCATTGCACACCTCACTTCTGCAGAATTTCCATCAGAAACTCCGTCGCTTCCTTGGAATCCATCAGCGACAGCTTTTGCACCGCGATCTTCCTGAGCTCCGGATCCTTCTCGCCGCGCGCCACTGCGACCAGCGCGTGCACATTGCCTTGCAGGAAAAACGCATTCAGCACCGCTTCCCGCAAATCGCGATCGGTCTCCTTCGCATATATTTTCTGCAGGGTTTGCGAAGTTTCCTCCGCGTCCATCAGCCCCAGCTTTTCGATGGCCGTCCGCCGCACTCTCGGATCTTTCTCGCTCTGCGCCGCTTCCGAAAGTTTTCCCGCGTCGCCCGAAAGAAACAGCGCCTGCAAAATGTCCTCTCGCACTTCCGGAGAAGTTTCCGTCCGGTACAGTTCTTCCAATTCCTTGGGAGCGTCAACCAGGCCGAGCTGCTGAATCGCTTCCCGGCGGACCTGCGGATCTTTTTCCCCTTTCGCCGCTGCGTACAAATCTTCTTGATCTCCCGCGACCATGTAGCTGTGCAGAATCGTGCGTTTCACCCCAGGGTCGCTGCTCGACGCGTAAATGCTTGCCAGCGCGTGCCTCGATTCTTTGCTGTCAAACACCCCGAGATATTCAATCGCTTTGCGCTGCACTTCCGGATTGCTTTGTCCGCGAGCCACGCGTTCCAGTATGGCGACCGCTTGCGGTTCGTCGCTCTGCGCGAGTACGAAGAGCACCTGCGCTTTCTCCTTCGGCGACGCGTTACTGTTGAGTCTTTTTTCGAGCAGAGGAATGGCTTTTTCCGGCGCGTTGTTCATCAATCCCTGAATCGCCAGGAGTCTCAGCTCTTCATTGCTTTGTTCTTCCGGCCGCGGGCGCTGCCCCGCGGACTGCCGCACCTCAATTTCCAGCGCCCCTGCGTCATTTTGCCAGCGGCTCTGCGGAAAGCGGCGCTTCAGATCCGCAATCGTGGCGAGCGCCGCGTCCCGCTTTCCCAGCTTGTTTTCTGCGTAAGCTTTCCAGTAAAGCGCGGCATCCGTTTGCGGGCCGTTCATTCTTGCAAGATCTTCGAACATTACTGCGGCCTTGTCGTAGCGCTCATCGTCGAGCGCCTCACGGCCGCCGTCGTACAACTCTTCCATCCGGTCGGCTTTTTCCTGCTCCCGATCCCGCTTTTCTTGTTCGCGATCTCGCGCGGCTTGCTCTCGATCATGTACCTCCTGCTCCAGGTCTCCTCCTGTTGCCTGCTGCGCGCTCTGTCCGAAATCGGCGGACTGTTGCCAGCTAGCCAGGCCGCCACGAGAGGCCTCGGCCGGGTGAGCGAATCCAGGTATCGCGAGCAGTACTGCTGTGGCGATCCACATCATTTCGCTTCGCCCTGATTCTTTTTCGTGGTTCATATCTTATTTCCTTCTTTCTTTGCCGAATCGTTCTGTGCCGGAGGTTTCGCCGCTGACTTTTGCCGTTCGCGCAGCTCCTTGCTGACCACCCGCACCTTGAACAAAATGCCGCGAGCTTCAATCCGTTTCCGCAGCGTTTCCAGTTGCGCCGGGGTCACTTCCTCCGGGCCGTTCGCCACGTCCAGAAGCACGCGTTCGAGTTCGTCCAGCGTGCTCGCAAGTGCCGCGTCGCCCTCCTGGAGCGCGGTTTGGCGATACAGCCGGTTTTCTTCCAGCAAGTTTTCTGCGCGCCGCTGTTCCGCAGCGATGTTTATCTGCTTCTGCTTTGGGTCTCTCGGCTCCGCATTCGAGAGCTCGACGAGCACCATTTCCGAGCGCCCCAGGTGCTCACCAACCGCCACGATCAGAACACGTTCCCGCACCTGTGCGGCTTCCGCGGCGTTTGTTACCGGCGCCTCCCGCTTTGTCAGCCGCCCGGCAACGAACGCAGCAATCACCAGCACGCCAACTGCCCCCACGGCAGCCCATCGCCGTGGTTCGAGCCATTTCACCGCTCGGCGTCCAGCCAGGGAAAAGTCCCACCACCGGCCCGGTTTCTCCGCTAGCCGCGATGCAATCTGTTGCCACACTCGCCGTTCGTAATCTTCACCTGGGTCGGAAACCGGCAGCGCGTCAAGTGCCGCGAGCACGGCATCAATGCGCTCCAGCTCCTTCCGGCACTCTTCGCACCCTGCCACATGCGTGGTGATGCTCTCACGCTGCGCCGTTTCTCCCTCGCGATACGCAATCAATTCTTCTTCGTTCGGGTGTCTCATCATTCCGTTCCCATCGCCCTTGCCTGTGCCCGCGCGCTGACAAGAGGTTCCAGCGCCCGTCGCAGCTTTTGTACTGCGCGAAAGACCGTATTCTTCGTCGCGCCAGAATTCGATTTCAGCACCTCAGCAATCTCCTCGATCCTGCATCCTTCCCAGTGGCGCATTACGAAAGCTGTGCGCTCCGCAGGGGTCAGCGCCCCAAGCGCGTCTTCGATCTTTTCCCGCAGCTCGGCGCTCAACGTCAGGCGCTCCGGCAGGGGCTTCCCGTCCGTGACCAGATTCACCGGATCGGTTTCCGTTCCGTACAGATCGTCCCTCGCCGGTTTCTCCTTGCGCGCTTCTTCGCGTCGTTGTTGGCGCACGCGGTCAATCGCGTAATTTGCGGCGATGCGATACACCCAGGTTCCGAAATTGGACCTAGACGCAAACTGCCCCAGCTTTTGGTAGGCCCGCAAGAAAGCCTCCTGAACCACTTCTTCTGCGTCGTGCTGGTTCCCCGTCATGCGGTGCGCCAGCCTGTAAAGATTCCTGCTGTGCCGTTCGACGAGCACGCGATAGGCGTCACGATCGCCCGCGAGCGTGCGCTCCACGGCGATGGCGTCGCTGTCAACGGCGCTCTCGACGCTATCTTTCATCCGATTCATTAGACAGAATTTCCGCCTCGCGGTTAGGTTGGTTTCAGAGGAGTAGTATCCCCTAGCGCAACACGGGGCGGGGGTCAGTTTCTAGGTATTGGTAATGGAACCCTTGTCCGATTACCGCGTTTATCAGGAGTTGATGAGCCGTGGCAACTGACCTTTGTGAAGGGGGTGCGGTATCCGGTGCGGTGGGCGTGTCACCAGAAATTGAATGAGGATGGGACATTGACGCTTCGGCGAAACTTGCGGGCAGAGGTGTGAGGGTAAACGCGTGAAGAGTTTCAGCGCGGGCAGGCAGCAGAATCCGCAACCTACATTGTGATGCAAAGGGAATCTCAAAGATGGCGGCGGATTATGACTACAAGCCCGATGGCGAACAGCCCTAAGTAGGCGGCGGAGAGAACATAGTAGGGGATGCGAAGTCTGGGCCATAGCCAGGTGGGCCAGATATCAGCGAACTTGTCGGTCCAGGTTTCGCTCCATCTAGGCGGCGGAGCAGATTCCGGGGAATCAGGTTTCCAACGCGAGGCAATCCAGATGGCTCGAAAATTAGAGAGCAGCAGGGCCGATAGGAGTATTTTCACAATATGCGGGCCAGTGATGACCATGTCGCCGAAGTATGTCGCAAAGGCCCAGCCTGCGGCATAGCGACTGCCTTCGCGTACGCCTACTCCGCTGAGGTAGTACAACAGAAGAATGAAGAAGCCGAGAATGAGTCTGCCAGTGAATGCCAAGACGACAAACGAAAGAACCCCGATGGCCGAGCAAACCCAGAGGCCTTGGGATCCCAGATAGTCGACGTCGCTGCTGGTTTTGATGGAAGGCCAGAATAGACTCTTGAGGCGGCCATCCGTGCGGGGCGTCGAGTCCGACAAGCCGAGTGTTTGCATGGGGGCATTTAATCGTACTTTTTACGCAGCGTCCATAGGGCACGTCTCCAAGCTAGTATCAATTGAGGCAGTACGTAACGATTCTTATTTCTAAACCAGTCGTGGGACGCCATTTCTCTTAAGCTCACTCCGAGAGTCTAGCGCACCTAGGCAAGACGTTTTAGCCAAGTCCCGGTTAGCCGGATAATCGGAAACTGACTCACTGCCCAACACTAGCCCGAGTCGCATGCTGCCCTAAAATGCCGTATCATTCCAAAGGGTTTTGCCGTGCCGATAGTGCGAATCCGCTGATTTCGTGCGCCTTATCTCGGATTGGGCAGGTACCGGCGGCAACCCAGGGAGCGGAAATTGATTTCACGTTACACCCGCGAAAATATGGGCCGCGTCTGGAGCGATGCGAACAAATTCGCCAAGTGGCTCGACGTCGAACTAGCCGCAACGGAAACGCTCGCGGAGGCTGGACAGGTGCCCAAGAAAGCTGCGGCCACGATTCGCGCCCGTGCAAAAGTGGACGCCGCCCGAATCCTCGAGCTCGAAGCCCGCGTGAAGCACGACGTTATCGCCTTCACCATGGCTGTTGGCGAATCGATTGGCGATCCTGCCGCTGCGCGCTGGCTGCACTACGGCTTGACCTCCAACGATGTCGTTGACACCGCCCAGGCGCTTCTGGTCCGCGACGCTTCGCGGCTCATCGAAGCTGCGCTCGTTAAATTCGGCGACGTGCTCGCCAAACGCGCTGAGGAATTTCGACATACGCCTCAGATCGGCCGTACCCACGGCATTCACGCTGAGCCCATCACCTTCGGTTTGAAAATCGCCAACTGGTTCGCAGAAACCGCGCGCAATCAGGAGCGTTTCCGCGACGCCGCCGCGCAAATGGCCGTTGGAAAAATTTCTGGCGCCGTCGGCAACGCCTCGCACCTCGGCCCGGAAATGGAAGAGCGAATCTGCCAGCGTCTTGGCCTCAATGTCGCGCCCGTCGCCTCGCAGGTGATTCAACGCGACCGCCACGCGCACTATCTAAGCGCGCTCGCGCTCATCGCTGCGACGCTTGAGAAAATCGCGCTTGAGATTCGCCACCTCCAGCGCACCGAAGTCCGCGAAGCAGAGGAACCTTTTGGCGGCGAGCAACGCGGCAGTTCCGCCATGCCCCACAAACGCAATCCCGTCACCTGCGAGCAGATTTGCGGCCTCGCCCGTCTGGTGCGGTCGAATCTTATCGCCGCCTTCGAGAACGTGGCTCTCTGGCATGAGCGCGACATCTCGCACAGCTCCGTGGAGCGCGTCATCTTCCCCGACTCCACCATCCTCGTGGACTACATGCTCGCCAAGATGACCACGATCGTTGCCGACATGCGCGTCTTTCCGGAGCGGATGCTGCGCAACCTGCATTCCACGCAAGGCCTCGTTTTCTCCGGACAATTGTTGCAGGACCTGGTGGAAAAAGGGATGCCACGCGAAGACGCCTACAAGGCGGTACAAGAGAACGCCATGGCCGCGTGGGAGACGGACACAAGCTTCCGTGACCGCGTAGGCGCGGACGCGCGCATCACGAAATATCTGGACGCGAAAGCGCTTGCGCACACCTTCGACCTGAAGCGCCAGCTTCGCTACGTCGACGCCATCTTCGCCCGCGTCTTCGGTGCGAAGACACGCGAAAAAATCGGTGAAAAATCGGCGGCCGGATCGGCCGGAAAAAACTGAGGGCGCTGCTGGATTCTCATCCCGCGGCGCCCTCTTGCCTCTTCTAATTTTGGCTTGCGCCCAGAATTAGCTGCGGAGGCGGAAACTTTTTCAAAGAAACTCTTCCAAAAAACGAAAAGCAGATTCCTCGGGCAAACACCGCCCTCGGAATGACACCAGATGCCAGCGGCCCTACTCGACGCGCTGCACGTAGCGCGCTTCGGTCGTGTCCACTTTCACTCTATCGCCGGAGTTGACGAAGGGCGGCACCTGGATGACCAGGCCGGTTTCGAGCGTTGCGGGCTTCATCACTGCGCTGGCCGTAGCTTTCTGCAGCGTTGGCTCCGTTTGCACGACCTTGAGCTCCATGGTATCCGGCAGGTCCACGCCGATGGGTTTTTCCTCGAAATATTCCACTTTCACGATGGTATTGGGGATGAGGTAGTACACGGTTTCTCCGAGTTGCTCGCGGTTCAGGTGCATCTGCTCGTAGGTTTCCGTGTTCATGAAGTGATATTCGTCGCCCTCGTTGTAGAGGTACTCGAATTCAACTTCGTCGAGGATGGCGCGGTCGACGAACTCTTCCGCGCGGAACCGGTAATCGATAATCGCCCCGGTACGCAGATTCTTCATGCGCGTCTGCATCGACCCGCGCTTGTTGCCCGGCGTGCGGTGATCCACGCTGAAAACGGTGAATAGCTGGCCCTCGTGCTGGATCACCATGCCGGGCCGGAGTTGTGTGGCTTTAACGCTGCTCATTGTTTTGTGCGACCGCAAAGCGGTCGACGGCTCCCTAGATCGAGATTGCTGATGTCGGAAATTCCGGAGGGCGGACTAAAGTTCGCCCCTGCACTGCACGCGGAATGACTCGAGGCACGCTGGAGCGAATTCCGTGTCCAGCGCGAAACTACAGTATAAGGGCGCGCGTTCCAGTCGGTCAATCGTTTCACTTGCCGCCGTTTTTGGCGCGTTGCGCGGCCGCGTCGGCCATGATTTTTTCGATTTCTTCAGGGTCGCGGGGGAGGCGCTCGCTGAGAAGTTTGTGTCCCGTTTCCGTGATCAAGACGTCGTCTTCGATGCGCACACCCAGGTTTTCTTCGGGAATGTAAATGCCGGGCTCTAGCGTGACGACCATGCCGGGCTCGAACGCCCGGCAGTAATCGCCGGGGTCGTGGACGTTCAGGCCGATGTGATGGCCGAGGCCATGAATAAAATATTGGCCCAGGCGCTTGCCGTGGAGATCTTTTCCATGGGTATTAATGTAGTCGTAAGCAATCTTCGTGATGCCATCGCTTTTGGCTTTGCAAGAGAAATAGGTTCCCGGCCGGAGCGCAGCCAGGGCAGCGTTTTGCGCCCCAAGGACAATGTCGTAAATCTCGCGCTGGCGCGCCGTGAATTTTCCGTTGGCAGGAATCGTGCGCGTGATGTCAGCGGAATAGCCTGAGTATTGCGCGCCGACGTCCATCACCACGATATCGCCCTCTTCGATTTTGCGGGAGAGCTTATCGTAGTGGAGCGCAGTGGAATTAGGTCCCGCGCCGACGATGGGCGCGTAGCCTTCGGCCTCGGAGCCGCCCATCGCATGGATTTCGACCATTTTCGCGGCGACCTGGTACTCGTAGAGGCCGGGACGCATCATGCGCATCGCTTCGAGGTGAGAATCGAGAGAGAGCTCGATGGCCTGCTTGAGGAAAGCGATTTCGCCGGGGGATTTAATCTGGCGCATGGCGTTGATGTTTGCGAGAAGGTCTTCCAACTTGGCTCGTGGTGCGACGAGCTGGAGCCAGTCCACGACGGCCTTTTCGTGCGGGTAGCCGCCAAGCTCTTTTTCGTACGGGAGGATGGTGTAGAAGCTGGGATACAGATCGGCGAGTTTTTCGATGGTAGCGCGCATTTCCATGAAAGGTTTTACGGCCGAGAATCCCGTGCTCGCTTCGATGCCGGGATCCGAGGGCGACATGCGAACGCCATTCCATTTTTCCTTGGCAGGGTCTTTCGGGGGCAGGAACAGCATTTCTTGCGGACCGTCCCAAGCCGTAACCGCCACGGTGCCTCCCCCGCTGCGAAGTTCCGGCACGATGATCAGTCCCGCGCCTTCTTCGTTGTGCCCGGTAAGATAGTAAAAGCTCTCTTCCTGGGCAAAGACGTACGCTTGAGAAGACTCTTCGCGTCCAGTGAAGCCCCAAAGAATTATCGGGCCGTCGACGTGCGACGAAAGTTTGGCTCGGCGCTCAGCATAAACGCTATTGGGTTCGCGCTCGCGACGCTGCTGAGCAGCTGCCTCTGGTTCGGCGGAAATCAAGAACAGGAGGCTGGATACCAAGGCTGTTGATAGAATTAAGAGACCACGCGACCGCGCGCATTTGGGCCGACCACTCATCCAATCACCTCGCCACCACCAACAGTAGTTGCGCCCACAGGGCTGTGGGTCGCTGCGGTCTTCGTGCAGCGACGGGATTGTATCTGAATTGGGCCGCATCCTGAAATCGCGAGGTGAAGAGTAGGAAGGGGGTACCCTGGCCGGGGTGTTCTTGTAAAAAGCGCGGTTGTCTGTGAATCCAAACGACTTGCTGTTTTCATCATTTTTTTGCTTTTGGCGGCGGAGGGCCGGGCAACCAATTCCCCTAGCATGGCATACTACTGACCGAGAAGTGGTGTAGCCCGCCCTGTTCCAATCTCAGTTTTTCGTTACCAGTTCGATTACAGGAGGATTCCTCATGCGGCGAACTATTTTGATTGCGCTCGCGCTTTCGAGTTGTGTCTTGTTGGCGGGCTGCGGCGGCTCCACAAATCCCATGCCGATGGGCAACGCTAATACTATTCCTATGAGCTTAACGATTGGCGACACGCCACCGACCGGCGTCGCCGTTCTCTTCTTCGAGGCAACTATTACGGGCGCCAGCCTGCAACCGCTTTCCGGCAAACCCTTGGTCACCGTGATGACGACTCCGGTGGAAGTCGAGTTCGGGCACCTGCAGACCGACACGGCATTCCTGAGTCTGGCCAACGTCGCGCCCGACACCTATAGCAGCCTTACCTTGACCTTCGGCAACCCGGTGCTGACGGTTGTAAACCATTCAGGAGGGATGATCGGTACGTCGTGCGCCGACAACACGGTTTGCCAGTTAATGCCGAGCCTCACTTCATCTTCCGTAACGCTGTCTGGGGCTCCCTTTCCCATCACGCTCGACACGGATTCGGTTTTCGGGCTCAAATTGGACTTGAATGTGAATTCCTCGGTGCAAAACGACCTCTCCATCAATCCGATGGTCACCGTTGCGCATGTGACACACCGGCACAATTCCGACGAAGGAATGGAGATGGAGAACCTGGATGAAGTCGAGGGCCAGGTGACGGCACTGGGGACCAACCAATTCACCTTGATGAACGCCAAAAGCCCGCAATCGTTCACCATCAACGTGGACCAGAACACCACCTTCCAGGATTTCGACCGCGCGGCATGCACCGCAAATCCAGAGGACTTCACCTGCGTCAAGACCGGACAGATCCTCGATGTGGACCTGCGCGAAGACGGCACCGGAACAATGCTGGCCAAACGCGTGGAGTTTGAAGAAAACGCCAGCCAGCAAGCCATCAAGGGAACCATCACCAGCGTGGACAGCACCACTCAGTTCCACATGGTGGTTTTCCGGGAAGAGCCCGACGTGAACGGAATCTCCGAAGGCTCGCTGGTCGACATAAACATCGCTCCGAATGCCACTTTCCAGGTGGGCCGCGAAGAGATGGGCGAGTTCGGAGGGTTTGATATCTTCGGGTTCAGCTTCGCTAGCGGCATGGACCTGCTCGTGGGCCAGGATGTTCAGATCCGGCCGGGGACAGTAACATCGGCTGGCAGCGTCATCACCGTCACGACCGACCTGGTGCGCTTGTGGCCGTCGCAGGTCACTGGCCAGGTAGGGACCATAAACTCGAGCAACGGCACCTTCACCCTGACGAATCTATCGCCGCTGTTCACCGGCAACACGCCACCTATCCCCACCATTACAGTTCAGACGCTTCCTGAAATGGACTTGATGGACTTTTTGAACGGAAACTCCCCGGCCACGGGCGATACCGTGTCGGTGAAAGGACTTTTGTTCAAAACTACGGGAACACCAACGTTGGTGACGCGATCGATCCGCGACCACCACGACGACCACGGGGGCAACTGATACCTCGTCGGCCTGCCTTGCAAAAACGAGCGAGCCTTATCTCAGCGGGAGGCTCGCTGAAGAAGCACAACCGTGGTGGAATTGCTTCCGCGGCAAAGAATGTCTGCGTAGGAGAGTGAACTTCGAATCGGTGTGTCTGTTCAGACGGAAAAGAAATCAACGAGGAGTTGCGAGACGCGGGCGGGTTCTTCGTGCTGAAGCCAGTGGGTGGCGTCGGGGAACTGGATGAGTTCGGCGTCGGTGCAGTAGCGCAGACTGTCCTGCGCCATTTCCGCCATCAGAAACGCATCGCGCATGCCCCAGAGGATGCGTGTGGGGACGCGCACGATGCGATCCGGGAAGGTTGTGCGATGACGGAATGCAGCGCGGTACCAGTTGATCATGCCGGTGAGCGCGCCAGGTTGCGACCAGGCAGAGCGATATTGGGCGAGATCGTCGGCTGAAAAGGTGCCGGGGCGGCTGGAGCCGACCAGCGAAGCGATGCCCCTGCGGAAATTAGACGCAGAGAGGAAAGCTTCGGGGAAGTACGGAATCTGAAAAAAGAACATGTACCAGCTCTTGCGCAACTGCCGCCGGTTTTGCATGAGATAACGCCCCATCACCGAAGGGTGAGGAACGTTGAGAATGGCGAGGCGGGCGATTCGGTTTGGGTAAAGCAAGGCGACACTCCAGGCTACCGCGGCTCCCCAATCGTGTCCGGCGAGGAAGATGCGCTCCTGGCCAAGCTGGTCGGCGATGGCGATGACGTCAGAAACGAGTTCGGTGAGCGCGTAGGAACGCACGCCGGAAGGTTTGCTGCTTCTGTTGTAACCGCGTTGGTCGGGGACGATGACGCGAAATCCGGCGGCGGCCAGCGGAGCGATCTGTTTGTGCCAGGAGTACCAGAATTCAGGGAAGCCGTGAAGGAGAACGACAACAGGGCCGTTCTTGGGGCCGGTGATGACGGCGTGAAGGGTTACGCTGCCGTTTTGAAAGGAGAGGGTTTCCAAGAAAGCTCGCCAGCCGGAGAGTGTAGCAGAACTGGAGTTGCGGAATAATCGAGGTGCCAAGGAGCCGCGGCCGCGGACGATCGTTCGGCATTGTTTTTAGCAGAGCTCGGGACGAATTCCCTTCAATCTTATTCGTTTTGTTGTTTGTGCCACCATTCGCGGAGCGAAGTGCAACGGCGCTGCGAGTCGAGGCGAATTAGGAATATTCCATCAAGCTTCGTTTCTAGGCTAGGAGGGACGCGAAGGAACGAAGACCACCAGCGAGCAATCCCGTAATCGTTCGTTACCGCAAGCACTTCGTATCCGAATTGGATCTCTTGCTCCGTCCGCGCGACCTCGCGCCAATAATCAAGAATGGCTTTGCGGCCGCCAAGGGGTTTCACGAAAGGGGTAACTTGGTAGGTCCCATCGTCAGCGAAGAGGTTGGCCGCAGCGTCGGGATCGCGGGCTTCCCAAGCGCGTCCGTAAGCATCAAGCCACAGTTTGAATTCGCTGATCTCCATGTCGAGGCGCGGCGATCTGGCTAGAATCCTGGGGCGCCGGAGGCGGCGGGGCGCATTTCAGGGGCGTTGACGCCGAAGCGGAGATGGGCGAAATAAGTTTGACCGAGGGACATGAAGCCGGTGTAGAGATAACCCCAGACGAAGAGGAGCAGAAAGGGCACGGTGGCATAGTTTTCGTTCGTGATGGCGTAGACGACGGTCATGGCGAAGTAGATTCCCATCAATACCTCCGCGTAGGGCATCCAACCGGCTTTGTTCCGATAAGATTTTTTCACGAAAGAATCTTTTTTGCCTTCGATTTTGAATTTGGGCGTGCGCGTGAATTCGCTTTTCCTGCCAAAGATCGCTTCCATCACAGCCTGCGCATTTCGTACGGAAATCCCGATGCCCGTGGCCATCACAAACGGCATGTAGAGAAAAGTGCGCCGCCACGTCTTGGGGTGAAGCTCCTTTTGCGCGACGAGATAGAAGCTCGATACAGAACAGGTGGAAGCGAGGAAGAGCGGCAGGTCGATGACGATCATTTGGAACCAGCCCTGATAGAAACGCACGATCATGGCCGGGAGAAGCATAGTGGAGAGCAGAACCATGAGCGGGTAGCTGAGGTTGGCGGTGAGATGGAAGAAAGCTTCGGCCTTGATGTGCCAGGGCGCGTCGGATTTGAAAACTCTCGGGAGAATTTTCTTCGCGGTTTGCATGAGGCCCTTGGCCCATCGCGCTTGCTGCGCTTTGAAGCTGTTCATGTCGACGGGAAGCTCGGAAGCGCACTCGATATCGGGGAGATAGAGAAATTTCCAGCCGTGAAGCTGCGCGCGATAAGAGAGATCGGTGTCTTCGGTGAGGGTGTCGTGCTCCCAGCCGCCGGCATCTTCGATGGCCTGGCGTCGCCACACGCCGGCGGTGCCGTTGAAATTGAAGAAGGTGCCGCGGCGGGAGCGCGCGCCATGTTCGACGACGAAATGGCCATCGAGAAGGATGGTTTCGACTTGAGTGAGGAGGGAATAGTCGCGGTTAAGGTAGGTCCAGCGGGCCTGGACCATCCCGATCTTGTCGCCGCCGTCGGGATTCAGAAAATAGGGAATCGTGCGGCGGAGGAAATCTTGCTCAGGAATGAAGTCGGCGTCGAAGATAGCGACGAATTGGCCTTGCGCGGTTCTTAGACCGTTTTCGAGGGCGCCGGCTTTGTAGCCCTCGCGGTTGGAACGATGAATATAAGTAATCCGCATGCCCTGGGCGGCGTGGCGATCAACGCAGGCGCGGGCGATCTGTTGCGTTTCGTCGGTGGAGTCATCGAGAACCTGGACGTCGAGGAGCTCCGCGGGGTAGTCGAAGCGCGAGACGGCTTCGACGAGGCGCTCGATGACGTAACGCTCATTGAAGATGGGAAGCTGGACGGTGACACGCGGCCAGTTGGTGACCGTGGGCGGCGGGCCGGGCACGTTTTTGGAGTACTTGTAATAGTCGTAGACGAGCCAGTAGCGATGCAGGCCGTAGAGCGCGAGGACGCAAAGGACCAGGAAGTAGGGAATCATCATCGCGAGGTCGAAGGCGTTGGCGTGATAAATGCCGGTGAAGGTCCGGTCGGTGATCTTGTGCCAGTAATGGTTGATGGGATTCTGTTGCGCAAAGGTGAGAGAGAGTAGGAGTGTAGTGTGCACGATGGAGTCTCGTAGGGAGCCCGCTCGGAATGCGCTTCGGGGCTACTGGCGACTAGCCATTATACGGCGCGAAGGGGCACAGTCAACGAGGTGCAGTGCTGCAGACCAGCCTCAGGGGATGAGGACAATTTTTCCGAAGGCGCCGGGCTCCATGACTTCTTTGTGAGCGCGCGGGGCTTCTGCGAGAGGGAGTTCCTTGCCGACGATCGGGCGGAACGTGCCGTTATCGAGACCGGCGATGATGCCGGCGTGAATTTCGCTGTCTTCGGCATCGCTGATGCCCCAAAGCAGGAAGGCACGGACGGATGCGCGGCGCGACATCAGATCGCGTGGCGTGATGGTGACATCGCCACGGCTGCCGATAACGATGACGCGGCCTTTCGTGGCCAGAAGCTTCAGGTCAGCGGCGAGGTTCACGTTGGCAAGCATCTCGAGAATAATGTCAACGCCGTTGCCGCCGGTGGTTTTCAAGATGGCGTCCGTGTGACCGGCGGAGCGGTGATCGAAGACGTGATGCGCGCCTTCGCGATTCACGAGGTCGAGGCCTTTGGGGGTGCCTGCGGTGCCTAGGACGGTGAGACCCATGGCGCGCGCCATCTGCACGGAGGCGAGGCCTACTCCGCCGCTGGCGCCGTGAACGAGGACCGTTTCGCCTGCGCGGGCTTCCGCGGAATGATGCAGTGCGTGATAAGCCGTGCCGTAGGGAACCCAAACTCCCGCGCCCTGAGCAAAACTAATTTTTGCGGGAAGCGGATGCACCTGAGCTTCAAGCGCGAGAGCATACTCGGCATAGGCTCCGGTGACGGTTTTCGCGGTGTAGACGCGGTCCCCGGATTTCACCTTCTTGACGCCATCGCCCACGGCTTCGATGACACCGGCGCCGTCGGAGCCGGGTGTATAAGGCAGCGGTGGCTTTATTGCATATGTGCCGGCACGCATGTAGGTGTCGTAGGGATTCACGCCAGCAGCGTGGATGCGGACGAGGACTTGTCCCGCAGCGGGCTTGGGCGCGGGAATTTCTTCGAGCTTCAACACTTCCAGTGCGCCGAATTCACGGACGAGGATGGCTTTCATGGCGGTTCTCCCTTTAAATTGCTTTCTGTCTGATCAGATCATTCCAGAGAAGAAAGATTCCTCGCTCCGTTCGGTATGACGGCATCGTAAGGCCGGCGTCAAAAATGTTCGTCGGCGTGGACTGCGGCGGTTTCTTTTTCGACCAAGCCAGCGGCCTTGCCCCAGGCGGTAGTCTGCCAATTGTCCTTCCCTTTTTTCTGGGGAATCCATGGCGGCAGCGCCTGGTTCAGATAATGGGCCAGCGCAAAGATGTAAGGCTCATACATCTTGCGAAACTCGTTGAGTTTGCCGTCGGCTTGTTCTCCGTCATGAAGTTTCATGCCGTGCTGCGCGAGGATGTCGCGGATTCGGCGCAAGTCTTGGGCAGGCAGGCGGTCGTGCGGCAGCGGCTTCGGCGCCGTGCCGAATACCTGTGAAAGGTCGACGACGGCGTGACGCGCAATCGCGAAAGTAAGTTCGGCTTGTTTCTCACACCCGCCCTCGACACCAACGATGACGAACGCGCAAGCGTCCAGAATCGCCGTAAGCGAAGCGATCCACGATTGGTTGTCGTGCTGCGAACGAAAATAGGCAAGCACGGGATACGAGAGATGGCTTTCCATCAGCTCGGCGCACCAAAGCTCCCAATCCTTGAGGAGCACGCGCAGCGCGTCCTGGCCGTGGGCGTAGCTGTGGCGCCGAAGCAGTTCGCCGGCGGTAGGCGGCGTGCCAGCGCGGGAATCGAGGAGGGAGATGTTCACTTCGCGCTTGGAGAACGAGCCATAGATGAAAGGCAAGTAACCGATGACGGCGGCCAGAAAGCCGAAACCAAAGCCAGCTTCGGTGACGACCAGGGCGCGAGCCAACGCTGAGCGAGGAATGACATCGCCGAGGCCGAGGGTGAAGAATGTCGTGCCGCTGAGATAGAGATCGGTCAGGAAACCGGGCTGGCTGCCGGTCACCACCACGGCGGACCCGGCGCCATATTGCATGAGGCCGAAGCCAAGCACGAGGCCAACAGCCCAAACTCCGACGAGAACGAGCAGCGAAAGCGGGCCATAAAAACCTAGCAGGGCTTCACGGGTCTTGGGCTTAGGGATGAGGCAGATCACGAATTTCCAGATATTCCAGGTGGAGCGGTAATAAACGCGAGTAAGGCGGAACTTTCGCGTGACGCGGCGGGGCAGGATGATGGATTCGAACGCGTCCCAAATGACGATCAGAAACAGCGCGACACCCGCGGCGAATGCGCCTGGAAATGGAATCATGGGCGGCATTGTACTCGTTTGGCGTGGTTCGGAGTCAACGATCGCGCTTCAAGATTGCAAGCGCGCGCTGACGGTGATTTCGGTTTTGAAGAGTTTGGACACCGGGCAGCCAGTTTCGGCGGCCTTGACGGCCGCGTCGAATTTGCCTTTGTCCGCCCCGGGAATGTTGGCGACGAGGTCGAGATGGCTCTTGGTGATGGCGAAGCCGTCGCCGACTTTCTCCAGCGAGATCGTGGCGGTGGTCTCCAGCTTCTGCGCGGTCATGCCTGCGCCGCCCAGCTGGGCCGAAAGCGCCATGGTAAAGCAGCCCGCGTGAGCTGCGGCGAGGAGCTCTTCGGGATTTGTGCCGATGCCGTTCTCGAAGCGTGCGCTGAAAGAATATTGCGTTTGCTTCAGGACGCCGCTATCGGTGGTAAGTGAACCCTTCCCGTCCTTCAGGCCGCCGCTCCAAACTGCTGTGGCTTTGCGCTGCATGGTGTCTCTCCCTTTCGAACGCTGCAATCGATTCGAAACCTGAGAATTCGATTCACGAGCTAGCGGTAAGGGTATATTGAGCAGGGGCCGCTGTCGAGAAGCGCCCGAAACCTCATGGCTGACGTTTTGGACCAGATCGCGCACCGGCCCTGGCCGCTGCCACACGGGCGGTGGGTTATGGCGCAGAGCTGGCACGATCTGCTTTTCGCGCACTGGCCGGTCAACGCAAGCGCGCTGCGGCCGCAGATTCCGGCACAACTGGATGTCGACACATTCAATGGTCAGGCGTGGATTGCGGTGGTGTCGTTTCGCATGTCCGGGGTGCGGATGCGTGGGACACCTGCTATGCCGTGGGTGTCAGAGTTTCCCGAGCTGAATGTGCGCACCTATGTGGTGGTGGATGGAAAGCCAGGCGTATGGTTTTTCAGCTTGGATGCGGGGAACGCCATTGCTGTCGCGGTCGCACGGGCGTGGTTCCATCTGCCGTATTTTCGCGCGCGGATGTCTTGCGAAGAGCGTGACGCTTGGATCTACTACCGCAGCGAGCGCATCCACGGCGGTGCACCCAGTGCGCTCTTGGAAGGGAAGTACCGTCCGGCGGGGCACTCATTCGAATCAGTCCACGGGACGCTGGAGCATTTCCTCGCCGAACGCTACTGCCTATACGCAGCCGACGAACGAGGCCGGATCTATCGCGGAGAAATTCATCATCCGCCGTGGGTGTTGCAGGTCGCCGAAGCTGAGTTCACAAAGAACACCATGGTCGAGGCCGCCGGTTTATCCTTGGCGGCTCAAAAACCGTTGCTGCACTTTGCGAGTCGGCAGGATGTCGTGGTGTGGCGGCCCCGGCGCATTCGGCGGTGGCTCGGAAAATTGTGACGCAACGGCGTTCGCGCCCTCCCAATACGTGCCTTTCATCGGAAGAGCCGCCCGGTTTGCAAAGTTGCGAGTTCTGCAATAGATGTTTCCGCACAACCAAGCCAGTTGGTGCTGTTCAAATCGCAGCGCACACCTTATCGTATTCTCAACCCTGGGATGGCCTCATTCTGACCACCGCGAATGAGGAGGAAGTTTTTCCGTGAAAAAACGCGCCCCCCTTCTCGCGTGCGCACACGCCGTCCTGCTGCTCACTATCTTAGTGTGCTGCCCTTCAGACAGCAGCGCGCAGGCGTCCATCACGCTAGTGGCCACCGGCTCAAGTCTTCCGGAGCCTCTCTACGTGCTTTGGGGCGACGAGTACCACAAGCGGCATCCGGAAACACAGCTCCGCTATCTCCCGGAAGGAACCGAAGAGAGTGCCAACCGCATTCTATCCGGAACCGGAGATCTCGGCGGAGGCGATGCTCCGATTCCCGAGAAACAGTTAAAGAATACTGTACATCCAGTCGTCGAGCTCCCTACCGTCCTCATTGGAATCGTAGTTGTCTACAACTTGCCGGGCGCGCAGGCTGGAATTCGCCTTTCCGGACCGGTGCTCGCGAACATCTACCTGGGGAAGACAACTTCGTGGAATGATCCTGAAATCGCCAAAATCAATTCGCAGGTGAAGCTGCCGGCTCTGCCCATCAAGGTTATGCACCGCTCGGAAGGAAAAGGTTCCAGCTATATCTTCTCGGATTTTCTGTCGAAGATCAGCCCCGAGTTTCAGGCAAAGATTGGTCGAAGCGTTTCGCCGAAGTGGGCGGTGGGCGATAGCTTTGGACGGACGCAGGATCTCCTCGATAGCGTAGGAAAGACGTCCGGAGCGATTGGTTACACGGAACTCAACTGGGCGGAAAAATCCGGGTTGCCGGTCGCGCGCATCCGCAACGCGGCAGGCGAATTCATCAAGCCGTCCGTGAAAACCATCGCCGCGGCGGCGCTGGCAAGCAAGATGACCGATGATTTCAGGGTTTCGCTCACCAACGCGCCGGGGAAGGAGAGCTATCCCATCAGCAGCTTCACCTGGCTGTATGTTCCCGCCGTTGCGTCCGACGCGCAGCGCGGACGAGCAGTTGCCGAATACTTGCAATGGGTCTTCTCAACAGGGCAGCAGGTTGCCAGCACGCAGGGATACGCAACGTTGCCCGCTTCGGTTCTGGCAAAAGTCCAAGGCAAGGCAGCGGCCATTCACTGAGCGCCGGTAGGAATTCGCCTTAGACATTCAGAGTTAGGGAAACGAGGTCAGGCCGCGGCGCGGGAGGAATCGGCGGCATCTTCGAGCGGTCAACGGGGCGGTAGAGCGTGTCGCGCTCGACCGGAACGCGCCCGGCGGCGCGGATGAGGCGCTCAAGCTCCGCGCGTGGTGTGAACTCCGACGTTTTTGCGCCGGCGTCGTGGTAAATCTTCTCTTCTACGACGGTGCCATCGAGGTCATTGGCGCCAAATCGCAACGCGATCTGCGCAACGCTCGGCGAGAGCATGATCCAGTAGGCCTTGATGTGATCGAAATTGTCGAGGAGCAGACGCGCGACGGCGATATTGCGCAGGTCGGCGTACCCAGTGGGCTTGGGAATGTGCGAGAGCGCCGTATTTTCCGGGTGAAACGCCAAAGGAATGAAAGTGACGAAGCCGTGCGTCTGATCCTGCAGCTCACGCAGCTTGATCAAGTGATCGACGCGCTCTTCTTCGGTCTCCACGTGGCCGTAGAGCATGGTGGCGTTGGATGGCAAGCCGATTTCATGCGCTTGGCGCGCGATGCTGAGCCACATCTGGCCGCTGACTTTGTGGTCGCAGATGATTTTGCGCACGCGCGGATGAAAAATCTCCGCGCCGCCGCCGGGCAGAGAGTCGACACCGGCCTCTTTAAGTTTGAGGAGTGTGTCTTTGATGGAAAGCTTGGCGATGCGCGCGAAATAGCCGACCTCCACCATGGTGAACGCTTTGAGGTGCACCCCAGGGCAGCGTTGTTTCAGGCCACGGATGAGCTCGAGGAAATGGCCGAAGGACAGATCGGGATGCAGGCCGCCGACGATGTGGAATTCCGTGGCCCCTTCGCGGACGCCTTGCTCGGCACGCTGGTAAATTTCTTTGAGAGCAAACGTGTACGCGCCGGGAGCGTCGGGATCGCGGCCGAAAGCACACAGCTTGCAGTGCGCGACGCAGACGTTGGTCGGGTTGATATGGCGATTAACGTTGTAATACGTGATGTTGCCGTGGCGTTTCTCGCGGACATAATTTGCCAGCCAGCCGACGGCAAGCAGGTCGGGCGAACGGTAGAGCTTAATGCCGTCGTCCGTGCCCAGGCGCTCGCCGGCGAGAACTTTTTCCGCGATTGGGTTCAATCGCGCATCGGTAATTGTAAGTTCGCTCATTCCGAATCCGCCGAAAAGTTCAAACGCGCCAAACTGCAACCGCGGCGCCCCAGAACAACAGGAACAACATACTAATATAGCCGTTCACGGTGAAAAACGCAGCGTCCAGCTTGCTGAGGTCGTCGGCTCTGACCAGCGACTGCTCGTAACCGAGCAGTGCGGCAACCACGACGATGCCCGCCCACGCCGGCCATGGCAATGCGAAGCTAGCGGCAAGCCAGGCAAGCAGCGCGATGACTCCGACGTGCATCCCGCGAGAAATGAACAGCGCTTTGGCAATGCCAAATTTTTTCGGCACGGAAAACAAGCCGGAACACCGGTCGTAATCGAGGTCTTGGCAGGCATAGAGAACATCGAAGCCGCCCACCCACAACGTGACCGCGGCGCAGAGAATGAGCATCCTTGGGTCCAGGCCGCCGGCGATGGCGATCCAGGCAGCGGCGGGAGAAACGCCTAGCGCGAAGCCAAGAAAAAGATGCGACCAGTTTGTGAAGCGCTTGGTGAAGGAATAGAAAAAGAGAATGGCAACGGCCAGCGGGGCGAGTTTCAGAGCCAGGGGATTCAACTGCCACGCAGCAGCAAAGAAAACGGCGACGGCGGCGAGCGTGAAGAACCAGGCAAATTGCAGGGACAGGGCGCCGGTGGCGAGCGCGCGCTCCTTGGTGCGGGGATTTTCGCGATCGTAACGCAGGTCCGCGATGCGATTCATGGTCATGGCGGCGGAACGGGCAGCGACCATGGCGGCAATGATCCAGAGAATCTGGCGAAGTGTGGGCCAGCCCCTTGGAGATTGATGCGTGGCGCGCGCCGCAAGCAGCGCGCCCGTCAACGCAAAGGGCAGCGCAAAGACGGAGTGCTCGAACTTGATCATTTCGAGCACGATGCGAATTCTTCCGGCCATTGCGGATTATGCCTCTGCCTTTTTGGACGCGGCCTGGCCGGTCCAGCGGAACATCTTCTCCTGCGGAAGATCAATCTGCGCGAGGACGCGGCAGAGGTACTGCGTGACGAGATCGTCGATCGTTTTCGCGTGATGGTAGAAAGCAGGAATCGCCGGCATGATAACCGCGCCGGCTTGTTGCGCGCGCAACATATTTTCCAGATGGATGCGGTTGAAGGGCGTGTCGCGAACGCAGAGGACCAGCTTGCGTCCTTCCTTCAACATAACATCGGCGGCACGGGCGACGAGGTCGTCGCTGGTGCCGTTGGCGATTGCGGCGAGAGTTCCCATGGAGCAGGGAACGACGAGCATGGCGTCGACAAAGTAACTCCCTGAAGCGATAGAGGCGCCGACGTCTTTGTTGGGAAGCACTTCGATCTTCGCCGCGGCGCGGCCGAGAAGACGGCTGGGGAGCTGTCTTAAATCTCCTGCGGAAATGCCGAGTTCTTCAGCGAAGAGGCGCTGGCCTGTTTCGGTCACGACGAGGTGGACACGGGCGACGCGAGCGTCCTCTTCGAGCAAGGCGAGCGCCTTCTGCGCGAGTATTGCCCCGCTTGCGCCGGTCACACCAACGGTAACGGTTTGTTTTTCTGCGTGAGCCATGTTTTCCGTGCGGATAAGTTCAGTCTCGCAGCGGCTTGCGGCCAAGTCAAGCCAACTCGCGGCAAGCTGCTGATGGTAGAATTCGCTGCGGTCAGACGCTATGGATCCACGGGAACTTTTGAAAATTCTGGAAGCCGTGCGGGCGGGAGAGGTCTCTTCCGCCAAGGCCGTCGAGCGGCTGAAGCACCTGCCGTTTGAAGATCTGGGATTTGCGAAGGTGGACCATCACCGCGCGCTGCGGCAGGGATTTGTCGAAGTGATTCTCGGCAAGGGGAAGACGCCCGGCCAAGTGGCGGAGATTGTGCGGGCCATGCTGCGGCGGAAGAATGGGCGGCAGAATATTCTCGTGACACGGGCAGACCCGAAAATTTTTGCCGCTGTCAAGCGAGTGAACCGCACCGCGAAAATGCATCCGTTGTCGGGAGTGATTACGATTGAGCGCAGCCGCGAAATCTCTGGGAAAGGCACGATTCTCGTTGTTTCCGCGGGGACCAGCGACATCCCCGTTGCGGAAGAAGCGCTGCTGACCGCGCAAATGATGGGCAACCTGGTCGAGCATCTTTACGATGTGGGCGTCGCGGGAATTCACCGGTTGCTCGAGCATCGGGAGAAGCTGACCCATGCGCGCGTCATCATTTGCGTTGCGGGAATGGAAGGCGCACTACCGAGCGTGGTGGGCGGGCTAGTGCCAGTGCCGGTGATCGCCGTGCCGACGAGTACGGGCTACGGTGCGAGCTTCGGCGGCGTGGCGGCGCTACTCGGCATGCTGAACAGTTGCGCGTCGAACGTAACGGTCGTCAACATCGATAACGGTTTCGGCGCGGCCTGCGTGGCTTCCTGCATCAATCGGCTGTAATTTTGCCAGCCTTTAAGGCTTCAGCAATACCTTCACTACTCCTCGTCTCTGAGTGAACCGGATAGCCGACGGCGCCTCGCCGAGGGGAAAAGTACGCGTGATGTAAGGGCGCGGATCGACCTTCCCTGTACGGAGAAGAGCGATCGCTCTCGCAAAGGGGCCGCAGCGCGAACCTACCACCGTGATCTCTCTAACAACGATGGGCCAGGTGTCAACAGGCGCGGCGCCGTGAAAAGTGGATTTGAGCACCAGCGTGCCGCGCGGCTCGATCATTTGTTGAGCGAGAGCGAATCCCGTCGGTGAGCCGGTCGCTTCGACGAGCAACGGAAACCTTTCTTTCACGCGCTTCAGGTCGCCGACATCGCCGCGAACACGCTTTGTTCCGACTCCTGCGCGGCGCGCGAGGGCCAGTTTGTTTTCGTGCTTGCCGTACATAACGACGCGCCGAACTTTGGTGTGAAGAACGCGCGCAATCAACTGCGCCAGCTTGCCGTCACCCATGACCGCAGCCTCTCTGAACTGGCCAACATCGACCTGCTCGAGAATCTCGCAGGCTGCGGCGAGCGGCTCGACGAAAACCGCTTCTTGATCGCTGACGGAATCAAGTACCACGTGGAGGTTTTCGAGCGGCAGCGCGAGATACTCGGCGAAGGCTCCGTCGTGAGCGACGATGCCTAGAACGGTGCGGCGGGCGCAATGTGTTTTGAGGCCACGACGGCAAAAATTACAAATTGGGCGAAATCCATACGCTGAACATGCGACGTTGATCTCCCCCACCACACGGCGGCCAAGCCATTTCGATTTCTCGCGCGCCGATACACCGTGCACTTCCGCGACTTCGCCGACAAATTCGTGGCCAGGCGTGCCGCGAAACGCGTGATATCCGCGCAAAATTTCCACATCCGTGTTGCAGATCCCGGCCAGCCGCACGCGCACGAGCGCCCAGCCCGGCCGCAGCTTCGGAATTCGTTTTGTAACAGCGATGAGTTTGTGGTTGCGGACCGTGAAAGCGAGCATTCTTATTTTCTGGGAGCTACTGGAGTGCGGCTGCGAGGGATGCGGCGAGCAGAGGTTCCTGTTCCGGAAAAACAGTGCGCAGGTCTACCACGAGCCGGTCGTCTTCGACTCGGGCAATGACAGAAATACCGGTGGGCGCGCGGCGGAGACGTTCTTCCAGTTGAGCCGCGGAATAACGCGCGCTGGCGATGCGGATGATCTTTGTCGGTAAAGTTTGCGTCGGTGTTGAGCCGCCTCCGGCGAGCGAAGTGCCGTCTACAATCTCGACCTCAATCGCGTCGAGTGGCAGCCCCGGCCGAAGTTCTCGAAGAAAATTTTCCGCCCGCCGTTTTATTTCCTGTGCGCTCGTTCGAATCATGCGCAGCGCGGGGATTTCGTCCCAAGCGGCGCGCAGATAAGCGCCGAGCGTAGCTTCTAGCGCGGTTATCGTGAGTTTGTCCACGCGAAGCGCGCGAAAAAGCGGGTGACGCCGCACGCGCGCGACCAATTCTTTCTTGCCGGCGATGATGCCCGCCTGCGGGCCGCCCAGAAGTTTGTCCCCGCTGAAGGTGACGACCGAAACGCCCGCATCGATGCTCTGCCGGACGACGGGTTCGCTGATTCCGCTTTCTGAAAGATCGACAAGGCATCCGGAGCCGAGGTCCTCCACAAGCGGCAAACCGCTGCGTCTGCTGAGCGCGACGAGCTCATCGAGCGAAGGCTTTTCCGCGAATCCAGTGATCGTGAAATTCGAGGGATGTACGCGCAATAGCAAACGCGTTTTGTCGTTGATGGCGTTTTCGTAGTCCGCCAGGCGCGTGCGGTTGGTGGTGCCAACTTCGCAAAGCACGGCTCCGCTTTCCGCCATAATTTCCGGAATGCGAAAACCGTCGCCGATTTCGATGAGTTCGCCACGCGAGACAATGACTTCGCCGCCCTTGGCCAGTGCAGCCAGAACGACGAGCACGGCGGCGGCGCAGTTGTTGACGACAATCGCAGCTTCGGCGCTGGTGAGGCGTTCGAACAACTGCGCGACATGCACATCGCGCTTTCCACGCGCGCCCGCGGCGAGGTCATATTCGAGATTGGTGTATTGCGTGGCGGTGCGGCTAAATTCCTCGACAACGGCAGCGGACAGCGGCGCACGCCCGAGGTTGGTGTGCAGAATCACGCCCGTGGCATTGATGACGGGCTGCAGCGAGCGCGCGAGAATCCGCTCGACTTCCATCGCGATGTGATCTTCAAGCGACCCGGACTCGAGCGTGAGCACGGTGATGTTCCGGTCGCCCGCGATGCGCGCGCGAAGATCGGCGAGCGCGGCTCGAGTTACTTCAACGAGCAGCCCGCGGTCCACGCGGCCTGCGAGCGCTTTGACGCGCGGCTGGGCGAGCAACTCGTCTACCGAAGGGATTCGGCGTAAGAGTTCTGCCTGTTCGACCGAGATGCTGCGTTTCGAGCCGGATTCCATGCGAACATTTCAGCATAGTGGGCGCCAGCGGGCAATCCTAGAGACTCCCCCCGGGAGAGGCAGGGAGCGGCGCCAGAGTGACGTGTTCGATGCGCGTCGCCGAGCATGCATGTGGTTGACGGCCCTCTCCCTTACTTCTAGCATGGAGATTCGAGGTCTCTCCGCCTTGGCTACCGTTGACGAAGACATGGGTCAGATCGAGCGCGACATCCGCCAGCTCAAGATCGAGTATGACCAGTATTTCGGAGGTGGCCGGAAACGCCCGCCTTCGGAAATCGAGTGGCGCATCGATCAAATGATGAAGCGTTATGCCGAGCGGGGCGGCGAACTGAAATTCGCGCAGCGCTTCCGCTTCAACAACCTGGCGCAAACGTACGCCAAATATAAGGACATTTTCCGGAAGAAGCTGCAACAGAAAGAAGAGGGCAAGGTGCAGCGGCATTTCGGCGCCGCCGCCAAAGCCATTGAAGCCGAACGTGCACAGAAGCAGGAAGCGGAAGCAGCTGCCGCAGGCGCCACGTTCCGCATAACTTGTTCCGAGCCGGAACGTGAAGCAGATAAAGTCGACCAACTATATAAGGCTTTTCTCGCGGCCAAGCAAAAGGCGGGGGAACAGACCGGCAAGCTAACGCAGTCGAGTTTCAACGAGTTTGTCCGCAAAAAGACAAAGGATCTACGGAAGCAAAAGAACTGCCGCGAAGTCGAATACGTCGTCGAGGTTGTCGACGGCGAGGTCAAACTGAAAGCCCTCGTCAAGGCATGATTTTCTCGGAAGTTTGAAAAAAGCTTTTCCCTTCGTTTCCACTTCCCGATTTCCGCCCGCCCGCTTACACTGTGGTGTTTTTCCTTGTTGGAGGATGGCCATGGCGGTAGAACGCGCGCTGATCAGCGTGTTTGACAAAACGGGGATTGCGGAATTTGCGAAGCGCCTCGCGGCGCTTCGGATTGAGATTCTCTCGACCGGCGGAACGGCAAAACTACTACGCGACGCGGGCGTGGCCGTGCGCGATGTTTCGGAGTTCACCGGATGGCCGGAAATGCTGGGCGGGCGCGTGAAGACATTGCATCCCAAAGTGCACGGCGGATTGTTGTTCCGCAGGAATCACGCCGAAGACAAGCAGCAAGCTGCCGAGCACGGGATCGCGCCGATCGATCTGGTCGTCGTGAATCTGTATCCCTTCGAAGCCACCGCGGCCAAGGCGAGCCTCAGCGCCGAAGAACTGATCGAAAATATCGACATTGGCGGACCGGCCATGCTGCGGTCGGCGGCAAAGAATTTCGAGAGCGTGACAGTGGTGACCGATCCGCAGGACTACGAGCGGGTCGCGGCGGAGCTGGAAAGTTCGCGGGAGACGTCGTTGGTTACGCGACTGGGGCTGGCGCGCAAAGTGTACGCCACGACGTCGCGCTACGACGGCCTGATCACGATGGAACTGGAACGGCTTTCCGCTGCCGCAGGGCGACTGGAACTGGGCGCGAAACCGCTGCTGCCCGAGCGCGTGCACATCGCACTTCGCCGTCAACAGGAATTGCGCTACGGCGAAAACCCGCATCAGGCGGCGGCGCTCTATGTGATCGCGGGCCATACGCCGGAAGGGATCGCTGCGGCGAAGCAGCTCCAGGGCAAGGAGCTTTCCTACAACAATTTTGTCGATCTCGAAGCGGCGCGCAGCCTGGCCGGGGAATTTCGGCGACCCGCGGCGGTAATCATCAAGCACAACACTCCCTGCGGCACGGCGGAGCAAGAGACACTGGTGGATGCTTATTTGAAAGCGTACGCATGCGATCCGGTGTCGGCATTTGGAGGAGTGCTGGCATTCAACCGGATCGTCGATGCGGCGACAGCCCTCGAAGTGGCGAAGCTGTTTGTCGAATGCATTGTCGCGCCAGGTTTCGCGGACAATGCCAAAGAAATTTTCGCAGCCAAGAAGAAGAACCTGCGCGTGCTCGAATTGCCTGCGGGCGGACTGGAGCCCGAGCGGGAGCTTCTGCTCAAGCGCATTCTCGGAGGGATGCTCGTGCAGCAACCCGACCTCGGCGAGCTGAGCGACAAGGAGCTGCGCACGGTCACGAAGCGCGCGCCTACTCCGGAAGAGACGCACACCATGCGGTTTGCGTGGAAGGTCGCGAAGCACGTCAAGTCCAACGCCATCGTATTCGCAAGGGACGGAGCGACCCTCGGCGTCGGCGCGGGGCAGATGAGCCGCGTCGATTCCGTGAAAATCGCGGCGATGAAGGCACAATCTCCGTTGCGGGGAAGCGTGGTGGCGTCGGACGCGTTCTTTCCGTTTCCCGACGGCGTCGAAGAGGCCGCCAAGGCCGGCGCGACGGCGGTGATTCAGCCGGGAGGCTCGGTGCGCGACAACGAGGTGATCGCCACCGCGGATCGGTTCGGCCTCGCCATGGTCTTTACTGGAATCCGTCATTTCCTGCACTGAAGTTCCTCTGCGGTGATTGGTGACCCGTGATTCGTGACCAGTGACCCGAAAAAGAGAAGGAGAAGTGTTCTTTGGCCGGGTGGAAATCTCTCGGACAAGGTCGGAGTCTGTGATTTCGGGAAGGTGGGAATCTTCGACCGGTCCGCAGGACGACGGCGTTCGAGAATGGGGCCAGTTGTCCCGTAATGCGACTTACCGTCCACTGGCATGCTCGTTTCCTATGGACACTCTATACGTAGATCCGTATTATCCCTATAGAGAGCCGATAGGAGGCATGAATTGAACCCTGAACCGACAACACTTTTGCAAGGGACTTTGGACCTGCTGATCTTGAGATCGCTTATCGCTGGCGAGATGCACGGATTGGGAATCTCGCGCAGGATCCAGCAGATCACAGGCGGCACTTTTGTCGTTAAGCCAGGCTCGCTTTTTCCCGCTCTCCACCGCATGGAAGAAGAAGGTTGGATTTCATCTTTTTGGGGAGAGTCCGAGAACAACCGGCGCGCCAAGTACTACCGATTGTCCAAGGCGGGAGTGAAGCAGCTCGAAATCGAAACCGAGCGATGGGGCCGCATTACTTGGGCGATCGCTCAAGCCTTGGAAGCATCCTAGAGAGATGTTTAGCATGCCGCTCCTTGTGAAAGCCCGCAGTTTCCTGAGGAATCTCTTTTTATCTCGGCGTGTGGAGGTAGACGGGCGCTCGTCTTTCAACTCTTTCGTTCTACCTCGCATCCAAATGTAGGTCGGTCGCAACTCTGGAAACGCCGGCCTTTTCGCTTTTGACCGCATTTCGGCTGCATGGGATACTTTTTAATTCAAGGGCTCACATGAACGATCGCTGGATTACCGCTGCGGCACTTCTCGGCGCCTTGGCGGGCGCCACCCTCGGCGCTCAGGTGCCGCAGGGGCAAGCGCCAGAAAACAAGCCAATCGAAGCGACTGCGCCGCAGGATGCGAAGTCCGGCACAGAGGCATTCTCGGACGCCAAAGACACGACCCGCGCGGAGGCCTATTACAACTTCACGATGGGGCACTTCTACGAGCAGCAATACGAGGCCACCAGCCGGGCGGAATATGCCACCCAGGCCATCGAGGCTTACAAGAAAGCCTACGCACTCGACCCGAAGTCGCCGGTTATCGGCGAGCGGCTGGCGGAGATGTACTGGAAGGCGCAACGCACTCGCGACGCGATCACCGAGGCGCAGGAGATTCTCAAGCGCGACCCCAATGATGTGCCGACGCGGCGGCTCCTCGGACGGATCTATTTGCGCAGTCTGGGCGCAGGCGGCGCCGGGCAGACGGAGTTCGCGAACCCCGATGGGAGCAGCGGGCAATCGGAATTCCTCCCCCGCGCCATCGAACAGTACCGCGAAATCTACCGCCTGGATCCATCGGACAGTGAATCGGCGCTGTGGCTGGCGCGGCTGTACCGGCTGCACAACGACCACGACAAGGCCGGGGACGTGCTGCGGAGCATCCTGAAGAACGATCCGGAGAACGAGGCCACGGTCGAACAGCTCACGCAGCTGTTGCTGGATCAGGGCAAGTCCAGGGAAGCGGTTTCGCTGCTGGAAGGCTTGACCAAACGGTCGGCGCCTCCCCCGCTGCTCGATCTTCTCGGCGACGCTTACACACAAACAAAAGACCTCGCGAAGGCCGAGCGGGCCTATCGCAAAGCGATGGAACTCGATCCGTCGGAGCTAAGCCACGAACGCGGGCTCGCGCAGACGCTGCTTTCGGAGGAAAAATATTCCGAGGCGCTCACTGTCTATCAAAAGCTCGCCAACCTCACACCGGACGATCCGGAAGTGTATCTCCACATCGCGCAGATCTACCGCGAGCTGCACCAACTGGATAAAGCCGAAGAGAACCTGGTGAAGGCGCGGCAGTATTCGCCGGGCAGCCTGGAAGTCATGTACAACGAAGCCATGCTGTACCAGGCACAGGGGCGTTACGAAGACGCGATCCGGGTTCTGTCGGATGCGGTCACCGGGATTAAAGGTCAATCCGCCGTGCTGCCGTCGCGACACCGCTCGCTGGCGATCTTGTATCAGCAGTTGGGGCAGCTCTACCGTGATACGCAGAATTATCAAGCAGCGGTGTACACCTACGAAGAACTCGGCCACCTCGGCGAGGAAGAAGACCGCCGCTCCCGCTTGCTCCTGATGGACACCTATCGCATGGCGAAGGATCTATCGAAAGCATTACAGACGGGGAAAGAGGCGCTGACGAGGTATCCGGCCGATCCAGCGATCCGCGAGAACGAGGCGCTGCTGCTCGGCGAAAACGGGCAGACCGACGAAGCGGTGAACATGCTGCGCGCGCAACTTACCAGCAGCGAGGTGGATCGCGACACCTATCTGAATATCGCGCAGGTTTACGAGCGCGGCCGCCGCTACAAGGAAGCCGAAGAAGCCGCTCGCGCCGCCGAAGTGCTGCCGGGGCAGCCGCGAGACAACGAGATGGTCTGGTTTCTGCTCGGGGCGATTTACGAACGGCAAAGGTTTTTCGACCGCGCGGAGGTGGAATTCAAGAAAGTTCTCGTGGTCAATCCGCGCAACGCCCCAGTGCTCAATTATTACGGCTATATGCTAGGCGATCTTGGGCAGCGGCTTGACGAAGCGCAGTCGCTGGTCGAGCGCGCCCTGAAGGAAGAGCCCTATAGCGGCGCTTATCTCGATAGTCTGGGCTGGATCTATTTCAAGCAGAACAAGCTCGCCGAGGCCGAAGCCACCTTGCGCAAGGCCCTGCAACGCGAAAGCCACGATGCCACGATCCACTCGCACTTGGGCGATCTTTATGCCAAGACCGGGCGAACGGATTTGGCGGCAGCGGAGTGGGAAAAATCGCTGGCGGAATGGCGGCGCTCGCTGCCCGCGGACATCGAGAGCGATAAGGTTGCCGAATTGGAAAAGAGACTAGGGCAGGTGAAGCACCGCGTGGCGCAGAAATCTTCCTCGCAAGACGCCAAGCCGCAATAGACCGCATGCGCGAAGTCCGCATCCCCGCATTCGCGAAAATCAATCTCCGCCTCGATATCCTCGGCGGACGCGCCGACGGCTATCACGAGCTTCGCACCATCTTCCAGAGCGTTTCGCTGCATGATGAACTGCGGCTGCGTGCCTCACGGCGTGCGGGGATTACGCTGACGATCTACGGCAATGAACCGCTCGCGCAGGAACCGTTCAGAAAAAATCTGGTCTACCGGGCTATCTACGCACTGCGTCAAGAGCTGAAGATTCGCGCGGGCGTCGAAATCGAGCTGCGTAAGAAAATTCCTGCCGGGCGCGGGCTCGGCGGGGGCTCCAGCGACGCCGCGGCAGCCTTGTTCGGGTATCTGCGCCTGACGGGGCGAAAACTACCCGCAGCGCGGCTCCTCGAAATCGCCGGGGCTCTCGGCGCCGACGTGCCTTTTTTCCTGCTCGGCGGCCGTGCCCTGGGAATCGGGCGCGGAGACGAGGTCTATCCCTTGCCCGACATTGGGAAGCAATGCATCTTGATCGTCTCGCCGCGGGACATCCATGTCTCCACTCTCGATGCGTATCGCTGGGTAAAAGCGCGGGCACTCTCGGCGACATTGACAAAAGAGTCCGCGAACCCTACACTTTGGAGGTTCTGCGCTCTATGTTGGAGCACGCAGGGAAGCGGGCTTTCGAACGATTTCGAGCGGCCTGTTTTCCGGCGCCATCCCCGGCTTGATCGGATCAAGCGGGCCTTGCTCCAAAGAGGAGCGACAGAAGCCTCGCTGGCGGGTAGCGGTTCGGCGGTGTTTGGAATTTTCCCGAGCCCAGCGTTGGCGCGCCGAGCCGTTGTCGGGTTTCCGCACGATCAGACCTTCGTTTGCGAGACAGTCTCGCGCGACAGGTACGTTCGTCTGATCAATGGCGCGCCATCGTAAGCCCGTGCGCCGGCTGAGCCGCAGCGTCTCTTCGCAAATACCCCGGTTGTAGAAATCTGCCGCGCAGAGCGGACGTGGGGGATAGCTCTTCGTGAACGACGAGCGTTTCAAGATTTTTACAGGCACCGCGAATCCGGTCCTGGCCGAGAGTATTTGCAGGAATCTCGACGTGCACCTCGGCAAGGCGCTGCTGGGCCGCTTCAGCGACGGCGAGATCTATTTTCAGATTCTCGAGAATGTGCGCGGCGCGGATGTCTTTGTCGTGCAGCCTTGCTGCCACCCGGTGGATTGCCACCTGCTCGAGCTGTTGCTGATGATCGACGCGTTCAAGCGCGCGTCGGCGTGGCGCATTACTGCGGTGCTGCCGTATTACTGCTACGCGCGGCAGGACCGCAAGGACAAGCCGCGAGTGCCGATCTCCGCAAAGCTCGTCGCCGACTTGCTTGAAACGGCGGGCGCGAGCCGCGCGCTGACGCTGGATTTGCACGCGCCGCAGATTCAGGGCTATTTCGACGTGCCGGTGGACCATTTGTATGCGTCACCCGTCCTGGTCGAGCATTTCCGGCATCTGAACTTGCCGAATCTGACAGTGGTCTCGCCGGATGCGGGCGGCGTGGAGCGGGCGCGCTTCTTCGCCAAGAAGCTGGATGCACCGCTGGCCATCGTGGATAAACGCCGCGTCGATGTGGACGTCAGCGAAGTAATGAACCTGATCGGCGACGTGCGGGGACGCAGCACGCTGATCGTCGACGACATCATTGACACGGGGGGAACTCTGGTAAAGACCGCCGAAGCGCTCATGAAAGAGGGAGCGACACAAGTGTTCGCGGCGTGCACGCACGCGGTGCTCTCCGGCCCTGCGATCGAACGCCTTGAAAAGTCGGCGATCACCGAAGTTGTCGCCACGGACTCCGTACCGTTGAATGAGGCGGCCAAGCAAATGGGCAAAATCCGGGTTTTGAGCGTCGCGGATTTGCTGGCGCGCGGCATTCGCTCGATCCACGAGGAAACGTCGATCAGCGAGCTGTTCATCTAGATTTTGCGGGACAGACATTCGTGTTTGTCCAGGAAGTGCTGGCGAGCAGATGGGCGGCGCGAATGCCTGTCCCAGCTAGAATTTTCAGGAAGGAAAGAGAGTATGGCTCAGACGCAAATCATCGTGGAAGCGGCGCCCCGCGCCGAACGGGGGAAAAATGAAGCCCGGCGGCTGCGGCAGACGGGCCGGATTCCTGCTGTGCTCTATGGCGGCAAGGGTAATGCGATCACATTGTCCGTCAACGCCAAGCAGGTCGGCGCAATTTTCCGCTCGGAAACCGGCCACAACACGCTTTTTCAGGTAGACCTGGGCGGCAAGCAAGAACCCGCGATCTTGAAAGATTGGCTGGTCGATCCGGTTACAGGAAAATTACTTCACGTCGATCTTCAGCGCGTGGCCATGAATGTTCGCATGCGCGTCAAGGTTCCCGTGCACACCTTCGGTGAGCCCGCCGGCGTGAAGCAGGAGGGCGGCATCTTCGAAATCGTGACCCGCGAAGTCGAAATCGAATGCTTGCCCGCGGATATTCCGGCCGAGTTCAAAGTCGAAGTCAGCGGCTTGATGCTCGGCCAGCAGCTCCGCGCCGGAGAGTTGGCGATTGACGGTGCGAAGATGAAGTTGGTGACCGACCCGGACCGCGTCCTCGCCCATGTCGTGGCACTGCGCGTTGAGGAAGAGAAGCCCGCGGAGGCGGTGGCCGCGGAAGCCGCTGCGCCGGCCGAGCCCGAAGTCATCAAGAAGGGCAAGAAGGAAGTCGAAGGCGAAGAAGGCGCCGAGGCGGAAGCCAAACCCGAAAAAGGCGAGAAGGGCGAGAAGGGCGAAAAGGGCGAAAAGAAGAAGTAAGGCGGCAAGGAGGCCCACCGCGCGGAGCGGGCCTGCGGAAAAGAGTCTATGCGGCTGATTGTCGGCCTTGGCAATCCCGACCCGGAATATCAGTGGACGCCGCATAACCTGGGCTTTCTTGCGGTGGATGAGCTGGCCAATCGCGGCGCGATCCGCGTGGAGCGGCCAGAGAGCAAGGCGCTCGTCGGGCGCGGCAAGCTCGCCGGGGAAGCAGTGATTCTGGCCAAGCCGCAGACGTACATGAATCTCAGCGGCGTCTCGGTGCGGGGACTGCTGGAGAAGTACGAGTTGGAGTTGCGCGATCTGCTGGTGCTGTGGGACGAAGTTCAATTTCCCTGGGGCACGATCCGGATTCACCCGGACGGCAGTTCCGGCAGTCACAACGGCGCGAAGTCGGTGATCAGCGCCCTCGGCACGCAGGATTTTGCGCGCCTCCGGCTCGGCTGCGGCCCGGATCATCGGGTGAGCAGCCGCAAAGAGCATGTGTTGAGGCCGATGAAGAAGGCGGAGCTGGAAGTCGCCGCCGAAATGATCGCCGAGGCTGGCGATGCCGTGGAAATGATCCTCACCAAGGGAATCGACGCGGCGATGAACAAGTACAACCGGCGCAAGCCGTCCGAGGACGCGGCGGAAGAGAAGCAATAGGCGATTTTCGCGGGCGCTAGGCCCGGAAGAGAAGAGAAACGAGGCAACCATGGAAGAGCGTTTGTACGACCTGATCTTCATCGTCCGACCCGCAACGCCGGAAGAGGAAATCAAGAAAGTTCTCTCCGGCATCGAGCACAGTTGCGCGGAAAAGGGCGGCAAGATCGAGAAGACCGAGCACTGGGGCACGCGCAAGCTGGCGTACCGCGTGGCCAAGCACCGTGAGGGGATTTACGTATACCAGCAGATCCGCACGAACCACGGCGAATTGATCGCCGAACTCGAGCGCCGTCTGCGCGTGCAGGACGTGGTCATCAAGTATTTGACGGTGCGGCTCGACGAAGATTTGAAGCGCCAGAAGAAGCTAGTGCAGAAGCGCGAGCAGCGCACCGCGCGGCGTCCGCGCCGCGCGCCGGCAGCGCCTCCCGCCGCGCCGGAACAAACAGCAGCGGCAAGCTGAGGATCGCAGCACAAGATTTTCTGGGTTACAATCGCCGGCCCCAACCGGGCCGGAGTCACCAGTGAAAGGGTGAAAGGTATGGCAGAGGAACAGAAACAAGCGCAAGCGCCCAGCAGCGCGCCGAGGCGTGAAGGCGGGTCTGGCGGCCACGGCGGCCCGCGCCGCGAAGGCGGACCCGGCGGCGGAGGTCCGGGCGGCCCGGGCGGGCGTCCCCGCGGCAAGCGCCAGTATTTCCGCAAGAAGAAAGTCTGCAAGTTCTGCGTCGAGAAGATGGATTTTATCGACTACAAGCGCGCGGATATCCTGTCGCAGTTCGTTCAGGAGCGAGGCAAGATTCTTCCGCGCCGCCTGACCGGCGTTTGCTCGCGCCACCAGCGCTGGCTCGGTGTAGCCATCAAGCGCGCGCGCAACATCGCCCTATTGCCTTTTGCGGGCAGCGCGGCGGGCACGCAAGCGCCGCGCGCCGTGGCTGCGACTGTTGAGGCCCCCAAGGCCTGAGGCCCCAAGGGTTAAAGAAAGAGGAGCCAAGAGAGAACCGATGCAAATCATTCTTCAGGAAGATATCGATAAGCTTGGCCACCGCGGTGATATCGTCACCGTCAAGCCCGGCTACGCCCGCAATTTTCTTTTGCCGCACAAGCTCGCCATTGAGGCTACCGCCGTCAACATGAAGGCCCTCGAGCGCATTCGCACTTCGCTGGCCAAGAAAACCGCCACCGAGCTGGAAGCCGCGCAGAAGCAAGCCGTCCTGCTCCAGGGGGTCTCCTTAGCGTTCAAGCGCAAGACCGGCGAGAACGACCAGATGTTTGGCTCGGTCACGTCCGCCGATATCGCGGAAGGACTGGCCGCGCAGGGTTTCAAGATTGAGAAGCGTCAGGTGCAGCTCGCCGATCCGCTGAAAGCCCTCGGCGAATATGCGGTTACCATCAAGGTGTTCCGCGACGTCACCGCCGAAGTGAAAGCCCACGTCGAAAAGGAAGCATAGTCGTAATTTAGCGCGCTCTTTCGGTCGCGACTTGGATACCCCGGGGCACGATGCGAGGTGCCCCGATTTTTTTTGGCCTGGGGTCGCGGCTAACCTGGAAGTAAAAATCTGCACTCCTCTTTGTGCTACAAAAAGTTTTGCACTGATTTCCGAAACGATGCACAGCACTCCGATTGACCGTCGCTCTCCGTGCGCACACAATGCGCGCAACGGTTCAGCCGGCAGAGCGCACAAATTTAAGGAAACATTTTCACGCTTGCCTAGAACCGAGGGGTGTGGTACAAAAGCGAATAAAAGGCGAAGATTAAGCGCACTGCAAATGCCCACCGACACCGCTCTCGAGAAGCCTCTTCCGAACAACTTGGACGCCGAGCGTTCCGTCCTTGGTGCCATCCTCCTCGATAACAACGCCCTCAATGCAGCGATCGAGAACCTCCGCCCCGAGGACTTCTTTCTGGACCAGCACCGCCGCGTCTACACGCAGATGATCGCGCTGGGCGAAAGCCAACAGGCCATTGACTTGGTCACCCTGACGGAAGAACTGCACCGCCGTGGCGACCTGGAGGCGGCGGGCGGCGCGCCGTACCTGGCGGCACTGGCGGACGGCATGCCCAAGGTTTCGAACATCGAGCATTACGCGCGCATCGTCAAAGAAAAAGCGCTGCTGCGGAATCTCATCCACGCCACGCACAACATTCAGCAGCGCGCCTTCGAGGGCGATGATGGCGCCGACGCCATCCTGGACGGCGCAGAATCCTCTATCTTCGCCCTCGCCGAGGATCGTATCCGTGCCGGCCTGATCTCCGTCAAGGACCTCGTGCGCGACAATTTCGAGCGCCTCGAGAAAATCTTTCGCGAAGGGAAGAGCGTCACCGGTGTCCCGACAGGCTATACCGAACTCGACAAACTTACATCGGGGCTGCAAGCTTCGGAGCTCATCATCCTTGCCTCGCGCCCTTCGCAGGGAAAGACCGCGCTGGCTTTGAATCTGGCGGAAAATATCGCCATCCGCGCCGGCTCGCCGGTGGCGATCTTCAGCCTCGAAATGTCCAAGGAGTCCCTCCTCCAGCGGCTGGTGGCTTCCGTCGCGCAAATCGACGCGCACAAGTTCCGCACCGGCCACCTCAGCCGCGAAGATTGGCGCAGGATGACGGAAGCGCTCGGCACAATCTCTTCCGCGCCGCTGTGGATTGATGATGCCGGTTCGATCAGCGTCCTCGAAATCGGAGCGAAAGCGCGCCGCCTGAAGCGTGAAAAGGGGCTATCCTTCTTGATCGTGGACTATCTCCAGCTCATCACCGCACGCGGCCGCTTCAGCAACCGCAATGAAGAAGTCTCCAGCATCTCGCGCAGTTTGAAGGGTCTTGCCAAGGAGCTGCAAATACCCGTGATGGTCCTCAGCCAGCTCACCCGCGCCCCCGAGCGCGAGGAACGCGGCCCGCAGCTCTCCGACCTGCGCGAATCCGGCGCCATCGAGCAGGACGCCGACGTGGTGGTGTTCATCTACCGTCCAAACTTTTTCAAGGTCGACGCCGCTCCCGAAGAGCGCGACCAGGCCGACATCTTGATCGCCAAGCAGCGCAACGGCCCCACCGACAAGGTCAAATTCGTCTTTCGCAGCCGCCTCACGCGTTTTGAAGAGGCCGCTCCCGACGCCTTCTCCCAGTTCGCCCCGGACAACCTATAGACAAGCGTCACAGCTAATTTTAGCTGTGCACTGCAGGCCACAACGCGTGCCCCGAACCACGCCGGGCGTTGTTCTCTCACATAGATCGGTTCCCCGCCTGCAGGCCGAATCGCACCACAAACTCATGGAGTGGCGACATTTAGGCGGGAACCTGCGTTTGTTCGTCAGACCCTGCATCCACATCACACATGGCCAGTTGCGTGCTCCCTAAAGCTGTGTTGTCTTTCACGCGGCAGCCAAAAGGGCACTCGGTCCGCGCCTTCCGGATGTCGTAAACTAGATTCTTTCAGGATAGCCATGGCACGCACGCAGAAAAGCCCCGCAAATTTCAAGCGACGCCCTGTGTGGGCCGAAGTTTCGCTTTCCGCGCTGACCTACAATCTCCATGCGATTCGTGACTTTGTAAATCCCAAGCAAGAGAAGCGCAAGGTTCCGCGAAAAGTCCTGTCTATTGTGAAAGGCAATGGTTACGGCCACGGTGGACCCCAAGTCGCGAAAGCGCTCGAAAAAGCAGGCTCCGACTGGTTCGGCGTCACCTGCGCCGAGGAAGGTATTGAGGTCCGCAAGGCAGGGGTCCGCAAGCCGATTCTGGTTCTGACGGGCTTTGTCTCCGGGGAAGAGGCGCCGCTCCTCGAGCATGGCCTTACTGCGGTAATTCACCGCTGTGACCAGCTTGCGGCGCTGGAACGCGCGGGAGTGCGGCGCCGCGCTCGCCGCGGTTCTATTCCGTTTCATCTGAAGATCGACACGGGCATGAATCGCCTGGGGATCGCGACCTGCGATATCGACTGCTTTGCGCGCCAGCTGGCGAAGTGTCCGCACCTCCGCCTCGACGGCGTCATGACTCACTTCGCTTCGAGCGAAGTCTTCTCGAACACGCCGGTTGGTAAGCAGACGCGGCAGCAAGAAGAACGCTTCTACGCGGCACTCGATCACCTGCGTTCGCTCGGGATCGATCCCGGCCTCGTGCATCTGGCGAATAGCGCGGCGATTACCACGCGCCCGGAAACCTGGGCGGACATGGTGCGACCGGGCGCGATTTTGTACGGTTACCATCCCGGCTACGATCCCGTCGAACGCCGTGCGGAGTTCGAAGCGCGCTTGCCGCTTAAGCCGGTAATGAGCCTGCGGACGCGCATCATCGGCCTGCGGAACATTCCTGCCGGCGAAGGCGTAGGCTATGACGCCAAATTCGTCACTCAGCGCCCTTCGAGAATCGCCGTCCTCGCAGCGGGCTACGGCGACGGCATCCATCGCTCTCTCGGCGACTGCGGCAGCGTATTGATTCGCGGTACGCTGGCGCCGATCGTTGGGATCATCTCCATGGACGTCACCATGATCGATGTGACCGAAGTTCCAGGCGTCGAGCTCGGCGACATCGCCACGATTTACGGCACGGACGGCAAGCACACCCACCTTGCCAGCCTCGTAGCGCGCAGCATCGGAACTGTCACGTCCGATTTGCTCTGCGCCCTCAGCCAGCGCGTCCCGCGCCTGTATCTTTCCTGAGGTCGACGTCGATTAAGTTAAAGCTCAGCCAATTCCGGCTGCGCTTCTCGGCGAAGAGGCACGGGCGGAAGCTGCTGTGCTACTCCGAATCTTCCCGTTGATGTAGACTCTGAAGTTTGCAACTCAACCGCTGACCCAGGCGACGCTGAGATCACGCACCATCATGAGCCGAATAGCCGCCATTCTGCCTGCTGCAGGTCTCGGCACCCGCATGGGCGCCGAGACGCCAAAGCAGTTCCTGGAGCTCGACGGCGAACCTATTTTCATTCATACCCTGCGGCGGATTGCTTCCTGCCCGCTGGTGACCGACATTATCGTGGCCACGCGCGCGGACGTCGTCGCCACGCTCGAAAAGCGCATCCGCGCCGAGAAATTCACGCAATCGGTCCGCGTGGTGCGCGGCGGCGATTCCCGGCAGGAATCGGTGGCGCAGGCGCTGCGGGAAGTTTCGAACGACACGGAAATCGTGCTGGTTCACGACGCTGTCCGCCCGTTTGTCACACGCGAACAGATTGCCCGCGTCATCGAAGAAGCGCGCCGCTGCCAGGCCGCGATTTTGGGCATTCCCGCGATGGACACGGTGAAGGAAGTCAAGCGCGCGAGCCTCCCGGAAGATGTCGCGCTGATAACTGCGACGGTCCCCCGCGAACGCGTCGTGCTGGCCCAAACCCCGCAGGCCTTCTCGGCTAAATTGCTCAAAGAAGCCTTTGCCCGCGCGCAAGCCGACGGCGTCAGCGCCTCCGACGAAGCCGGCCTCGTCGAGCGCCTCGGCCACAACGTCCACGTCGTCCTCGGCTCGGAGCGCAACATCAAAATCACCACGCCCGCCGACATGGAGCTCGCCCTCTTTTATCTTGAACGCGAGCGCCAGAAGAAATGAGCACGCGCTGCGGCATCGGCTATGACCTACATCGCCTGGCGGAAGGGCGCAAACTCATCGTCGGCGGCGTTGAGCTGCCGTTCGAAAAAGGCCCCGTCGGTCATTCCGACGGCGACGTCCTTGCGCATGCCCTTTGTGACGCGTTGCTAGGCGCTGCTGGCTTGGGCGACATCGGCATGCATTTCCCGGACACTGACCCGAAGTGGAAAGGCGCCAACAGCCTGCTCTTCCTGGAGCACGCGAAAAAGCTCCTGGACGAAAAACAGTTCGCCATAGAACATGTGGATGCCGTCGTGATCACAGAGAAGCCGAAGCTCGGCCCGCATTTCCCGAAAATGCGCGAAGCGCTCGCGAAGGCACTTGGCATACCTTCAGAGAAAATTCACCTCAAGGCGAAAACCAACGAGGGCGTGGACGCCATCGGCCGCGGCGAAGCCATCGCCGCCTACGTCGTGGCCACGCTCTCCCATCGGTGATGGCACCTAGCGGTCCTCACCGTTCTCTGCGATAGAATCGCAATAATGCTTCCCGAAGAGACACGCACCGAGCCCGTCGCCGCCGTAAATCCCTTCACCGCGGTGGACGTGGCTGCGATCCTCCGCAAACAAGCTTGGCATGCGCCGGAGCCATCCGCGGAGCAACTCGCCTGGTGCGAGCATGCCGCAGCCCTTCTTGGCCCGCACGCCGCCGACCGCACCGCTCTTGCCGATCTCCTCGCTCTCGTCTTTCATTACGACGCGCACAAGATCATTGCGCAAGTGGATTCCCACGTCGTACTCTCCCGATACGCCGCGCGCGACGTCTTGCGACAGCTTGCCCTTCTGCTTCTCGATGGCGCCCCACTCACTTCCGGGCGCTTCAAGGAAATCGTCGCAGCCCTGAAAGACGGCCTCGACCTTCGTGGCCGCGAGCTCTTCCATCCGTTGCGCCTGGCGCTCGCGGGACGCGCCGGCGAAGGCGATCTCGACCGCGTGATTCTGCTTCTCGACGAAGCGGCGTCTCTTCCTTTCGCCACGCGCGTCAAATCGGCGCGCGCCCGCATTCTCGAGTTCTGTGCCGCCCTGGATTAAGTCCGATTGATGTGATTGTCGGCGTGTCCCTCGTGAGCCGTCATCCCAAGCGCAGCCGCATTTTGTGGCCCGGATGGGTCTGCGCGCGTTCGTTGTGAACTATCGGCTACCGCCTGTAAACTGTCTCCCTCATGGACCGCCTGACTGGAATTCACGCCGTCCGCGAAGCCCTAGAAGCGGGCCACGCGCTCGATCGCATCGTCATCGCGCGCGGCCGCCAGGACACGCGCGTCGAAGAGATCGTGCAACTCGCGCGGGAACGGAACATTCCCCTGCGCTTTGAGGACCGCACCCAAATCGATCGCCTTGCCGGTTCGAAAGATCATCAAGGTGTCGTTGCGGTGGCCGCCGCGCGCGCCGCGGCAACTCTCGAAGACATCCTCGCTGCCGCCAACGCCGGCGCGGGCCACGGTCAAAAAGGTCTGATCGTCCTGCTTGACGGCGTCGAGGACCCACACAATCTCGGCGCCATTATTCGAACTGCGCTGGCCTCCGGCGCTCACGGCGTGGTCATCCCCGAGCGGCGCTCCGCCGGCCTCACGGACACGGTTGCGCGCGCTTCCGCCGGCGCCCTGGCGCACTTGCGGGTCGCGAAAGTCACCAATCTTGCGCAAACGATGGAGGAGCTGAAGGAAGCTGGCTACTGGCTTATCGGCCTCGACCAGGACGCCGACAAGAGCTACACAGAAGCCGATTACAGATCGCCCGTGGGCATCATTCTTGGCGGTGAGGGTAAAGGCCTGCACGATCTGACCCGCAAGCGCTGCGATTTCGTCGTTTCGCTCCCCACGACCGGCCCCGTGAAATCGCTCAACGTCTCTGTCGCCGCCGGCGTCGTCCTCTTCGAGGCTCTCCGCCAGCGCCACGCCCGCTAGCGCCTATTTTTCTTCTACTTCTGCGGTCCAGGTAACCTCAAATCCCTTCTTGATGCTCTGGTGTACGGGGCAATAGTTCTCGTGATGTGCGAGCGCGCGGTCGGCCTCTGCTCGCTTGCCCCGCGGTATTTTCAGGCGATATTTCAAGTTCACCGCCGCGATGCGGAACAACTTATCGTCCGCTTCAATTCGTCCTTCGACATCGGCTTCCAGGTTGTTTGCTGCGGGGATTCCGCGCGCTTCCAGCGCGCCGGCAAGTGTGCCGGTCAGTCAGCCGGCGAGAGCGGAAATGACGTGGTCAATTGTGGTCGGCAGAGGTTCCGTGTCCTTCACGCCGTAATACTTCGCGTATCCCCCGTGCGTACCGAATTGCAGCGGCTCCGCGAAGCCCTCGATATGGGCTTCCCGAAGAGGCCGTTTCTTCTGTACCAGCCGGATTTTTGCTGTGTGAATGACTTCACCCATCGTCCACCCCCAAGCTTCAGATGCTCTTGCGCTCCAGCGAGATTCAGCCAATCGAGGATACACTCATTTGTCATACTGAATGAGTGAGAAGACATCTAAGCCAGGCAGTTTCGCGCGGCCACTCAGAAAAGTCAGCTCAACGGCAAATGCCGCCCCGTCAACCTGCCCTCCGAGCTTCCTGATGAGTTGGATCGTCGCCGCCGCAGTCCCTCCCGTCGCCAGGAGGTCGTCGCACACGAGAACGTGCTGGCCTTTCTGGACTGCGTCTTCATGGATCTCCAGCGTATCCGTGCCATATTCCAGGGCATAAGAAACGCTGGCCGTTTTTGCGGGAAGTTTCTTCGGCTTCCGCACCGGCACGAACCCGGCGCCCAGCCGGTAGGCCAAAGCGGGAGCAAAGATGAATCCCCGGGCTTCGACGCCCACGACAATATCAATATGATGATTTGCATAGTGTCCGCAGAGCCCGTCGATCAACAGATGAAAGCCATTCTTGTCCTTCAAAAGCGTCGTTACGTCGTAAAAAAGAATTCCCGGCTTCGGATAATCGCGCACTTCACGGATCAGCTTCTTCAAATCATCCATTCGAACGGCTCCTCTTCACTCGTCATAGGTAATGATGAATTCTTTCGCATACTTCGGGTCCGTCTGCGCCGGCTCTTCGCGAACCTCCGTCACGCTCGAAAATCGTGCCCCGCGCTCCAGCGCCGCGCGCATCCCGGCGAGCTGCTCCGCCGACCCGAGCGCATACACTTCCACTCGGCCGTCGCGCAAGTTTCTTACGTAACCGTTCAGGCGCAATTTCTCCGCCGCATGCTGCGCATAGAAGCGGAATCCCACGCCCTGCACGATTCCGGATACGAAATAGCGCCTCGCTTGTGTCGCGTCGCTCACAAACTTGCGAATTGTAGCAGAGACGCTTCGCTTCGTCCTGTCGCGCGTCCACCAAGTGTGCACGCCAAGACCTGCGATGCAAATTGCGGTAGACTTTTTACTTTGTACAGGTTCACGGGTGGCTTCACAAGGTCCTGCGCGCATCTAAATTATTATGGAAATGGAAAGATTTCAGGTCCGCTCCCAGCTGTCCGCCGTTGTGGCTCGCACCGCTCTCTTTCTAGTCGTTTTCCTTGCTTTGAGCCTCACCACGCTCGCTCAGGACGCCCCTCAGGGACCGCTTGCCCCGCCCCCCGAACATCGCGTTGCCCGCAGCATCGGCACGGAACCCGAGACGCCGGCGCCACCTTCTCTCCCGCCCGAAGAGATCATCAAGCGATTCTCGCAGAAGGAAGACGAATTTCTTGCCGCGCGGTCGCGCCACACCTCTCGCAAGAGCATCCGAATTCAGGAGTTCGGTCCAGACGGGAAACTTTCCGGCGAGTTTTTCCGCGTGACGGAAACTGTACCAGGTAGCGATGGAAGACCTGCCGTCAAAGTCATTGAAAAGGCGCAGTCCACGCTCCAGCACGCGTTTCTCGCCCCCGAGGATCTCGAAGCGCTCGACCGCGTTCCGGCTTATCCGCTTACGACCAGCCGGCTCCCTAAATACAATGTGAAGTATATCGGCAAAGAACAGGTCGACGAAATCGATTGCTACATTTTTCAGGTGAAACCCAAAATGCTCGAACGCACGCACGGGTTATTCGATGGCGTCATCTGGGTAGATGCGAAGTACGTTGAGGTGGTGAAGACTTACGGCAAGTGGGTGACGGAACAGGGTGACGCGCCCATCCTGACGCAGTACCCTTTCGCTCTATTCGAAACCTATCGCGAAAACGTCGGCGGCAAATATTGGTTCCCCAACTATTCGCGCTCCGATGACACCCTGCACCTGAAGGACCAAGACGTCAGCATCCGCCTGGTCATCAAGTGGAGCGACTTCAAGCCGCTCCCGTCCGTCGCACCAACCGCCGGAACGGCCCCCGCCGCTCCTCCAAAGCCCTGACGGACTATTGAAATGTCTGTGGCACAGCCAATCATGGCTGTGTAGCTGCTGAATGTCCTCAGTTGCCCAGCAAGACCCTCCCGGCCAGGAACAAGGGCTAGAACGTTAACTTGAGGCCAAATTGCACGAGACGCGGGTTGTTAACGGTGGAATTGATTGAGCCAAACGCCGGAGCGTTGAAATCTGGAACGAAAAGGCCGCCGGCGGCATTGGGGGTCGCAAATTGCGTATGGTTGAAGAGGTTGAAGAATTCCGCCCGGAAATTCAAGCCCATGTTTTCCCAA